>Ga0326597_10001976_pt1 | contig 31503 bp, 30 predicted proteins | sample RVTome_12_FD_203789 | JGI IMG/M metagenome (GOLD analysis project Ga0326597, IMG submission 203789) | Soil microbial communities from uranium-contaminated site in the Upper Colorado River Basin, Wyoming, United States - RVT100D185 | ecosystem: Environmental > Terrestrial > Soil > Contaminated >...
TCTCACCCCAAAACGCCGTCCTTTTGCAATACAAACAGGTTCCAGTGAGTACTTACGAACCGCCAAGAAGTCGTCTGGATCCTACCGGCGAGTACTCTGTTCCCTTGGCGCTTATTTCAGGGCTAGTTCACTTGGCTGGATCAACCGTTGAGACCGATATCGCGATCATCGGCGGGGGGGAGGCGCGGCGGACGAAGTCCGGGCGAGATTTTACCTCGAGCACACGCTGCATGATCCTTACCACTGGGCGGAGAGCTAAGGAGAAATGAGTATCATATCTGCGGAATTGAAAGGTCGAGCCAGTCAAATCTTTTTATGATATATAAGCGAGGTAACGGGAGGCAGTCTATGCCTTACAAAATCAAAACCCGTGACGAGCATTTTCAGAATGACGGCACACCGAAGCGGATATTGGCGCTTGACGGCGGCGGTTTGCGGGGGATACTAACTCTGGGGATATTGGAGAGGATCGAAAAATTACTAAAAGGTCGATACGCAGCCGACGATAATTTTCGCCTATGCCATTACTTCGACCTGATTGCCGGCACCTCCACCGGCGCAATCATCGCCGCGGCGCTTGCTCTTGGGTTAACGGTTGAAGAGATCTGCAAGATTTATCTTGGCCTGGGCAAACGTGTATTTAGAAAAAGTTACCTCCGCAAAGGTTATCTTCGCGCGCTTTATGACGAAAAGGCTTTGATTGTTGAACTTAAAAAAGTTTATGGAGACACAACAACCTTGGGCGGTCCCGACCTCAAGACCGGCATATTGATTGTCACCAAAAGGCTCGACTCGGGAAGTCCGTGGCCACTGGGAAACAATCCCCAGGGCAAATACTTTGGCCCGCGATCGGGGAGCGATGCGATACCCAACAAGGATTATCCTCTGTGGAAGGTCGTACGGGCCTCTACGGCGGCGCCGCGTTATTTCGAACCGGAGAGCATTGAAATTATCAGAGCGCCTGGGAAAAAACGCGTCGCGGGGCAATTTGTCGACGGCGGCGTGAGCCCATTCAACAACCCTGCTCTGCAAGCTCTCATGTACGTTGCGCTCGAAGGATATCGAGTCGGTTGGCCCGTGGCCGCGGACAAACTTTTGCTCGTATCCGTGGGCACCGGCTCCCGTAATCCGGCGGTGACCCCGAGCAGCATCACCGCGCTGCAAGGGGTGAACTCGCTCCTCGCCCTTATGGACGACTGCGGGGCGCTGGTCGAAACCTTGCTTCAGTGGATGTCCACGAGCTCCACCGCGCGCACCATCGATCGCGAGCTCGGCGATCTGCGAAATGATCTAATTGGCCCGACTCCGCTGCTAAGTTACCTCAGATATAACATAGAGCTGGAACGTGAGTCTCTTCGCGCCGAGCTGGGGTTGAATCTTTCCCCCAAGCAAGTGTCGCCTCTTAGTGAGATGGATGATCCCGGCAACATGGTCCTTCTGAAACAAATCGGTGATCTCGTGGGCGAGAAAAAGGTAGAGGGGAAGGACTTTTCAGAGGCTTTTGATCTCACGGCTTGAGGGTAACCGGACAACTACCCAAAGGAGAAACAGCAAATGGGTGCAAGACGAAAGTACAAGAAGAAACGGACGTCGTTTGTTGCCGCAGTGCAGCTGGACCTCGACACCCCAGGATTCACCTATAACAAGTGGGGCGGCAAGCAGGTCTGTAAAAGGGGCGATTGGCTCGTTGACAACAACGGGGATAAATACACCGTTTCGCAAGACTCCTTCGCCAAGACCTATGAATTTGTCAGCACGGGCGTATACGTCAAGGCGGCGCCGGTGTGGGCGGAGGTGGCCGCAAAAGCCGGCAAGGTTAAAACGCAGGAAGGCGAGACGGCGTACGAGGCTGGTGACTATATAGTCTTCAATAACGAAGACGGTACGGATGCCTATGCGATGAGCGCAGAAAAGTTCGAGTCCATGTACGAACCGGCGGACGGTAACGATCAATAGCCGAAATAAGCCAGGCTTGCTTGATCTCGACTGCGATGGTCTCAGGCGTAGTTAAGTACTCCGGGAAAACGGAAGCTAAAAGCGAACGCAGGCGCAATACGACTATAGACGTTCGGGAAAGTTTGAAATAATTCCGTCAACCCCAAGAGATTTAACCCACTGAATATCGAAAGGGTCATCCGTGGTATAAACGAATGCCTTAATTTTACCAGAGGACCGGTGGATTATCACCGGTAACCGGCGAAAGGGGAACGTCCAAGGCTACATTGCGCGACGCAAGGAGCGTCAATTTCTAGCCGTTGATTACGGGCATCGTTTCAGCCTACATTGCGAAGTGGCTCAAGCCGAGCGATTGCTGCGGCGTTCTTACTCCGCAAGGCATGCCACAGCTCCCAATCCTGCTGCAATCCGAGCCAAAAGTCTGCCGACATCCCCAAGACATGCGCCAGTCGCAGCGCTGTATCGGATGTGACACCGCGCTTACCTCGGATAATTTCATTTAAGCGGGGAAAGGAGATCCCCAGGCGCACCGCAAAGGCAGACTGGCTGATTCCGAGAGGCTTGAGAAACTCTTCGAGCAGCATCTCCCCAGGATGTGTCGGGGGCCTCTTGGTAGGTAACCGCCGAACCACAGAAAACTGTGACGATTTGCCACGTTGTGGACGCCGCTCAGTGGTAGTCCGCGATTTCAACTTGTTCCGCATATCCATTCTCCCAGTGAAAGCACACGCGATACTGCTCATTGATTCGAATACTGTGTTGGCCGACTCGATCCCCCCGTAGCCGCTCAAGCCGGTTTCCCGGCGGAACGGCAAGGTTCAAAAGGTCGCGCACACGTTGGTCGGCAACATCCTCAAAAACGACATCCTCGCCATCGACGGCGTCACCCTCCACGACTTCGACTTCATCGACCTCGGCAAAGTCCTGGAACCCTCCGGCACCGTCCCCGTCACCATCAAGTCGTTGGAGTTTCAGTTTTGGCGGCGGGTTGACGGGATCGATAGCTCCAATCTGCGAAAGGCGTAACGTTCGGCATCAGTTGCGGCCGCGCCAGCGGCCGGCAGTCTGAATGCCGAGTTAGGGTCCCGAGGCTACTCCTCTTGACTGACACGTCTTCCTATTTCCCACAAATACATGTCCAGGAGCTTCATGGGAGGATACCGCAGTCCGTTCTCACGGATTTGATCCTGGACGGACTCAAACGCGCCCCGGTGTTCGTTATACCAGTCGAACAGTGTCTTCAGAGTTCGTTCATTCAGAGTCGAGTACGGTATGCCTTCTGCACGTAAACCTTCGACAACGTAAGCGTCGTAGGCCGGAACGCATGCAAGCGTTGCGAGGATGACTTTAGTCGCAAGCGTGTCCGTGACCTCAATGACGCACCGACGCCCGTTCACGCTTCTGATCTGATCGCAGTAGGCGTTGCGAATGGAGTTTGCGAGGACCAGAATCTGTCGAATCCCTTCGACGGCTCGCCTGGCCGATGTAGGTCGAAACGCAAGAAGCAAATCATATGTTGGACGCAGCACTTCACGTACAACAAGGCGGTGGATCCGAAAGTCCTTCCAAAGCAGGAAGGTCGAGCCACGGTACATGCCCCAGCTCGCAAGATAGAAGCCGAGCTGGAGCGCGCCTCCGTCAAGATCGCGGCAGCCGCGAACCCGAGCGCGCCGGCGAAAATAACGGTAGCAGTGTCCCCAAGACCGATACCGGTGGTAGGGGTCCTTTGACAGCCCGTTGTGAAATCGGAGGATCGTTCTTTCAATATTCGGCATTCCAACTTTGCTGTGAGTCTACTTGTGAATATACAGGTCTGCGAATGACGATTTTTTAAACTCATAGAGCGAACGGATTCTCCTCAATATTTGGTGCCGTGTCATGCGTTTCTCAGAGTGGCTCATACTTTCATATCCAGGTCTGCGAAAACCTAACCTACTTAACCGGGGCACGGAACGACTGTCACTCGGTCGAGCGACCTTTACCACCTCCTGCCACCTCGATTCAAGAAACAGTTGTAGACTTCCGTCATGCTCGGGACAATTTTGTAAACCCTAATTTTCACGTTGCATCGGCGGAATTATTCGAATGGTGAGAGCCGGTTCCCTTCACGGTTTCTCCGCGACGACCTTGCCGTTCTTCCAAATGTAGATGGGCGTCCCATGCATGCGCGCGGTTTTGCGTGCGACCTTTGCGGCGCGGCGCAGGGCGCGCCCGACGGCTGCCGAGAATTCTTTACTGCTTTGCGAACTATATTTGCGCTTCATCGTGAACGTTCCAGCAATCGAGGTGTCTTACCCGAGTTATCATACACGCTCCAAGTGTCAGCTAAAAGCCTGTAACGCTTCTCAAAGTTGATCCAACTGCGCTCGAATCGGCGCAGCACGTCGGCGCGTGGGACATCGTGACCGCCCTGCCGGACGCGGGCCGCGATGCGGCGAAGAGCGAGCAGCGGAGAACGCAGGCGCAAGTAAACAATCTCAACGCGATACCCGGCAGCTTTCCAGCGCTTCAAGCGGCCCAGATACGTGAGGCCGCTCAACGTGCTCTCGAACGCGAAGTCCGAGCGTGTTCTGGCAAGGCGGTCGAGTTCCTTCAGAAACAAACGTCCAGCCGCAAGCACGGATAGTTCCGGCCTCAAAGGAGAAAGTCCGCTGGCGATCAAATCGGTGTTCACGAAACGAACGACCCGAGTGTCTTTAGGTAAGAACTCGCGCGCGAATGTGGTCTTACCCGCTCCGTTAGGACCGGCGATGACGATACAGAGCGGCGATCTTGTTCGTGGCTTACTCACCTAAAAATAACATCCGTCAGTATGATTTTTTACGCAAAGATTTCAGGGTGGGCTCGTAATGATCGCCGGCCACGGTCCCTGTTCTGTTGACTGAGAAATATTGCGTGAATTAGGAACCGGGTGCGCTCCCAGAAAAGGTCGAGTGTTTATTTAAAGGATAATTCGGCAGCCCGTTAAGCAGCCACAATGTCGACCCGTGCGGCATAGCCGAGTTGACCAAGTAGCCGCTCACAATCTTCCCATGTCAGACCAAACGCGCGCACGTCAGCGACGCCGATTCGAGAAATGACCGCCGAAAGCGTGGACGCCTGATCTTCCGCGAACTCTCCGTCCTTCATCGCCTCTTCCGCCCAATCCACCAAATCCACGAGGGAAGTCTCGTGACGCAGGTATGCCGCGATTTTGTCGGCTACGGTCCGCTTTGTGATGAGCATGCCGTGATTCTATGCCTAGAAAACGAAGTTGTCATCCCCAGCCGCGCCACAGCCATAGGTTCCTTCTCCCCTGGCGGGAGAAGGCAAGGATAAGGGGGCAATTCAGTTGGCACCCTCACCTCTATCCTCTCCTGTCGAGGGAGAGGAAGGAAGACGGCTCGCGAATTATTCCGACGCCAGCGCAACCGGCCAGCCATCCGGGAGCTGATCACCATTCAAGCCTCCGGCTTTGCCGGAGGTACATGACTTCGAAATGACCGTCGCTCCCGGAAGCGGCGGTCATTTTATCGCTTCGGCCTTCTTCAGTTCTTCGATCTTCTCCGGGCTCAATCCCAGAATCTTTCCGAAAACGTAATCGTTGTGTGCGCCGATCCAGGGGGCGGGGCGGGCGGCGGTGGCGGCGGAGAGAGAGGGAATTCCCGGCAGGCCGTGGTGACTCATCTTGCCCCAAGGTTGGCCATCGGTCTCAACGATATGACCGCGCTCGCGCAGATGAATGTCGAAGTACAGATCTTCGCCGGACATCGGGATACCGGCGGCGACACCGGCTTCCTGGAGCAGGCGAAAAACCTGCCGAGACGTATACTTAGCGGTCCACTGTGAAAGGTTACGGTCAAGTTCGTCGCTATGCGCTTTGCGCCCACTTTTGGTCGCGAATTTTTCATCGGCGGCCCATGATGAAGACGTCGATTTGCCGATGAGATGAACCATGCCCTGCCACTCTTCGTCGCTCGCACAGGCGATGATGATCCAAGCATCGTCACCGCGGCATGGGTAAACGCCGTACGGCGCGTAGGACGCTCCTAAAACTTCGCGATAGCCGAGCGCGTCCCATTCATTGCCGTTCACCGTGTAATCAAGAATCGCGGGGCCCATCATCGCGCCCTGAGCTTCGAGCATGCCAGCCTCGATGAACTGCCCACGCCCTGTGCGCTGCTGATATTCCAGAGCAGCGAGAACTCCGAGTGTCATCGTCACCGCGCCGACCCGGTCGGGCCAGGCGATCTTACAGCGGCTCTCCATCGGGGAATCGGGATAACCCCAGAGCCGCATGATTCCGGTGTAGGCGAGTAACTGCCAGCCCCAGGCGACCCACGATTTGAGCGGACCGGTTAGACCCCAGCCCGGCATGACGGCCTGGACGATGCGCGGATTGATTTGTTGCAGCGCGTCGAAGCTGAAACCAAGCCGCTCCAACACGCCCGAGCTGAAGTTGTCGACGACGACATCGGACTTCGCGACAAGCTGCTTGAATAGCTCTTTCCCCTCGGGACTCCGCAGATTGATCGTGCAGCCGAGCTTGGCGCGGTTCATATCGGCGTGGGCAGCCGATTCCCGTTCTTTGCTGGGAACGACGGCAGTCTCGATCTTGACGACCTCCATACCGTAATAGGCCAGCAACGCCGTTCCCAACGGACCGGCATATTGTTGCGTCAGATCGGCCATGCGCAGGCCGGCAAGCATGGGCTGGCGCGCATCGCCCTGATTCATGAGGTTTTTCAAAACTTTCGGTGGCAATTTTTCAAGTTCAGCAAGAATCTCATTCTGATGCTGGCCGAGCAGCGGCGCAGGTCGGCGCACCCGCATCGGCGTCAAGGATAATCTCATGGGAAGTCCCGGCGCTTTGTAGCGACCGATCACCGGATGTTCGATCTCCTGAAGCCACTCGCGCGTCCGCAGCTGCTCGCATTCGACGAACTCTCCAATGGTATTCAGCGGCGCGGCGGCGAGATGGCGCCGCTGCGCTTCGTTGGCAAACTCGTCGGCCGTGAACTGGCCGATGAACTCGGCGAAGGCGTTGGCCACCTGCTCAGCGTGCGCGTCGCGATATCTGGGATTCTCCCACTCGGGACCGGCAAGCACCGGGTCGCTCATCCAATTTTGCGCGAACTCCTTCCACATATGCGGCATGTTGGTCGTGAAGTGGACATAGCGCCCGTCTTTGCAGCGGTAAATGTTCGTGCCCGCGCCGCCGTAAGCTCTGGCACCGGGCCTGCGTTCAAGACGATTCTCCAGCGTGTAGCGCGCCACCGAACTGCTGTTGGTGAAGGTCAGCGCTTCTTGCAGCGACATATCGATGCGCTGCCCTACTCCGGTTTCCCGCGCGTGGCGGACGCCGGCAAGCCCCAGCGTCGCCGCGACACAGGCGGCGACCTGATAGGCCAAATGACTCGGCGCCGTGCACTGGCCGCGCCTGTCGTCTCCCTGCCCGTACAAGAACCCACCCGAAGCGTTAGCGATGGCGTCACTGCTTTTGTAATTACGGTAAGGACCAGTGCGGCCGAATGGAGTCAGAGAAACGATGACGAGAGCGGAAAAATCTTTCCGGAAGCCCTCGTCGGTGAAACCCAATTTTTCCAGATGACCGAGCGGCGTCGCCTCGACGAAGAGTTGCGCGGAGCCGAGCAGTTTCCCAAAGACTTGGCGATCGGAGGAACTGTTCTCCAGATCGAGCACGATGCTGCGCTTATTAGTGTTGGCGTTGATGAACGCCAGGCTGCGCTCGGGATGCTCGATATTGCCGGCGAAGGGCTGAAGCAAGCGGTTAGGATCGCCGCCCGGTGGTTCGACCTTGATCACATCGGCGCCCAAGTCGCCAAGCAGGCGCGTAGCATAGGAGGCCGGGATGTCGCCCAGCTCGACGACGCGGAGTTGGCTGAGGGCCGCAGGTTGGCTGTCGCGGGTCATAATTACTGTAGGGGCAACCCCCTGTGGTTGCCCTTCTGTGTCGGTGCCATGTTGCGTGGCACTGTTCAGGGCACGGGGGCCTGCCCCTACCCGAATGCCGTTCCCGGACGTCGCGTCATGTTTCACGCATTCAGGTCGACCACGACTCTGCCCCTAATCCCGCCTTGCAGAATCAGATCGATTTTCGGCCCCAACTCTCCCAACCCACACTCGGTGATGAGATCGCCGGAAAGATCGACTTTCCAATCGCTGGCGAGTTTCTGCCAGGCCATCGTGCGCGGCCGCATGGGGACGTCGACGGAATTGACGCCCAAGAGACTTACGCCTCTGAGAATAAATGGAAAAACGCTCGTGACCAGATCGGCGGACATCGCGTTGCCGCAGGCCGCGACGAGGCCGCCATCCTTCGCCGTTTTAAGGGCGGTCGCGAGAATATTCCCCCCGACCGTATCGACCACGCCGGCCCAGCGACCCTTCTGCAGCGGCCTTCCCGAAGTATCGTTGGCTTCTTCCCGCGAGATGACCGCTTTAGCGCCGAGCCGGGTGAGAAAATCTTTTTCATCGGTCTTGCCGGTGGCGGCGACGACTTCGTAGCCCAATTTGGCAAGAATGCCCACGGCAATGCTGCCTACGCCCCCGGTGGCACCAGTTATAAGGACTTCGCCCTGCTCCTTTGTTAGACCGTAAGCCGACAATCTCATCACGCACAGCGCCGCGGTAAAGCCTGCGGTACCGTACGCCATGCTGTCGCGCAAAGACAAACCCTGTGGCAACTTCACCGCCCAGCCGGAGGGCACGCTGATGTAGCGGCCGTATCCTCCGGGAGTGTTCATGCCCAGGTCGAATCCGGTCACGATCACCTCCTCGCCCACGGCGAACCCTCTCGTCGTGCTGTCTGCAACCACGCCGGCGGCGTCGATGCCCGGCGTGTGCGGGTACTTGCGCGTCACGCCTTTGTTCCCAGTTGCCGACAACGCGTCCTTGTAATTCAACGAGGAATACTTGACCTCGACGATCAACTCCCCCGCCGGTAATTCGCTCAATTCCCTCTGCTTGATCTCGCGCACGAAAGTTTTGTCGACCGTCTCCGAAACCACCATCGCTTTGAAACTCTGCGGTAAAGGCATAGTAAAACTCCTAGTCGAAAAATTTTCTCCTAACATGCGAGTACCTAATATAGCGCCGGACTGTCAAGAGCTAGTTCTGAATTGTGGACTGCATGGCCATTGAAATGAATTAAACGCATTGAACTGTTTGAACGACTTGAACGGCTGAAACGTTTTGAACGGTGTGCGGCGTTTCGCTTGCATTGGACAACGTAATCGTTGCACACTGCGGCTAGAGGACAAACCATGGCAACGGACAACGCGGCCGGACTCGCTGGAGTCACTGCCGGACAGACGGCAATTGCAACCGTCGGCAAACAAGGCAAAGGGCTCACCTACCGGGGCTATTCCATCCACGATCTCGCCGAGCATTCGAGCTTTGAAGAGGTCGCTTACCTTTTAATCTATGGGCGGCTCCCAAAGCAGGGCGACTTGCTAGAATACCGCGCCAAACTGCGCAGCCTGCGCGGGTTGCCGGCTCCTTTGAAACGGGTTCTCGAACAAATTCCGCGCAGCACCCATCCGATGGACGTCATGCGCACCAGCTGCTCGATGCTCGGCACGCTCGAGCCTGAAGGGCCCGGTCACGATCAAATCGCCGTCGCGAACCGGCTGACGGCCTGTTTCAACCCAATGCTGCTTTACTGGCTACATTTTCACGAGGGCGGCAAGCACATCGACACCGAAACCGATGACGATAGCACCGCCGGACACTTCCTCCATCTGCTCCACGGCAAGAAGCCCGACGAGCTACACCGCCGCGCCATCGACGTCTCGCTCATCCTCTACGCTGAGCATGAATACAACGCATCGACCTTCACCGCGCGCACGATCACGTCCACCCTGCCCGATTTCTACTCCGCAGTGACGGGCGCCATCGGCGCGCTGCGCGGACCGCTGCACGGCGGGGCCAACGAAGCGGCGATGGTGCTGATCGAAGAATTCCCCACGCCGGACGCCGCGGAAAGAGGCGTGCTGGCAATGATCGCGGCGAAGAAGCTCGTTATGGGTTTTGGCCACCGTGTTTATAAAATCTCCGATCCGCGCTCCGATGTCATCAAGGCCTGGGCGAAGAAACTCGCGGAAGCTCACGGCGACTCGCGCCTTTACGCGGTCTCCGAGCGCATCGAACAGGTCATGCGCCGCGAAAAGAAGCTGTTTCCCAATCTCGATTTTTACAGCGCCAGCGCCTACCACCTCTGCGGTATTCCCACGGCGATGTTCACCCCGCTTTTCGTTGTCTCGCGCATCACCGGCTGGGCGGCGCATATCATCGAGCAGCGAGCCGACAACCGGCTGATCCGACCCAACGCGGATTACGTCGGGCCCGATCCGCGCCCGTTTGTGCCGATCGCCAACCGTCAAAGTCATGACTAGCGCAAGCCCCAATATCCATACCGCGCCCGACGAGGTTCTCGTCGCCATCGCCAATTACGCGCTTAACTACCTGCCGACGAGCCCGGAAGCGATCGATACGGCGCGCTACTGTTTAATGGACACCATCGGTTGCGGGCTTCTGGCCCTGCGCTACCCCGAGTGCACGAAGCATCTGGGTCCCATCGTTCCCGGTGCGATTCTGGAAAACGGTGCGCGGGTTCCCGGCACCGTTTGGCAGTTCGATCCGGTTCACGCCGCCTTTAACATCGGCGCGATGAACCGCTGGCTCGATTACAACGACACCTGGCTTGCCGCTGAATGGGGCCACCCGTCTGACAACCTCGGCGGAATACTGGCTCTGGCGGATTATCTAAGCCGGGCGAAACAAAAAGCGCTGACGATCGGAGATGTTCTTAACGCCATGATCAAGGCCCACGAGATCCAAGGCGTGCTGGCGCTCGAGAACAGCTTCAACCGCGTCGGCTTGGATCACGTCCTGCTCGTGCGCGTCGCCACAGCGGCGGTGGCGACGGCGATGCTCGGCGGCGGCCGGGAGCAGATTATCAATGCGCTCTCCAACGCCTGGACCGACGGTGGCGCGCTTCGCCTCTACCGCCACGCCCCCAACACCGGACCGCGAAAATCCTGGGCCGCCGGCGACGCCACCAGCCGCGGCGTGCGCCTGGCACTCATGGCCATGCAAGGCGAGATGGGGTATCCGTCCGCGCTCTCCGTCAAGGGTTGGGGCTTCTACGACGCGCTCTTCCGCGGCAAACGTTTTTCGCTCCGGCGCCCCTTCGGCTCCTATGTCATGGAAAATGTCTTGTTTAAGATTTCTTTCCCCGCGGAGTTTCACGCCCAGACGGCCGTCGAGTGCGCGTTGCAGCTTTATCCCGAGGTCAAGGATCGACTGGATGAAGTGGAGCGAGTCATGATTACCACGCAGGAGTCAGCGGTGCGCATCATCGACAAGACCGGGCCCTTGCACAATCCGGCGGACCGCGATCATTGCATTCAATACATGACCGTCATTGGGCTGATCTTCGGCGAGCTGACCGCGGACCATTACGAAAATAAGGTCGCCAAGGACCCGCGCGTCGACGGGCTGCGGGAAAAAATGATCGTGATCGAGGACGCCCGCTATTCCCGCGACTACTTGGACCCGGACAAGCGCTCCATCCCCAACGCGGTGCAAGTCTTCTTCAAAGACCACTCTGCGACGGACAAGGTCGTCGTGGAATATCCCGTCGGCCACCGCCGCCGGCGCGCCGAAGGCATGCCGCTGCTGGTGAAAAAGTTCGAAGCGAATCTGGCGTCGCGACTGGCGCCGGCGCAGTGTAGCAAGATCATGGATCTCTGCAATGACGCGAAAACTCTGCAATCCACCGCCGTAGACAAGTTCATGGACATGTTTGTTGTCAGACCGTCTTAGTTATCTTGTGGCGCGGTAGGAGAAGAACACCGTGAGCAAAATCGTGCTAGCTGCTAGCTCTTTTCCTTCCCCCTTCAACGGGGGAAGGCCAGGATAGGGGTGAACGCACAGCACCCCTACCTTAGTCCTCCCCGTCGAGGGGGAGCAAACTCATTCTGCGTTCGCTCGAGAAGTACGAAACCTTTTGCATTGAAACGACCAAGTAGCAGAGGTTTGAAATGACTCCACGACAAGTTCTCAAACAATTGCTTCAACGCGACAAACTTCTCGTCGCTCCCGGCTGTTTCGACGGCCTCTCCGCCCGCCTGGTCGAAGAAGCGGGGTTCGAGGCTGCGTATCTCAGCGGCGGCGCGGTAGCGCGCAGCATGGGCATCCCCGACATTGGCCTCGTCACCATGTCGGAAACCATCGAGCGCGCGGCGCAGGTCGTGTCCGCGGTCAACATCCCGGTGATCGCCGACGCCGACACCGGCTACGGCAACGCGGTCAACTTGGTTCGCACCGTGCGCGAATATGAGCGCACCGGCGTCGCGGCGATCCACATCGAAGACCAGATCACCCCCAAGCGCTGCGGCCACTTGGACGGCAAAGAGGTGATAACGCTCGCGGAGATGAAAAACAAATTGCAAGCCGCGCTCACGGCTCGCAGCGACCCGGACTTCTGCATCATCGCGCGCACCGACGCCCGCGGCGTGCACGGCTTCGACGACGCCATTAACCGCGCCCGCGCCTTCGCCAGGCTCGGCGTCGACGCCGTCTTCGTCGAGGCGCCGCAGTCTGAGTCGGAGCTGGAGGAAATTCCACGGCGCGTAACTGGCGTCCCCCTGCTGGTGAACGTTTTTAAAGGCGGCAAGACGCCGATGCTGCCCGCGGAGCGTCTGCAGAAGATGGGCTACCGCATCGCCATCTATCCCTCTGAGGCGCAAAGAGCCGGGATTCATGCGATGCGACAGGTGCTCGGTCTGCTCAAGCGCGACGGCACGACCGAAGCGATGGACGCGTCGCTTACGACGTTCAAAGAGCGCGATAACGTCGTCGGACTGGACGCATGGCAGAAGATCGAGAAGCAGTTCATGGCGGTCGACGACACGAAGTCTTAGCGGCCGTTTCATCCCTCAAGCGCACGTAGGGTGGTACTTCAGTTTGACTTCAACACCGCATCGATGTAGGGGCAGGCCTATGTGCCTGCCCTCCGAACGGGCAACCACATAGGGTTACCCTACAAATTTTGGCGAAACTGAACCACAACCGAGCGCAGTCAGACCTGGACATTTAGCCGTCGCTGAAGTATTGAGGCGATGACGGTACAAGGATGAATTATGAAGGCGGAAGGATGAAGGGGGACTTCGGATCGCGAATGGCGGATCGGAATCCGTTTCATCCTTCATCCATTTTGACAAAGGAGGCGAAGCCATGACCTTCAGCGTTCTCGAAACCACCATCGACGAAATCCAGGCGGCGTATAAGTCCGGCCAGATCACCTGCCGCCAACTGGTGCAGATCTATCTCGATCGCATCGAGGCATACGACAAGAAAGGTCCCGCCATCAACGCTATCATCACGCTGAATTCCGCAGCCCTCAATGAAGCGGATAAGCTCGACGCCGCCTTCAATGCCTCTGGCTTCGTCGGACCGCTTCATGGAATTCCTGTGGTCGTCAAGGATCAAGCCGACGCCGCGGGCATGCCGACCACTCTGGGCTCGGTGGTATTCGAAAACTACCGTCCGGAACGGGACTGCTTCGTGGTAGAGAATCTGAAAAAAGCCGGCGCGGTCATTTTAGGAAAAACCACCCTCGGCGAGCTCGGCGGCGGTGACACCCACGGCTCGCTTTTCGGATCGACGCGAAACCCTTACGATCTGGAACGAACCGTCGGTGGCTCGTCGGGAGGTTCCGCGGCCTGCGTAGCGGCGAATTTCTCAACCGTCGCTGTCGGCCAAGAGGGGTTGGCTTCAATTCGCCGGCCGTCGACCTGGAACTCCATCGCCGGCATGCGCCCCACGGCCGGACTCGTTAGCCGGGGAGGCGTCTACGGCGGGTGGCCATCGATCAACGGCTCCCTCGGTCCGATGGCGCGCACGGTCACGGACCTGGCGAAGCTGTTGGACGTGATGGTCGGCTACGATCCCGAGGATCCGGTCACCGCCAGGGGCGTCGGTCACGTGCCGGAAAGCTATACCAAGTTTCTCGACAAGAACGGACTCAAAGGCGCGCGTCTGGGCATCCTGCGAGAGTCCATGGGGCTCGGTTCAGAGCCTGATTCGGACGACTTCAAAAAGATCGATGAAGTCTTCAACAAGGCTATCGGCGAGCTCAAGGCCGCCGGCGCCGTGCTCGTCGATCCGGTGGTGATTCCCGATTTGAAAGCACTGCTTGCGAAGCGGGCAGGAAGCTTCACCGACGAAGAGGCGTCATTTAACCGCTATTTCGGCAGGAGCGCTGACCCGCCGTTTAAGTCGCGCGCGGAAGCCGCGGCGTCGCCGGACTTTGCCAAAGTGGTTCGCCGCTCGCAGGAGCGTTGGAAACGAGCGCCCGACAGCAACGCGCACTATGAATATCTCAAGGCACGCGAGGAGCTGATGACTAACCTGCTGACGGTCATGGCGGATAATAAGCTCGACGCCGTCGTGCACAAGGCCGTCGAGCACCAGCCGACTCTGATCAAGGACGGCCTCAACCCGCCGTTCGTCGATCAGAAAGGCGCGCCCCATATCAATACCTATCTGGTCTACGTTCCGTCTATCGTGGTGCCCGCCGGTTTTACCCGCGATAACCTGCCGGCTGGTATTACCTTCTTGGGGCGGCCTTACGACGACGGCAACATGATCAAATGCGCCTACGCGTACGAGCAGGCGACGCGCCATCGCAAGCCGCCCCCTGCCACAACGCCCCTGTAAGGGGTTAGGAGGGGTAAGGAGTTAGGAGTGAAGAGTGAGGCGTGAGGAAGAAAGGCCGCTCCAAAGACCACCGATGCTGAGCCTCCGCAATATTAGCAAGGTTTTTAGCGGCGACGAAAACGGCCTTGCCGCCGTGCCGGCAGTAGACGATATTTCAGTCGAAGTTCGCGCCGGGGAATTTTTTTCCATCATCGGTCCTTCGGGCTGCGGCAAATCGACGCTGCTCCGAATCATCGGCGGCTTGATTCCGGCCAGCGGCGGCGAGCTGACGGTGGCCGGCGAAACGGTCAAAGGGCCGCACCTATCCATCGCGATGGTGTTTCAGGAAGAGTCCACGTTTCCCTGGCGCACGACTCTGAGTAACGTTGAGTTCGGACTGGAGATGCGCGGCGTCGCCCAGGCGGAGCGGCGACAAAAGGCGGCCGACATGATCCGTCTTGTCGGTCTATCCGAATTCGAGAAGCGCTACCCTTCCGAGCTTTCCGGCGGCATGCGCCAGCGCGTTGCCATAGCCCGGGCGCTCATTCTCGAACCCAAGATTCTGCTGATGGACGAGCCCTTCGGCGCACTCGACGAGCAGACCCGCATCATCCTCGGCGAGGAGTTGCTCAAAATCCGCGACGCTTTGAACCAGACGATTATCTTCGTAACGCACAATATCAACGAGTCGGTGCAGCTCTCCGACCGCGTCCTGGTCATGACCGCGCGCCCCGGCAAGATCAAGACCATGGTCGACATCGACTTGCCCCATCCGCGCGACTCATCCATCATCGCCTCGGATCGCTTCGGCAAGCTGGTGGGCCAGGTCTGGAGCGCCCTCAGAGAGGAATCGATAAAAAGTTTTCGACAAGCTGAACAAGGACATTAGGAGGGTTACGATGAAGAAACCATCTTTGAGCGTCAGGCCGCGCGAGCTGCTCGCGCTGGCGCTTTTATTGGCGTGCTTAAATGGAACGTCGAGCGTTTGGGCGGCTGCAGCGCGCACCAAACTCATCGTCGTGGTGCCGCACCGGGTGCTGTTTACGGTCGCGGTGCCGGTTTACGTCGCCCAGGAGAAAGGCTTTTACCGGGAAAACAACGTCGACGTCGACGCGGTGTTCACCCGGGGCGGCGGTGAAAATGTCCAAGCGGTGGTTTCCGGCGACGCGCAGATCGGGCTTTCCACCGGTATGTTCGCGGTCATCGGCGCGTTTATGAAAAAGGCGCCGATCAAGATCGCCGCCGCCGAGATCACCGGCATGGACAGCTTCTGGTACGTGGCCGGCAACTCGCCGATCCGCCGGTTCGATGACCTGGCGGGGAAAAAGTTAGCCTACAGCCGTGCCGGATCCTCCACCCACATGGCGGTGCTCGCCATTTCAGACCAATTAAAAGCCAAAGGGCTCAAGCCCGCCGAACCGGTTTCGCTCGGAGGCATTCCGGAATCCTATACGGGCGTGAGGACCGGCCAGGCGGACGCCGGCTGGTCGGTGCCGCCGTTCAATCTCGACCGCGTGGAAAAGGGCGAGCTGCGGATCGCGGCGCGCGGCAACGAAATCACCGCGCTCAAGGAAATCACCAGCCGCGTCCATTTCATCAACAGCGATTATGCCGCTAAAAATCCCAATGCGGTGCGCGGCTTTTTCCGGGCGCATCAACGGGCGGTCGAGTACATGATGGACCACAAGGAAGAGACGACAAAAATCTGGATTCGCAAAGCCGATCTCAAGATTCCCGAGTCGGCGGTGCTCAAGACCTGGGATTTTTACAACAAGCCGGCAATGGCGGCCAAGCCGATCCGCGGCCTGCAACAGACCATCGACGATGCCATCAGGCTTAATTTCTTGAAGCAGCCGTTGACCCAGGCGGAGATCGCCAGCCTGATCGACCTGAGCTATTTGCAATAGGCCTTGATCGGAGTAACGCGCGCTCGCGGGGGGATACCGTGCGATGAGCGAATCAACGAGACTCATGGCGTGGCGCTTCAGCTTGATCTTCGGCGCTTTCGTCTTGACGGAAGCCTCCGTTCGCCTCGGCTGGATCAGCTCGTTTTTCCTCGCCGCTCCATCGCGCGCGGCGACGGTTCTGTGGTCGGAGCTGTGGAACGGCAAGGCGCTGGTATTGACCGCGATCACGCTCTACGAAATCGCTGCGGCGCTAACGATTTCGACGCTGTTCGGCCTGTTCGCCGGCTTTTTGCTCTGGCGTTACCGGCTGATCGGCACCAGCTACGAGATGCCGCTGGCCGCGCTCTTCTCATCGCCCGTGATATTGGCTTATCCGATTTTTCTCGTTACCTTCGGCCGCTCCAGCGCGGCGGTGATCGCGCTCTCGTCGATCTTCGGCTTGATCCCGACCATCATCAATACCAAAGGCGCTTTTCAAAACGTCAATCCGATCCTGCTTGAAGTCGGCGCCAGCATGAACCTCTCCGGCAAGCAAATGTTTCGGCATATAATGCTACCGGCGGTCGCCCCGACGATTTTCGGCGGCTTTCGCCTCGCGCTCACTTACATTCTCAAATCGGTTCTCGGTCTCGAGTACGTCGCCCAGGTGGGCGGAGTGGGCATGTGGCTTTCCGACGCGGCGTTTCGCTTCGAGGTCGAAGAAGTGTACGCGGGATTGGGCGGCACTGTTTTGCTTTCGATTCTTTTTCTCTACCTTATCAACCGGGCGCAAACCCTGATGCGCAGATAGCGATGGCCACGGTGCATAGCGGCAAAGCCGCCATCGGCGCGCGTATGCAGACGCCCGCCGCGGTGCAATTACTCACGATCCTCGGTCTCATCGCCGTGTGGGAATCGATCGGCCGCACGGAAATTCTTTTCCCCGATCTCTTTCCCTCGCTGGCGGCGATTCTGGAATCCCTCTGGATCTGCGTCACCACGCCGGTGTTGCTGCCGCATCTCAAGGCAAGCCTCTATGAAGTTGGCGGCGCGCTCTTTCTCGCCGCGCTCACGGGCATCCCGCTGGGCATTATCTGGGGCAGCCGGCGGTCCTGGCTGGAAGTGGTCGAGCCGCTGATTCTTTACGCGGCCGTGGTGCCCAAGATCGTCATCTTCCCCATCTTCATTCTGTTCCTGGGCATCGACGTTCACTCCAAGCTCGCGGTCGGGGCCTTCGCGGCGTTTTTTCCGATCTCACTCTTGACCATCGCCGGAATGCGGGAGGTCAAGGCGGTTTACGTCGACGTGGCGCGCAGCGTCGGCGCCAGCGCGTTTCAAATCGCCACGCGGGTTTATCTTCCCGCCATCGCGGGACAGATTTTCACCGGCGTAAGAATCGGTTTGGGCGCGGCGGTGACCGGAGCGCTGCTCGCCGAAACGAAAATCGCCAAGGCGGGGCTCGGCTTTATGATCGTCGAGTATTACGGCCAATTCCGCATCGCGGATATGTATTCGCTGCTGCTTTTCATTTTCATCCTGGCGGCGCTGGTGAACTGGGCGATGAAATCGTTATTCGCCCTCGTGACTCCGCCGTCGCGCACGAACCAGGGTGCGGCCCTGTTTTTTTAGCGCTTATGGCAAGAAACATCTCATGGTCACGGACGTAGAGCTTCCCACCGAAGAGCGCATTGTCAAGGTCCTGAGCCATCTGGAGCTCGAACGAGCCCACTTCGCTGCGCGCGAGTTCCTGGAATTCGACGCCCTCGTGCGCGCCCATTGCGACATCATTGCCTCGCTCACGCTGGTGCTGCCGCCGCGCACGCTCAACCCTGAGACGCTTCGTCCGCTCGCCACGCGCCTGCTGTGCTTCTACGGCGGCAAAGGCCCGAACGCCGCCATCGTGCGCCAGTCCCTGGCGACACTGCCATTCGCGGCGACGTTTCGTCTCGATGATTATCTCGATGTCCTGTGGGGCGACGTAATCGCCGACCGCGCGCAGTTCATCGGCGACGCGATGCTGGAGTTTCTCGCGCGCATGGACATTCAGGCGGCGCTGCCGACCGCGTCGCTCGCGGCCGGCGAAGGCGAAGTCTCCGGCATTCGCTATCGGATTCTAGGCTCAGGACCGCCGCTGGTGCTGCTGCCGCTGGTCTTGTCCCCTTCGCAATGGGAGCCGCTTTTGCCGCGGCTTAGCGAAAGGTATTGCACCATCGTGCTCGGTGGTCCTGAATTGGGCGGCGTGCGCCAATTGGAAGCTCGCGGCCGTTCGCAAGCTTACCGGCGCGTGCTCGAGCGCTTCCTCGCCGAGGTCGAGATCAAACTCGGAGAGCACGTGCTTGAAGTCGGCTGCGGCTCGGGGGTATTCACGCGCCTGATCGCCCAGACAACGTGGGGTGGAACCCCCATCGTCGCCGTGGACATCAATCGCTACTTCCTTAAGGAAGCCGTCGCGCTCGCGCAGGAGTCTGGTTACCAGGATGCGATCGAGTTTCGTGAAGCGAGCGCCGAGGCGCTGCCCTTCGAGGATAACGCTTTCGAAATTTGTCTGTCGGCAACGGTGATGGAAGAAGTCGACGCCGAGCGAATGCTCGCCGAGATGATCCGGGTAACCAAACCGGGCGGGCGGGTCGGCGTGATCGTGCGCGCCGAAGACATGAATTCCTGGACCAATGTTGCGCTGGATGCGACGCTCAAGGCCAAGGCCGAGCTGCCGCGCGGCAACGTCGCCGAAAAGGGCTGCGCGGACAACCGCCTCTATCGCCGCTTTCGCGAAGCCGGGCTACTATCGTTAAAACTGTTTCACCACATGGCGCCGTTCAAGCTCAGCGAGCCCCACGGCAAAAGAATGGAAGCCGGCATCCTTGCCGCGCTTAGCCCCGAGGAGTCGGCCCAGTGGCGCGCCGCCACCGCGTCACCCGGAGCCCGCAATTTTCTTTTTATCGTGCGGCCCTTTCATTGTGCGGTGGGAACCAAGCCGCCCACTTCATGATTTGCAACGGGCTGGTTCTTCTACTACACGTAAATTTCAACTGCAGATGTTCGAGTCCTTGCCATGAATGAAATCCGCTTCGTCGATACGACTCTGCGCGACGGGCAATTGAGTCTCTGGGCGTCGAACATGCGCACCGGCATGATGCTGCCGATCGCCGAGCGGCTCGACCGCGCCGGCTTCGAGGCCATCGAGATCATGTCGTCGGCGTTTTACAAGAAATGCGTGCGCGACCTGAAGGACGATCCTTGGGAACGCCTGCGGTCGATGTCCAAGCGCGTTAAGAATACGCCTCTCCGCACCATTCGCAGCCGCTCCATGCTGGCCTTTCAGATTTCCCCGCCGGCCGTCACCGAACTTTGGCTTGAGCGACTCGCAGCCAACGGCATCAGCGAGGCTCGCACCTCGGATCCATCGAATACGCCCTCATATTGGGCCGAGGCAGTGCACGCGGCCAAGCGAGCCGGACTCCGGACGATCCTGAACATCATCTATTCCATTTCCCCGAAACACACCGACGAATACTTCGTCCAAAGAACCCGCGCGGCGGCCAAACTGGACGTCTATCGAATATGCTTTAAAGACCCCGGGGGCTTGCTAACGCCGGAAGCGACGCGCAGGCTCGTGCCGTTGATCCTACGTGAAACCAAAGACAAGCCCGTCGAGTTCCACACCCACTGTAACACCGGGCTCGGGTCTTTGTGTTGCCTCGAAGCCATCAAGCTCGGTATCAGGTCGATCAACACCGCGATTCCGCCGCTCGCCGATGCTTCGTCCAATCCCTCGCTCTTTAACGTCGCCATGAACGCTCGCGCGCTGGGCTTTGAAACCGCCGTCGACGAAGAGATTCTCAAACCTGTGCGCGATCATTTCACGGCGATCGCCAGGCAAGAAAAGCTGCCGGTCGGAAAGCCACTGGAGTACGACGCGTTCCATCCGATGCATCAAGTACCGGGCGGCATGATCTCGAATTTTCGTTTTCAGCTCGCCAACATCGGCAAGCTCGACCGGCTCAACGCCGTGCTCGAAGAAGCGGCGCGCGTGCGCGCCGAGCTCGGCTACCCGATCATGGTCACTCCCTATTCCCAATTCGTCGGCGTGCAGGCGGCGATCAACGTCATGGTCGGTGAACGCTACAAAGAAGTGACCGACGAAATGTTGCTCTACGCGCTCGGCTTATGGGGAGAGGAAGAAGCGCAATCCATCGAACCGAACCTGAGAGACCGGCTGCTCAGCCGTCCGCGGGCCAAGGAACTCGCCGCCGCCAAGCCGCCGGATATCTCGTTAAAAGAATTCCGGGGGAAATTCACCGGCGCCAACGACGATGAGAAGATATTACGTTATTTCGCCGGTGACGATTCCGTAGCGACCATGATAGCCGCGGGTCCACCGATCGGATACCCGGGCGCGGCGACGATGTTGGTCTCCCTGATCGAAACTCTTAGCAAACGGAGCGACTCCCGGCAGATCTACATCCAGACCGGCGGCATCAAACTTCGCCTGGAAAAACGCGGCGCCGGACCTTTATCGGCCAACGTTCACAAATAGGAGTCAGGAATGAAATTCTACCGTTTGTACGCCGGCGCCGACGGCCAGTCCCATTTCGAGCCGCTGGACGCAAGCAAAACGTCGGAGTTCTTCAACAGCACAAGGCCTGCCACGGGCCATATGTTTCGCAACGATTTCGCGCCGCACATCGTCAATTTTCACCGCGCGCCCCGGCGCCGCTGGGTCGTCACCCTGTCGGGCAGCGTCGATATCGGGCTTGGCGATGGGACGAGCATGAATTTCAGCCCCGGCGATGTTTTTCTCGCCGAGGACACCACCGGCCGGGGCCACACCGCGACACCGCATGATTGGACGCGCCTCTATGTGAACGTAGAATAAATCCGTCTGTTGGAGCGACATTCGCGACAAATGGAGTGGAGCCCACGGCCTTAGCCTACTCCGCCGAAGCAGTCGCTTAGGCTGCGAAGGCCGGGCGCCGAGGATAAGGAGCGTACCCACCTCGCATTCATCCACGGGTTTACACCCGGGGCTTTCTGCGAAGGAGGGTAAACCCCGCATTACATTATCACGACCGAAGCTCTGCGACGCTTCCCTGCGGATTGACTTAAGCCGCTCATCTGCGCATTCACTTCGCGCCCGTTCTATGGTACGGGGTAGGTGGATCATGGACTCCGTTTTGCCGCAGCTAATAAATCTGGTTCAGCAGGGCACCGTGGAGCAGCGCTGCGCGGCGTTGTTGGTTCTGGGTGCGCTGAAACTGGATAACGCCCAGGTCGTGAAAGCGGTCGGCGCGGCGATCGCGCAACCCAATCCGGTGCTCAGGGACTTTGCGCTGCGCTACTTCGAGGAAGTGAATTCGAAGAGCGCAGTGCCGATCTTCGCGGGCCTGCTCGACGATCCGGACAAGGACACTCATGAGCGCGCCGTACGGTTCTTGAGCCAGGCGGGACAGTCGGCGGTTCCGGCCGTGCTGCAATTCGCTTCCGGCCCGGCGCGGGCCGGTCAAGTCAACGCCGCGCGCGTGCTCTGCGAGTTACGCGGCAAGGCCGCTTTCAAGGGCCTCTTGCCAATGCTCGTCGGCGGCACCGACGAGTTCAACAAAACGGTCTGCGATCTGATGACGCCCGCGCTGCGCGAGCTGGACGCCAAAGAACAAGAGCAGCTATACGGCGAAGTCGAAACGCTCGCGGCCAAGCTCGACCCCAAAGAGCAGCGTCCCGCCGCGGTCTCCGCCATGCGCCTCATGGGCCAGCTCGGCCGCGCCGAGTCGCGCCGCTGGCTCTTTAAGTTCGTCGCCCCGGAGCACCACCACACGTTGCGCGCTCACGCGCTGGTCGCGCTCCTGCGCTGCCTGCGCGACCACGATCTGCGCAAAGAAGAATACGCCAAGCTCTTTCCCCTACTCGAAGAAGCGGAGTTCTCGGAGGTCACGCGCTTGGCCATTGATCTGCTCGACGCCCACGAGCTGCCGGAGGACTCACGCTCGCTGCTCTCGCGTCTGCTCGACAGTCCGCACCCGGACGTGCAGAAATTCGCGCTGCGGAAGATGGGCGACTTCAGCACCCCGGCAACGGTGCGCACGCTGATCGAACAACTGGGCGATCCCGATTACCGCAAGCGCGACGTGGCGGCGAATTCGCTGCGCAAGATTCCCGAAGCGCGGGCGGCGTTGATCAAGGAACTCACCGCTTGCAACGACGCGAGCAAGGCATGGAGCATCGCCGAGATGCTGCCTTCTTTCGAGGGTAAATGGCGCCATGACGTTTTGATTACCCTCTGGAAACGGCTCCACGCGGCGATCGGCGCCGAGGATCGAATTCAAACCGCCTTCCTGCAGGTGCTCAAACTGGCGGACGCGAATTATTCCTACCAGCAACTCGCAGACGAGGCGGCCAGACTCGCAAAGGCGAAGAAGTTCAAAGAAGCCGCCGCGTTTCTCGCGCCGCTCAAAGATTTCTCGGAATTCAAACCGGAAGATAAGTTCCGCCTCGCTCTGGCGCAATTGAAATTGCATGCTCACACGCTCGCCACTAACCGCCACCATCCGGCCGTGGATCTCCTCGCAGATCTTCACCGCAACCCGGCGTATCCCCTCTTCGAAGCCCTCAAGAAAGATCGCGCTCTTGAGGCCGAGGATCTGTTCAACCTCGGCTTCAGTCTCGTCGAACGGCATGGTGACGAGCGCGGCCTGGGCAAAGATCTCCTGGAGCATGTCGCCGCGAAATTTCCACGCACTAAAATCGGCAAGAACGCCAAGAACAAGCTCAAGCTGATTTCGTGGTGAGCGCTACCTAAAAAGGAGAGTTTCATGGCGAAGCACGCATCGGCGCAGATCTCCACGGGCATCCAAATTTTATCGTTCATTCTTCTGACTTCCACCTTTATACCTTCTTCCGCCGCGGCTCAGGAGCTGAAAAGAGTCAGGTTTGGCTATCCGTCCCTCGGCTTCCGGCAGGGCCATATCTGGGTCGCTAAAGACGAGGGGTTATTCAAAAAGTATGGACTCGACGTCGAACCGATCTTCTTGCGCGGGGGGCAACTAGCGATACAGGCTCTAGCCGCCGGCGATCCGCCGATCATGAGCATCGGCCAAGTGGTACAAGCGAATCTCGCCGGCTTCGACCTGGCGCTGGTCGCCGGCGTCGAAAGCTATTACGACTCGACGATCTTCGGCCGCGGCAATGTGACCCGACTCGAGCAGCTGAAAGGAAAACGGTTGGGCATCAGCGGCTACGGCGCCGCGACACACTTCGCCGCGCTGATCGTCGCCAAACATTTGAACCTCGATCCGAACAAGGACATGACCCTCGTCCCTGGGGGGGCCCGACGCCGAACGCATCGCGGCCCTGTCCTCGGGTAAAATCGACGCCTCGGTTTTCAATTCCTCGACGGTTCCCATTGCCAAGCGCATGGGCTTCACCGAGCTGGTCTACTTGCCGGATATTGGCGTCGAAGTGCAAGGCAATGGAATGGCAACCACCCGCGGCTATATCAAAAGCAGCCGTGAGATCGTCAAAGCCGCGCTCAAGGGTTACGTCGAGGGCATTAACTACATTTTTCAGAACAGGGCGGCGACTCAGAAAGTGTTCGCTCGGTACATGCGTACCAACGACGCCGAAGTCCTCGAACAATCCTATCAGGTCTACCTAAAGACGACGGCGAGAAAACCTTACCCGACGCTCAAAGGGCTCCAGTTCCTACTAGACGCTCTGGCGCCCACCATGCCCCAGGCGAAAACCGCCAAGCCGGAACAGTTCGTCGATCTGAGCTTTCTTCAGGAGCTGGAGAAAGAGGGATTCTTTAGCGAGATGGCGAAAAGATATCCGGCGAAGTGAGCAAGACCGGACTATTCATGCAACACGGGGCGGCACCCTACCGATTCGGCTTTCGCCAAAGGGAGGCCAGCCAGGGCTGCTGTTCCCGCGGCAGGCCGGGCGGGCGATAGTAATGGGCGACCTCCGCGAACTCCGCTTCCGTCATAAACCTGCGCCATCGGTTCAAATCATGATAGGCGCCGTAGCGCTCACTATTCCAGCCTTCTTTGTTTTCTCCGCGCGGATTGGAGCTGAATAGCAGGCCGCCAGGTTTCAACGTCGCCCATAGTTCATTCAGCACCCGCGGCAACTCCTGGGTTGGAACGTGGAACAACGACGCATTGGCGAAAATACCGTCGAAATATTCCTGGGGCAATTGCAGTCGGAGAAAATCCTGATGCCAGACTTCACAGCCGCTGGAGCTTCGCGCTAACTGAACGAATCGCTCGGCCCCTTCCAATCCGATCGCCACCTGGCCCATGTCTTTGAAGGCTTTTAAGTCGCGTCCCGGGCCGCAGCCGAAGTCTAAGATGCGAAACGGCGGATCGCCGCGCAAATGATTCAATAGCTGGTCACGATTCTGCGAGACATCGTGATCGCGGGTGCCCTCCCAGAAATTTTCGGCGTGCCGGTTGTAGTGAGCTAGAGTGGTGGCCGAAATCTCGGCTAGTTCTTCGCCCGTGAGACTGATGACCGTTTCAGACTTCGCGCGCGAACCTTGTACATGTCCCATCCCTTTTCATCATGGCAACGCGGCGAGATGAATTCAACTCATCTGGGTTCCTCTCCGGGACGGGAAGAGTCCAGCGGCAACCGGCGGTTGGCAAACCAGCAAACGGGCAGCTAGACCCAAAGCACGACAATTAGGACGAAAGCGAAATCACGGCTCTGAAAGGATCGCGAGGCGATGGGCGGGCTGGCTAAGTTTTCTTATCCCACGGATCGATAAAAGTGTAGATGCCTCTTTCGGCATAGAATCGCTGTTGGTATTTATAGAGGGCCAGGTTCGTATATTCCTCTCTGTGGTCAAGGCCGTTTCGATCTCGGTATTCGAACTTCATCGTATTGCGATCTTTTACGATTCGGACAAGCGTGCCTTTACAGCCATCCACGATTCTGCCCACGGTTCTCAAGCGCTCGCCTAAACTGTAAATGTCCGGTGTCCTCTCCTTGTTCGCCCTCGCCGGCAGTCCAATTTCGTCCAAGCGATTAATGTCATCGAGAGTATATTTGCGAGTGAAGCACTCCCGACCCCGGGGGACGCCAGGCAAGCTAGACTGCGACTCCTTGCCTCTCAAACGATTCCAGCCCGTTTTGATAAAGTTACCGTGTTCCACTCTCTCCTGAGGTGGTTGCGTCAGTCCGACACCACTCACCAGGAACTCGGTGGCGTTGACCTGGATTTTCAAATCCTCGGGGTAGAGTTTGGTCAAATCTTGTCCGATGGCACGCAGCAAGCGCGCATAGTTGTTGAACTCCGACTGGATCTTGGGAGCCGAATCTAATTTTGGCACTGCCATGGTATAATTTCCCGTGCTACAAAAATCCTTCTGGTTAACCGCGTCGGAAACAAGAACTTTTCCAAAGCCGGCTTTTCAACGCCCGACTTGCGATGCCATTAACTTATGTAAAATTTTACTGTGCTGGCGTGATTTTGGAAAGAGAAAAATAGGTGATTAGACCCAGTCACCCGATGGCTTTGAAACATCTAAGGACTTTATGGCAAATCTGTCACCTTTAAGGCACTCAAAGCGATTCCGATCTATATAGAAACGAACAGAGCCATTTTCGCGGCGCCGCTCATTTCCCCTATTCCGCAATCTGGAACTTCGTGATAGTTTCTACCTCGGATCGCACCTCGCCTCCAATATTCAGCTTGGATCAATCGCATCATTGATATGCCCCTTCAGTACCTGTGGTTACTTCCGTTAGGGTTGGTCATTGGCGCCTTCGGCACCTTGATCGGCGCCGGCGGCGGCTTCATTCTCGTACCGGTACTCCTGTTGCTCTACCCGTATGAAAAAACCGAGCTCATAACCGGCATTTCTCTAGCCGTGGTCTTTTTCAACGCCTTATCCGGCTCTTTGGCGTACTCCCGCATGAAGCGGGTCGATTACAAGTCGGGCGTTATGTTTTCCATCGCCACAATTCCCGGCGCCGTCCTGGGTGCCATTTCCACCGCTTACGTTCCCCGCCGCGCCTTCGATTTAATTTTCGGGGTATTGATGATCGTTGGCGCAGTGTTTCTTTGGCTATCGACTAAAGAAGACCATGCAACGGGGCTGGGCCGCCGCGACCCGAGCGAGGCCGATGCAAACCGTACAGGTTGGACGGCACGGGAACTCGTCGATGCGGCCGGAATTCGGCATTCCTACGCGTTCAACCCGGTCCTAGGCATCGTGCTAAGTATCTTTGTCGGTTTTATTTCGAGTCTCTTGGGAGTTGGCGGCGGGTTTCTCCATGTGCCGGCGTTGACTCGATTGTTGAATTTCCCGGTGCACATCGCCACCGCAACCTCGCAGTTTGTACTGGCTGTCATGGCTCTTACAGGAACTCTGGTTCATATCGCCAACGGCGTTTTCGTCAGCGGCATAAGACGCACGCTGCTTCTAGCCGTGGGTGTAGTCATCGGCGCCCAGTTCGGCGCGGCGCTGTCGAACCGAGTCGGTGGAACAATGATCATCCGAGGACTCGCGTTCGGGCTCGTGCTCGTCGGCCTGCGACTGATCCTATCTGAGTACTAGCAGGTGAAGGGGTAAACAGGCCCGATCGATAACCGATGGGAATCGGCGCAACGGCCGGTTACCCGTCTATTTTCTCCCCCTCGACGGGGGAGAATCAAAGAGGGGGTGAACGATAATCACCCATTTCGCCTTTTGCGTTCATCGCTCGCACCTGTCTACTTCGCCGCGCAGACGGTGATTTCTACCATCGTCCCCGGCGTCAGTGCCGCGCCCACGGCAGTGCGCGTCGGTAAGTTCGCCCGGTCGACCCACGCCATCCAGGCTTCATTCATCTCATCCTTGAGGCCGGCGTCGGCCATGTAGACCGTGGCGCTCAGGATGCGCGACTTATTTGTGCCCGCCTTCGCGAGCACGGCGTCGATCTTCTTGAGCACCTGCTCGGTCTGCCCTTTCATCGGCAGCGATTTGTCGTCGGCAACGACGCCGGAGAGAAAAACCAAATCGCCGATCGCCGCCGCGCTGCAGTTCCACTCCCTTGGATTGATTCTTTCGATGTCCATAAATTTCGCTCCTCGCTCAATGATTAATAAAGTATTGGAAGACAGGCCTTGAAACTCCGTCCTCTTGAAGCCTCACTCCTTACTCCTCACTAGATCGCGGGTCTTCTCTCGTACCACTTCATACGCTGCTGGTAAGTATATCCAGCGCGGAGAATTGTCGGCTCGTCGAAAGGCTTGCCCACAAGTTGCATGGCGATGGGCAGATCATTTTCGGAAAAACCGCACGGAACCACGAGGGTCGGCAATCCAGCCAAGTTAAACGGCCCGTTGAATTCCGGCACCACATGCTTGAACAAAGTATCGATAGGGCCGACATCCTTAACCAGAGGCGCTGGTCCGGCCTGACAGGGCAACGCGAGGCAATCGACTTTCTTGAAAACCTCGGCAAACTCGGCGCGCACGCGGCTGCGCACCCGCTGGGCTTGAATATAATCCGCCGAGTTGGTGAGAAGCCCGAGATAAATTCTCGCCCGCCGCTGCGCCGCACCGGTCTTCAAAACTCCCGCAGCATCGCTCTTATGGGCGGCCCAGAATTCGTTGTAGTAGATTACCGCGTTGGCGATGGTCGCGAGATTCAGCGTCGGGACTTTCACCTCCTCGACGCGGGCGCCCAATGCCTTGAGTTCTTCAATCGCGGTACCGACGAGCTTGAGAACGATCGATTCCGTGCGCGGCGCGCATTCGTCGATATAGTCGCGCAGCACGCCGATGACCATCCCCTTCACGTCCTCGCGCAGCGCACTCGTGTAATCCGAAACAGGAGCCGTGCTGGAGGTCGGGTCCTTGGGATCGTGTCCGGCGATGGCGTTCAGCATATGCGCCGTATCCTCGACTACGCGCGCCATCGGACCGCAATGGTCCAGCGACCAACTGAGCGGCGCCAAGCCGTAGCGGCTGACGCGGCCGTACGTCGCTTTCAAACCGGCGAGGCCGCAAAAAGCTGACGGATTACGAATCGAACCCGCCGTGTCTTCGCCCAGCGCTCCCAGGCAAAGCCCGCCGGATACCGAGGCACCAGAGCCCGTGCTCGAACCGCCAGTGATATGTTCCGTGTTCCACGGATTACGCGGCTGCGGTACCTCGGGCCCGGGCATGCTGCTCATGTGCAGCTTACCCAGCATGACCGCGCCGGCGTCGCGCAGCTTTCGCACGGCCGTCGCATCGCCCACCCCTTGGGTGAACTGGCGTACCCGCGCCGCCGCCCCCTCGACATCCAGTTGGTCTTTCACGGCTACCGGAATGCCGTGCATCGGCCCACGCCAGTTGCCGCGCGCGATCTCCGCCTCCGCGGCGCGCGATTCCTGCATGGCGCTCTCGGCCATTAGATTGATAAAGGCGTGGAGCTTCCCATCGACCGCGGCAATGCGGTCGAGCACCGCACGGGTCAATTCGACGGGCGAGAGTTTCCGGCTCCGAATCAGTTGCTGGGCTTCGTGAATAGTCAGGTAATAGAGCGGCTTTTCTGGCACGGCCATAGCGAGAGACCTTTCTTCGGTCGTAGTTTTCACTGTTCAGCAAAATAAGATTTCTCGCTTCGCTCGAAATGACAGGTAGAGTGTCGAAACGACCGACAATTGTCATCCCGAACGAAGTGAGGGATCTTTCTTTTCAATTCACCGTCTATTCCGGTCGAAACACCGGCCCCAGTTCTTCGGCGCCGAGATTGACCGAATGGAGCGTCTTGAGATTTTCCAGATAGAGCTCGATGATTTTCGCGAACTGTTCCAGATCACCTTCCTTCGCTTCTAACCCCTCGCGCGCCAGCAGCGCCAGGATGCTTTGCTCGATCAACTTATCCATGATCGTTCCCTCCTTACCTCGGCTGCGTGATCACGTCCACCACTGCGGGTTTGCCGCTCTCGACGATCTCGATCGCTTTGTCCAGCGTTGGGCCGAGTAGATCCGGCTCGGTGATTGGGCCGAAGCCGTCGACGTCCAGCGCCCGGGCGATCGCCGTCAAGTCCGGCGCGGGGTCTTCGATGCGGATGCCGATGCCTTTGTTTTCAATCGGCCGCTGGCGCCAACGCGCCATGCGCTCCTGATGTTCCTCATCGTTGTAATAAGAGTGATTGTTGAGCACGACGACGAGCAGGGGTATCTGATACTTCGCCGCCGTCCAGAGAGAATTCGACGTCATCAAAAAGTCGCCGTCGCCGATCATGCTCACGCACAAACGCCCGCTGCCTTTAAAACCGAGCGCCGAACCGATGGATGACGGCAAGCCATAACCCACGCCTCCGCCCCGGCCGCCACCCATGCCATGGGCCGGTTCGGTGACTTCGATGGCCTCGCGCCAGCGCCGCCCGTGGGAACTTACCAGCGCCCAGGATTTCCCCTGGACTCGCTTGTTGATCTCGCTGAAGAAGCGCGCCTGGGAAATCGGTTTTTCATCCCAGGTTTTTTCGATCCACGCTTGGCTTTTTTTCCGCGCTTCCCGATAAATCGCCTCGATCTTGGCGCGGCGCTCTCGAACCTGCCGATCCGAATCGCTTTTCGTTTTCAACCGCTCGCGCACCTGTTCGAGCAACTGCGGCAACGCCACCGAAGTATCCGCAGCAATCGGCACATGCACGGGCAAGAGCCACATATTATCGTTCACCCAGCTCTGCCGTTCGAGATCGAGCAAAGTGATGTGAATCATTTTACAGCTGGGCGCGATTATTGGCGCAAAATTGCCGCGCTCGCGCACCGACGGGCCGAGGGGCACGCCCAAGCTGGGAACATCCAAAGCAAGAACGACATCGGCGCCGCGTAATGCCTCTTCGCGCGCCGTCGTCAGGTTCAACACATGCGTGCTCGGGAACGCGTAGCGCCCATCGGAGTCGATGACCGCCGCGCCCAGCGCCTCGGCGAGATCGAGCATCGGCGGCAGCGCCTTGGGGTTGCGCGCGATCTCGCCGGCGATGATTACCGGCCACTGAGCTTCGGCCAGCAGCCGCGACGCTTGCCGTAACGACTCCGGATTCGCACCCGGTCCCGCCGGCGCGCGAAAGAACTGCGCATGGGGCACGACCATCGGCTTGTCGATCTTCGCTTCCTGCACGTCGGTGTCCAGACAAATATAAACCGGCCCTTTCGGTTCCGTCATGGCGATGCGATAGGCTTTGAGAAATGATTCGGCCACCGCATCGACGTCGCTGGGCTGGTCGTCATATTTCACGAAATCGCGCACCGCATTCCCCTGGACCAAGGCCGTGTGAACCCAATCGGTAGAGCGCCGGTTGGTGGTATTCTGCGGCCCGCCGCCGCCGAGGTTAAGAATCGGCGTGCGGTCGCACCAGGCGTTGAAGATCGCCATGCTAGCGTGCAGCAAGCCAACGATGTCGTGCAGCCCGGTCGCCATGATTTCGCCGGTCGCCCGCGCATAGCCGTTGGCCAATGCCACAGCGATCTCTTCATGGGTGCAGAGGATAATCTCCGGTCCCTTGCCCGGCTCGAAGTTCACCATCGAATCGTGCAGTCCGCGGTAACTCGCGCCGGGATTGAGCGCGATATACTTGATCCCCAACTCGCGCAACACTTCGACCATCAGGTCGGAACCATACTGGGCGTTGCTCTTCCGGCCGATACCCGCGGCCCAAATCTCGGGGGTTCCTTTAGTTTCTTCCGCCACAGTGAAGTCCTCCGTTGCTATTGTAAATCTTGCCTATAGAAATAAACGCAGATTGAGATTCAGTCAGTAATTCATAACGTCGCCTCTGACTTCCGATTTCCTCCCCCTCGACGGGGGAGGATAAAGGTGGGGGTGCCGTCGTAGGGGCGACCAGCCGGTCGCCCCTACGCACCCCTATCCTAACCTTATATTAGAACCGTTGCAGTTTGTCATAGAGGAGATCATATTTATGTGACACTGGTTTCAACAGCTTGCTGGAATGAGGACCCATCCTAACCGATTCCCTC
>Ga0326597_10001977_pt1 | contig 31493 bp, 28 predicted proteins | sample RVTome_12_FD_203789 | JGI IMG/M metagenome (GOLD analysis project Ga0326597, IMG submission 203789) | Soil microbial communities from uranium-contaminated site in the Upper Colorado River Basin, Wyoming, United States - RVT100D185 | ecosystem: Environmental > Terrestrial > Soil > Contaminated >...
GAGACCGTCGTAAGTCGCCAGAGTCACGATGGCGATGTTCGCCACGATCAGTGCTGGGCCCGACCAGAGGTGCGTGGGGTATTTTCCCCAGGCCTGTTCAGAAACTCGCACCTGGCGCGCTTCGAGTCGCTGTGGGTTGCCGCTATCGCGCCCAGACTGGCGTGATTATGCGCGGCCGCGTCGCCGAGGGGGCTGGCAGCCCTCTTGCTTCCCATCAGCCGCTGGCGTGGCTCACAACCCACTCAAGTCTTGGATCGCTTCCCTTCTCGAATGGCGACGGCGACGCTCGGACGGGCCGACGCGCCTGCCGCAGCAGGTCAGTCGCCTGCTGCTGCTCTTCGCCCTCTTGGTTCTTACCCTGATCGCGGCTCGTTACTACCTTGTCCCGCAGACGTTCGGAGAGCTGGGACACTACCGGGCCAGCGCCATTGACGACGAGCTGACACCCGAGATCAAGTATGCCAGTCGTGCCGTCTGCGAGAGCTGTCACTGGGACGTCTTGGAGGTGCACAGCGAGGCGCGCCACCAATCGGTCGCGTGCGAAGCGTGTCACGGACCGGGAGCGGCGCACGTCGATGCGCCCGACGAGGTCAAGCCGTTCATCCCGACCGAGCGGGCCTTCTGTCCGCGATGTCATCAGTACGATCCGTCGCGGCCGACCGGATTCCCCCAGATCGATCCGATCGCGCACAACCCTCTGACGGCGTGCGTCACCTGCCACGATCCACACGCACCGGAGCCGCCGAACCTTCCAGCGACGTGCGGTGCGTGCCACGGCGAGATCGCCCGACTCAAGGCCGCCTCGCATCACGCCACGGTGCCGTGCATCCAGTGTCACGACACAACGGACGAGCATCGGGACACGCCGCGGACGAGTCTCCCGACGAAGCCTACGACTAGAGAGCTCTGCGGTGGATGCCACGCGCCGGATGCGGACAGCTCGCCAAACATTCCACGCATCCAGCTGGATGCGCACGGCGAGCGTTATGTGTGTTGGCAGTGTCACTACCCGCACTACCCGGAGACTCGCTGATGGAGTATCGCCGCGACATGGAGCCGCCACAACCCGACGCCGACGGGGTCGACCGCCGGGAGTTCATCAGGAAGGCCTGTGCGGCGGGTCCGGTCCTACTGGTCATGGCCAAGGAAGCTGCCGCGCAACCGGACCAGGACGGCGGCTATGACCCAACCGAGCACTATTACGGCATGGCCGTCGACGTCGAGAAGTGTATCGGCTGCGGCAGCTGCGTCGATGCCTGCCGTGTCGAGAACGACGTTCCGCAAGAGCACTTTCGCACGTGGGTCGAGCGCTACATCATCCAAGAGGATGGCGAAGCCGTCGTGGAGAGCCCCAACGGCGGAGCCAGCGGGTTCAGCGATATCGCGGCGGAGGGGAACCTACGGGCGTTCTTTGTGCCAAAGCTTTGCAACCATTGCGCGAACCCTCCCTGCGTACAAGTCTGTCCGGTTGGGGCGACCTTCACTAGCCCCGATGGTGTCGTGCTGGTGGATGCCGAGTACTGCATCGGCTGCCGGTACTGTATCCAGGCGTGCCCGTACGGCGCACGGTTCCTGCACCCTGAGACGCACGTGGCCGAGAAGTGCACATTCTGCTACCACCGAGTCGGTCGCGGGCTTGCGCCGGCGTGCGTGGAAGTCTGTCCGACCGGGGCGCGCGTTTTCGGCGAGCTCAGGCAGCGCAACAGTCCGTTAGCCAGGTTCATGCGCTTCAGCCATGTCCAGGTCCTCAAGTCGCACCTCAACACCGAGCCAAAGGTGTACTACGCCAGCCTGGACCGGGAGGTCACCTAGTCGTGAGCGGCTACATCTATCCCAACGAAGTCGAGCTGCAGTGGGGGCTCCTCATCGTCCTCTACCCGTACATCACCGGACTCGTGGCCGGAGCCTTCATCCTGGCCTCGCTCGAGCGCGTCTTCAAGGTGCGCGAGGTAGAGCCCACGTATCGGCTGTCGCTCTTGACGGCGCTGGCCTTCCTGCTCGTGGCGCCGCTGCCGCTGCTGGCCCACCTGGGTCACCCCGAACGCTCGTTCGAGATCTTCCTGACGCCCAACCTCCGCTCGGCCATGGCGATGTTCGGCTTCGTCTACGCCTGGTACCTCATGGTCGTGTTACTGCTCGAGATCTGGTTTGACTATCGGCGGGACCTCGTGCGCTGGGCCCGACAGGCGACGGGCGTTCGTCGATGGATGTACTACCTCCTGACGCTCGGTGCCACCGACCTGTCACCTCGATCCTTGCGGTTTGACGATACCGCCGGGAGAGTCATCACGCTCATCGGCATCCCCTCGGCGTTTTTGCTGCACGGATACGTCGGCTTCATCTTCGGCTCGGTGAAAGCCAATCCGTGGTGGAGCAGCGTGCTCATTCCGATCGTCTTCCTGTTCTCCGCCATCGTTTCTGGCATCGCTCTCGTCCTGGTTCTCTACGTGTTCTCCACGCTGGCCCGCTCCAAGCCCATCGACATGATCTGCCTGGACAAGCTGGCGTCGTTTCTGCTGTACGCCTTGATCCTCGACTTTTCTCTGGAGATGCTCGACTTCATTCATCGCCTCTACGAGGCGGAAGAATCGATCGGAATCCTTTCCGAGCTGGTTTCCACGAGGCTGTTTCTCAGTCTGGTCGTCATGCAGGTCCTGCTCGGCACGCTGCTACCAATGGTGGTTCTCTTCATGGTCAGCCCGGCGTTCGGTAGCAGGGGGCTGGTGCCGGCCTCTGATGAGCTGCGGCGTCTGATCTACTTCGGATCGGCCATCATGATCCAGATCGGCATCTTCAGCACGCGGTGGAATGTCGTGATCGGAGGGCAGCTGTTCTCGAAGAGCCTGCGTGGCCTCACCGTCTACAAGCTGGAGCTGCTCGGGCTGGAAGGGTTCTTCGCATCGGCCGCCCTGCTCCTCACCCCACTCGTGATCCTGTACGTGCTCATCCGTATCCTGCCGCCATGGGGCGAGCCCGCGGCTCCCGCAGCACCCCTACCGGAGTCCCCCTGAGGGAGATCGACCGTCGAGGTCGTCGGCGTCGACGATAGAACTGTCCTTGAGACTAAGTACTACTGCTTTTCATGATTACGGTGACGTATTTCGGGCACTGGATGCATCGGTGGCCGATACGTTGCCGTAATTGTGAAATGCAGTACTAAGGAAAGGCGTGACAGGTCTCGCAGTCGTAGACGATCGTCAGGCCGTCGCTAGACACGTGCTCGCCGTCGTGGCACCTGAAGCAGCCCGGGAAGTCCGTGTGGCCGATGTTGTTCGGGTAGGTACCGAATCCCACGCGCATCTCCGGAAACACGTTCCGCCTGTAGATGGCCCGGATGGCCTCCACCGCCCGCTCCACGTCCTTGCCTCGAGAGTCCCACAGCTGTGTGTACTCGCGGCGATAGAAGTCGCCCAGGGCGGCTGCGATCTCTTCCATCGCGACTTCCTGACTGGGGTAGCTCTTTTCGAGTAACTTGACCGCCTCACGTTTGACGAAGGGTAGCGCCTTCGGGGTCTCGCCGCGGGTCAAACTCACGTCCACCGCCCTCGCGGCCGTCGCCGCAATGGGATGGCTCGGGCGATTGTGGCAGTCCATGCAGTCCATGACACGCCGCTCGCCGTTCGCGAGTTCCTCCTCGGTGACACCGGGAGTGACGTACTCCGTCACGACGCCGTTCCCGTCGGTCATGCGGACGTACGGAATCACCTGACGCTGATCGTCCGTCGCGACGAACTCGATCTCGTTGGCGAGGTTCATGTGCCAGTGGATGCCCTCGGCGAAGCCCAGACGCTCGTTGCCGCCGCCAAGGTGCATCAAGAGGTTCGTCACCGATTCGGTGTTTGCCTCGTCGTCAGCGTACTCGTGAATGTGCCGGAGCTGGTCGCCGTGGAACTTCTCGGGCCAGTGGCAGCGCTCGCATGTGTCGCGCGCGGGCAGGAGCTCGGCGGCCGGCAGAGGGATGGGTTGTTGGTAGGTGCCGAATGCGACGGCAAACACGCGTTTCACCCCCGCCAGCTTCGATTCGGCCTTCGCCCCGGCGCCTGGGCCAATGTGGCACGCGACACAGGGCACGCTCGCATGCGGCGCTGACTGGTGAGCGATGAACTCCGGCTGCATCGCCTGGTGGCACACCTGTCCGCAGAACGCGGGTGTCTCCATGTACTCGAGACCGCCGTATCCCCCCAGTGTCACGATGGCGATGTTTGCCACGATCAGCACTGCGAGCAGACCGGCCCGCCGTAGCTGCATCGGGTTGTTGAAATCGATTCGCGGCCACACTGACGCCGGCTGCCCCCTCCTGATCCGGCGGCGCTCGAACACCGCGCCGACCGGGATCAACAGCAGCCCGATGACTGCGAATACCGGCAGGACTATGAAGAGCACGATCCCCATATAGGGGTTCGTGGTGTGGAGGCCGAGAAGGTCGCCCAGAAACAGGATCAGGAACGCGGCGACTGCGGCCGTCGTCAGACCTATTCCGGTTAGCGAGAGCAGGTTCCGTAGAGACCCCAGCGGGTGGATCTGTTCCCCGTGTGCGCCCGTCTCGCCCATCGGTTACGGCGCCTTGAGGGTCTGGAGAAACGACACAAGGTCGTCTAGGTCTGCCTTTTCCAGTTTGTAGGTACGCATGGGCGGCTTCCGGGCGGCGTTCGTCTTTGCTGTCATCATTTTTGCATCGACGATCCACAGGCGAATCTCTTCGGCAGACAGGCGGCTGCCGACATCGTCAAGTGGCCCCTTCTGTTGACCCTTACCTGCGATCGAGTGGCACATGGCACACTTCTGGGCGGCGTACACTTGCTCGCCGTGTGCCGGATCCCCGTCCTGTGCCGAAGCAACGCCCCCAAGAACACCCAGCATAGCAATTGTGAACACCAGTCGAGACATCGTGGACTCCTCCAGCTAGAAGAACTCTCGCATCCGAGAAAGCAAGACAGCTGCCAAGCCCGTCCTCGACACTGGGGGCGCACAATCGCGGCAAAGTGAGCGTGATAGCGACAGCGTTCGACTCCTTCAACCGTCACCAGATGCGAGTTTCCCACGAGGGCTGGGGAAAATGCCCCACTCCCTGACCCCTGGCCCGGCGACCCGGTTCGATCGCGCAGCCCGAGTAAGGTCGATCGGGTCGCGGGCTCACGACGTCATGTCGTGGATTCGCGACCTCCTGAGCGGTCTCCGTCCGTCGGAGCGCGTGGGCGCTCCGACGGCGGCTCGGAGCAGCCACTGGGGAGGGTTCTCCGGCTGAAGCGAGCCCCCGGAAGGGAACGAGCTGATGAGCTGGATCGCGACCGGCAAGGTGCCGGCCTTACTCCTCACACTCGCAATTCAACCTCATCAGAGTGGCGGCGGCGCTGTTGCCCCGAGCATCGACTCTCAGGCGTCCTGCCGGATCTGCCATGCCGATGTCGTCGCAGAGCGGGAAGCCGCGGTCATAGAGCTGCGGCTCGGGCCTCGTGTTGTGGTTCCCGGAGCTCTCGACGTATCTCATGCCCGGCGAGTTGGTGGGCCTCGCGTACATCGCCCACAGCGACGAAGCCCTTCTCGCCGCGCTTGCCATCTTCATCTGGCATTTCTACAACACCCACCTGCGGCCCATGGTATTTCCGATGAGCCGGGTGTGGCTCAGCGGGCGCATCTCGGCCGAGGCCCTGTACGAAGAGCACCGCCTGGAGTACGAGCGGCAATTCGGCCCGGTGCCGCCGGGCCCCGCTAGTCTCGCGCCTACCTGGCATCGTCACCCGCGGTGGTCCTTCGTGGCGCTGGCCTTGACCTTGGTCGGCGGCCTCGCGGTCGTCGTCCTCGACGTCTCGTCGGTTCGCCAGCAGCTCGGGACGATGACGCAGCGCGGCATCGAGTACGCGTCGGCGGGAGCCCCGGCCGCCATGGTGAACCGCGTCGCCGGCGTGTACGACGATGGGTTCGACGTGTTCGAGCGCTGCTTCGAGTGCCACGCACGCACGCGCTACGACCTGGCCGAAGGGCACTTCCCGCACACGCCACACTTCGAGGCTGGTTTTGTGGAGCCCAGCTGCGATTCTTGTCACGAGGCGGCGTGGCACGACCGTCTCGTGACGTCCACGGAGGTGTGCGTCATGTGCCACGAGCCGGGTGAGATTGGCTTGCAGCTGGTGAGCGGAGGCGCCGGAAACGGCGGTCGCTAGGTGCCATGTCGAAGGGCGATAAGCCGCTTGAGCCGCAGCGGTCCGTCAGCTTCGCAGTGCAGGTCGTGCTCGGACTCGGAGTGCTCGCGCTGCTGGGCACGTTTCTGAGCGTGCGGCGCTACGTGAGCGAGAGCCCTCGCTTTTGCCAGAGTTGCCACGAACTGGCACCCGAGGTGGCCGTGTGGGTCGAGAGCGAGCACCGCGCCTTGCGCTGTCAGGAGTGCCACCACCAGCTGGCCCGACCGGCCGGCCGACTCGCGCCACCTTCGCGTGCGCGTCGCGCCATTGCTGTCCTCCTCGGCCCAGGAGGACACGCTGGTCATGGTGGCCGAGGACGTCTCCGAGAGCCGACAGCTCGAGGAGCAGATGATGCGCTCCGAGCGCCTCGCGTCCATAGGGACCATGACCGCCGGAATCGCGCACCAGATCGGCAATCACCTCAACGGCATCCAGGGCTACGCGCAGTTGCTGACGCGAAGCACGATAGGCGTTCCATCCTTGTCATCGACGACCAGGAGTCGGCGCGGGAGATCCTGAGCCGCTTCCTCGAGCAGCTCGGGTACCGCGCGCGGGTAGCTGACTCGGTGGCGATGCTCGCGCTGTTCGAGCTGATCCGCAAGGTGGGTCCGGCGGATGTGCCGGTGCTCATCATCGGTGAGAGTGGCACGGGCAAGGACCTCGTCGCACGGGCGCTCCACGGACAGAGCCGGCGGGCCGCGAGGACCTTCCTGTCGATCAACTGCGCCGCTGTGCCGGAGAGCCTGCTCGAGACCGAGCTCTGCGGGCATGAGCGTGGCGCGTTCAGCGGGGCGGTGCGGGCCCGTACAGGCTACTTCCGTCAGGCCGATGGCGGGACGCTCTTCCTCGACGAGATCAGCGACATGAGCCTCGGCCAGCAGGCCAAGCTCCTGCGGGTCCTCGAGAGCGGCGAGGTGATGCCGGTGGGCAGCGAGCACCCCGAGCACACCGACGTACGCGTGGTCGCGGCGACGCACCAGGATCTCGAAAAGCTGGCGGCGCAGGGGCGCTTTCGAGAGGACCTGCTGTTTCGTATCGAGACGGTGTGCCTCCGGCTGCCGCCGCTCCGCGAGCGGCGCGAGGATACAGCCGCTGCGCGTGCGCACCGGCGGCGTCGCCGACGATACCTACCGCGCGGCTAGAGAGGCTGTCGATCGGGCCTACTTCAGCGACGTGCTGGCGCGTGCGGGCGGCAGCATCAATCGCGCCGCCGCGCTGGCCGGGATCCACCGCGCGACGCTGCACAAGCGGTTGCGAAAGCTCCAGATCGGCAGTTACGCCACCGAAAAGAAGGGCGAACGCGAGTAAGGTGAGCCTGACCACGACGATGCCGATCTTGGCGTCGGCCATTCGAGAGGTTGTCGAGTCACCCAACGGCGCATCAGGCGTATACTTGAGAATGCGCTGTCTGGATTAATCGACTGATCTCGTCGGCTGATGCAAGTTGAGGAGCGACCCGTTCCAGGGGTCTTTCGCACGCTGGAATAGCGTGACATCTCGGCGTCAGTCGGCGTGTGGCGCCCTGCATCGGCCTTGTGCGTGCCGTGATCACGTTCGATGAATTGCGGGTCTGCGCCTGACCGTGTCGGTGAGGCGGAGCGCGAGCGATTCCCCGGCATTCTGGGTCGTCGTATCTCAGTCTCACCAAGATGAGGGGAACCAACAATGGACGAGGCCATGTATTACCTTCTTGTCGATCCTCGCGGCAAGGTGTACGCCAAAGCCGGGGCGGAATCGTTTGCCGATGTCGCTCACGAATTCGGGCTCCAGGAATACCGGTTTGACCTTGCCGCTCGGCGACTGCTGGTCGGTCACGCGACGCCAGCAAGTCCGGTCGCCGCCCAGGACTACGTCAACCAGTGTTTCGGTGATCCTGAGCGGCTGATGACGTTCGCGAAAGAGGGTCATTTGCCGAAGCACGTCCTGGTCCGTCTCCTGAGCATCGAGAATCGACAGCCGTACCTGGAAAGCTGCGCTCGCGTCGAGCGGGAGTACACGAAAGCGTGCACGAACAGGCGCGATCCATGTCTCGAGTCGGGATGCTCTGTTGAGGGCGAGGACGAAGTATGCCTCCAGGCGCTTCTGGATGCGGGCGTTGAGTATCACCAGGCATGCGCGGCGGAGTGGATCAAGCTGTTTCGCACCCCAGTAAACCGAATCGACGCGTGGAAGAATTAGTGGAAGCTCACGATTACTATGAACAAGCACGTGATAACGGTATTCCTACTGCTAGCATTCGCTTTGCCACAGATCGTCTCGGCAGAGAAAGCGGTCTTTGCAGGGGGGTGTTTTTGGTGCATGGAATCGGATTTTGAAGGTCTGCCTGGTGTCATTGACGTTGTCTCTGGCTTTACCGGCGGCACATTGAAGAACCCCACTTATAACGGTAATCATCAGGGGCATTATGAAGCCGTTGAGATTACGTATGATCCGACAGTGATCAGCTATCAGGGCTTACTGGATCACTATTGGGTAAACGTCGACCCCTTTGATGCCAATGGCCAATTCTGTGACAAGGGCCCTAGCTACCTTGCGGCGATATTTGTCGCGACACCGGAAGAACGGCGACTTGCGGAGCAATCCAAACAGAAAGTCATCGAGAGGTTTCCGGATCACCGAGTGATCACACCTGTGCTTGATACCAGCGCGTTCTACCCGATCAAGGGTGATGAAAGCTACCATCAGGACTATTACAAGAAGAGTCCCTTACGGTATAAGTTCTATCGTTTGAGTTGCGGCCGCGATGCGCGATTACGGGATATCTGGGGCGATATGGTTACTCATAAAGATCAGTAATCGTTACCTCCCGTTGTTTCACGCAAGCGTCGAGTTGCTTTTCAAAATCGTTGCCGGTAGAGTTCGAGCTTGCGTAACTCCGGCAAAGACAGGCCCCTGTCGCATCGTCATTTACGAGGAATCTGGAGCGCGTGGCGGCTGCTGCGCGTCCGCTGACACGCCGACGGGCGCCGCACGCATCCCATGAATCTGTCTGGCGAATTCGCGGTCAGGGCGCCGCGCGATGCGGTATTCAACGAGCTACGCGATCCACGCTTCTTCGCGTCGTGTTTCGACGGCGTCTCCGATCTCAGGCAGATCGACGACTCACGCTACGACGCCACGCTTGAAACCAAGGTGGCGTTCATGAAGTTCCGCTTCAAGATGACTGTCGAGATGGTGCGCATCGAAGCCCCCGACACCATCGAGGCCACCATCGTCGGCGCCCCCAGCGGCTTCCCGGGCCGGCTGACCGCCACGTCGATCACGAGGCTCGACGAAGACGGGGATACGACCCGGGTCCGCTACGACATCGACGCGGCCCTGACCGGTAAGCTCGGCAGCCTCGGACAGACGGTGATGAAGGCCAAGGCGCAGGAGATGGAAAGGCAGTTCGTCGCACGGCTGCGTGCGGCGTTCGAGGACGCGGCACCCGAGGAGTCTCGGTGATCCCGTTCAAACTGGACGAACCTCGCTCCCTGCAGGAGGCGATCGGCCTTCTCGACCCCGAAGACCCCGCCGTTCGTCCCTTCGCCGGCGGCACGGCCATCATGTTGATGATGAAGGCCGGCGTGTTCCGGCCTAGCCGTATCGTGAGCCTGCGATCCATCGAGAGGCGGTTCTTCGAGATCGGGGTGGCGGAAAACGGCGAGATTCGCATCGGTGCGATGGCCACGTTGTCGGAGTTGGAGCGGGCGCCGGTCGTAAGGCGCGACCTGCCGGCGGTCGCAGCGGCACTCCGGACCCTCTCGAACGTGCGCGTGCGCAACGTGGCTACGCTCGGCGGACACCTTGCGCACGCCGACCCCCACATGGACCTGCCGCCGCTCCTGATTGCGCTCGGCGCCAGCGTCACGGCCGCCGGCCCGGCCGGGGAACGGACGATTGTGGCCGACGAGCTGTTCTCCGGCTACTACGAAACCGTGCTCGCGGGAGACGAGCTCATCACCGAGGTGCGTGTGCCCGCGCAGGGGAGGCGGCGGGCTGCCTATCTCAAGTGCACAACGCGCTCGGTTGACGACTGGCCGGCGGTGGGTGTCGCAGTGTCCGTCGACGTCGGGGACGGTGTCATCCGAGACGCCAGCATCGTGGTGAGCGCCGCGACGGAGAAGCCAACGCGGCTTTCCGGCCTGGAGGCGCTGCTGCGGGGTGCACCCGCCGGTGATGCGCTTCAGGCCCGTGTGCGCGAGACGGCCGGCGACGAAGTCAGCGTGATTGCGGACGCGCGGGGCTCCGCCCCCTACAAGCGCGAACTGGTGCGTGTGTACGTCGTTCGCGCCATTCGCCAGTGCCTGGCGATCCAGTGACGGGTACCGCGAGCCCAGGAACGCGCGAGCGGCGGGCTAGTCGCGCGCCACGGGTATGGATTCAGAGACTTTGAGAACGGGTATGTCCACCAAGACAACATCCGGTTCCCACGTCGGGCGTTCGGTGCCAAGGCGCGAGGCCACGGCCAAGCTGACGGGGCGCGCCGAGTACGTGCACAATCTACAGCTGCCAGGCATGCTCCACGGCAAGATCGTGCGCAGTACGGTCGCGCACGGCCTCATTCGGCGGATCGACGTGGACGCTGCCCAAACACTGCCAGGCGTCCACCGCGTCGTCACTGCGGCCGACATCCTCACCGTCATCCCGGACCCGCACTACGGTCCAGCGTTTCACGACCAGCCGATTCTGGCGATCGAGAAAGTTCGGCACGTCGGTGAGCCTGTCGCCGTCGTGCTGGCGTCCGATCCGCACGTCGCCGAGGCGGCGGCGCAGCTCGTGGAGGTCGAGTACGAGGAACTGCCGGCGGTCTTCAACGAGGTCGACGCGAAGACCTCGAAGGTCATCGTGCACGAAAGCTTGCGGCCCGCCGGCACGTTCCCCGATCTCAAGCACCTCAGGGGGCTGCGGAACACGAATGTGGCGCTCGACTTTCGGTTGCGGCGCGGTAAGCCCGAACAGGCGTTCAGCGAAGCTCAACACGTGTTCGAGCACACGTTCACGACGCAACAACTCGTGCACCTCCCGCTCGAGCCGATCGTCTCGGCGGCGGAGCTGGGGGACGGGTCGATCACCATCCATTCAAGCTGCCAGAGCCCCTCGTTCGTGCGAACCGAGATCGCGCGCCTCCTCGGCTGGCAGGAGAGCCGTGTCCGCGTGAAGGTGCCCTACCTGGGCGGCAGCTTTGGCGCGAAGCTCTACATCAAGCTCGAGGCGCTCGTCACCGCGCTGGCGCTGCTCGTCCGACGCCCCGTCAAGATCTCGCTCACGATGGAGGAGCAGTTCTACACGATCACCAAGCACGGCTGCACGCTCTGGATCAAGAGCGGTGTGAGCAAGGATGGACGCATCACCGCACGGGCGTGCGAGATCTGGTGGAACGGCGGCGCGTACGCCGATATCGGCCCGCGCGTGACGCAGAAGTCCGGCTTCACAGCGGCGGGGCCGTACGACATCGAGCACGTCAGTATCGACTCGTACGCTATCTATACCAACCTGCCGCCGGCGGGCGCGCTGCGCGGCTTTGGCATCTCGCAGCTCGTCTGGGCGTACGAGAGCCATGCCGACATGATCGCGCGTGCCCTCGGCCTCGACCCGCTCGATTTCCGGCGGAAGAACCTGCTGCGCGAGGGTCGTCCGCAGGCGACGGGCACCGTAATGAAGGACGCGGCGCTCGATGCGGTGCTCGAGCGCCTCGCGCTGCGCGTGGAGTGGGGAGCGCCGTTCGACGGCGGCAGCGGGACGATCCGACGCGGCCGCGGCCTCGCGATTGGCTTCAAGGCCAGCGTTTCTCCCACGACCTCGGTCGCCATTGTCAATGTGTACGCGGACGGTAGCTGCGCCGTCTACTGCAGTACCGTGGACATGGGACAGGGCTCGGACACCGCCATGGCGCAGATAGCGGCTGAAGTACTGGGCCTGCCGCTCGAGTCGATCAAGGTCGTGCACCCGGACACCGACGTGACGCCGTACGACATGGCGACGCTCGGCTCGCGGTCCACGTACCACACGGGACATGCCGTGCGGCTGGCCGCGGAGGATGCGCGCCGCAAGCTGGTGGCCATGGCGCGAGAGGTCGGGCTCCCGGCCGACACGTTTGAGATTCGGGACGTGTTCAAGAAGCGATACGGCATGCAGGCCGGTAACGTCGTCGGCACCGACAGCTTCGTTCCCGCCTACGCCCCGACCGACCGCGAGACCGGCCAGTCGCCCAACGTGACGCCGTTCTGGATGATTGGCGCGAGCGGTGCGGACGTCGAGGTCGACCTCGAGACCGGCCACGTGCGCGTGACGCGGCTCGTCAATGTCACCGACGCCGGCAGACCCATTAACCCGCGGATCGTCGAGACGCAGCTCTCCGGAGCGGCGCTCATGCAACTCGGTTTCACGCTGTTCGAGGAGATGCAGTTCGACGCCGGGCAGGTGACCAACGCGTCGCTCGCCGATTACAAGATCGTCGGCACGCTAGACGTGCCCGACAACATGGTGAACGAGGCGGTAGACGCCGAGGAACGCGGGGGCCCCTTCGGCGCGAAGGGCGTCGGCGAAAGCGGGACCTTCAGCGTGTCGCCTGCGATTGCGAATGCCATCGAGGACGCGGTCGGCGTGCGGCTGACGTCGCTGCCAATGACCGCCGAGGCTGTCTACCGCGCGCTCCGCGCTAAAGACGGCAACCCTTTGGAGGACCCGACATGAATCCGGTCACCGCGCGTCCGGCATCCCCATCATCCAGGCCAGACACCCATCCGAGACGATGAGTCCAGACACGACACCCACGTTGCGAACTATCCGGTTCAGGCTCAACGGTGAGCCAGTGAGCGCGCAGGTCGAGACGCACGAGAACCTCGTCGAGGTACTGCAGACCCGCTTTGGCCTCTTCGGCGCGCGCGAAAGCTGCGGACAGGGTCTGTGCGGTTGCTGCACGCTGCTCGTGGACGGGCTGGCGGTGTCGGGTTGCCTCTACCTCGCCGTGTTCGTGGATGGCGCCGACGTGGCCACGATTGAGCAAGCGGCCGCCGGCACGGAACTGGACGACGTCCAGGAGGCATTCGCCGAGTGTGGCGCCTTCCAATGCGGCTTCTGCACTCCCGGCTTCGTCCTGATGGTTCGCCAGCTCCTCGACCAGAATGCCGATCCAACAGAGGATGAGATCAGACACTATCTCTCTGGCAACCTCTGCCGCTGCGGCTCCTACCCGGAAGTGTTCACCGCCGTGAAACTCGCGGCACAGACACGCAAACTCCAGGACCCCGACAGCAGTGCAGAACCATGAGCGACCTTCGACAAGGGAACCCGCTCGATCTGCGGGTATGGCTGGAGGAAGTCCGAGGGTTCGGCGAGCTCAGCGATGTAGTGGGCGCCGACTCCAACGTCGAGCTCGGCGCCATCAGCGAACTGAACGTCAGACGCGACGGTAGCGCGGCTCTACTTTTCGACCAGATCGTCGGCTACCCGAAGGGGTTCCGCGTCCTCACTTGCAGTACCAGCAGCCCCGGAAGACTGTCCTCGATCCTGCGTCTGGGACTGGAAAAGAGCCATCACGCGCTGGTGCAGAAGCTGCGCGGCAAGCCAGCGCTCTGGCGGTCGGACGCGACCCGGTACGATCCGGTGCCCGCTGCCGACGGCCCGGTCCTCGAGAACGTCCGCCGCGGCGAGGAAGTCGACCTGCTTGCGTTCCCGTCACCCTTCTGGCACGAAAAAGACGGAGGTCGCTACATCGGGACGGGCTGCTGCGTCGTCACGAAGGATCACGATTCCGACTGGGTGAACGTCGGAACCTACCGGGTGATGACCCACGACAGGTGCCACGTGGGGCTTGACATGGTCCCGGGCAAGCACGGGGCAATCCAGTACGATAAGTTCATGAAGGCTGAAGAACCCTTTCCGGTCGCCATTGTGGTTGGCTGCGATCCACTCGGCTACCTGATCTCCGGGATCGAAGTTCCCTTCGGCATGTGCGAGTACAACTACATCGGCGCGATTCTCGAAGAACCGGTGTCGGTGCTGAACGGGGAGCTGACCGGTCTGCCCTTCCCCGCCGCGTCGGAAATCGTGCTGGAGGGATGGGCGCACCCGGGCGATGTCCGGGTCGAGGGCCCGTTCGGGGAGTTTCACGGCTACTATCCCGGGAAGGCAGGCACCGCGCCGGCCGTCAGGATCGACCGCGTGTATCACCGCAACGACCCCATTATCGTGGGAAGTCCTCCCGCGAAGCCGCCCAACGACTATTCCTACTCGAAGGCGGTGATGCGGTCTGCGCTGCTCTTCGACGGCCTTCTCGCGGCTGGTGTACCAGACGTCGTGGCGGTCTGGGCGCACGAGATCGGGGGGGCGCGCATGTTCAACGTGGTGGCGATCAAGCAACGCTACGCCGGTCATGCGCGGCAGGCGGGCCACATCCTGAATCAGTGCGGCGTGGGCGCGTACATGTCGCGCTACTCCGTCGTCGTGGACGAGGATATCGACCCGTCCAACCTGCAGGAAGTCATGTGGGCGGTGGCCACCCGCACCGACCCCGCCGTGGACATCGACATCATTCAGCGAGGCGTGGGTTCAAAGAACGATCCCATGTTCGTCGCTTACCCGTACGCCGCGCCGCTCAGCTCCAAGGCCATCATCGACGCCTGCCGCCCGTACGACCGCCTGGACGAGTTTCCCGAGGTGGCAGAGGCCAGCCGGGAACTGCAAGAGAAGGTGCGGGCGAAGTGGACGAGCCTGTTCTAACGAAGTGGGCTCAGCTGGATGGGAGAAGTGAATGAAGCAAGGGTTTAGCGGTGGCGGCGTATTCCTCGCTGTTCTTCTCGTCGGCTCTACCGCCGGCGCTCAGGATTCCGTCGACGACCTCGTCGCACGCGGCGGGGAACTCTACAACTCCGACGCAGGGTGTTGGGTCTGCCACGCCGAGAGCGGGGAGGGGCTGATGGGCCCTTCTCTACTGGGTGGACCGACCCCCGCTGACATCTTCGACCAGTTGGAAACCAACCCCATCATGGGCGTCATCATGCAGGAGATGAACCCCAGCGACGAGGATTTGGTGGCGATTTCCATGTACATCCGCCGGCTTGCGGGGCTCGAGATGACGAGCGCACTGGCGGACGATTACCGGCGGGCGCTCGCGGCGGCGAAGGCGGGCCGCCCCGCACGACTGGAGTTCCCGAAAACGGAGCGCGACCTCACCGTCGAGTCCATCGAGTCGTTTGGATCGGTACTGACCGACTGGCAGCGCAAGGCCGCTGCCGGAAGCCTCGCGGGATCGTATACGTCCGAGGTCCTGGCCACGTTCGACCCCGGCCAGCCGAAGTTCGAGCCCGAACCAGGGCACACCTATTTCTATGAGAACCTGGGCAACTCGCCCAACCTGTCCGTTCTGAAGACCGGTATTTCGAGTCCGGCGTCGAGTCAGATCGTCGTGGGTGATGCGGCGACCAAGGAGGTTCTCGCCAGTTACGAATTGCCCCCGGCGCTTCGGGCCGCCGTCCACACGACCGCCGTATCGCCGGACGGGAAGTTCGTGTACATCGTCGGACCTGCGCGGAGCGGGGCCGGCGGCAACCCCGAGATCGAGAGGACCGCGCCCGGCAACGAACTGCGACGTTCCGCCACGATGCTCATCGCAGATGCCCTGACGTTGCAGCCGATCAAGCAGGTCACCATCGGCGGGCGCCTTCATCACGGTCAGGTGTTTCGCGACAGGTACATGCTTCTGGACACCTTCGCCAGAGACCCCGACGGTCTTGATGTCATGCTTTTCGATCCCACAACGGACGCGATCATCGGCGGCGTGCGCGACGAGGAGCTCGGCGGAGTTTCCTACACCTCGTTTACCGACAATGAGTTCATCTACATTCTGATGGAACCGGGGTACGCCTCAGGCCAGGGGGGCGCTCCCCTCCTCTACCAGGGGAAGCTGGTCGCGATGAAGCCGTTCTGGGTGGTCAAGCTCGACCCCGAGACCTGGGAAGTCGTCCGGGAGTATCCGTATCCGGGATATCGTGGCGACTGGGTCGTGCTCGACTCCGCCAGCGAGTTCATGTACATCATCTCGGCCGGTTCCTCCAATATCGCTAAGATTGATCTGGAGACGGGCGCTGTCGACTGGGCACAGGCCACGGGCATCGGACCCTATGGCGGGAGCCTGAACGCTGATGAGTCTGAAATCTGGATCGCGGACAAAGGCGAGGGGGCGGGCCATTTCGGCCGCACGCTCTCCGTACTGGAGACCAGCGGCGGGCGAATCGTAAGCACAGTGTTCTCGGGATATGAAGTCGATCACGTGCTGCTCGCGCCGAATGGAAAAGAGATGTGGGCAACCAGCAACGGAGAGGGGCGAATCTACGTCTTCGATGCGAGCACACATGAGCAGATTGCGGTCATCGACATGCCGCAGTTCGGCGATCCCCATGGCCTTGTATGGGTGCACTATGACGATGCAGGTCGGGCACGAGTGGTACGCGACCAGGGCGGATTCCACAATGGAGTGAATCCGGCAGCCGGCGTCGCTCTCAGCTACTGAGCCCCCTGCTCAGCGCGATTCCGTGGGCTGTGGGGTTGTATCCAGGCCGAACCAGGTCGGACGCGGGACACTAGGGTCGAGATCCCCGGAGCAATGATGGCGAAGAGCGACGCAACGATTACAGGAGCGATGCTGATCGCAGCGGTGGCAAGTGTCGTGCTGTGCTTCCCCCGTTTCGCCCCGGCGCAGCAGAACGGCGCAGGCGCCGGTTCGGCGCTTCTCTTACCTGAGGGCCACGCGTTCGACTCAGATCCCTCAACCAGCGACCCATTGGCGGACATCATCGTCGAGTTCGAATTGACCGATCGCGACGGTCGCATCGTGTCGGCCGAGGATTTCAGAGGGCGTTATGTTCTCCTCGGATTCGGCTTTACGCACTGTCCGCACATCTGCCCGATGATGGCGCGGAATATGGGCAGAGCGCTCAGGAACACGGACAAGGACGCCGCGGGCATTTTCGTCAGCGTCGATACCGAGCGGGATTCCCCCGAAGTAACGGACGAGTATGCCTCGAGGTTTGGCGAGGCCATGATGGGTCTGGGCGGTAGTATCGAGCAGATCAATGTGGCTGCCGGTAACTTCAAGGTAAGTTACGCCATCACGAAAACACAGAATAGCTACACCGTTCAGCATACCGCCAATGTGTACCTGATCGATCCAGAGGGCAGACTGGCGGATGTGTTTCCCTTCTCGACACCGGCGGAGACGCTGATGGAGGCGATGCGCTGACGCGCGCGATCCGATGAGCACGAATGTCGCAATCCGTCTCAACCCGATCAAGCTGAGCGCGTTGCTCTTCATCGGGGTTGCGATCGCTTCCTCGTGGCTCGTCTTCCCATACTTTGTTCAGGGTAGGCAGCTGCTGCGGGGCGTCGGAGACCAGAGCCGGATGATAAAGGGCGGTAGCGTGTCCCGTTACCTCACCCGGGAGCTCATCCATTCGCCTGCCTTGGAAATTACGGCGACGCTGGCGACTGACGAGTACTTCCAGTACGTCGATCGGGCGGCCATCGTCGGGAATCTGCGCCCGGACAGAAACCTGATCTTCTTCGTCAGCGAGACGATTCACCGGGGTGACCTGCCGAACGAGGTGCCGGCGGCGACCCTGCACGTAGGCGATAACGAGTACCTTCCGGCGGTCTCGGATGGTCCAAGCTTCGCGGAGCATCATAGACTGAGCGTCTACAGCTTTCCGAAACGCGACGCTGAGGGGAATCTGATCGATATCGACGGGGCCGGGCGGATGCGGCTCTACGTCTCGAATCGCTATATGGGGAGCGAGCGCCCGTTGACGTTCGTGGGCAGCTGGGACGCGCCGTACAGCCTGCCCGATGACCTGAAGTCGCGGGCCGACATCACGCCGGTCGCGGTTCTCGCTCTGGGCGCGGGCTTGCTTTCTTCGGTGATGACACCGTGTCTGCTGCAGCTCGTCGTAGTGTTCGTGGGCGTCATCGCCGGGTTCTCCACCGTCCCCGGGCGGGCTGCCGGCGGCGCCAGTCAGCTGACTCCGGTCATCCGGCGAAAGATTATCCAGCTCGCCTTCGCCTTCGTGCTGGGTTTCATGCTGCTGTATGCTCTGGCAGGGGCATTCATCGGGGCGGTGGGCCATCAAGCGCAACTGGTATTCTCCGAGTACAGCCGCATGGTCACTGTTGTGTCCGGGGTCATCGTGATCGCGCTGGGCCTGTGGGTGGGCTTTCGAGGCACACGCGACTTCGCGTGCCGCATACCAGACCGCAGAGCCATGGAGGCGCTGTCGTTCCGGGATACGGCGGGCACGTTACTCGCCTCCATGGGTTACGCTCTCGGTTGCACGGCCTGCTTCGGCGGCGCGATTGTCGCGACGCTGGTGGTCTACGTTGGCGCCATCGGGAGCGCTTCGATCGGCGCGGGTATCATGCTGATATTCGCCATCGGCGTTGCCATCCCGTTCCTGCTCTCCGCCTATTACATCTCGAGAATGGACAGCATCTTGATGCTGCTTGCCCGGAACTCCAAGCCCCTGAGCTACGCGAGTATGACCATCGTTATCCTGTTTGGGCTCATTCTGATCACGGACAACTTTCATGTCGTCAGTGACATGATCTACCCGTATCTCGGACTGAGCTGAGATGAACAGTTTCTTGAGCGCAGCCGTGCGACAGCTGTTGCCCGTAGCCCTTGTTATCTCTTTCGGTTCCTCGAGTCTATTCGCGGCCGTCGATATCTCGAATCCACAGCGCCTGATGTTCGTTGCCGATGCGGAGGACCACGTCATCGACGTGATCGATCTTCGGGAGAACGAGGTCGTTTTCAGAATCGAAACCAAATACCGTGTCGACGATCTGGTCGCCACGCCGTTCGCACCCCTGCTGATCCATACCAATATCGACGAGCGACTCGTCAGCGTGTACAACCTGGAGACTCAGGAGCTTGCGAAGGAAGTCCAGTTGTCGATAGTGCCGCGGCACATGGTGATGGACACGACCGGCTCCAAGATCGGGTTCAGTGACAGTGAGGCGGGCGGTTTCGTGCTGTTCTCTGCCTACGGTGGGCAGATCATGTTCACGTTGGGGGATCTCCCTCCGACGGCCGACGTTCTATTCGACCCAAACGAGATCGATATCTGGTATAGCAACGACCGAAACGGCACAATCGGGCTCATTGACACGAACCTGAAACAAACGTTCGAGATCGACATCACGGATGAGCCCGGGCAGTTGCTGTCTTCGCCCAGCAGGAGCCTTGACGGGCGCTACGTCTATGTCGCGAACGAAACGACCGGGGATGTCTACAGCGTGAACGCATTCTCGAGAATCATCTACAGGACCTTCCAGATCGGTCATGAACCGGCTCGGCCCTATACAACACCGGAAGGCGCGTTCCTCTACATGATGGATAAGGCATCCGGCCGGTTTGTTTCCATCGAGCAGCACCTCTTCTCTGAGTATGACGATGTGGTCATCGGTGAAGGCATCGACCTGGTCACCGTCGGGCGGTTCGATCGAATGAATCTCCTGGCGAGCTCTGAGAATCGTCGCTTCTACATCTACGACAACAGTCGAAAATCAGTCATCGAGTCCGGAGAGCTCAACTTCGTTCCCCTCGATGCCAAGGGGTCTGCGGACGGCCGGCGCGCCTATCTGGCGTCCAGTGACAGCCCGGAGGTCGCGGTGGTCGATCTCGAGAAGCAGGAGGTCCAGTACATCCAGGCCGCCAACAACCGTGTTGGCGCGTTCACGATCGGGTTATCGAACAACGTCTGCCACTGATCCTGAACGAACGACCGCCACAGGCGAAACCGAGTCACCTTCTCGGACGTATCAAGTCAACACATACGGGTCGCCGAAGGTCCGGATGTCCACGCTGAGGCTCCTTCGCAGTCGGGGCCGGCGCGGTCAAGCGGCAGACCCGCTGGAGGGTTCGCTATGAAGAGCGTGATCTGGTCGACATACCTGCCTGGGTGCCTGCTCGGCCTGGCCCTTTCGCTGGGCTGCTCGGCTCCTCCGGAATCGGAATCGGAACCGGCCCCGGCACCTGCGAATGAGGATGTCTGGAACATCGAGCAGATCGGAAACGCCGTCACCAGCGACGGTCAGGTCGACTTGGGCGGCTATTCGAAGCTCGCCCCGTGGCCGAATACCGACGGCCGGTACTTCTACTCCGGATGTTACGACCCCGCGCCGCTCGTTTCGAACATGGGCGAGGACCGTTGCTTCCTGACGGTCGATTTGGAGACGCCCGACAGGCCGGTGCGTCTGGCGACTGTATACGGGTTCGATCGAACCGCCTCCCCCTCGCCCCCTCCGGACCATGTCGTGTGGTCTCCGACGTACCCGTTCCCCAACCTGCCGGTTCAAGCGCCGTGCATGGTCGACTGGGACAACCCCGGGATCAGCGCCGGGACCACAAGACCGGCCTGCTGGGACCCGGGCTGGAACACGCACACCCACTACGTGTCCCAGGGCCCCGCGAAGCTCCTCGCAGTGAACCAGGAACGATACCGCGGCGGTACCGACCGGCAGGCGAGCAACCACGGCGTCAAGTTCTACGACGTCTCCGACCCCGCCGCGCCCGTGTTCCTCTCCTACTGGGAATCACCGTCGGCGGCTCCCGACCCGGACACCGGGGTCATGGAGGACGCGCGCGGCACGCACCACTTCAACTTCAGTGGTCCCTACCTCTATCTTGGGGCGACGTACGAAGGATACGTGGGCCGGATCCTCGTGATCCTCGATCTGACCGATCCCCGCCGACCGGTCGAAGCCGCCAAGTGGTGGATCCCTGGACAGAAGACGCCGGAGGAAGATGCAGTGCGTGACTGGGTACAGACCCCCAACGCGCTCCGAACCCCCATCGTCGACGAGGGTGGAAAGCTGACCAAGCATGTCGCGATGCATTACGCCACGATCTACGGAAATCGCGCGTATCTTTCCTACAACCAAGCAGGGCTCGTGATTCTGGATGTCGAAGATCCCCGCAACCCGAAATTCATCTCCCGATTGGACTATCTGGTTCCGAACTTTGATCCGACCAACCCGAATCAGGAAGCGTGCAACCGGGCTGCCGGGACAGACGCGGCGTGCGGGAACACGCATTCGGCGAAGCTTCTGCCCGGCAAGGATGTGCTCTGGATGACCGATGAGTACTTCAGCTGTCCCTACGGCCACCTGCGCATGGTAGATATCAGCGACGAGACGCAGCCTCGAATCATCTCCCACTTCGCGTACCCGGAGAACACGGCCTGCGACCCGAGCAACCCGGGCCGGACGGCTGACCCGGCACGGTTCCCGAGGCGCGGCCCCTCGACGCATATCGGCAACACGCTGGGAGACGACCTGCTGTTCCTTGCGTGGTACGGCATGGGAGTTCGGGTGTTTGATATCGCGAACCCGGAATCTCCGGTGGAGACGGGACACTACATGTACAAGATCGACCCCACCGTCCCGGAATTCGCCGGCAACGACACCTACGACGTCATCTTCGGGCCTGGAGGTCGGCTCTACGCATCGGACGGGACAAGTGGCCTCCGAGTGCTGAGATACACGGGACCCGGGGTGCCGACCGACTAGAGCGGGTTTCGCAAGGGTGCAGCAGTCCTTCCGCACTTGCTGGGTGGCGGCGCCGGTCACGGTCGCCAGCCCGGAAAGATCACGCCGTGGCACCGTCGGTGCCTGTCATGGCGCGGACAGCCAGGATTGGCTGTCCGCGGAGGTGGCCGCCGCGTGGTCTTTTACGCGATCGTGAGCGGGCTGGGACCTAACGACCGTCGCCGCCACCCTGCAAGCGCGGGTCATGACCTCACCGCCAGAACGCAACGACTACACCGTTATGGAAACCCGCACGAGCGGGGCGCCGCGGAACGCTGACGGCGCGTGCTGGTTGGGCTGGCGGGGGGGCGACGCCCGGCCAGCTGTGTTCAGGCCTGGAGCTGCGGAAACAGCGCCAGAGCGTTGTTGCGCGACACCGCCCCGAGATCGCTCTCGCTCAACCCGAGTTCATTCAGGTCCCGGACGGTGTCGGCTGCCGGCACGAAGGGATAGTCGCTCCCGAAGAGCATCTGCGCGATCGGAACAAACGTCCGCGTCGCACCGAAGTTCCACGGATTGGCCGCCTGTGCGGTGTCGAAATAGAGCTTCCTGATCTCGGCCCACACCCCGTTCGGCAGCCGGGCGGAGATCTCGCTGCTTTCCTCCGCGTGCCGCGCGATGCGTCCGACCTGCGGAATCATCGCGCCTCCGGCGTGGCAGAAGATGTACCTGATATCCGGGAACTGGCTGAACGTCGCGGTGTACAGCAAGTTCGCGATCGCGCGCGCGGTATTGAACTGGTACTCGATCGTCACATTCGGCACGTCGGGCAGGAGGTTTTCGCAGCACACCGGCAGATTCGGGTGGACGAACGCGACGGCCCGGCGGCGATTGAGTTCCTGCCAGATCGGCTCGAAGTACGGATTGCCTGGGTACCTGGTGTCGTAGCTCGTGAGAAGGCTGACCCCATCGGCGTTGAGCGTATCGAAGCAGTACTCGAGCTCGCGCAGGCTGCCATCGATGTCCGACAGCGGGAGCGTCGCAAACAGGCCGAAGCGGCCGGGGTGGTCGCGGACGAGATGGGCGCCGTACTCGTTGCAGTAGCGCAGCATACCTCGCGTCCCCTCGATGTCCTCGAACCGGAGGCCGGGCTGCGTCAGCGACAGAAACGCCGTCGCGATGCCGTTCCGGTCCATCTCCTCGAGCGTGCGCGCCGCCGTCCAACTTCCCACCCCGGAGGACGGGTTTCGAATGCCAGCCGCCACACGCTCCGCGATGTATCTCGGTGGAAGCATGTGATGGTGTACGTCGATCAGCCCGGACACGGCGGGAGTCTGCGAGAATCCCAGTCGGGCCGCAAGGCCGGTTACGCCGGTCGCCATGGCTCCCGTAAGAAACTGGCGCCGCGACACGCCGCACAGGCAGCCGCCGCTGTGCACGATCCGAGAGACCCGGGATCCCGACTTGGCAGCGGGCGCGCCCGTTGGCTCATCGATGGCGTGTTCGCGTTGCGTGTCGCTCATTTCCGTGATCCTTCCACATCGATGAACAGGCCGACCCCCCGGTCCCGATGTTCCCGGCGTCCCCTCACACGAATCGCCGGCGGACGGGCGCCGACTTCGATGCGAAGATGCATTCGTACTAGCACGGACGCGCGGTCGTCAAACGGTGGCGCCCCCTGAGCAGGTACATTACAGTATCAGTCCGAGCCCCCCAGAGAAACGAGTCGCGAGATGCGCGACCCCGGCCGTTCCTGTCGCCGGAAGAACGGTCGAGCTCGGTCGTGCAGGGGACCCCTCGGACCTCACGATTCAACACGTGGAGAACATGCTGTGACGCAGCCTCGTGTGATTGACGTCGCCGCGGTGGTGGATGCCTCGCCCATCGGTGCGTTCCAGAAGCGCCTGGTTGCCACGTGCTTCGTGCTGATGATGCTGGACAGCGTCGATCTGTCCACCATTGGATTCGCCTCACCCGCCATCGCCGCCGAATGGGGCGTCAATGTTTCCAGCTTCGGACCGATCTTTGGTGCCGGAATGCTCGGGATCATGATCGGATCGCTGACCTTCGGCCTGGCCGCCGACTACTGGGGGCGCAGGCTTACGGTCATCACCGGGGTTGCCATCTTTGGACTGCTGACACTGTTGACCGTCACGGCAACGTCCTTCCAGTCGCTCCTGATCTACCGCTTCTTCACCGGTCTGGGACTGGGCGCGGTCATCCCCAACGTCATAGCCATCACGTCGGAGTATTCGCCGGCCAGTAAACGCGCGCTGTTGATCAGCGGCATGTCCTGTGGCTTGCCTCTAGGGGGCCTGTTCATTGGACTGCTGGCCGTCCCGATGATCCCGGCGCTCGGGTGGCGATCGGTGTTCTATGTGGGCGGTCTCCTCCCGCTTGCCCTGGTTCCGGTGCTGATCTGGCGCTTTCCCGAGTCCGTCAGGTTTCTGGCGTTGAAGAAGACGGATCGATCCCAGCTCGTGATGATCCTCCGAAAGATTGCTCCTGAGGCGTCTATCGCCGAATCCGACGACTTCGTGATCGGAGAGGCGAAGTTGCAGGGCTCGCCGGTCCGGCACCTGTTCTCCGAACGCCACCTCCGGAACACGATCCTTCTCTGGACGGCCTTCTTCTCCAGTCTGCTCATGCTGTTTACGTTCAACAACTGGCTCCCGGCACTGCTGCAGGCGGCGGGCATCCCGCTTCAGGATGCGCTCTTCACCTCGACCTTTTTCTTCCTCGGCGGGGCGACCGGCGGGATCCTTCTAGCCGGGCTCAGCGCGCGCTTCCCGCCCCATCGTGTCGTGGGCTGGGCGTTCATCGGGGCGGCCGTCTTTGCGGTGGCCCTCGGGATGATCTCGGGCAGCCGGATCGGATTGATGGTCGTCGTGTTTCTCTTCGGTCTGTGTGTGATCGGCACTCAGATCAACATCAACGTCATTGCCGCGGCCATCTACCCGACAGCGATGCGATCGACCGGGATCGGCTGGGCTCTTGGCGTCGGACGGATCGGCTCCATCGTCGGGCCGGTCGGCAGCGGCGTCCTGTTGTCGCGGGGTACGTCGGTTTCGGCGCTGTTCTTCCTCACCGCGATCCCCGGCTTGCTGGCGGCCGCCAGCGTGTTCCAGGTCAGACCCGAGTACAAGGCTCGCACCGCGGGACAATAGTCTGTCTAGTCTCGGCTGAATCAGTGCCACTCTGGTCCGCCCGGCTCGTGCAGCGCCGGACTTCAGTCCGGCTTCTGCGGCGGGCCGTGGCAGGTCTGAAGACCTGCGCGACAATCGGTGGTCATTCAGCGAAAGCAGGCCGTCAAATTGGAACCAACCGCGGACTGCGGGACCCTCAGAACCTGAGCAGGCGGTTGATCTTGACGATAAGTGCCCGGTTGGCGAAGTCGGGAAACCCCCGCGCCAGCGTGTCGCGCTCCTCGTTGTACACCACGAACAGCTCGCTGCCCGGTCGGTATTCCCAGCGCAGGCGGACGTTGGCCGCCACCACGTTGCCCGCGGAGTTGTACTGCACCAGAGCGCTCGCGAACATGAGCGGCGTCATGGTGTAGATGACGCGGGAACCCACGAGACTGGTCCTGAACGAGCCTTCGGAGAGATCCACCCAGTTGAACGAGAGGGTGGGCTCGACCGAAAGCTGCGGCGTCATCTCCAGGCGGCCTCGGCTGAAGCCAATGGCCGTCTTCTGGCCACCGAAGAAGGTGCCATGCTCCGCCGACACGCTCCCGGACAGCGCCCGGTGCGAAGCGAGGTCGTACCCAACACGCACGTTGGCGAAGTTGTAGCCCGCGACCGGAAGCGTCACCTCTGGCGCAATGCGGAACGGACGCGGGAGAAACTCGTAGCTATCGCGGTACGCGACACTGAACCGATCGCTGTTCTCGAACTCGACGGCAAACTCGCCTTCCACCCCCCGCGTCTCCAACCGGCCCGCGCCGTTCTCGATATGCGCCATCGACGCTGTCCACGACAACTTGCGGACCGTTTGGGTGGACGGCAGCCTGGGACTGAACCGGAATGCGCCGAAGCTGCGCCGCATGTCATCGCGCCGGACGAACCCGACTTCCGGATTGAAGTTGCTGCCGACGCCCAGACGCTCGAGACTGACGCCGTAGCGATCCCCGACGTAATCGAGCTGAGCCGAGTAGCTGGTGTCGTCGCCTGACCGGCCGTCGGTATGCGTCCGCGCCCAGTAGGTGTTGATGGTCAGGTTGTCGAAAAAGGCGAGCGTCCCATCCACGCCGTACACCTCGTTCGACCCGGCGCCAAGGGCCCCGACCGACCGTCCGGTCATGATGAGGCCGACGCTGCTCCGCCGCAGGATGTCGCGCTTCACGCGGACGGCCGAGAAATTCGTTGGCCGCGATCCCGACACCGGCTCATCGCCCGTCTGGATGTTCAGCATGCCGAGACTGTACCGTCCAACCCGCCCCGTCAGGCGTCCGCCGGCCCTCAGCGGCACCGCGCGCCCCTGCTCGAGGCCGATGCGACGACTGTAGAAGAGGATGGGCGTGTCGCCGCTTGACCCGCTAGCGCCGCCGAACGAGAACGTCCCCTGATTCTCGAGGAAGAACTCACGCTTTTCCGGAAAGAACAGGCTGAACCGTGTGAGGTTGACCTGCTGCTCGTCGGCTTCGACCTGCGCGAAATCGGTGTTGTAGGTGAAATCCGCCGTCAGGTTCTGGGTGATCCCGTACTTCACGTCGAGTCCGACGTCCCCACCCAAGTCGTTCGAGATTGCCGGCGTGGCGCTCGCATCGCTCGTCAGGTCCGAGATGACGTAGGGCTTGATTTCCAGGTTGCTCGATCCCGGCGGCGCCTCGAGCCCCACCAGTGTGGCTGCCAGCGAGGAGTGATTGATGCCGCGTTGACCCTGTGCGGCTGGCATCGGCTTGAGAAACGAGACCTCGTTCTTCCACCGGTTGACGCGAATCACGTTGAAGCCCCAGATCTGGCCTCGTCCCGGCTGGTAGCGCAGCGACTTGAACGGGATGGCCGCCTCGACCGTCCAGCCCCCCTCGAACCGTCCGACCCTGACATCCCAAATCGTGTTCCAACTGCCGTTCCACTGCTGCTCGTTGGCCACCTGGGCATCCTGCCGGCCGCCAATCGGGTTGACACTGAAGAAAGCCGAGTTGCGCCGGTCGTAGAACGTGTCGAAGATGAAGGCGACGATGTCGTCGCCAAGCCAGATATTCGAGTTGTCGCGGCGCATCTCGGTGGCCACGACCCGATCCGGTCGGCTTTCCCAGCAGCGGAATGACACGTAGACCTGGGCATCATCGAACGTCACCCAGACCTCGGTCTTCTCGGTTGCGGCCGAGCCCTCCTGCGGTTCGATCTGGATGAAGTCTGACACCGGCAGCAGGGTCGCGTAGACGGCCTCGTCGAGCTGCCCGTCGATCCGAAGCGGCGCCGTGAGACGCACGGCCCGAACCGTGGCACCACCCGACGCGTCCCGGGCGATCACGGCCGGCGGAACTGGTGCTGGAGGACCGTCGAAGTCGAAGGGCAGATCCAGCGACTCGGCGAGCGAAGCCGCCGACACGGGAAGGACGGGAGCCGCAGCCTGGCTGGCCTCGGCGACGCGCACGACGAGCGCACTAAAAAAGAAGATGACGAGCCAGGTCGCCGTACGAGTCATGGACCGATCTCGGGTATCGACAGCCGCCGGCAGATCTTGCGGACCAGCGTGTTGGGGATCTCCGTGTGTCGTGGTACAGCTTCGACGGCTCCTGTGTTCGGATTCGTCCAGAGAGAGTGGGCGCTACCTTCTCGCTTCAAGAAGCAGCCGTGCTTGCGCAGGTGACGCAGCAAACTGCTCCGCTTCACTTCACCGTGACCGTTTCGCGCTCGGCATCTGCTGGTACGTTGCGAAGGCCTTCCTCGCGGCGATCCTCAAGGATCAGCGCAATCGCGTCACTCAGACTCTGGCGAGCTTCCTCCTTGGTCTTGCCCTGCCCGTTAGCGCCGGGGATCTCGGGGGAGTATGCGACATACCACTCACCGTCGCGCTCGAATACGGCCGTGAACTCATTCCGCATGGTGACCTCATCCATACGATAGCGCCGGGAGCGGCGGCTGTCTAACGGAGGGCGCAAGAGTCGGTCCTGGCGAGCCCGGAAGACGGTCGAGGTCTCAGTTGGCGAGTCGGTGCGAATTGTGCGGGAGATCCAGGACTTGAGCCAGAATCAACTCGCCGGTCTCACCGGTATTCCGCAGTCCACGATCTCCGCCGTCGAGAACGACCGAGTGAACCTCGGTGTCGAGCGGGCGAAAGTCATCGCCAGGCCTCTCAAGTGCCATCCGGCCGTGCTGGTGTTCCCCGGATGGGAGCTCGATCGGAATGCGGCAGCGTAGTGCGCCTTCATCGCGTCCATGTCCTCCAGGCCGAGGCAGGACTGAAGACCTGCGCTACAAGCGATGGTAATTCAGCGCAGACAGGCCACTAGCTGCGAGGGCCTTCCTCGCGGCGATCCTCAAGGATCCCCTTGACCCTTCGTCCGTGCGCAGTCGCGGGCAGCGCCGCGTGCATAGTAGACTGACGGGTCGGTCCGAACGAATGGCCGCGCCACGACGCACGTTGAAGCCGCTGAAGTCCGGTGCAGCCTGGTCGAGTGGACGTGCAGCGCGCATTCTCAGGACATCGAGCCGCAGGAATCATCGTGTGAGAACCGTAGAACCCGCAACCGGACTCGAGTTCGTCGAGCTCAGCCATCCCTGGGGACATCACACGCCCACGTATCCGGGCTTCGACGACGTGAGCATTCATCGAACCGTGACCCACGCCGCGCAGGGCGTGATGAGTCAGCGAGTCAAGATGACGATGCATTCAGGGACACACCTGAACGCGCCGATCCATTTGATCCAAGGGGGACGCGGCGTCGGTGACCTGGATCTCGAACGCTTCTTCGGTCCGGGCGTGGTCCTGGACATTCCCAAGAACAAGTGGGAAGTCATCACGGCCGATGATCTCGACCGGACGTCGCAGGACGTTCATCCGAACGACATCGTCATCATCGACTCCGGCTGGCACCGCAGATACTCCGACAGCATCGAATATTTTGGCTACTCGCCCGGCCTGGATGCCTCGGCCGCAGCGTGGCTGGTCGCACGACACGTCAAGCTGGTGGGCGTGGACACACCCAACGTCGATCATCCTCTGGCAACCTCGTTGGGCCCGCACCGCAATGGACCATTGATTCGACGGCTGGCGCCTGAGTACGCGGAGGCGACCGGGCGCGAGGCGTTGCGCGACTTTCCAGATTGGAACATCGCCCACAAGACGCTCCTGGCCGAGGGGATTGCCACGATCGAGAATGTGGGCGGCGATCTCGACGAAGTCTCGGGCAGGCGATGCACGTTCCACGCGTACCCCTGGCGCTGGCCAGAGGGTGACGCCTGCATCATCCGGCTGGTTGCGATTCTCGATCCGCACGGCCAATACCGCGTCGAACCCGGATATCGACAGGTGGCTTCGGCCAAGAGCCCGCCTCAGCGGCGTGCCGGGTCAGGGCGCCCGCGCGTGGATGCCCCGATCAGCACGAAGCAACTGCAGTTCCATGACCTATCGCAGCGATGGGGGCACGGGATGCCCGAATGGCCCTCGAGTTTGGGCCTCAAAGTAGACCCTCTGCAGTTTCATGCAAAGGATGGCGTCCGCACCGTGGAAATCGACGCCATCATGCACAGAGGGACGCACATGGATGCGCCCATTCATGTCACGGAGAATGCGCCCTACCTGAACGACTACGACGTGTGGCGCTTCTTTGGCACCGGCGTGGCTGTCTCGATTTCCAAGGGCAAGTGGGGCGTCATCACCCCGGACGATTTCGAGAATGCCGAGCCCAGGATTCAAGAAGGCGACATCGTCATGATCAATACGGGCTCTCACCACAACTGGGGCGACAACGACAAGTACTTCGCTTACTCGCCCGGGCTATACAAGGAGGGCGCGGAATGGTTGGTCGACAAGCGAATCAAGCTGATGGGGATTGACGTTCAGGCACTCGATCATCCGCTGGGAACGAAGATGGTTGCGCACGGGCCAGGGCCGTCACACCCCCATCTGATCGATGAGTACCGCGCGGAAACCGGCCGCGACGTCATGACAGATTTTCCGTACTGGGAACCGGCTCACAAGACGTTGATGGTGAAAGGGGGCATCCCGGGCATCGAGAGCATCGGTGGCGATCTGGACAAGGTCACCGGCCATCGGTGCACGTTCATGGCGTTCCCGTGGCGATGGACTCACGGGGACGGCTCAGGCGTCCGGGTGATTGCCGTCATCGACCCCGACCAGTCATTCCGATTCGAAACAGGCCGCTGATGATCCGGACCGGCCAACCGCGACGACGGGGGTAATTAGGTGATTTCCGAGGCGATGAAGAACCCCTTGTCTCTCTTCGACGTCAAGGGCAAGTCCACATTGATCACCGGCGCGTCAGGAGCGTTCGGCCGCGCCATTGCCATCTCGATGGGTGCGATGGGAGCTCGTCTGACGCTGGCCTCCGGGTCCAAGGACGAGCTGGAAGCCGTGGCCGCCGAGGTGAGGGAGGTTGGCGGAACCTGCCAGACAGTCAATCTGCGCCCGGCCTCCCTCGAAGACACCCAAGCAATGGTCGACGCGGCGGTTGGCGCGTACGGCACGGTTGACAACTTGGTCGTTGGATCCGGTTATAACAAGGCAGGGTTCATCCACGAACAGCCGGTCGAGGAATGGCAGGAGATCATGGATGCCAACGTCAAGGGCAACTATCTGCTGGCCAAGGCGTACGGCACCTACCGGATCTCCAACGGCCTGACCGGCGGCAAGGTATTGATGATGTCCTCCGTGCGAGGTCGCCACGGCAACATTTCCGGCTATACCGGCTACTGCACGTCAAAGGGCGCAACCAACATGCTGGTGACGGTCCTGGCCACCGAGTGGGGCCGGCACCGGATCAACGTGAACGCCATTGCTCCCACGGTGTTCCGCTCCAAACTGACCGCATGGATGTACGAGGAAGGCAATGAGCTCGGCCAGGCAACCAGGAAGCGGAGTCTAGCCAGATTGCCCCTGGGACGACTGGGCGAACCAGAAGACTTCATCGGCATCTCCCTGTACCTGTTGTCCCCGGCTTCAGACTTCGTGACCGGGCAAGTCATCTACGTGGACGGTGGCTTCACGGCTGGTTAGCGGTGACCGAGATCACACGCATCTCGATCGTTGGCGCGGGATTGATGGGACACGGGATTGCCCATGTATTCGCGAGCGCAGGCTTTCCTGTCGCGATCTGGGATCCTGATGACGAGGCCCTGAGAACCGTTCCGGAGCGCGTGAATCAGATTTGTGTCCTGCTCGATCACGATCCGCGCTGCGCAAGTCAGATCGCGCTGCACTCGAGTCTGAAAGACGCTGTGTCAGCCGCCAACGTGGTGATCGAGGCGGCGCCAGAAAAATTGGCCATGAAGCGTCACATCTTCGCGGAGTTGGAACAAGCGACCAGCCCGAGCACGATCCTCGCCACGAACACCTCTGTGATTCCCATCAGTCAAATTGCCCAGGACGTTCGGCTCAAGACGCGCGTGGTGGGCACCCATTTCTGGAATCCGCCCTATGTCATCCCACTGGTGGAAGTCGTGCAGTCCGCCGAGACGTCGCCCGAGACCCTCGACACCACGATGGGGCTGCTGAGTGGGGTGGGCATGAAACCGGTGCATATCAAGAAGGATACGCCAGGATTCGTTGGCAACCGTCTGCAGCACGCGTTGAAGCGCGAAGCCATCGCTCTGGTGGCGAGCGGGGTGTGCGATGCCGAAACGG
>Ga0326597_10001978_pt1 | contig 31486 bp, 20 predicted proteins | sample RVTome_12_FD_203789 | JGI IMG/M metagenome (GOLD analysis project Ga0326597, IMG submission 203789) | Soil microbial communities from uranium-contaminated site in the Upper Colorado River Basin, Wyoming, United States - RVT100D185 | ecosystem: Environmental > Terrestrial > Soil > Contaminated >...
TGCCGGTTATGAAGAACATCGGAAGAAATGAAACCATGACCGCCAGCGTGGCGGTAATCAGCGGCGGGCGAATCTCGGCGACGGCGACGATCAGCGCCTCACGCCACCCCAAGCCGATGGTCAGCAACCCGATGACGATCAACACGGCAACGCCGAGCGCTTCGACCAATTCGTTCACTTTGTCGTCTGCGCTGAGACCGTTGTTACGGGTGACGACGACGTCAATGTCGTCGGGAATTATCTCGCGCTTGAGCGCCTCGGCCGCGGCAAGAACACTCTGGGATACGCGAACCGCGTTTGTTCCCTTCTTTTTGGCCAGGGCGATCGTGACGGCCGGCTGCGTCGTGGGCGTTGGGTTCGGGTTCACCGCGGCGCCGATAAGGCTCCCCGGAAACCCTTCGCGAGCTTCGCGGCCGAAGGCCGGTCCCCAGCCATGTCTTACGTATTGCGTGGCCTCTTCCGGACCGTCAAGGATGCGCGCCACGTCCTTGAGAAAAACCGGGCGGTCGCCGTGTACGCCGACAACAAGCACTTGCAGTTCTTCGGGTCGCAGGATCGCTTCACCCACTTCCACACGCACGAATCGATCGTCGCGCGCGAAGTCACCGGAAACACCGGATTGGTTCGTGACTTGGATTGCGCGTTGCACTTCCAGTGGTGAAACGCCGAAAGCGTGCATGCGGGGCGCGTCGAAATAGATCGAGACCGTGCGCCGCAGGCCCCCGGTGACGTACGTTCGCGAGAGATTCTCAACTTCGGAAAGTCGCCGGGCCGTTTCTTCGGCGACCCGCCGAAGCACAAACTCGTCAGACGTGGCGCTGGTCAAGGTCAAGGTCACGATGGGTACGTCGTCAATCTCCACCGGCTTGACCACCCAAGCGGCCACGTCCGCGGGGACGATGTCGGCGTGTTCGTCAATGCGCTTGTAGAGCTTGACCAGGCTTCGCTCGCGATCTTCACCGACGAAGAAACGGACGGTGATGATGGCCTGTTCGTCGCGCGACATCGAGTACACGTACTCGACGCCATCAATTTCAAACAGGAGTTTCTCAAGCGGCGTGGCGATGAGCTGTTCCACCTCGGCTGCGGAATGGCCGGGAAACTGAACGTACACATCGGCCAAGGGCACGACGATCTGCGGATCTTCCTCGCGCGGCGTGACAAATAGTGCGGCAGCGCCGACGGCAACGGAAAGAACAATCAGAACCAGTGACAGATTGGACCCAAGGAACGCCTTTACAACGGCGTCGGTGAATCCGTGTTTCGCGTTGATCAGCGCTGGGTTGACTTGGGAATGGCTCGTCAAGGTGCGCCCTCGAGGGGTGAAACGGGAAGCGCAACCTGCTCACCCTCGCGCAGCCCGGCAAGCACCTCGATGTCGTCGCCGAACTCGCGCCCCAACTGCACGGCGCGTCGGCGCAGAACGTCCTCGTCCGCCACGTCGACCACGTCAAGTTGACCGATACGCTGCACGGCGTGTTTGGGTATGACGGTGAGTACCTCTTCATCGAGTGGGACCAACAGACGCCCGAACATTCCGGAGTAAATCCCGGGCGGGCACGGTCCAGTCACTTTTACGAGAAAGGAGCGGCTGGCCGCCTGGGCCTCGGGCACAATCTCGCTTACCCGGCCTGCACAGCGCTTCTTCAGAGCGTCGATTTCCACCTCGACGGTTTGACCGACGGTAAGCCTTTGCGTCAGCGACTCGCGGACGCTCGCGACAAGCTGCATGCGCGTAGCGTCGAACAGCGTGACCAGGACCTGCCCCGGAGCGACCGTATCGCCGACTTCGACTTTCTTGTCGATGACGACTCCGTTGATTGGCGCGCGAATCGTGGCATACTCTAGGACCGTCATTGCCTCGATGGCTGACTGTTCCGCCCGGGCGAGATCTGCTTCTGCCGACTTTAGTGCGTTCTGGACACGGTCCCATTCAATGGTTGCGGCCGCGCCTTGTTCATAGAGTTTTGCAATCCGCTCGTGTTCGATCTTCGCCTGATCACGCGCCGCCTCTGCGCCGCGGGCCACGGCCTGTGCCTGCTCCAAGCGGGCCTTGAGGTCCGTATGGTCCAGTTGGACGAGCAGGTCTCCAACGTCCACGCGCTGCCCGGCGATCACCCGCACTTCAACAACTTTCGCGAGTAGTTTGGACGCCACGGCTGCCTCGTGAACGGCCTTGATCGTCCCGGCCGACGACTCCTCGCGTGGAATGCGAATCGTCCGAACCGGGACCAAGCGGGCGTCGCCAATCGGTCGCCCCGTCGGTGGCGGACTCGGATGCGCCCCTCCAGCGCCGCCGATCTTTTCATGAAACACGCCGGCCAACCACAAGAGCAGCAGGACCACGACGACCGCAAAGGCGATGGCCGTCGCGGTCTTGAACAGCAACCTCGTCCGCGGTGGTTGTGAATCGCCGGTTTTCATGGGGCACATTTTCGTCGATCCCAATGATCGCGACAATGCTGTCCTACCTGACGGCGGCGGATTCCGCCTGGTGGATGGCGCGGCCTCCACCTCATAGACGATCATCATCCGCCAGTTCAGCTTGTCCCGGTTTCCGCGGATGAAATCCGTCATGTAGTCCGCCCACCCTGGTACCACTTCCGACGTTAGTCATAGCCGAGCCGAGCAGCCCGGAGGTGCGAGGCGAGGCTCGGCTGTGAGTAACGCGGCGGAGCCTGTGAAATCTTTGGCGGGTGTATCGTCGGCCTGCGCGTTAGAATCGAACCGAGCAAGGTGCGCCTCGGGGTCGACGCGGAGTCGCCCGAAAGCAACCATGTACCGTAAGCCAAAGCGGAACCGCAACGCCGCGGCGTCGACACGGTCTGCTAGCCCCAATACGGTTCACTTAAGGCGCATAAAGTAAGCCCCACAATGACGATAGAGAAGACAGTGAATGAGTCCATCTATCGCAAAGGAGGCTTATACCATGCAAGCTATCGGCCACGGAGGGCCGAGAACTCAAGCCGGTTTGGAGTGGCCGGCGCCGGTGATCGTTCTCGAAGCCCTCGCTCGTTTCGTTTCTCCCCAGGTTATTCGTTCGGTTCTGACCCAAACCGGTCGGCACACCCGCCGGATCAGGCGTCTGCCCGCGGCGGCGGTCGTCTGGCTGGCCATCGCCATCGGCATCTGGACCGACCTGGACATCCCGGGCATCCGGCGGCAAGTGGTCGGCACTCTGCGGTCGCTGTTCTTGTCGCGGGATGCCAAACACCCCCCGTGCAAGTCGGCGCTCTCTCAGGCACGCACCCGGCTTGGGGCTTGTGTCATGCGACAATTGTTCGTGGCCACCTCCGCACCGATCGCCGTCGATCGAACGCGCGGGGCCTTTTACAAAGGGATGCGTTTGATGGCCATCGATGGCGTCCGCTTCGAAATACCGGACACGTCGGCCAATGCCGCCGCCTTCGGCCGAGCCCGCACGCGACGCGACGGCCAATCCATCGAGGGAGCCTATCCGCAGATTCATGCCATCTTCCTGACCGAAACGGGGACCCATCTGGTCGTGGAAGCCTACCTCAAACGTGGGAAAAAGAGCGAATTCAAGGTGGCCACCACGTTGCTGAAAAAAGCGCCGTCGGGCTGTTTGGTGCTGCAGGATCGGGGGTTTTACGGCTATCGACCGCTGGCGGAAGCCCACCGACGCGGCATGCACGTGCTCGGTCGCGTCGGCGATCATGTGGTTTTCGAACGGACCGAGACCTTCGAGGACGGCTCGTACCTGGCGGTGATCTATCCCACCCTGAAGGACAAACGTCACCACACCAACGGTCTGCCCGTTCGCGTCATCGAGTACACGTTGGATGAGCCGAATCGAACCGGTCACGGTGAGCGTCACCGGCTGGTCACCACTTTGCGCGATGCGCGCGCCTATGCGGCTGAGGAGTTGGTGGTGCTCTACCACCAACGGTGGGAAATCGAAATCGGCAACGACGAGTTGAAGACCCATCCGCTTCATCGGCAGGTTCATCTGCGAAGCCGTACCCCGTGCGGCATCTTGCAGGAGCTCTACGGCATCCTGCTGGCCTACAACGCCGTTCGTCTCCTGGTGCATGAAGCGGCTCTTTCGTTGGACATCGATTCGCGTCGCCTCAGCTTCATCCACGCCGTGCGGGTGCTGCGCGAAACCGCCCCGCTCATGCGGGCCGCGCCGACCTCTCTCTTGCCCACCCTCTACACCGCGATGATCCACCACATCGCCCAGGGACGACTCCCGCCTCGCGCCAACCGCATCAACCCCCGCGTGGTCAAGAAAAAAATGTCCAACTTCGGCAAAAAAAGACCACAGCATTATCGTGTTCCACAACCGCAAACCTCGTTCCCACAGTCAGTTGTGATCCTTATGTGAACCGTATTGGGCCTAAAGGGCCTGGCCTGAGAGCCCTTCGGGAAAGACCGCTGAAGCGGCCTGTTCGACGAATTGGCGTAGTAGTCCTAACCAACCAGCTTCGAGGTGCCGCCCCACCGGCCCGAGTAAACAAAGTCCGCCAAGGGCTTGCGCGTGCGCGGGGCGAGATCGCGCTCTTGGAACGCTTCCGGCAGACTCTGCGGATCGGCGGCGTAGCCGACGGCGATGCCTGTGACCGGCTCGTGCCCTTCGGGGATCGCGTACGTTTCTCGGGCGACGTCGGGCAGGATTCCGGCCATCTGGTGAACGGAGAGCCCGCGGGCGGCGGCTTCGAGCGTAAGATCGGCCGCGGCGAGGCCCATGTCATGAACGGCCACACGGTTCGGCTTTCCGTTGCGAGCAAAACTCAAGCGCGCCACGCTAAGCGCGAGTACGGGCGCGGCCTGGGCCCACTCGCGGTTGGGCGGCACGAGGCACGAGAGCATTCGTTCGAATTCGCGCTTGTCGTCGCGCGTGGCGACTATGAAGCTCCAGGGCTGTTCGTTGTAGGAGGAGGGTGCCCAGCGGGCAGCCTCGAAGATGGAGCGCAGATCGGCATCGGAAACGGGCCGACCAGAAAAGCCATAGGGGCTCCACCTTTTTGCGATAAGCTCGTGAACGGGGTGATCCGTCGAAGCTTGTCTTGTCATGTCTTCGAATCCTATGTTTAGAGCGTGTATGAAACGTTCTTAACGGGCCGCGTGCAGCCGGCAAGTTTCAATCACAGCGAGACAACCACGGCCTTTCGATACGGTGAAGTTTGCTCATCCTTCCAAGGGTTCAGGCGTTGTCGCAGCTTAACGTTCTCCTGCTCGCGCAGTTCCCTGGCCGCCCGGGATTTCCGGCGGCGCTCGGCCGGAAGCGCCTCCGGATTTCTGCGATAATAGTCCACCTGGCACAAGAACGACAGGGCCGAATGTAGCCGCACGTGGTTGTGGGTGACGGTGATTTCGGCGATGACGGCGTTGGCCCCGGTGCGGTCCTCCAGATTCCCTTCGTCGATCCGCTCTGCGACAGTTCGATGGCAGCGCTCTATCTCGGCGCCGTCCGCCGGCGCGTGCGGGCGAATCTTTGAATGCGTCACACCGGTCTGGGACAACGTCGCCGCGAACTTACGGGCGTGAAGCCGGATCCACGATCGCTCTGGATGTCCGGTCGAGAATCGGCTTCGAGCGTGGCTATCGCCGCGGCCGACCCGGTGGAGAGGGAATGGGCCGGCCAGATACACTCATTCTGATTTCAAGGTGGAGAGGGGACGGTCCGCGGCGATGCGTCTGGCAACTAATACTACTACGCTAGCTTCCCTGCGACGGTGATTCGAGAAAGCCCGTTGAAACGGGCTCAACGGAGCTGAGAACGGAAGCGACGTTAACCGGCCCTACAAGGGCCGGCCTAAAAGCCCGCCTACGGCGGGGAAGGCCGCTCAAGCGGCCTGCATCGCGGGTAACATCCCGTGTGGTGTAGACCGATTCCAGCGTAGTAGAATTAGCCGCGTGTTGAAGAACTCTGCACGCATGTGGGACCGGCTCTCCGGTCGGTCATTCTGCCGGCACCAGAGCCGCTTGACGGACTGGACCGGCAGGCAGGCAGGAAGTCCGTCCCATAGACTTCTTCAATAGGCTGCTAGCGGTGACGCGTCAACGCGCCGGTTACGTCCGCCGTTTTCAAACGGCGCAGATCGCGGAGTAAGACGTCGACCGACTTGTTGGTGTCGTCGGGTACGAGGTTGCCAGCCTTGCTGGCGAACACGACGAAGCCGCCGTCCGCGTTGACGCGGGCTTCCGCGGAATGGTTGTTGCCCGCGCCGCCGTGAGAATCGACGGATACGCGCGTCGTACTTCCGCTTCGCAGATCGTGAATGAAGACGTCCGCGTGACGGTTGGTGTCCCCCTCGGTCAGGTTGTCGGCGTAAGAGGTGAATACGACGTGGCGTCCGTCCGCCGATATGTCGGGCGCCCGGCTCTCCGCGTTTCCCTCGGCTAACGCAGAACTTACACTTGCGCGAACGGTCGAGGCGTTTCGAACATCGCGGACGAAGATGTCTGCGGAGGCGTTCGTATCTCCTGGGACCAAGTTTGAGGCCCAGCTCTCGAATGCCACGAATCGGCCATCCGCGGAGATCGAGGGCCTGCGACTGTCATGATCGCTCTCTTTACCTTCCGAACTCACGCTCACGCGTTGAATCGAATTGTCGGTGCGATCGAACAAGAAGACGTCCGCCCGTTTGTTCGTGTCATCCGGCACGAGATTGGCGGCGTGGCTGTAGAAAGCGACGTAGCGCCCATCGTCCGAGATCGCCGGTTCTCCGCTCCCGGCGGCGGCCTCACTGCCGTCTAAGGCAACGCTCACGCGCGTGGTCAAGCCGCTCTTGCGGTCGTGTACGAACACGTCGCCCGAGTTGTTGGTGTCGTCGGCCACGAGGTTGCCTGCGACGCTGGCAAAGGCGATGACGCCGCCGTCTGCGGCGATCGCCGGGCTTCTGCTCGAGCCGTCGCCCTCGCGGCCGCCGGCACCGATGCTGACCCGAATCGTGGCAGCGTCCCGCAGGTCACGGACGAACACGTCCTCGTGCCCGTTTGTGTCACCCGGCACGAGGTTGGCCGCGTCGCTGACGAACGCCACGAAGCGCCCGTTGGCGGAAATCACCGCATCATAACTGTCTCCGTCAGCCTGCCGGCCGTGTGAATCAACGCTGACTCGGGCCATCTCCACCGTCTCAGTATCGGACAAGAAGATGTCCTCTGCATCGTTCGTGTCATCCGGCACAATGGCGCGGGCCGAGCTTTGAAACACGACGTAACGTCCGTCGGCGGAGATGGTGGGCTTGACGCTTCGGCGTTTAAGCGGTGGTGCCGCGGCGGCGCTTGGCTCATTCGCGGGAGCCTGGGGTGAAGGAGTGTGCGCCGGTGAAGGGGCCGTACAGGATGCTGCTGCGAGAAGTGCTACGCACGCAGCAGATATGAGCATCTTCACAGCGTCCGAGGGGTATGAGCGAACGGACAATGCGGATCCCGGCATCACGCGAAGCAGTAGTGAACGCGGGTTATTTATAGGACTGACATTCATTGTTTGAATCACTCCGCGCATGATCGCGCACACGTAGCTACGCCCGGCAGAACTTCGCGGCCTCAAGAAACATGTCTCGTCGGAACACGATGCACGTCCGATATTGCGGCGATTTTCACTTTTGTTGGCGTTTGTTCAAGAGCGATTTCCACTGGATCAGTTCGGGCAGTAAGGCCGCAACTTTCGGCGTCGGACAGGAGAATCGTGCCGGGCGCTGCCCCGGAAGCGGACTTCCGGGGCGGCGGCACGCCGTAGCGCCCGGCACTCGGTCGGGGTTATGGGGATGTTCTTGACCGCGCCAAGCGGTCATGCCCTATATAAGTTTAGGATCGGCGCAAAGCAGGGGCGGATTGATTAGGGTTTTCCCTTGAAATCAGGTTTCCCGAAACCGGGAGCTCTTCGCCCCAACGTTCGAGCGGGCGGCTTCAATTGTGCGATGAGGTCTCGACCAGTTGCTTAACGACACCGGGATCGGCAAGGGTCGAGGTGTCCCCGATTTTGTCGAGTTCTCCCTCGGCGATCTTGCGCAAAATTCGGCGCATGATCTTTCCGGATCGTGTTTTGGGCAGCGCTGGCGCCCAGTGAATCACGTCCGGTGCGGCGATGGCGCCGATTTCCTTGCGTACGTGCTTGACCAGTTCGCCTTTCAGGGCGTTGTCGTACTCTTCGCCGGTCTTGAGCGTGACGTAGGCGTATATGCCCTGACCCTTTATCTCGTGAGGGAAGCCCACGACCGCGGCCTCGGCAACTTTCGGATGGGAGACCAGGGCGCTCTCGACCTCCGCGGTGCCCATGCGGTGGCCGGATACGTTGATCACGTCGTCGACGCGTCCGGTGATCCAGTAATAGCCGTCCTCGTCGCGGCGGCATCCGTCTCCGGTAAAGTAAAGTCCCTTATAGGTGGAGAAGTATGTTTCCTTGAAGCGCGGATGCTGGCCGTAAACGGTGCGCATGATAGCGGGCCACGGCTCCGCGATGCACAGCACTCCGGAACCGGGCCCGTGTATCTGTTTGCCGTCGGCGTCGATGAGCACGGGACGGACGCCGAAGTATGGAAGAGTGGCCGAGCCGGGCTTGGTGGGTATCGCGCCGGGAAGCGGCGTGATGAGTATTCCGCCGGTCTCGGTCTGCCACCAGGTGTCGACGATCGGGCAGCGCCGCCTTCCGACCTTTTCGTAATACCACCTCCAGGCCTCGGGGTTTATGGGCTCACCGACGGTGCCGAGCAGGCGGAGGCTCGAAAGGTCTCGTTTCTCAACGTGCGCGTCGCCCTCGCGCATGATCGCGCGGATGGCCGTAGGCGCCGTGTAGAACTGATTCACCTTGTACTTGTCCACGACGTCCCAGAAGCGCCCGGCATCCGGGTACAAGGGTATGCCCTCGAACATGAGCGTTGTTGCGCCCGCGCAGAGCGGGCCGTAGACGACGTAGGAGTGGCCAGTGACCCAGCCGATATCGGCCGTACACCAGAAAACGTCGCCGTCGTGATAGTCGAACACGTTCTCGAACGTCGTTGTGGTGAAAACCATGTAGCCGCCGATGGTGTGCAAAACGCCCTTGGGCTTTCCCGTCGAACCGGAGGTGTAAAGGATGAATAGCGGGTCTTCGGAGTCCATCCACACCGGCGGGCAGTCGGGCGAGGCGTCGCGGAGAAGATCGTCCCAGTCGAAATCTCTTCCCTTCTGCATTGAGATCTTCATCTTGTCCGAGCCGACGCGGCGGTAAACGATGCAGGTTTTGACGGTGACGCCGCGGCGCGCACAGATTTTCATGGCCTCGTCGGCGTTTTCCTTCAGCGTGACGGGCTTCGCACCGCGAAACACTCCGTCGGTGGTTACGAGGACTTCGCAGGTAGAGTCGACTATGCGGTCGGCAAGCGAGTCCGGGCTGAAGCCCCCGAACACGATGGAATGAACGGCGCCGATTCGCGCGCACGCGAGCATCGCGACGGCGAGTTCTTTGACCATGGGCATGTAGATCGAAACGCGGTCGCCCTTTTTGACGCCCCTGCTCTTGAGGACGTTTGCGAACTTACAGACCTGGGTGTGAAGCTGACGGTACGTCAGTCTGTCATCCTCGCCCGGCTCGTTGCCCTCCCAGAGAATGGCGACCTGGTCCCCGCGCTCGGCAAGATGGCGGTCGAGGGCGTTGTATGCGATGTTGGTTCTTCCGCCCACGTAATAGCGAATATTGATTTCGCCCTTGAAATCAAACTCCCGAACCTTTTCCCACTTCTTTTCCCAGTGGAATGACTCGGCTACTTCTGCCCAGAACTCATCCGGTTCTGCGATCGAGCGTTCGTACATCTCCTTGTACTGAGCGAAGCTGTTTATGCGCGCCCGCGCGGTAATGTTGGTGGGAGGTTCGTATACATCGGCTCCGGTCGGAGCGGTGCTTACGTCGATCGTATCAGTCATGAATCCTTTACTCCTGCCTGTGTGGCGGCCTCGCCGCACCATGTTGTATGCGTTCGCCGGATTTCAGTCTATGAAACCATCACGCGCAAGTGACAACTGATAACTCCGCGTGGCTCAGTTTCCGATACCTTGCAAACGCGTTGTCGCCTGCTCGATTATGCGCCGGTCATTGGACACCGTCGAGCAGATGAACTATTCCGTCAAGCGTCTTGGCGCCGGCCCCTTGATTGCACTTCACAACCTCTCTCGCCCGTGCGCCCATCGCCTCGGCATGTGCCGAATCGATCAGGAGCGACCGTACCGTGTCTGATAATGCACGCGGATCCTCAACGATGCGAAGGGCGTTGTTGCGGAGCAACGCAGCGACAGGAACCTGAAAATTGTGGGTATATGGTCCTATAACAAGTGGCTTTCCGAGCGCCGCCGCCTCCATCGGGTCGGATCCACCCATCGGAACTAGCGTGCGCCCTACAAAGACTACACTTGCGAGCGAATAGAACTTGCGTAGCTCCCCCATTGTGTCCCCCAGCGCCACACCAGATTCGGGCCAGCCGTTAAGCTGAGTGCCGTCAAGATGTTCGCTCCGCCGAACGCACGTGAACCCGGCGTCCGCAATTGTGCGCGCAACTTCGTCAAAACGCTCCGGTTTGCGCGGAACCAGGACGAGGATCGGCGGTTCTGCGGCGGTACTTTTCCGCTTATCGCCTTGCACGCTTTGTGCCAGATCGGGCCATCCCGCGCAGAGTTGGCGATACGCATTGAGGAGCATCGCCTCCTCCCCCGGTCCCGTGCTCCCACATACCCAAATCGGCCGGCCATGGTGGAGACACATGGCCCTGGCGAGGCAACCGCTGCCGTCGACGTGATCGGTCACTTCGGCCGTATCCCATTTGAGTGAAGATGTAACCTGGATCCGTGATTTCGGTACGCCAAGCGCCTCAAACCGGGCGGCGATCTCTTGGTCCTGAGCGCCGACCCAGGCGAGCCTGCGAAACATGGAGTCGGCGACGATTCCCAATCTTCGGAATCGCCTCGCGCTGTTTCCACTGAGTCTGCCGTTGACGACTGCCACCGGGACCCCGCGCGCGGTTGCGATTCGAATGAGGTTGTACCAGACCTCGAGCTCGACGAGGAGTACAACCGTGGGGTGAACCCGGCGCAGGACACGTGATACGACAAGACTGAAATCGAGGGGAAACCGAAAAACGTTCTCGCGGCCGTAGAGCTGGACGGCGCGAGCGTACCCGGTGTCCGTCGTGGAAGAGAACACGACGTGCACGTCCGGCAGACGCTCGCGCAGGGCCTCCACCAGCCGCGGGGTGCAATTCACTTCACCGAGCGAGACCGCGTGTATCCAGATTCTCCGCCGCGTGGGATCGTAGCGGGGGACCCGTCCGAACCGTTGGCTCCAGCCGTGCCGGTTCTTTCCTAAGACCAGCGCGTTGTAGATCGCGACCGGCAGGTACGCCAACCCGGCCAGCACGTACACAAAATCAGCAAGCCACCGCATCGAACACTGCTCCGGCGATAATTTTCCACGAATAGGACTCGGCAACAAGATGGCGCGAAATTGGGCAATTGGGTGTGGGCGCGAGCGACAACTATCGACGCGTGGAGCGGAATCGCGAGCCCGCGTTCTTAATTGACGCGCGGCATCGAAGGGGGCATATTATGCATACTCCGTTGTGCGGGGCGGTTCGGCGGCGCGGCGTGAATCGCTCGGCACTTGCGGACGGATTACCGAAAGGGTGTGAATCGCGCGCGGGGCAGGTGCATTGGCAATCCCCAGACTCTTGACGTGGGCGGGCCGCTTCCGGATAGCGGCGGCTCGGAATGCGGAATTGCGAACGACAATCGCGACTGTAATGGGCGGCGCGGCCCTGCTGTCGGCAGCGAGCCCGGCACATGCACAGGCTCTGCGCGTCGCGGAGGCGGCGCTGCTAATTGGGGCCGGTGCGGGTCTGCAAACCGTGAATGAGGGGTCGTCGACGGCCGACGATCAGCCTGCGGGGGAATCCATGCCCGAGAACCGCCTCTTGTGGCACATTCCCGACGCCGAGATTCACAGGCCCGAGGCGCTAGCGCTGCGCGAGGCGGCGGCTCTGCGGAATGATCGAGCCGCGGTGACGAACTTCGACCGCGTGGTCCGCCGTACGGACACGATCCGCCGCGAGAATCAACTTCCACTTTCGCTCGAGGACGCGTTGCGTCGCGCGTTGGAGAACAATTACGCGATCGAGATTGCGCACTTCAGCCCGGCGGTGGAAACGACGCGGATCGTCGAGGCCGAGGCCGCGTTTGACGCGGTTTTTTTCACGGACGTGACCAAGAACGTCGTAGACCGCCCGACGGGCTCGCAACTTACGTCGGGTGACGCGGATTTCCTGGACGTGCGCAGCGGGATAAGCAAGCTCCTGCCCACGGGCATGCAGACGACCGCCTACTACGGCTTCCAGCGCAACCAGATCGCGCTGACGTTCCAACAGATCAACCCCGAGTACATCAGCAACATCGTGCTGGAAATGCGGCAGCCGTTTCTGCGCGGCTTCGGCATCGATCAGAATCGCGCGCTCATCATGATTTCGAAGAACGACCGGAGCATAAGTGATCTGGCGTTCCGAAGGCAGGTAAGGGACAACCTTCGCCAGGTGGAGGAGGTCTACTGGCGGCTGGTGCAGGCCCGGCGCGACGTGGTTATCACGTCGCGGCTGCTGGCGGGGTTCGAGGCTATCTATGAATACCTCGACGCGCGAAGGGACTTCGACGTGATTCCGGTGCAACTCGCGGCGACGAAGGCGGATCTCGAGCAGAGCCGCGCGGAGTTCGTGCGCGCGTGCGCCAACGTCTTCGATGCAGAGGACCGGCTCGTGGCCCTGATGAACTCCGCTGAGGTCAATCTGGCCGACAATATCGAGCTTGTCCCCACGGACTCTCCGACGCTCGAACGCATAGTTGTGGATCGGCTCGCGGAAGTGCAGACCGCGCTCGACAACCGTCCGGAGATCAAGGAGGACGAGCTGCGCGTCGCCAACGCCAAGATTGCCGTGGGCCGTGCGGATAACGCCGAGCTTCCCAGGCTCGACGTAACCTTTCGTTACACGATAGACGGGCTGGCGGACAACGCGGACAGGTCGTTTGACGAGGTATCGCGGCACAACTTCGTAGAATATTTCGTGGGCGTCGAGTTCGAGGTGCCGATCGGCAACCGCGGGCCCAGGGCGGCGTCGCGGCGCGCCAGGCTCCAGCACGCGCAGGCGGTCGCGAGACTCAAGGGCACATTCGAGGAAATCATCCTGGATGCCAATCTCGCGGTGCGCGAGCTGTCCACCACGTACGACCAAATGAGCCCGAGCTTCCAGTCGGCGGAGGCGCGTGAGCGCGAAATCGATTCGATTGTGGCGCGTGCCGAGCGCATGGACATCAACACGCTGCGAAACGAACTGAACGCCCGCCAAGCCCTTGCAACGTCGCGCCGCGCGCTGCTGTCCGCGCTGGTCGACTACAACATTGCGATCATCGACCTCGAGCGCGCCAAGGGGACACTTCTGCGGCATTACAGCGTCGTCATACCGCGTGCGGGGGAGTAGCCGGAGTGCGGCCGGGCCCGGCCGGGTCGTGGGTGCCGGCGGCGGGGCGTCCCACTAGAATACAGGCGTGACGACGGACCAGACACGAGATTTGCCGCTGCGCGTACACCTCGCGCACCCCCGCGATTGGCGGCAAAACTACTACGTTTATCCGGTGATCTCACGGCGGAGCCGCGGGCTGAGCATCGGAATCAACCTCAATCCGGACACGGCCTGTAACTTTGACTGCGTTTATTGCCAGGTCGACCGAACTATGACGCCGCGCGTGCGCGAGGTGGACGTGGCTGCGCTCGGCGCCGAGCTGCGCGGCATGATCGCGGACGCCCAGAGCGGCGCGCTCTTTCGGGATTCGGCGTTTCAAGAGGTTCCGCGGGAGCTGCGCGTGTTGAAGGACATTGCCTTCTCCGGCGACGGAGAGCCAACGACTTGCAAGCACTTCCTGAAATGCACGCATCTGACGGCTGGGCTGAAGCGCGCCGCGCAGCTCGAACACGTGAAGATCGTCTTGATTACCGACGCGTGCTATCTGACCAAACCCGACGTCGCGGCCGCCCTCGCCATATTGGACGCGAACAACGGCGAGATATGGGCGAAGCTCGACGCGGGCACGGAGGATTATTACCGCAGAGTCAACCGGCCGAACTTTCCCTTGCAACACGTGATCGAGAACATCACCGCTGCGGCGCGCACCCGGCCCGTCGTGATTCAGGCGTTGTTCATGCGGCTTCACGGGCTGGGCCCGGGCAAGTCGGAATTGGCGGCCTTCGCCGGCCGGCTGACGGAGATTATCGGCGGCGGCGGCCGCATAGACCGTGTTCAAGTCTACACCGTGGCGCGCCGTCCGGCCGAGGATTACGTCTCCGCTTTGAGCGCGGACCAGGTCGACGCAATAGTGGAGTTGGTCCGGAGCGAGACGGGGTTGCGTGCGGAAGCGTATTATGGCGCCGGATAGCAGCGAACTCTTGCGTCGAGTTGGGGTCTTTGCGGCGGGGTGGGTGGCAGAGACGTGGAAGGTGATCGTTGAAGCCGCGCCGTGGCTTCTGGTCGGTTTTCTTGCAGCGGGAGTGATCCACACGTGGCTGTCGGCCCGCGCGATAGCGACGCACCTGGGATCGGCCGGAATCCGCGGGATCCTCAAGGCGGCCCTGATCGGCGTACCGCTTCCGCTTTGCTCGTGCAGCGTGATCCCGGTCGCGTCGTCACTGCGCAGGCAAGGCGCAAGTCGGGGCGCCGTGGTGAGCTTCCTGGTGAGCACTCCGGAGACCGGAGCGGACTCGATCGCGATCTCCTACGCGTTGCTGGGTCCGTTCCTGGCAATCGTTCGGCCGGTCGCGGCGTTCGTTACGGCCGTGGCGGCCGGATTGATTGTCGGCAATGTGCGCGACACGGATTCGGGCGCGGGCGGCACCGGCAATATCCATGATGTCGGCAACGGGCCGATTGAGAACGGTTCGGGCGCGGCGGGCGATTGCGGCTGCGGCCAACGGGGCGAGGCCGATGTCATTGCGGGCTCGATTCCACCAAGAATAATGCGTGCTTTGCGATACGGCTTCGTCGAACTGTTCGCGGACCTGTCGATCTGGCTGGGGCTGGGCTTCGCCCTGGCCGGGCTGGTCGCGGTGCTGATTCCGGCGGGCTTCCTGGAGAGTCACCTGGGAAGTGGACTCGGGCCGATGTTTTTGATGTTGCTCGTCGGCCTGCCGCTGTACGTTTGCGCGACGTCGTCGACGCCGATTGCGGCGGCGCTGATCGCGCGTGGGCTCAGCCCCGGCGCGGCCCTTGTGTTTCTTCTGGCCGGACCGGCGACGAACGTGGCGACGATGCTCGTGGTTGGGCGCGACCTCGGCCGCCGCGCCCTGGTGCTCTATCTGGCTACGATTTCCGTTGCGTCCGTGCTGTTCGGATTGGCCGTCGATGCAACGATGGCGTCGCTGCCCGCGGCGATGTCGGCGATTCCGGCGTGTGACCCGTGCGCGGAGGCGCGGGGGGCCTGGGCTGGGGCGGTGGTGTTGGTCCTCTTGATGATTAATGGAGTCCGCATACGGTTGGGATCGCCGCGCCGCGGACTTGCATAGCTGAGTTAAAGGGAGCCCCGGGAATGAAGATCGCGCTGCTTCAGGCCGCCAACGGTGCGGATTACGACGCCAACAAGAAGCAGGCTGAGAAGCTGGCCGCGGCCGCCGCGGAGCAAGGCGCCGATCTGGTCGTGCTGCCGGAGATGTCGATTCTGGAGTTCTTTCCGCGCGTGGCGCATCGTTACGAGTATTTTGAGCTTGCGGAGCCGCTGCCGGGTCCGACGCTGGAATGGTTTCGGGGGCTGGCGCGGAGGCACAACGTTCACATAGTGTACAATCACTATGAGTTGTCGGGGGAGCACCTGCGGTTCGACACGAGCGTCGTGGTTGACCGATGCGGCGAATATCGCGGACGGCAGCGCATGATGCACGTGGCGGAGGAACCGGGCTACAACGAGAAATTCTACTACACGCCGGGTTGGGACGAGTACAACGTGCTCGATCTCGAGGGTTGGCGCTTCGGAATCGCGACTTGCTACGACCGCCATTTTCCGGAAGTCTTCCGCAGTTTCGTACTTCAAGGCGCCGAGCTCGTCCTGGTCCCCACCGCGGTGGCGGCCCAGGAGCCGTTCGCGGAGGTCTACGAGTTGGAAGCCCGTGCGGCCGCGGTAACGCACGGCGTATACGTCGCGATGGCCAACCGCGCCGGTTCGGAGGATCCGCTTACGTTTCTGGGCCGCTCCATGATGATCGACCCCATGGGGGAGGTGGTGGCGCGCCTGGGCGACGAATCGAACCGCGTGTGCGTGGCGGAATTGAAGAAGGAGCGGGTGACTCGCGCCCGTGCGATGTTTCCATTCCTACGCGACCGGAGGCCCGAAACGTACGATCTGTTGAACCTTCCGCCACACTCGACCTAGTGCTCCGACGCAGCTAAACTTTCGGCGTGGCGGGTTCGCTCCCTCACCCTTGACATCGCTGCCCCTTGACATTGCTGCGCAACTTCAAGGGCAGGACGACGTAAAGGGCAGGCGGTCGCGGCTCGGAAAATCGGCGTCCGGCACTCGAACAATAAGCTGCAACGTGGCACTAGATGGCGCGTCGAAAACCGGCCGTGTGCCCGCGGATGCGCAGGCGGTAAGATACAATCCACGTTGGCGTCCGGGTTTCGGCGGTGTTGTGGGAGTTCGGATATATGAAGTATTTGGCAGCCCTGATGATGGCCCTGGTGTTCAACGCCTTCGCCAACCTTTTGATGAAAGCGGGAATGAGCAGGATCGAACAGTCGGGGGGCATCATGCGGGACGGATTGGCGGCCGCGGCCAGGACCGTGCTGACGAACGTCACTCTTGTGGGCGGGCTGTGTTGCTTCGCGATCAACGCGGCGTTCTACATGTACGCTCTTCAGAGCAAGGCGCTGAAGATCAGCATAGCCTACCCGATAATGGTGGGCGGCGGATTCGCGCTCATTGCGGTCATAGCCCGCTTTCATCCCGCGTTTTCGGAGCGGCTGAGCGCCGGTCAGATTCTGGGCGTGGCCCTGGTGTTCGCGGGGATCTTACTGATAGCGGTGCAGACCGACACGGCGGCGGCGTGAGCCATTGTACCTTGGTAAGCGACGGTGAAGACCAAGTGAGCTCAAACGAAGCATACGAATCGGACTGCGGCAACGTCAAAGCCATAGCCCACAGACCCGTGGACGGAGAACGGATGGCCGAAGCGCACGAGTGTACGCTCGAGGCGGGACGCGGTTTGTCCGCCGAAAACCGGCCGTCCGGCAAACGCGAGGTCACACTGGTATCCGCGGAATCGTGGAGAGACGTGTGCCGTGAACTGGGCGCGGACGTTCCCTGGTACTTTCGCCGCGCCAACCTGTTGGTGGAGGGTGTGAATCTGGCCGCGGCAATCGGGCGATCGGTCCACGTCGGGGAGACGGAGATAAGAATCCACGGTGAAACGAAGCCGTGCAAGATCATGGATGCCCAACACGACGGTCTGCGCGAGGCGCTTGTACCGGAGTGCCGGGGGGGCGTCTTCGGAGAGGTGCTCAAGGGCGGAAAGATTCGCGTTGGCGACCGCGTGGTCGTCATGACCGGCTAGCGCCGACGCTCCCCGCCGTGCTACTCGAGGCCCGCCTTGATTAGCTGGTAGATCGCCCGGGTGGCCGTCGAGCGGTTGAGCGTATAAAAGTGAATACCGGCGACGCCGTGGTTCAAGAGGTCGAGGCATTGCTGGGTCGAGTGGTACATGCCGACGTGGCGGACCGCTTCGGAGTCGTCCTCGACCGCCTCGATCCGGTGGAGGAGATCGCGCGGGATCTTCGCGCCGCACATTTGGGTGAAGCGTTTGGCCTGCTTGACGCTGAGGATGGGCATGATTCCGGCGAGAATGGGGACGACTATCCCGGCGTTTTCCGCCATATCGCGGAAGGACAGGAACGCGGCGTTGTCGAAGAAGAGCTGGCTGACCAAGAAGTCCGCGCCGGCGTCCACCTTGCGCTTGAGGTTTTCGAGGTCTTCGGCGGGCCCGGAGGCCTCGGGGTGCACTTCGGGATAGCAGGCTGCGCCGATGCACAGGTCGCAGCGGCCGCGGATGAAGGTCACGAGTTCGTTGGCGTGGGCGAACCCGCCCTCCATCGGGACGAACGTCGACTCGCCTTCGGGGGGATCGCCACGCAGCGCCAGCACGTTGTCAATTCCGTGTTTCTTGAGATCGTCGATGACGACGGCGAGCTCGGCGCGCGTGGCCCCGAGGCAGGTCAAATGGGCCATGCTCTCGATGCCGATGTCGCTCTTGATGCGTTCGACGAGTTCGATGGTCCTGCGTCGGGTGCTGCCCCCGGCGCCATAGGTGACCGACACGTAGGCGGGTGCGAGGGGTTTGAGCGACTCTACGGTCCGGTAAAGGTCCCAAAAACCGATGTCGTCTTTGGGGGGGAAGAACTCGAAAGAAAGCGTGGGGGCACGTTCGTCAATGAGAGTGCGTATTCGCATGGGACTGTTATCGACTGGGCGCGGAAGGATTCGAACCTTCGAAGGTATACACCAACGGGTTTACAGCCCGTCCCCTTTGGCCACTTGGGTACACGCCCATCTCGGTGCACCAGGCGCAGAATGCGACTCGCGCAGGAGCGCATCTCAGGCCGCCCGCTTTTACGACAAGATAAGCGTCGTGACAAGCCAAACGGGCCGGCGCTCGGCTAGCGGCGTGTTGAAGAACTCTTCACTCCTGTGGGACCGACTTTCCGGTGGGTCATTCTGCCGGCACCAGAGCCGCTTGACGGACTGGAAAGTCCGTCCCACAGATTTCTTCAACAGGCTGCTAGGCGCTTACCGTAATCAAGAAGTCGATGAGACCGAAGATCGCGGCCAGCAGCACCGCCACGAAGGTGAGGAATAGCGTAGGCATATCGACAAACCTCCCGTGTCTATCAGTTTTCAACCGGTCCTTGAGAATTCAAACCGTGCGCACGACGCCCCACAACGTGGCGAGGTACATGACCGCGAATATCAGTATGGCGCCTATTACGGCATCGAACATGGCAAACCCCGGCCGGCCCGTACTTCGCTACTTGCCCGGCTTCGGCTTATAAGTGAGATCCGCCTCGGCCGTTTCGCCCGTCGCGACGTTGACCTCGGCGGTCAGCGTTCCGAACTCCTCGTGCCAGGCCTCAATCACGTACTTGCCTCCGGGCATTCCCTTGAGTTCGAACGTCCCGTCAGTATCGGTCACGCTGAAGAACGGGTGCTTGAACACGCCGACGTGGCAGCCCATCCAGGGGTGCACGTCGCACTTCACCTTGAAGGGCTTCTCCGCGACGAGCTTGACTTCCTTGCCGGCTTCGAGGTCCTTCTTGGGCTGGGTGAAGTTTATCTCTTCGTTGACTTCCGGCAGAAAGTGGATGTTGTGGTTGGTCTCATCGCCGTTGAGGATCTTGAGAGGCTGGCCCTCGACGATCCCGAGCACGTGCGGCTCATAGGTGCACCCCACCTGGGTAAGCGTGACCGGAGTCGAAGGCGTGGGAAACACGGCGTCCCCCAATCCGTCCTTGATCGCCACAAGAACGTTGCGGACCGTCACGGGATCGGTCTTGGTGTTGAGAACCACGTTCTCGCTGCCAATCTTGGGCTTGGCCTTCTTGCAGTTGGGGTCTTTAGACGTATCGAGAACGACGCGCTTGTAATCGCCGGGCCCTCCGTCAAACACGACCTTTCCGACGATTCTGGTGGCGTCCGCCGAGACGGTCCGTGGGGCGCCCAGCGCCGCCAGTAATCCGCACACAACGAGAAGATTCACACGACTGCGCAGGTACATTTTCGGTCTCCTAAAGCGAAACTCTGTAATCTTGGCCTCGCAGTTTGTACCCCATGCGGCGTCACGTTGCAAGCCGCACGCGAGCGAGGCCGGATCATCAGTCGAACTCGTCTTCATCGAACACCTCCTCCTCGTCGAACGCCTCGGACTCTTGGGCCGCTATTATCTTGAGCAGGGGGGCACGGGCGCCCGAGGCGCCGGCGTCGTAAAGAAAATCGACCAGCAGGTTTATGTGGTCCTCTCCGGTTCCGGGATGTCGTTCATCCCCTTCGAAGGGACTGCGGCCGTTCGGGAAGTTCTGCGGCATCTTGGTGCCCGGCTGAATGAGGCCGGGAATCAACATCCACTGATAGACCCATCCGCGCCGAAGCCGCTGGTGGGTCAACGACAAATTGGGCGCGCTGGCGGCCTGGAGCATGATTCGCTCCGTCTCACCGGACGGGCCGGGGCCCTCCACGTAGGCCTTGGTCTCGACGTCGCCGGTGTCGTAGTAGACGTTCTCGGCTGCGACGAGCGTGTGTCCGTCGATTACCGATCCTACGGGGTAAGGTTGGTCGTTCAAAATCGCGACGGCGGCGTCGCCCTCTCCGCGAACACCGTCGAGTCGGTACGTCTGCACGAAGTCATCGGTGTGGGAAGCGGGCCCCTCGAGCATTCTTCCCAACACGTGGCACTTCAGGCAGCCCATGTCGTTGAAGAACTGGAATCCGTGTTCGAAGCGTTCCTTCGCGGAAAGCGGCCTGGGCGGTTCGACGAACGGGTATTCCACGTCGTAGACCTGCTTCATGGCCCGAACGCGCTTCAGCATTGTCGCGTGCGCCTTGCGGAACCGGTCCGGAGGCGTGTTGAACGGGTCCAGATCGGTGGGTCGCATGATTTCCCGCTGCATCGCCCACCGTTGCAGGCCGGCGGCGGTGTCGCGGAGGCGCTCCTGCTCATACCAGTCGGCACCGGGCGGTGGAGGACCGAGTTTCACTCGGTGAGCCTCGCCGTCCCGTTTCGGTTCGGCGGGTTCTTGTTCGTCGGCCGAAGCGGGCGTGGAAGCACGCTGCGTTTCGATGTACTCGTCCACCGGCGCGAGCATGTCTGCCAGTTTGCGGGCGTCGGCCTGGCTGAGCGCCGCGAAGTATTCCACGAGAGTCGTGGCCTCCTCGCCGGTTATGTTGAAGCTGGGCATTCTTATCTGTAGCCAGGGCCGGAGCGGCTCGACGTGCTGAAGAAAGCGATGGAACCAGTTGTGCTGGAGCTTGGCACCCTCGCCGCGCAGGGAGGGCGGGGCGTTCACTCTGTCGAAGATCGGTCCGCTTCCCGCCTCGCGCCGGAAATACTGGTGGACGGTGGGGACGTTGTCCTCGATCTCGTGGCACGCCAAGCAGTTCAATTCGCGCGTGAGTGTACGCCCCTTGGCGATGGGTCCGAGCGTGGTCCCCTCGTAGTCGATTCTGAGGTTTTCGTTGACGCGCGGGGGGACGCGCGAGAGCATGAACGTCGTCAGGGCGTCGGACTCCTCCTGCGTGAAGTAGAAGTTGGGCATCTTCAACTTGTCGTAGGGCCGCTTGATCTTGCCGCGGTCCCAGATTCGCGGATTGAGCAGCTTGTGCTTGATGAAAGCGGCATGCGTGTGCGTGATCTGCTCGCGCGTAAGGTCGTCCAGCGGAGACCAGTAGTTCAACTCGTTCGCGTCACGCGGGTAGACGTATCCGAAGGTGTCCTCCTGCTCCGCGCGCATTTCGTGAAAGGCGTCATCATAGAAGGCGAAATCCAACTGGGTTACGGGCTTCTCCGCCCAGGCGGAAAGGTCGGTACCCGGCGGCGTGGCGGTCTCGAACCCGGGTATGGTGTGACATGCGTAGCAGCCGTAGTGCGAGATCATCTTGTTGCCGAGGAACATGAGCTTCTTTTGCTCGAGAGTCATCGGCCGAATCAGGTCATAGGCCTCCCGTCTGCCCAGGGCAGATGCCAGGAGGGCGACCAGCATGTTGGTGAGTTCGTCCCCCTCGTCGTCGAGGATCGCCCGGCTGCGCCGTTCGGAGCGCTGCGCACTGAGCAGGATGAAAGCCAGCTCGTCGGCCAATTCCGAGCGCCGCTCGTCCAATTCAATCTCGCCCTGCTCGAACGCGTCATTCTTGAGGGTCAGCAGATACGCGGCGATATCGGCGACCTCGGCCGGCCGGAGTCTCAGGCTGGGCATCTTCGTCTCGGACGAATAATGCGTGGGCTCGATGAGCCAGGAATACAGCCATTCGAACGTGACTTTAGACCCTATCCCCGACAGTTCGGGCGCAAAGCGGCTGAATGACGGAGGATTATAGGGCTTATCCGGATCGAATCGAGCGCGATCGGGGTGTAGAAACGTGTCGCGTTCGTTAACGAAGTTTTCCAGGGCGTAGAGGACGCGCTCTTCGTAGGTCATGCCCTTGTAGCGGTGGGCGGCCGTCTCGGGATCGAAACCCTTGCGGGCCACCAGGTCTTTCGTGACCCATTCCTCCCCGAACTCGGCCAGGTTCGCGTGACAAGCCAGGCAGCCGACGGACCGGAAGAGTTGCCGGCCGCGCTCCGCGTCGCCTTCGACGCCGGCGGGTTTTTTGATCGGCTCCCAATCTCGCGACACCGCGAAGAGGTAGGTGCTCATGGCCGCCACTTCCGTTTCCGTGCGCAGTTCCGGCTCGGCGTCGAACTGATTGGCGCCGGCGGCGCGGTTGTTTTCCTGATGAAAGAAGTGCGGCATGAGCGTCGAGGGGCGAAACTTCCGCGGGAAATAGACCCAGGGCTGGACGAACCCGGGCGTCAGTTTTGACGCGACGTGCGTAAGATCGGGACCCACGCGCCGGGAGCCGGCGAGCTGCTCCACGTCGTGGCAGTTGACGCATCCGACGGCGGTGAAGAGGTGCCGGCCGAGGTTGATGCTCGTGCCTTCGCGCGCTGCGTCGAAAGTCGCGATGTCCGTAATCTGGGAATGGCACTTGGCGCAGCCCGCGTCGCTGTAGCGGGGCAGGTGCATGGGCCTGTCCCAGTAATGCGAGATCGTCTCAAGAGTGACGTTGGGGACGCCGAGCAACGTGATATAGTATTGCTCCTTCCACTCCTGCTCGATCTCGTGCGTAGGGGGTGAATGAGCGGCCTGCACGAAGTCGGTTTCCTGCGGATTACCCTCGTGGCAGACGGTACACCCCATTCTCGCCATGGGATGCGGTGAATCGATCGTCACGTAGAGGTCGAGATTGGGATGGGCCTGCACCGGCTGGTTCAGGTCTATCTCCTTTCGGCCGCTCGCGCGCAGATAGTCGTTGACGGTGCCGAGCAGGGCGTCGAAGTATTCAGTCTGCTGGCCGGGGGTGAGCTCCTCCCAGTGTTCGGTGACCGTCCCCGACGGAAGGGTCACGCCGCCCTGGGCCAGTACGGGAGGAGCCGGCGGTTCGTACGGCGCCATTCCCATGCGTTCGAGTTCGTCGTTGATTCCTTCAAGGGAGCGCTCCAGTTTGCGGGCGAGACGTTCTCTGGAGAACTCCGGATCGTCGATCGCTATGTGACAGGTGGTGCAGCGGTCCGTCGTATAGGTTTCGAGATAGTTGAGCCGCTGCCTCACGTCGGGAAGCACCAATTGCTCGACGCGCTCGCGCCCCGGCGTCGTCTTGGGGGCGGTGAAGTCGAACAAAGGAGCGTTAATCAGCGCCTTTACGACGGGGATGCGCCCCAAAGGCCCCTTATCGGCCAAGACTCCGCGGTACTGCCGGTCCTTGGCGAGGGCGTCCTCGGCGGCGCTCTTCAGCTCGCGCACCTGCTTTTCCGCCAGGATCACGGGCTCGTCGATTTCGCGAACCCGTCGTTCAACCTGCTTTCTCGTATCTTCCCAATGCTCCTTTTCCTTGCGGAGGCGCTCTTCATGCTCCTCTTCCGTACGGAGTTGCGCGTGTGCCGCAACGGTCAATTCGTGGCCGGGGCCGTACTTCCCGAGGGTACGCTCGTAGGTGTCGCGGGTGACGTCGAGGATCTGCGAGGCCCTGCTCCAGGGGTCGTTGACTTTCTTGAACTCCAGCTCGGCCTCCGCGAGTTGATGGGCAAGCTCCGCGCGCAGGCTGCCCGTGGTTTCGGCGGCGTAGGCTCGGGCGTCCTTGAGCAGCTGCCGCGCAAGTTCCAACTCTTCACGGCGCACTTCGCGGGCCGCGTCGAGGAAGTCGAGGTGCGCGAGCGCCGCCTTTCCGACGAAATATCGGTCCTGAAAGCCGCGCCAGGGACGGGCGTGGTCGACCTGGATCATCCAGATGATCGAAAGAGTCATCAGCAGGCTGCTGACCGCAAACCAGCGGTTCAGCCTGTCGGATTTGTGAAGTCGATCCTCAGAAACGGGCATATCAAAGTCATCCCCAAACGCGCACCGGCGCCGGGCGCACGGCGTGCTTACATATCAGGTTGTGTTGCTTTCGGCGTGTGCTCACCTAGACGTTCAAGAACCACTCCGTAATCCCGACGACGTAGTGCAGGTTGAGCGTCCAGCGCAACACCATCTTGATCGGGAGCATCAGCATAACCAGAAGCAGCGTGGACAAGATTCCGTATCGAATCGCGCCAAGCTGCCGGTAAATCGAGCGGAAGAACATGGCGCGCAGCACTAGAGGGCCGAGCAGGAAATAGGCCACCACGATGATGATCCCCGGCAATTCGCGGACGAGAAAATGTTCCGGGAGGGGCCGTTGGAGGATTTCGATCCACACGAGGTCGTGAAACTCGCGGTTGACGAGGGCGGCCGGGCGGTGCAGGTCCCAGTATTCATAGGGCCCGAAGAAGTTCCAGTTCGGCCCGCGCAGGAACGTCCCGAATATGATGAGCACGACCCATAGAATCACGAAACCGAACAGAAAGGTCGTTATCGCGAAACGACGCTCTTTGAAGGTGTAATAGCCGTTGCCGCGGGGGTTCTTGTCGATGTAGGGAATGGCCATCAGGCCGACGATGATCAGGCCGGGAAACACGACGCCCGCCAGCCAGGGGTCGAAGTAGACGAGCATTTCCTGAAGCCCGAGGAAATACCAGGGCGCCTTGGCGGGGTTGGGGGCGATGTTGGGATCGGCGGGCTGCTCCAAAGGGGCGCGTATCACGATGGCCCAGACGTTCATGAAGGCCGTGATTATCACGAGGCAGATCATTTCGGTATAAACGAGATCCGGCCAGACCAGCACCTTGTCATCGGCGCCCGCCTCTATGAGGGGCTTGCCTTCCGCGGTGCTCTGGTCGTTCAGCGCCGCCTGGCGGAAGCCGAGCCATAGGAAGAACGCCACGATGAAGATCATCATGACGATGGGCACGTTGTCGCCTTTGGAAACGATTTTGAGGAAGTTGTGATCGAGACAGCTCACCAGGAAGAACAGCACGGACGCAATGCCCAGGGGCACGGCCACGGCGGGTCTGGTAAGGGTGCGATACCACAGCAGGAATGCGCACAGTCCCGCCACGGAAATGATCAGGAACAAGTGCGGCTGGCAAAGCCAGTTTATTAAACTTTTAGCGCCGTCGAGCGCCGATGTAGCTGCGAGCATTATCTATAGCAAGTCACAGTTGGGCAGAATCCACGTATCCGGTCCGCAGGTTTTGCGGGTTATACGGTGGGAACCTCTTACGGTCCACCCACGTCGGGCCCCGCGCCGTCCGGCCCCCGGCCCGCATCTGCGACGGGGCCCGCCGGCCCCTACAACGGCCCGCTGATGCCGCCGTCCTTTCGAACGCGCCAGAAATGGACGGCCAGCAGCACGGTTACGACAACGGGGATGAACACGCAGTGCAACACGTAAAACCGAAGAAGGGCATTCGGCCCGACGAAGGTGCCGGCGAGCAGGCCGAACCTGGCATCGTCCCCGGCGTGGACCAGCGGCACACCGCCTATCTCAATGAATGAAGCCCCCGGGCCCTCATGCCCGACCAGCGGCGTGGCACGGGCCATGTTGGAGCCGACCGTAATGGCCCACATTGCCAACTGGTCCCACGGAAGCAGATATCCCGTGAAGGACAGCAGGAGGGTGAGCACCAGCAGCATGACGCCGACCGTCCAGTTGAACTCGCGCGGCGGTTTGTAGCTGCCGGTGAGAAAGACGCGGAGCATGTGCAGCCAGATGGTTATGACCATCGCGTGGGCGCCCCAGCGGTGAAGCTCTCTGAGCAGCCCCAGGGTCACATGGGCGCGCAGGCCTTGAATGTCGAAGTAGGCGTACTCGACGGTCGGGCGGTAGTAGAACATCAGGAGGACGCCGGTGACCACCTCGACGAGAAACAGAAAGAAGGTGATCCCGCCCATGCACCAGGTGAATGAGAGCCTAATTCCGCTCTTGCGGATGGCCACGGGGTGGAGGTGCAAGAAGACGTTGCTCAGCACGGCCATCGCCCGCGTGCGGCGGTCGCGCGGGACGCCGTGGCGGAAGATGCTTCCCCAGACCTGGCCTTCGCGGACCCAGTTGCCGAATCTTGCAAACATCCTTAGCTGCGCTTTCCTCGTCCTCGCCGTCCAGCAAAGAGAATCTTTGCTCTCCCTCGTGTCCAGCAAAGAAAATCTTTGCTCTCCCTAGTGCGTCTCGTAATCGTGAGCCCGGGGCCGAACTGGAAGAGCCGCGAAGCGGAGCTTCGCACCCACGGCCCTTCTGCGTGCAACGCACGGGCAGGCCGGTATCAGACGTCCAGGTAACTGCCCGGCATGTCCCACTGACCGAGTTCGTACTGGTACTTCTTGCTCTTGTCCACCACGACCATGCCGCCGTTCACAAGAACACGGAACCGTTCGAGCGGCCGCGGCGTGGGCCCTTCGAAGTTGATCCCGTTGAATTTGTACCCGCTTCCGTGGCAGGGGCATTTGAACTTGCGGTCGTTGGGGAGCCAGTTGGGAATGCACCCGAGGTGCGTACAGATGATGCTGAGCGCGGCAATACGGCCTTCTTCGCGGATCATCCAGACTCCCTCGGGCTTGTAGTCCTCGTTGACTTCGCCCGGCTGCATCTCAACGTACTTTTGAAGTTTTCCCACGCGAATGCGGGGGTCAGGTTCTTCGAGGACGTTGGGCATCATGAAGCGCCCAAGCGCGGGGCCGATCGAGATGCCGGCGCCGCCGCCGAACGCGACCCAACCCAAAGTAAGCGCCGCTCCGCCGGTCACGGACCGGCGCTTTTTGTCGGGCTCCTTTGCGGACTTGCGCGCTTCCTCAAACACCTTGGCGAGACGGGCGTCGGCCGGCAACTCATCCGGCTTCTTGCGGTTCCAACTCTCCACTGTTTGAGGGGAAAGCACGTTTTTCTTCGCCAGCCCCGCGCTTCCGCCCCGCGATGCCGCGGCCTTGAGAAGTTCCTGAATGGACAGGTCGCCATCCGCGGTGGCCGGAGCGGAAGCAGCCGCTACCGCCGGTTGGGGACGTGGCTTCGCCGGAGCTTTCGCGGGTGGCACGGGCGGCGGCGCGGAAGCGGGCGCTTTGGCCGCCTGTTTAGGCGGAGTCGGTGCCGGCACTTCAACGTCCGACTCCGCCTCGCCTTGCCCCACCGGCTGCGCATCCGCAACCTCGACCGCGACTGTTTCAAATTTTATGACGTCGACGGGGCATTCCTCGGCGGCGTCCACAATGCTCTGGGAACGGGGCTTGTTGAATTCGGCGTCCAGGGCCTCCGGACGGATGACGCACGTTTCATCCTGGACTTCGAACACGTCCGGCGCCGCGTTTTCGCACGCGTCGCAAACGATGCAACCTTCCTCTATCCAAACCTTCGTTACAAGCAGTTTCGTAGCCATTGCGTTTACTCTGAAGCCGTCCCGTCTGCCCGTCGTCAATTCCGGCGGCTGACGGCCTCGATTGCTTTCGTGCGGACCGACGCGGAGGCGTCGGTTTGAAGCTTACTTATGAGGTCCCAAACATCCCGGTCATTCAGGTTCGCTGCGGCGTCGACCGCCGCGACAAGTGCCTGATCCACGCGGGCGGGAGGCATCTTATACCTCAATACGGCGCCGTTTCCATCATGTGTTGCATATCTATCAGCGGATTCCCAAAACGACCGGTCGAGCAAGTCCATCAGCGTGGTTTTGCCGCGGTCGCTCCCCAGGCGGGCAAGTGCCAGGGCGGCCGACCACGCAATCTCGCCCGCATCCGCGGAGAGCCGCACGGCATTGAGGGCGTCGAGGACGCGCTCGTCTGAGGGATCGGCCAGAATCGACAACACCGTGCAGCCCACGAGCTTTGTCTCGGGCACGGTCGAACGGGCCATCAGGTCGACTATGGGACCCACGGCGCCCGAGGTTTTGGGCAGATGCGCGAGATTGCCGAGCTGTTCCATCGCGACAGTGGTAAAGGGCTCTCTGCCGTCCACGACGACGGCAACCAGAGTATCCACGGCCGCGGGACGCCCGGTGAGCCCAACCGCACGGATGAGAAACTCCAAGCGTGTTTGCCCTGCCCTGGGTGTCCAGGCGGCGGCCTGGCGGCGCGTCTGTGTATCGCCGTTCAGCTCCGCTATCTCGGATCGAACTAAATTGGACACGCGCGTTACGATCATTTCCAGTTCGGCTTCGGTAAACTTAGTTGGCGTTTCGGCGAGGCGCGCGGTCAATTCCAGCCCTGCTTGCCAATGCTCCTTCTCTCTGGGCATCAACATTCCGCCGGCGACGTTGCGGCCGGCGCTCGCCTCCAAGGCACTCAGCAACGATGCCAAGCTTTGCGCGGATGAAGACGCCGGAGCACCAAAGAGCAGCACTACCACGATCGCCGACCCTACGATGGCAGCAATAATAAACAACGGCACCGCGAAGAGCTTGCCGAGCCCCGACGCGGTCAAAGGTTCCGTGTCGGCGGGCGCATCTCTTGGCCCCCGCGCCGTTCCGGGACCTTGCGGGTCTTCGTCTGACGCATCGGCTGCGCGGCGCCCGGAGTTATTCTGGTCAATCAGGGGCGCTGCCTTTTCGTGCGGGTCGTCCATCCGTTGTACATTCTTTTGTAATGCGCGGAATTCGTCAACCTTGCAGCCGTAACGCGGGCGTAGCAGCATATCCGCCGAGCGTCCGCGGAGGCCTGAGAAACCGCACGGCACGGGGAAGAACGGAGCACTTCGCGGGCAGCCTTCCGCCGAGCTCTCCATCGACTTCAATCAAGGCGTCGTCCGGCGAGGAGATGTTGATCCGTCGGCATTGACGATAGACGACGCCGTTGCTGCCGACGTGTCTTCTGAGGAGCATTCTTAGCGCGTGGCGCACCAATCTCGTTCTTGACGAGCATTCCAATACGCAGAGGTCCAGCAGGCCATCGTCATGGCGTGCGTTGCACAGGACGCGAAGGTGCGCGGCGTAGCGCCCGATCACTCCGATCAACGCGAGGCCGCGCCCCTCGAATACGCACTGGTCGTCGGCGGTTACTCGCAGCCTGGGAAAACGGTGCCCCCAGAACGTCCGCCAAGTGGGCCAGAAATAGTCGCCGTAGGTAATGTGTCCGCGCCGTGTCCTGGCCATTCTATCCATGCACTCGGCGTCAAAACCCACGCCCGCTACCGCGATGAAGTGGCGATCGTTGAGAACACCGACGTCGCAATCGAACGTGTCCCCGTCCAGAAGCGTGCGCGCCACCGCGCTTGGACGAGCGGGCATACCGAATTCGTTGGCCAGCAAGTTCTCGGTGCCGGTGCGCATGATGGTGACGGGGACGAGCCGGCCGACGAGCCCGTTTATGACCTCACCGACTGCGCCATCTCCTCCAACGACGAGTACCGCGTCGACATCCGCGGACAATTCCGCGGCAATTGCAGTCGCGTGGCCGGCGCGCTCGGTCACGCGGATGTCCAGGGTCGAACCTTGCCGCTCGAGGACCTGCCCGACCTGCTTGACCATCGGAAGCATGTTGCGACGGCCGGAGATGGGGTTCAATATCGCGACGATTCTTCTTGCCATCAGGGCTGTGCTCAATCGAGCTGTGTGGTTTCATGCGTTTATTCTGCCCGGCTTCAAACGATATAAGGCAAACCGGGCGGCGATTCAATCGCGGTCCCGCGAACATGAGGCGCCTTATCCGGCCGCGACGTTCTTGCTATAATGCCGTCCGGGGTCGGGGGTGACCACCGCGGGGCCGAACCATCCGGAGAAGACCATGGCGATCAAGAGGACCAAACACTGCCTGTCATACGCTCTCGCACTCGGTGCGGTGTGCCACGTGCCGGCGTTCGCGGGGACGCTTAGCGTCGTCTCTGTAAACCCGCCGGCACGCACGCTCACCGCGCCCGTGGGCACGGGGATCCGCGTGGATTTCGACGCAGCGCTCGACCCGGCCTCGATCGACGCCGACAGCTTTCGAGTGTTCGGGCGGTGGAGCGGCGCCGCGGCGGGGAGCTATTCGTTCTCCAACAACGACCAGACCGTAACGTTCACACCGAATCGCAACTTTTCGCATGGCGAGCACGTAATGGTTATCCTATCGCACGACGTGGCCGCGTCCGGCGGGCCTGCGCTGCGTGACGGCGGCTATTCCTTCCAGTTCTGGACGGGGGCCCTGCCTACCGAAATGGACTTTCAGCAGATCGACACCCTCTCGACGAACTACCCCCAGGGAGCATCGAGCCGTCCGTATGGCGGCATCGCGTCCGATCTCAACGGGGACGGCTGGCTCGACATAACGACGGTGAATGAAGACACGGCCGACCTGCGGGTATTTCTGAATCTCGCGAACGGGAGCGGGCTGTTTTTCGAGCCGTTCCTGCTGCCGGCACCGGTGGGCACGCAGGCCAGCCCCTCGGAGCCGGCCGACTTCAACCACGACGGCAACGTCGACATCTGCGTCGCCAACATTGCCGTTGACACGGTTTCGGTGCTCTTCGGCGACGGCGACGGGACCTTCACACCGCAGCAGACCATTCCCGTGGGGTTCGGGCCGCGCGGCATCTGTGTGCTCGACGTGGACGGCGACGGCGACGTGGACCTCGCCCACACCAACTCGAGCGGCAGCGGCAACGTCAGCGTCATGCGCAACGACGGCACGGGCTTCTTTCCTCTGGCCGGTATTTCCACGTTTGAAGGCGGCGGCATCGGCGAGTGGGCGATGGCCGCGGCCGACATGAACAACGACGGCCTGCTGGACCTGGTGATCGGGGCCAAGGGCTCCAACACTGTGCTGGTGCACGTCGGCAACGGCGACGGCACATTCACGCAAGTGGAGAGCGCGCCGTGCGGAGGAGCGGTGTGGATGCTGGTATGTGGCGACGTGAACGGCGACGGAAATGAGGACGTGGCGGTAGTCAACAGTCAGAACAACACGGGAGCGATACTCCTCGGCGACGGCACCGGCCAACTTGGGGCGTTCGACGCTTATCCGACGACCAGTTTCCCGCTGGCGACTGACCTGGGCGACCTCGACGGAGACGGCGACCTGGACTGGATCACGTCGAGCTACGGGACCGGGGGCCCATCGTCGGGGGCGTGGACGATCTTCCGCAACGACGGGAACGGCACTTTCGCGCATTTCCAGACGATCACGGCTCCGCGCGCCGCGTCGTGCAGCCTTCCCATGGACATGGACAACGACGGCGATCTCGACATCGCGCTTATCGACGAAGAGGAGGACGTTGTGCGGCTCATGCAAAACAGCGGCATAACCGCCGAATCCGTCCCCACTGCGTCGGCGTGGGGCCTGGCCGTCATGGGGCTCTCGTTGCTCCTCGCCGGCTCACTCGTCGCCAGAAGTAGAACGGGTGGCCCATTGCT
>Ga0326597_10001979_pt1 | contig 31478 bp, 43 predicted proteins | sample RVTome_12_FD_203789 | JGI IMG/M metagenome (GOLD analysis project Ga0326597, IMG submission 203789) | Soil microbial communities from uranium-contaminated site in the Upper Colorado River Basin, Wyoming, United States - RVT100D185 | ecosystem: Environmental > Terrestrial > Soil > Contaminated >...
CACCGGGGCGTGGTCGGGCAGCTCCTCGAACGTCACGCACGACCACGCGAAGGGCTCGCCTGAATCGTCGAGCGCGACGAGCGCAAACGTTGACCCGTCATAGCACGCCCAGCGCGACATCGCCCAGTATCCCGGGACGGTCAGCGCGATCAGCTTGCGACGCATGGCGACGTCGACCGCCCCGGTGCGCGTGTGCAGGAGCTGCACTAGTCTTCGCTCCGATCGCGCCACTGCACGACGCGCCCGCTAGGCTGCTCGACCATGGTGTGCTGCTTGTCGGCGTGCGGTCGACGGTCGCACGTGTACCCGGCGCGCTGATTGCCACACCGGGGATCGTCGGCGTTGTCCGAGTGCCCTGCGCCGTGCAGGTGTGTCGGCGTGTTTTCGATCGTGCTGAGCGCGACCGGTGGCACGTCGTCAAGCTCGTCGACGCCGTAGCGCGCCACGCGATCGCCGAGAGCCGCAGGCACGCCTGACATTTCGCGCATCTCGACGGGCGTCGATGCCGCTTTCGCGGCAAGCTTCGCGACGCTTTCGCCGATCGTCTCAGGCGTTTTCGCCGCGATAACTATGGCATCGTCGACGATCGCGCGTGCTTCCGGGGTGCCGCCTAGCTGCTTTCGGATCCACTCCTTCGGCGCCGTGTGCCGCTTGCCCGACAGCGAGTCGATAAACCCGGGCTCGCTCGCGTCGCGCTTCCACGGCTGCCCGGGATCCTGCGGTAGCAGTCCGAACCGCGTGGCTTGCTCGATCGCCATCGTCAGAGATGCGATCGCGTGCGACACGTGCGGCAGATACGACGGTCCGACTTTCGCGCCCGGCGTTTCGTCGGTGTCGGGCGCGAAAGTCGCCGCTCGCATGCCGTCGGCATCCTCGAGCAGCGGATCGCCGGCTTGATGCGCTTCCATCGCGTCGAGCGTCTCGACTACGTGGCTCAGGGTCGCGCGCAGGTATTCGCGATAGCGCTCGAAATTGGCGCGCACGTCGAACGGATCAGCCGCCGCCGGTCGGATGAAGTTGGCGCGTTCGTATTTGTCGACGCCGTACTCCTTCGCGCGCGCGTCATAAACCATCCCGGATTTTCGGCAGTGTGTCAGGTCGGGCTTTACGCCGCCGCCGAGTGCCGCCTTGAGGTCGCGCCGATCGCCGGCTCGTCTATCGCTCACTTCGTATCCCTCCGTTTGGTTTTTGCGTACCAGCGCCCCGTAGCGCTTACAAAAACCGCTTGACGTTTGCCGCCCGGGTAGCCGAGCACGTGGCAGCACGCCCAGCTAGACGGACCGCGCGCGTAGCCGAGAGTCGGCGCCGTCACGCCGACCTGCCAGCAACCGTGATAGATGCCGGGCGAGTGTCCGTGCCCGATGACGCTTCGGATTCCGATGCGGCTCATGTTGCGGCGCGTTCCGCGTGCGCCGTTCGGACCCAAGTGACCGTGCTGACCAAGCTCGACGCCGCCGATTACGAAGGACTCGTCAGCGGCGAGAAATCGCGCGGGCTTCCGAAGGCGAGCGCGAACGTACCACGAAAACGGATCATCGTACGCGTACCCGTCGGGCGTCTTTCGCATGCTCTTTACGATCGCTGTCCACAGCTCGAGCCAAATATCAGCGTTCTGCGGTTCGTCGCGCGGCGCCATAACTGACGACAGCCAGCGATCAAGATGCTCGTTAGGATGATTCGACCACGGAAACACGTTTTCCGTAAACCCTGCCGTGGTGCGATTGACGTATGCGGCTCCCGCGTCCATTTCGCCGCGCAGATCGTCGAGCCCGAACTTCGCAGCAGCAACCCGCTTGATCGCGCTGTTGCGCTCGTGCGGATTGATCGCGTACATGTCGACGGCGTCGTGCCGAATGGTGTACTTCGGGCGACACGCGCCGCTGATCGAGTCTGCGCCGTGATAGGTGCCGCGCTCGAGCTGGCGGTGTGTGAACGGCGCGTGCTCGTCGCTGACCACGAGATACTCAGCAGTCGACGCGCGATCGCACGTCGGGCTGTACAGTCGAAGGCGCCCGCCCGCGACGTCGTAAAACTCGCCGCCTTCGCTGCAGATCAGGTGCCGCATGTACGCGCCGGATCGATCGTGTTCGACGACAACGGCACCCGTCGAGTGGTGAAACTCGCCGCGCACGCCCGCCTTTGTCGTCGAGTAGACGGGCTGTGTGATTGCCATCGACGTGCTGACGATTTTTGCGGCGTCAGCTTGCGGCGTCGGAACGGTATCCATTGCGAGCTGCGGGTGTCCGAACACCGCCGACGCGCCGCGAGTCAGCGTGTGCAGCCCCTGAAGCGGGTTAGTTGCGGTCGCCTGCACGCGCACGTTCCCCGCGACAACCCAGCCGCCGCGCAGCTTGATCAGCTCGTCGCACAGATACGGCTCGACATCGGGCGCCCAGCGATGCTGCTCGTCGAAGACGTTATCATCGCGTCGCGTGGTCGGGTTTTTGTAGCGCAGCGGGATCACGATGATCGGCGCGTCATGTAGCTTCGCGTATCGTGTGATCGCCGCCCACGCGTCAGCGTCGATCGGCGTATCGTTGACCGCCGCAGTGACAATCCATCGCGACGCTTTGCGAATCGCTGCGCGGCGCTCAGCCGACAGCGGAAACCGGATATCCTCGAGGCGTGGCGCGTTGCCGGTCTTCCCGTCGGCGTAATACTCGGTCATCGAATCGGGCAGTCCGAACCGTGCGGCGCGCAGGCGGTACGCGTTGCCTAGAACTTCGCTCGAGAAGTCATACCCCGTGATCTTGGCAAGCGCTGCAGACAGCTCGGGCCCGCTCTTCGCATCCTCGCCCGCGCGGCGTAGGTTGTGCTCGGTCAGGATTTCTTTCCACGGGAATCGGGGGGCCGGCATACGCTAGAGCGCCCCCGTAATGATCAGTTTGCACGCGACCAAAAACGCAACCGATCCGACGAGCAGTAAGGTGCAGTAGCAGGCTTCGATCAAACGGCGGCGCGCGCGTGCCGTTGCGAGCTGCTCGAGCTGTAGATCGATTTGCGCGCGCTCGAGCTTTCGCGCGTGTATCAACACTAGAACCACCCTCGCACCGTGTCGATCGCATCGCGACCGGCGGCACCTGCTAGGAATCCCGCGACGAGCGCCGACCCGCCGACCCAGATCCATTTGCGATCGAAGTCGGCGGCACTCGAGCGCAGCGACGTGTTTTGCGCGGTCAAGCGTGTCTCGGATTCCTGCAGTCGGCGCAGCTCAGCGTCGAGCGCATCCCACCGATCGGGCGGCACGATCCACCAATCCGGCGGCAGCTCGATCGTCGACCCGCCGGGCGTCGTCAGAACGCCGCCGGTCTCGAGCTGCGCAGGGATGTCAGGGGGCGGTTCTCCCGCGGCACGAGAATACACCGATAGCGTTGCTACGATTATCATCGCGGCGACTGTTTTTCTCATAACCCCCCCTGACGCACGAGTGCGCCCGTATGGTCTATTTGATCGTGGTGGTCGGACCCGCGCCGGTCGGCGGCTTTGCCTTGACGGCTGCATCCCCGGCTACCTCGGCGCGCTCGACCGCCGCCTGCCCGGGGCGGTCGAAGATCCATAGCGAGGCGTACAGGGCAGCACGGAGCCACTGGGGTAGGTACGATCCGAGCTTCGAGCCGAGCAGCGCGCCGCCTAGCAACTTGATCAGGCGGTAACCGCCGGCAGCCGCGAAGGCAAGGAACAGCGCATCCTTTGCGCCGCCGCCTGCGCCCATGACGCCGGCAAACGACGCGGCGAGCACGAGCAGCGCTGACGCTTCCGGCGAGCGTAGCCACGTAACGCGAGGCGCGACGAACCTCTTCACAAGGGCGACGCCTAGAACGACAGCCAGAAACGCGGCTTCTTTGGCGTGACCGCCCTGGAACGCACTGACGACGGCGTTTAGCGCGTCTGCGATCAGCGTGTCGTCGACTGATGCGCCGCCCGACGCGAACGCGACGCCGGCAAAGCCTGCGACGAAGCACAGGCAAAAAACGATCGTGGATAGGATTCTCTGCATTATCTATTCCCCCGTGGGCGCGCACGCGCCCGGCAAAATTCGTGACACCACGTCACAAGGCCGCTGATAATCAGGCGGCAGAAGAGTACACAACGCGCCGAGCACCGCGCCCAAAATGGCGGCGACGATCGGCCGGTACGCGGGGCGGAGGTAGACCCGCCCCTTACGATCGTCGCCGCCTGATTTGTTGTGGTCGGTCATATGCCCTAGGCGCCAAGATCGTAGTTGATCGTCACACCATATACGCGCGCCTCGTTTGCGCTCGACGTCTGCGGGATGCCAATCACTAGATAGTAGTTGTGGGACGTCACGCCCGCAGGATCGATCGGTATGTCGGCGTCGGCGTCGGTCCAGCTGAGCTGATCCTGCCCGCCACTGGTACCGGATGTTTTCGTTCCGCCGATCGCTGTCGGCGTCTGTGTTGCGATGTTCAGGTCGAAAATATTAGCAACGATCGCCTCTGCGTCGTCTTCGAGTATGCTAATCGCAACCCCGGTGATGCGCTGGCCTGTTTCGACAGGCAGGGGCATGTATAGATTGTATCCTCCGCCACTCGTAAGCGATCCCCAATAGGGACCGGCAAACGATCCGTCGCCGTTGTGTGCCGATAGTTCGGCTGCAGCTACGAGCTTCACTCGCGCACTACCGTTCAGGTCGAGATATTTGATCCACTCGTGCGTGATGTTTGCCAGCCAGTTGAACGTTTCGTTTGGCGGCAACTCGGCGTCAGCCCAGCCGTCAGCTTTCTTGCCCGCGCTCGGCTCGACAGTTTCCGCGATGCCGGTCGCACCGGTCGCCCACTCTGGATATACTGTTGGTTTTGCCATAGGTCCCTCCGCTTACGCAACGCTCGCAAACGCGCCAGCGCCAAATCCTAGCCCCGGACCGTTTGCAAAGCTGAACGCAGCCGACGGCGCAACCGTCGCGTATTCGACGTCAACGCGAACGCCCGCAACTTTAGCATCCGCCACGAACTCGGCGACGATCGCCGCGACCTCGGCGGTAACCGAAGCGCCGCCCATAACTAGCGTGAACGCCGCGGGCGCGTACGGTACAACAATCAGCGTCACATCATCATCGCTGACGATCAGGCGGGCTATGTTCAGGATCTCTGGCAGCGTGCCTTCGCTATTGTTCGTTGCAATCTGAGCGCGCAGGTAGCGGCGGTATACGTCATCGGCGAGACCCTCGCGCGCGCGCCCTACGATCACGCCGATCACGTCGAGCTGCGCACCAATTGAATTGTCAATCGTTCGCTCGGTCAGCACGTCAAATGCTGCGTCTTCGATGTCCTTAATCGGCGCGACGATCGCGGTCAGAAGCGACTCGAAGTTCGACTTCTCCTTCAGATACTCGGGCACCCGCGCGCGAGCCTCGCCTTCGTGATCCGATATGCGCTGAACCCCGCTGACGGTTTCGCCGGGCGCAACCGCGACGGACTCGTCGAGCACGTCATATGCAAACTCGGTCGCCATCGCCTACGGTGTCCCCGGCGTTGAGTCAACGGTGATACGGCTCGTGTCATAGACCGCAATCTGGCGACCGCTGATCGCGATCGTCGTGCTCGCGCTCGGCGTCGGCGCGGTGCCGATCTCGATCAGTGTAACATCGTTGACGCCGGAAACGTCAAAGCACCACGAGCTGATCGCCGATGCGACGGCATCATACCCAAGACCGCGCAGGTCACCGCGCGCCACGATCGCCGCCTTGATTTGCGTGTCTCCATCGGCGGGGTACGCGTCGGCATCGTACCCCAGCTCAACGTCGACGTAGATTTCGATCTCGTCGGGGCGGTTGAATCGAAACGTTACGGCGTTACCCTCAGAGTCTTCCGCCGTACCGACCTCGGTGCCGTTGGTTGCTATTCCGGCGCCGACACACGCGAGCAGCGCATCCCAGATGTCCTGATCGGCGCCGCCCTGCACGAGCGCGTCGATCGAGTGCGCCGCGACGCTAACGCCATCCATAACCACGGCGGCGTCGGTGTCGTTCACGTACACTTTGACCGCTGTGACGTCGGCGACGTCGAGCAGCGTTGCGCGGATCGCGTCGGCGGTCGTGTTGCCCGCGTCGGCTAGCTCGACTTCGCGCCTGACGCGAAGGTCTTCGTCGGTCTCGATGTCGGCTCCAGGCGATGCGTCCAGCACGTTGATCACGGAATCCCAGCCGCTAACGGGCGTTTCGATCTCGGTGATCGCACCGCTCGCACCCGCGATCGGTCCAGTATCGTCGGCAACAGCAAGAACGTCGACGTCGCCTGTACCTTCTCCAAGGTAGCGCCAAATCACACTGTCGTCAGCGATGCTGTCGCCCGTCGTCGTCGGACCGCCCGAGCTGTCCGACGTGCCAGCCGTGATGCACTGGTAAACGCGACTCGCGTTCGTCACGCGATCGCCCAGCGCATACGCCGTCGTCGAAGCCCACGCATCGGTGGCGGCGATCGTTACGTCCTCGACCGTCGAGAACACGTCCCCGGCGACCGCAACGCTCGCTTTGCTGCCTGCGTCGACGTCTGTGGTCGGAACGCCCGTCAGCGTCAGAGTCACGGCCGAGTAGTCGGCGGGGCGGCGTGTCGTGCCTGTCAGAACGCACAGCGCGTCAAGCAGCGTATTGGTCGCGGCGTCAGGATCCTGCGACGAAACGATCGCCTCGATTAGTTCCCACAGGAGCGCTTCGCGCTCGGCGAAGATTGCGACAAACTGCCCGAGCGTCGACAGATCGCTGACGTCGAGCGACACGCCGAAGTCAACCTTCAGCGAATCGTTGATCTCTTCGCGGATGACCGCGAGGGTTTTTGGGACGAATCCCGCAGATGTAAGCCCGTAAGACATGAAAATGCAGCCTAGAAGCTAACGGGCAGCGTACCAGCGATCGGGGTATCGTCCAATTTGCCCCGCGCTGACCACGTAACGGTCAAAACGCGGGTGGTTTTGTCCATGTCAAGTATCAGCGAGTCGAGCGACTCGATACCGGGCGACCCGAGGATCGTCGACCGATATGCCGCCCGCGCTTTCGTGATGATATCCTTTCGCCCGACGATTTCGTAGTGCGGGAATCCGGCTGACAGATCGGCGAACCACTCGCCCTTCACGAGTGACAGGCGCGTATAGACGCCCTGCGCGATCGCTTCGTTGTTCATTGAGAACAGCAGACCATCGACCGCGAGATTCGGCAGGTCACCGGTCACGGGATCGAGATATAGATCGACAGGTTCGCCGGTTTTCATTCTGCTGTTACCTTCGTTGTGCCGACCGTTATCCCGGTGAGAGCGAGCGCGATGTTTGCTTTGTACGTCGCGCCGCCGTCGCTGGCGCCCGTCGCCGAATCCGTCAAGGCATCTATCACGGCTTGCAGTGCCGACTCGAGCGCGAGCGTGCCGCCGTTCTCGCCGCCTAGCCGCACGTCATCGCCGTACGTGACTGTCGCCGTTGGGTGCGCGGGCGTCGCGTCGGCGAACGACATCAGCCCGGCGATCGCGATCGCGTCGGTCACGTCGTGCGATCGATCGTCGCCCGGGTCGACCTCGCGCCCGAGCGCAAGCCACACGTCGAGCGACGCGTCGCAGAAGACGAGTAGCACTGTGTCGCCCTTCGCGACCGGGAACGTCTGGCGAGAGCCCCCACCACCCTGAAACAGCACAGGCACATCAGGGATCGCCGCGCGGCGAACGACCTGCCGCACGCCAGCGGCGTCTATAAACGCACGCTTGATTAGCGGCTGCACGATCGCGCGCTGATCGTCGGGATCGTACTCGAGGATCTCGCCCGGCATCGATACGCTAACGCCTCCCAACACCTGAGCGACTACGTTACGCACCGATCGATAGAACGCGCTCATACCGCCACACCTTCGATCGTTGAGTGCCACGCCGGCCCTGCGGTGTCGCCTTCGTGAGTCAGCTTGTTGACGCGAAACAGCCCGCGAATCGCGAGCGACTCAATCGCGATGCGCCCGCCGCAGCGTAGCTCAGGCTTGAGTAGTGTTTTTACGGTCAGAACTGGCGGCTTCTTATCCTTCTCAGGTGCGCCGTAATCGGGCGCACCTACCATTCCGGTATCCTGTCCAATGACGATCGCTTCGCCGCCGAGTGTCTCTCCGTCTTTGAGCGCCTGCAGCTTCCCGCCCTGCACCGACCACCCGTAACCCTTAGGCGCAAGCAGTTTCGTCATCTGCTCGTGAGACGGTCCGTCTGTGGTGACGCCGGATAGTAGACTTCCGGCGAAATCGCGCGCTTCTGTTAGGTTCTTCGGGATCACTAGCCCCATCGACTTCGCGACGTCGCTGATCACGGTGCGGGGATCGACGCCCGATTTAAACGTCCGACTTATGCGCGCGTTGGCGCGCGCTCGAGTGCCGTCGCCTACCTGGATTTTTGTCAGCCAGTCGACGCCCTCGCGTCTCGAGCCCGACCAAAACATATCGCCCGCGAAAAGCTCCTGCGTCTCTCCGTCATAGCCGGCGGCTATGCGCACGTGCAAAGGCAGCACCTGCAGCGCCGCGCGCGTCTCGGGCGCAAGGTTCGTGATCGTCAGCTCGCACGTGTTAGGATCGCTGTGCAGGTTCTTGACGATGCTAAACTGAACGCGCATGTCAGATATGATGATCTGATTCGCCGGGTCGTGCGCGAAGAACCCGACTGATCGCGATAGCGTGATCTCGACTTCGCGCTTATATAGCCGCGCCGTCACAGCTCGCTCGCTTCGTAGTAGAAGACCGCGACGCGATCACCCATATCATCAAAGCCGGCGTCGCGCCCTTCTCCGCTCGTGTCGGCCGCGATCAGAGCGCCGGGCGGGAATCGCGCGTCAGTCGTGCGAACCCCCAGCGCCGATCCTAGTAGAACAGCGATCCCCATCGCGATCGGATCTTCGTCGATGTCGAGCAAGTCCAAATACCACACGCCCGCTCGACCGTTCCAGCGGACTTCGAGTATGTACTGGACGCCGTCGAGCGTGGTGCTGACGCGGTAGTTGGGCGTCGACGGCACTAGCGGCAAGGCGCGCGGCATCTACTCTAGCCCATCCTTTACCTTCTGGAGAGCCGAGCTAGGACCCTCACGAGACTCAAGTATCGACGTGATCTTGGCGTCAAGATCAAGCGGTGGTTTGGGATCGGTCTTCGTAGGCTTCGATCCCTTGTTGACCTTCTTCTTCGCAATCGGCACCGCGACCAGCACCGTAGCGCGCGAGTTCTCGACCAGCGTGATCTGGACAAACGTCGCCGTAAATACCAGCGCGTCGCCTGTGCTGGCGTCAACCGGTGCGCTCAACGACTCGAGCACCATGTTGTCGAACGTGCCGCGATCATCTGTCTCGATTACGACGGGCTCACGCGCGCGGCTCATTTCAATCAGGCGCGAGTAAGCCTCCTGAGATGGCAGCGCATCGCCCCCGCGCTCGGATATAATATCGCCGATCGGTGTGTCGCTGACGACGCCAGCAATCGATAGACGGATCGGCCTTGCGCGCACGTGGTCGGCGACGTCGGCGCCATCCTCAACAGGGTGCGCGGTTACGTCGTTTACGATCGACGCGTCTAGCGTGATCGTAGCGTCGATCGTATACCCGTCGATGACTACCACGCCGACGTAGCTCCTGATGCTGCGTCCATCTCGCGAGTCTTACTGTCGATCACTTGCTCGACAACGCGCGCGGTTTCTTCGAGACCGGCAACCCCGGTGATGTTGATCGTCGCCTCAAGACGCGCACCTAGCCCGCGCTCTCTGGCAAACGTCTGAACACCGGCCGCTTTGCCGCTGTCGTTCTCCAGCCGCGCGCGGTTGTACTCCTGCGTGAGAGTCGACAACACTTCGTCAACTGTCGCGTCGCCGAAGTCTGTAGCCTTAAGCGCGTCGCTTGTCGCAAGACGTCGCTTATTGAACCGCTCGATCGCGCCGCCCGAACGATTCGCGCGATCGATTGCGTAGTTTTGCTGTCGGTTCGCCTTCTCTGCGGCGAGGTCTATCGCAACGCCTGGGATGAAGTCAAACTTTCTTCGCAGGGCGTCGATCGAGTCGTCAACGACCCCCTGAATCATGTCGCCAATCCAGTGCTTAGCAGACACGTATATATCTTTAAACACAGACCGACCGCCGCGAAAAGCGACCCAAAGGTCTTCTAGTACAAGAGCGATCGCCGCGATGCCTGCGGCTAGCAGTATGAACGGCAGGAGCGCAAACGACCACGCGGCTGCCGCGGCAACGGCGGTGCCCACCAAAAGCTGACCGAACGTGCCCATACCGGTGAACGCGCGATAGATGTCTTCAACTAGATCGCTAATATGCTCAGCGACTGGGGCAATCGCTTTTACGATCACACCAAACACCTTCGTCATCGCGTTTTTAAACTTATTCCACGCCTTCGTTAGCTTTACAGACGCCATCGCCTGCCGCTTCGCATAGTCTTCGGCGAGATCGTTCGCCTCCATGGACTGATCGGTCAGACCCTTCCACGCGCCCTCGACCTTCGTGAGCGACTCGAACGCGGCGACCGCTTCCTTGCGCCCGAAGATTTCGATCAGCTTGTCGCGCCGGAAGCCCTTCGCCTGGATTGCGTCGACGATCGCGTCGAACTCTTTGAGCGTGCCGTCTTTGTTGAAGACCTCGACGCCCTCCTTACGTAGCCGCTTCGCCGCGGTGCCTGACACGGCGCCCATCAGCGCCTCGAGCTGCGTCGCGGCTTCCGCCGCCGAGCCCGCGCCCTGTCGCGACAGCTGCAGCGCAGCGCTGATCTTCGCGAGACCTGCGACGCCAGCGCCGCCGGCAAACTTGGATGCTGCGGGCGTGAGCGATGCGAACAGCGAAGACATCTCCTTCAGCTCGATCGCGCCGGCCTTACCCGAGCTGATCAGCACCGAGAACGCCTTCTCGAACTGCGCGGGCATGATGCCCAGGTTCTGGATTAGCGCCGCGCTCGCCCCGGTTACGTCGGACATTTCCGACCCGGTCGCCGACGTCACCTTCGCGAAGGTTTCCATCGCCTCCGCGGCTGCCTTGCCGTCGCCGGTGAGCGCTACGAAGTTAGCGGTACCTGCAAGAATAACATCCTTCGCAACGCCGGTCGCGTTGGAGACCTCGAGGATTTTCGATCGAACGCTCTCGAGCGATCCGACTGATCCTCGTGACGCGATATCGAGATCCTCGAGCCCTTGCTGAAACCCGAACGCGTCACGCGCCGCCATCGCAACGCCGAAGCCAGCTGCTAGCCCGACAATCTTAGACTGTATCCCGGCGAGCGCCCGTCCGACACGCTGACCCTGGGTCTGTGCTCCAGTAGCGAGGCGATCGATCGCGCCTGTACCCTGCTGGAACTCGGCTTTATCAACCTTCAGTCCGAGACGCGCGAATATGTCGGCAACCTTGCTCACTTTTTACCGCGGTTCAACCTGTCTTTGTGTCGTGCAAATGCGAATGCGGTCAGCGCCTCGTGTGCCTGCTCGACCTCGTCGATCGAAATGTTGTCGTGCTCGCCCAGCTTGATTTTGTCGGCGTCGACGAGCTGCCAGAACATCAGCGCATCGGATATGTCTGGGTCGGTCTCGACCGCTACGCCGTCGCCGTCTGATCCCCAGCGGCGCTGCCTGCGGCTGCAACGCCTCGCAAAAAATCCCCGAAGTTGACCTCGATTGCGAGCTGCATCGCGCCGAGCATCGCCGGCATGTTGCCCTCGAAAGCCGCGTTTATGCCGGTCGCCTCGCGCAGCTCGACGCGCTGGCGCGCGCCCGCGTCGTTTGTTACGAGCGCCGTCGTCGACGCGAACAGCCGAGCGCACAGGTCGTCGATATTCTCGCCGTCGATGTTGACGAGTAGCTGAGTGATCGCTGGTACGAGATCCTCGAGCTGCACGTTCATCGTCGCGCGAACGTCTTTGATCGCCAGCACAGGGGCGAGGATCTTGCCGAGCTTCGTCATCAGCTTGAAGCCCATGAGCGCGGGCAGCTGCGTCGACGTTACGCTGACGCCGCTACAGTCGCGTGTTTCGTTTTTGAGCACCTAGATACCTCCGTGTCAGGTTGCTCGAGCGCGCGACGTGCGCGCCCGACGCTAGAACAGCGCGCCGCCGACGTACACGTCGAAGCTCGCGACAGCGATAACCCATTCGCGCGTGCTGGCGTCTGTCGCATGCTCGACGTTCGGGACCTTTTGGATCCACGCAACCGGCGCGCTGAGAATCGTGTTGCCGTTCAGATCCTTGACCGTGAGCGGACCGAAGCCCAGCCCGCTCGCTTCGTCGAGAATGGCGACCGCGCTCAGGCTATCGTTGCTCGGGCTCTCAGCCATCAGCGTGATTGTCACCATGCCCGATCGGTTGCGCGATCGAACGCGCGTGATCTCGCCACGCGCGCCAGCCACCTTGCTGAAGGCATCGACTTCGCGCTCGCCCGCGATGAACGTACCTTCCGCGAAGCCCGACAGTGGGATGCCGCGGAAGATCGCGACGACTTTACCGGGATCGTAATTCTTGAACATGGGTCAGGGATCCTTCTTACAGCGAAACGACGCCGGTAACGTTGACCTTGTGCACGGCGCCCGAGCGCACCGCGCTGAACTTCATGTCCGGCAGGAGCCGCGCGAGCTTGTCGGCGGCGTCGATGTCGGCGACGAGCGGCACGGTGATCGTGAAGCTCGCGTAAATCTGCCTCTGAACCGCGATCGTCAGCGTCGCCCGCATGTCGTTTTCGATCAGCGCTACGCCGTCGTCGTCGTATGGGATTTTGTCGTTCGCGGCGAGCGTCGCGAAGATACGCTTCGCCATGTCATCTTCAACCCAATCATCCCCGCGCACGACGTCGGCGTAATCGCCGTCAGCCATCGTGCCCATCTGCGTTATGTTCACGCCGGCAACCGTGGTGTAGAAGTTCGCATTCCGCGCGACGAGCCGCGCGCGCTGCGTCGACGTCAGCGTGGTGGGGCTTACGCCGCTCAGGGTTTTCCCGAACCACGTGATCGATCCCGGGTCGGCGTGCGAGCAGCGCCCGACGCACGCCGCCGCGGTGAATTGATCGGGCTTGTGGTGGTAGAAGCCCATCGTGCGCGCGCGTGCGAGTGTCGCGAGATCGTCGAGCGTATCGCTGTTGCCGGCGGCGGTCGCGATCGCGTCGGTCTCGTTCACGTCGAAGACGTAGATTTTCGACTCGGTCTCGACCCAGGCGGCGGCGGCGAGCACGCACGCGTTGCTGTTGTAGTTCGTCAGCAGGATGCCCCAATCGGAATCCTCGAGCGCGATCGCGGCGAGGTCCGTCGCAACGCCCGGGTCGACGTGGGTCTGCTCGATCTGGCACGCCGACGTCGGGCTGATCTGCTCGATCGAAAACCACTCGCCAGCGGCGGACGCGGTGACGGTTACGGTCGTGTCCGTATCAGTCGCCGCCGCGGTGTAGTTCTTGCCGACCACGGCGTTCAGAGCGGTGACAATGCCGTCGGTGATCTCGGCGAGCGTTCCCGACGAATCGGATGTGAAGTCGACGGTCTCTTCGGTCACGCCTTCGCCGCTCACGCGGAAGCTGTAGAGCGTGCTCGACAGCTCTTCGGGCGTGAGCTTGTAGACCTGCGTAGCGGGCAGCGCGGCGCGACCGATCTTGATCGTCTTCGGGTGGGGGTTCTGCGAGAAGATCGCGGTCGCGGTCAGCGCTTCGGGCGAGTCTGCCGCGAAGTCGTCGAGCACGCCAGCGAGATCGGTGTACGATCGCACGCGCTCAGCCCACGCGGCGGTGTTCGACACGATAAGGGGCGTGCCGAATGCCGTACGCGCGACGCCGACGGAATCGCTCGTGATGGAAATGTCGACGATGTCTGAAAGCGCCATAGGTACCCTACGCTAGCACGTGCCGCGCTTTGCGCGAAATTGCGCCCGCTTGGCTACTCTTCGGTGATTTCCGTGGTCTCGATATACGTCGCGACCTCGCTGACGTCGGACGCGACGCCCAGATAGGCGGTCATCGTGGCGCGCGGCTCCCAGTCCGTTGCTCCGACGATCGCGCCTAGCGAGTTGATTGCATCGAACCTGCGGACCGACACGCCGCCCGCGCGCAACGCGTCGGCGATCGACGCGTGGCGAACCTTCGCCTGCACGTCGTTTAGAATCGACATCGCGCTCGCGGTGCCGAGCGGCGAGTCAGCGAAGCACTGAATCGACAGCGCGATCTCTCGAGGTCCCTCTCGATGTATCTCGATCTCTTCGCCGGCATCGGGCGGCGGATCGTCGTCGGACAGATCGACGATGCGCTTCCAGTCTTCGCCGAACCGGCTTAGCGTGATCGCGTTGATCGCGATATAGGGCGGCGCGGGTCGGTTGCCGCCCTGCTCTGCCCAGATGACTTTGGCGCCCGCCAGCCCTGACGCCGCGACGATCCATGACTGGATCGCGTTCTCGATTGTCGTTCCCCCGAAGCTCATGGGCGATCCTTAGACTGCAAAGTTTCCATCGTTGACCTTGAAGTGAATCGACGCGATCCGACGGCGCCAGCCGCCGTGTGGTAGTAGCGTGATCGTCTTCTCGGTCGCGTCACCAACGATCGTCGACACGCCGTGGAACCGCCCCCAGAATCGCGACCCGTCATAGATGACCGTCGGCGCGTCGTCGCCTTCGTAGCGGATCGAGATCGTCAGGTTTGTGATTGCAACGTTGTCAGCGGCGACGTACGCCAGCGCTTCGTGTCGGCGGATCGTTCCGCTCGCCTTCGTCGGCGTCAGCGTCGGCGATGTCGTGTCGGCGCCCCCGTCGCCGAGCACGCCGAGCGTGTACACCGTAACGTCACCGAGGTCAGTCCATGTCCCGGCGTACGTTAGTGCGCCCCCGTCCGGCACTTCGTCGATCCAACCCGCGACCACGTCTTCGCCGAGATTGATGTACGCGCCGCTAGCATACGTTTTCGTGAATGGGCTAGCGGTCTGCTGACCAGCCCACAAGAAGATCGAACTCAGCCCGCGTGTATATTCGTCTGTTGCGCCAGCGTACGTGACTGGGCGCCGGATGTACATTGCGTGTAGTTCAAGCAAACCGGTTAGCGGGTTGGTCGATGCAGATACAGGTGTAGATCCTCCGGTGTTGTCAGCAGACACCTTGCGCGCCGTGACGGTGCCCGCGCCGTCGTCGAAGTACGACCAACCCATGATGTTGGCTTCCGAATTCTCGAAGCTAGCTTCCTGGTAGGCGACTGGGTTTCCGTTGGTGCCTGATGCACAGCAGAACCAGTAGGGGTAGTCGTCATCTGCGTGCGGAGATACGAATGGGTCACAGAAGAACTGGTGTCCACTGTGTGCCGCGCCCGCAGTGATCGTCTGCACCGTGAAGAAGAAAGCGTCTGAATCCTGATCGACGGCGCCAATCATAACCCGCGCCTGCGCGCCTAGACCCGTTCGAGTGTCTCCAAACATGGTCGCGCCGGTCGGCGATCCGTCGGTGCCGACGCCAAGGATTAGTTGCTGATCGGCCGCTGTCGGTGGCGTGGTTGCGTCTGGCGTGCCGCCAGTGAAGCCGGCTGCGCGTGAGTGCGTGACGCGAACCATCGCCGTCGAGTTCATGTCGAGCACGTGGAAGCGGTAGCTCTGACCGCTTGTGCTCTCCAAAACCCACCACGAGTTAGCGACGATCTTAGACTTGTCCGTAATCAGGTTTGACTCGTCATACGTGGTGCCGTCGCTAGATCGCGGAATCGACCAACGCCCGGAGCTTAGGAGTAGCTCGATCTCCTTGAAGAAGTGGTCGGCGGGGTCGTTTCGATTCACGTCGACCACGAGCGTTACTTCGTTTGTGAAGCCGTACATTTACGAACTCACCACAACGCGCGAGACGATCGCGACGTAGTAAAAATATCCGTCGAACGCGTCGACCTTCTTCGCGCTAACGGCTTTCCAGTCTTCACCGTCGATGCTGATCGAGTCGGGTTGGTTCCCAGCGGTGATCGCGATTATTGCGGTCGTCGTATAGACCGCTTTCGTTTCGACGCCGTGATAGCCCTCGGGTAGCAGCTGGATCTGTCGCGCCGTCGTCGGGCGCACGACCGCGACGATCGTAAACGTTGACGGCACGCCCGCCACGAGCCGCCCTGTCGACCCGTATCCGCCGTTCGTCGTGCGGGTCACCGTGTAGCTCGCGGCGGTCGCGAAGTCGCCTATGACGTCAAGCAGGCTCACTCGCGCCTCGTGACCGCGTAGGTAATCGATCGCGCAAGTTGCCCCGTGTCGAACAGCGGACGACTCGACTGCTTCTTCGCAATCGTCGCCGGCTTCAGCTTCGGTCGCAGGTGCGCGCCGGTCGTGATCGTCTTCTGCACTTCGGACGCGCCCCATTGCCCGAGCAGCTCGAGGGCGTACTTGACGGACCAATCCTTGATGATAATCCCGCGCGCGAGCTTGCTAGTCATCGTGGCGTACTGCCGACGCTTGACGATAAACGTTCGACGGATAAACGAGCGCTCCGGGATGTTCGCCTTCGGTGCGCCGTACTCGTGGATCGCGGCGATCTCGACCATGTTTGCGCCGCTGCCCTTGCCGTCTTCGTCTTTGTGCTCGTCGCCGCCCTTGCCGGACATGAGCACGCCCACGCGCACGCCCGTGTGATCGGCAGCCTCGAGCTTGCGCAGAAGGTTTTTCCACGCCCTGTCGTCGAGATTCACGCGCATCGTCATAGGACCACCGGGCAGCGCGCGGTGCTGCGTCGAACCATGGAGCGAAACGCCTTACCATACGGCGTCGAGTCGAGCAGCGCATCGGAGCCAGCGGGCGAAAACGCGGCGTAGGTCCGTGACAGATCCGCCGTGCTCTGACTTAGCAGCGGTCCCGCCGGACCGTTCGATCCGTTCTTCGTGATCGTTCCGTGGTGCGCGGCGAGGTAGATCCGAGCAAGCTTAGTGTTGATCGAATCCTCGCCGCCGAAGTGATCGACCGCGAGCGTTTCGTTAACGTAATCGAGGATATCGGTTTGCGCCGACGCGGGAACCGTCGACAGCTCGGCGGCGAATGCTTCGACCATGGTCCAGGTGATTGCAGCCATCAGATTTCCGCTCCTGCAAACGCGTTAGTACCGGTTACACGATTACCTGCATACTCGCAGTCGCGGTGTGTGCCGACGGTCTTACCGAGCAGCGTGTTATGATCGATCAGTCCAGAGATCGATCCGGCGCCGCTGGCGTGCAGTGCGTTTCGAGTCGTGAGCCCGGGATCGGCGTAGTTGCGCGCCACGCGCAACCGCGTGAACGCCCGACCGTACAAACGGATCGCACCTGTGCCGCCGATCGCCTGCCCAAAGAAGCCCGTCAGCCGGTTATCCTCAACTGTAAGATCGTCGCACACACCGCCGTCCGCGTTCACGCTAATGCCGTTTCCGTTTGCTGCGTCGGAAAGCGCGCTCATGATGTTGCGCGCGATGCGGCTAGACGTCATGCGTCGAGAAACGTAGATGCCGCTTCTAGACACGCGAGTCAGTATATTGTCCTCACACACGATTTCGCTATACACACCCGTACCGAACAGTATTCCGTCCGGTATCGATCCGCCAGCGGTACCGTCGATCACGTTGCCGGATACTACGATATTGCTAGCGATATCGCAGTTCATCGCGATACCAAGCCCGCAGTCCGTGATCACGTTGCGCGCTATCAAACCTCGATGACTCTCGCCGCCGTCGGTCGTAGCAATCTGAATGCCCGCGAAATCAGCAACCGTAACATCTTCGACCACGTTATCGCTTATGTCGAACGTGTCACAGTCGACCGCTTTGATTAGGTCGCGCTCGATCGTTAGCCCGCGGTTGCGCTGGAACGTAAGACCTAGCACGCCTCTCACAATGCACGCGTCTGCGTTCACGGAAGCGTGTCCCGATCCAATCCGAACCCATCGGTTATCTGTAACGACGTGATCGGTGTATTGCTCGCCGTCTTCTTCGGTGTGGTAGTAGCCCTCAAAAAAACAGTCGCGCGAGAAGTTGCGCCGCGCAGTGACGCGGCTGCACTGCTTCAACGCGATCGACGCGCCGTACACGTCGAAAAATTCGCAATCGTTAATGGTTAGATCGTTGACGTCAATCGCCCTTATGGCTGCGCGAAACCCGCGCCCCTGACCGCTGGCTCCGTTGTCAAACGAGTCAGAGAAGCCGTCGGCGGGCTGCGCGAGCGCCTGCCCGTCGAACAGAATCGCACCCGATATTGTTACGTCGTCTCCGACGATTTCAAGGATCGGCGAGTCGTCGCCGCTGTCTAGTACAGGGCTAAGCAGCGTTGCGCGCCCGTCGGCGCTCAGCCGCGCGCCCGCAGGAACCTGCACCGCCGAACACTTGTAGATCAGTCCGTGATCGAACACAGCTTCACCGGTCATCAGTGCGGCTTGTATTGCCGCAGTGTCGTCGGTCGCTCCGTCGCCTACCGCGCCCGGGATGCTCATGCAGGCACCGTATAAACCGTGATCGGATTTGCGTCGATCAATGCTTCGGCGTTCGCGCCGCGCGCTAGCCCAGCCCAGCCCAGATCGATATCCGGCGGCGATAGCCCGCCCGAACCACCAAGGTGACACGAAGGATGATCGCCGACTGCGCCGTAGGTTCCGGCGATCGTCTCTAGTGCGGTGCGTACCCGCACCGCGCCCGCGTCTCGTATGTCCCACTCGATCGAAAACAGCCGCGCACTCGCGTCAGTTACGTAGTCAACCGCGCCGCTAGCCTGCACTGTGGCAACGTTTAGATTCAACGTTCCGTTGCTGTTGGCGCTGATGTTCAGTACGCCGGATGTACCTAGGTTAGCAATTCGGCGCGCGCTCGCGCCCGCGGCGTTGATGCGCGCCAACAGCAACAGAACGAAACTCTCCGTTGCGGGGAATACCGCGGTGCCAAACGTCAGTCGATTGTTGGCGACTTCCGGCATGTTGACGAACACTCGATCCCAGCCTTCGATCGCCTGTTGGTATCCGAGCGTACCGTTCGCTGTCATGTCCAGCGCCGCATCCGGGATATCCGCCAACGGCGATGACGCGCCCTGAAACGGCCAGATCGTATTGAGCGTTCCACCAATCGCTGTCGACTCTTCGATCGACGCGGGCAGATAAATACCGTTCTCGTTAGTCGCAAGCGCGACAACGCCAGCAGCCGGACGCACGCCGAGCAGCCGGGACGCAGCCCGGCTAGCAATCCGCGGTGTGACTCGACGAGCGAGCACGTATTACCGCTCCTGTACGGGCGCGATCTCGGCGCTCGCGGTCGACGCGCTGATGTCGCCGCCGAGCGAGTACGCGATCGCGCGCGGGTCGTGCTTCGCTCGAGCGGTGTACGCCTTGCGCGCGGTCAGCGACACGGCGCCGTCAACCGAGTGCCCGAGCAACCCGACGCTGTGCGCGTACAGTAGCTCGGTATCGTCGTCGACGTCTTCGATCGTGTGCGTGCCCGTGCCGCCGTCGGCGAACGTCACGGCGGTACCCGCGAGCGCGAGCGCGCGCGACGTGGCGAGCTTGATCGATCCGCTGTTGACGTAGATGATCCAATACTGCGTGAGCAGCTCGAGCCCGTCGGGCAGCGTGTCGGTCGTCGTCAGCGTGAAGGGTCCGTCGCCCGTCTTGTACGCGTGCGACGTCAGGTCCAGTTCGTTGTTACCGAAGTCGACCGTGTCGACGTCATCATCGGCGACCGTCCCAAGCCGAGGGATCAGCGCGAGCAGCTCGAGATTCGTCAGGTCGAGCGCCGCCGCACCCCAGACATTCAGATCGAACTCGGGCACCACGCCCAGATCAGAGTTGCCCCACGACGCGGGAACGACCGCGAGATCAAGCGGCGTGGACGACTCACCCGCGAACGCAGTAGCCTTCAGCGCGACGAGCTGAATCGCCGAGTCGCTGCTGGTCTGTAGAATTCGATTCGACATTCGCTCACCTCGGCTGCAAAATTAAAAAAGCCCGGCGCGCTATACAGCAACGCCGGGCTTTGCGCCGTGACATCGACTAGCCCGGCAGTAGATTACCCGCGTGAGTCTTACAGCCCGTCGCCGTAGCAGATGGCGACCGGGTAGCGACACACGACGCCGCCGCACGATGCGGTCGCGGCAATGTTGTAGCGCAGCCCGCGCTTCTCGGGCTCCTGCGGCGTGTACTCTTCCGGCACGATGCCCGCGAGCACGACCGGGTTCTTCGGGTAGATGACCATACGGTCGATCGAGCCGCCCGCGCCCGCGTTATCACACCGAAACCAGTCGGTGATCGAGTTGACGTTCGGCAGGTTCTTCAGCACGTACTTAAGTACCGTGGTGTCGGACCCGTCGCCCATGCGCTTCTGCGCCATGTCCATGTAGGGTCCGATCGGCAGCACGACGTCGAACATCTCGAAGGGCTGCTCACCCGCGTTTTTCATCGCGATCTTGATCGCCTTGATGCCGTCGGCGATGTCCTTCACGATCTCGTCGGGCGTCGCGACCGCCCACGTCTTGCCGCCCGCTGCCTTGTCGGCGAGGGTGTAGGACGTGGTGTTGCTCAGGGTCAGAAGACCGTCGAGCCCGTTCGCGGCGCTGCCGAGCGCGAGCACCTCGTCGGTCAGCGTCTCGATCGCGTGCCGTGCCGCGGCGGCGCGATGCACGTCGAGCGGCATGCCGGTTGCGTGCGCCTGCTTGATCTCCCGGACATCGTAGTGATACGACGCGCCGAGCTGCTTGATCACCTTGCTGTTCTCGGTGCCCTTGACGCCAGCCGCCGGCAGATCGTCGGCGGTGTTGCTGATGATCTTCGCGGTGCCGAGCTTCTCGAACTCACGCCAAACGTAGACGTTCGCCCACGCGGGAATGCCGTTCTGGGTTGGAATCAGCGAGCGCGCCTTGTTCGGCGGGAAGATCACGTCGTACTGCTGAGCGTCGACCGCCTCGAGCTGACGATTGAACCACACGTGCTCAGCGGCATCGAGTCTGGTGTTATTGGTGCGCATTGGTCTGTGTTTCCTTGGTTCGGTTCAGTCGTCAGGGTTCGTGGGTTCCGATCAGCGGTTAGCTGTCGGCGAGTGCGTCGGCGGCGCCGCTCATGTCGATCTCGAGCACGGCGGGAACGGTCGAGCTGCCCGACGTGATCCACCGGGCAAACTTGCTGATGTCGATGCAGTCGTCGGTGTCGTCGGCGGTCGTGCGGAAAGCGCCCGCCTGCTCGGAGCCCGACACAACGGCGCGCACTCGCACCGCGTCGCCCGGGGCGACAGCCTCTTCGGGAAGCACGTAGATGCGACCCTTCTGCAGCAGCCCGACGGTCATGTTTGGCTTGACTCCGTCGTCGCCCAGCTCTTCGGGCTTGGCGTACGCAGCCGAGTACACGACCACGCCCGCGAGCAGCGAGTCGGAAGCCGCCGCGCTGGTGTGCAGTAGCAGCGCGTCGGTCGCCTTGTCGGTGCCTCGCACAACCATGATGCCGAAAGGCATCTCGGCGGAAGCCTCTTCGTTGACGCGGCTGTCGACGCTCGCGAGATTCGCATCGGCGAGCGCGCCAACGATCCCCACGGTCATGTTGTCTGCTACGGAAGTCTGCGGCATCTTGATTGCTCCTGCGTTTCGTTTCGTGTGGTGCGGTTGATCGTTGGGTTGGGGCGTTACGCCTTCGCGGCGGGCGCGTTCTTCCAGGCGTTCGCTTGCTCTTCGGCGTAGATGTCGGCGCGCGACCGGCGATCGGCGCGCGGCGCGGCTGCGGTGCGCTCGGCGGCTTCCGCCTGAGCCTCACGAACGCGACTGATCGCGGCGTTGCCCTGCTCGTACCCGGCAACAGCCGAGTCGAACGTGGCGCGCACGTAGTCGTCAGAGCGCTTGGTATCGACGCTGCCGTGCAGACTTTCGATCACGGCGATCTGCAGCTCGCGATCGGTCATCTTCGCGTAGCCGCTGCGCTCACCGAGAATCGGCTCGGCCTTCGCTTCGAGATCGACGCGCGCCTCGACCGCCTTGCGGAACTTCTCGGGATCGGAAGCTTCGTCGGCGCGCTTCTTCGACGCGGCGACCTGCGCCTTCATCAGATTGAGAGCGACCTGGACCTTCTCGGGCGACTCGGAGAGCTTCAACTTCTCGGTCGCGGCGTCGAGCCGGATCGTCACGTCGGTCAGCTTGCCCTCGGCGGTATCGGCGCGAACCTTCTCGACGCTCGCGAGCGCCTCGGCTTCGTCAGCACGGGTCATCTGGGCGGCGAGCTGAACGTTCAGCTCTTCGATCTGCTTCTCTGGATCCATCTGGGATTACCTCGTGTTGTTGAATCGTCGCGCGTTGATTGCTGCTGCGACTTTCATCGCGAGATCAGAACCTAGCACGTGTTTATTTTTTCCAGAAATTGCACAAGCGCAGCGACCTACGCCGCAGTCGTCGACACGCACGCTGCACGTATGCCCGCAACGCCCGCGCTCGACCAGCGCAACATGGTCGACGCGTGTGTCGCGCTGGAATTCGCGATCGTCGATGCGGCAGTGATAGCCGAGCGACAGCTCACGCACGCCGGCTGAAATCGCGGCAACGCCAGCCGGGTTGGCGCGAAACGAGATCATTGCGTATCCGTCGTCGACTCTCGCGCTGATCACGCGCCCCCCGGCGACGTAATCCGAGCCCTCGCTGATCATCGCGGCGGGGTGCCGAATCGTGAGTTGCGCGCCTCGGTTCAGTTGATCAACGATGCGCTGCAGCTCGGCGCCGTCGCGATGCTCGACGCCCCAGGGATATTGCAGCATGCCGACGCGCGCGGCGTAGGCTTCGTATACGATGCCGCCCGCCGACTTGACCGGGCGCGCAAGCTCGCCGCGATCCGCCCGATCAACGATCAGCGAGACTTCGCCGCGGTCTGTGCGGGCGACGATCGACACGGCTACAGGTAGAAGCCTTCGATCGTGATGCGACCGGCGGGCAGAGTAGCGGTGCCTGCGGCCTCGTCGAGAAACAGCTTCATCTCGTCATCAGCGGCGAAGACCAGGTCGGCGTCTGTCGCGCTCAGCGTGAAGTCGACGAACGTGTCGGCGGTGAGCGTACCTTCTTCGCCGGTCTCGGTCGACCAGCTCGCGGCGACGGTCGCACCCTTGGTCAGCTTCAGCACGAAGAAGTTGGCGGCGTGGTTGGCGAGCCCGGTCGGGTTGACATAGCTGACCCGCTCGAGGCGGAACGCGCGCGGCACCTTCCAAAGCTTGTCGGTGCGGTCGGCGTCGACGGCTGTGGCGTGATCAAACGTCATGACGACGCGCTCGTGCAAAAACTGATTCGGTCGACGAGTTGACATGCGCATACGATCGCACAAAAAAAGTCAACCGCGAAATTGCGCAAATCGTCGACAAAAAACGGGCGCCCGTGAGACGATCTACAAACCGGCGAGCAAATCGTTGAAGTCTGGATCGGCGCCGCACCTGCACAACACGGGCTCGCCCGGGTGCCCGTCGGGCGGCGGCTCGTCCCATGAGAACGTCTTACCCTCGCGCGCGTAGTGCGAATACTTCGCGTTGGGGAACGCGCCGCCGGGCGTACCGCGCACGCGGCGATCCTTACCCGTGCGCCAAACGTATTCATTGATCCCCAGATTCGTCTGACGCTTGTGGTTGACTTTGCCGTTTAGCTTGCCGATCTGATCGCGAGCGATTAGCTTCGCGCGCTTCTTGCTAACGCCCATGATTTTCTCGATCTCTTTGGCTAGATCGGTGTGTCGCGTGGCGTTCGCGAGCGCACGCGTTGTCGCGCCTTCGACGTTGCTGACGAGCTGCTCGGCAAGGTTCGTGATCAGCGAAACGTTCTCGGCGGCGAAGCCTTCGATGATCGCGGCGAGCCCCGCTTCGCTGGCGTACACATCAACGCCGAGCGCCGCGATGATTTGCCGGCGCAGCTGCGCACCGCTGAAGGATGATACGTTGTGACCGAGCTGCTTTGCGAGCGCGTCGAGCTGTGTTGGATCAATGAAGCCGCGCACGCGCCCGAGCGCCTCTGCGATCAGCGTGCGCAGGCGATCGCCCTCGCCCGCGTCAGCGCGCGCTCGTGCGTTGCGCTCTAGCAGGCGCGGCAGCTCGGCGAGCAGCGGCGCGAGCGCCTCGCGCACCCGGTCGACGATGCGTAGGAGCTGCGTCGCGTACGCGCGCTCGAGATGCGCCGGGCGTTGCTGTCGCGGGATGCGTCGCCCCCGCTTGATGCCGCGCGCGCGGCGCGCTATCAGCTGCTCCTGTTTCGTCACGAGCTACGCCGCCATGGGCAGATCAAAAAGCACGCGCGCGACCTGCGCCTCGAGCGATTCGATGTCGAACACGTCGGCGCGCTCGTCGTCGTCATCGCCGCCACCGAACGGATCGGGATCGTCGCCATCGGGCGGCGGGTCGGGCTTCTTCGCCTCGGCTTCGGCGAGCGCTTGTGCTTCCTGCTTTGCCTCGAACTCTTCCATCGCGGTCCGGTTATCGAAGTCGACGACGGTCTCGATCGAGTACGTGTCGCCGCCGAAGCGCGATAGCGCGACCTCTTCAGGCGAAAGCACGCCGTTAACGATATAGATCGCGTCGGTTTCTGCCTGCGTCTTCCGCGCCTGCGTCTTCTCGAGCGTCGACTCACCGTACAGCGATCGGAATTCGATCGACCACTTGTCGGGCTCGATCCCTCGGGTCGGTCCGGTCTTCGATCGGATCAGCAGGTACAGCAAGCGCGACAACTGATCGAGCATGCCATCACCCGATCGCTCGGCGTCGATTGAGTCATAGAAGAACGTGATATCAGACGCGCCGGTCGCGTTCATGCCGGCGGGGCTCTGACCCATGAGCAGCGTCACCGGGATCCCGGTCGCAGCGCTCAGTCGCAGCGCGAAGCGGTCGAGCAGCTCGGGCATACCCGTAACCGGCGTCTGCTTGCGCTCGAAGTCTTCATCTTCGGCGTCGATCAGCACGGCGCGCGCTGTCGATCGCGACAGCTCGACCGCCTGCATACGCGCCTTCACGAGATCGTCTTTGTCGGTCGCGAACGCTTCCGACAGTCCGTGCATTTTGAACACGGCTTGCGCGAAGTCGTTCAGCAAGATCGCGGCGCTCGACCAACTCACGTTGAAGTCGCACAGCACGCGATACATATACGTTAGAACGCTGTCGCCCCATCCGGGATACTGCGCGACATCATCCTTTGACACGCGAATTCCGGGGAAGATGATCAGGCGCGACTCGTGGATCAACGTCGTCGGCGCGGACATGCCGCGATGGCCGATCGGCACCACGCGCCAGACTTCGACCTCACCGTACTTCGGCTTATGCGGTTCGTTGTAGTAGCGCCACGGCTGCAGCTCACGCGGCTCAAACAGCGTAAGGTGTGATACCTCGCTGATCCGATCTTCGTTGAGTGGTAGCGCCATGTCGATCGATCCGTCATTGACGACCGGCCAGATCGCGGCGCCACCATAGGCGCGCTCGTACATCTTCGCCTTAGTGAAGATCGCGGTCGCCTTCAGCGTCTCGAACAGCGAGCTAAACCCCTCGGCTTCTTCCTTGCTGTTCTCGATCTTGACGTCGAAGCCGGTTCGCATCATCGACTTGGGGATCAGCTCGATCACGCGCTTCGCTAGGTCGTCGCCACGCCACAGATCGCGAGCCTCGCGATCGGTCACCAGGTCGGCAGTGAAGCCCGTCGACATTCGCTTGTCGTGAGTCGTGGTGCCGAGCCCGGTCAGCGCGCTGACCCAACTGTCGAGCCGCTCCTGCGTCATGCGGGTTGCTGGCGCGTCGATGCTCGGCGTGTCGCGCGGCGATACGACTCGCACGGGCGCACGCGCGGGCGCGGCGTCAGCGCGCGCCGAGCGCGGGCCTAGCACAATGTCGAGCTGCGCGGATAGATCCATGATGGGGATAGTAGCGCGATTTCGCGAGCCCCCGAAATTGCGATACTATCCGCGGCTTTTTGCGCGATCGCGCGAGCGTGCTACCGTCGACGGTAATGCACTACGCCGCCGGATACAATCAGCGCCGCCACGCGCGCGGGCTCTTCACGACAGATCAGATCAGTCGCGTCGCGAAGGAGTCCGGGCTCGAGCTTGGACCGCTCGGCGGTCCGCGCGGTCTCGCGTGGGATGCGATCACTCAGCACGTCGTCGTATGGCAGTCGCTCGTGTCGCTCACGGATGACGGCATGTTCGGACCGGCATCACTCAAGCGCTATCATCGGCTGTACGATGCGCCGACGATCACGCGGTTCGCCGACCTGCGCGTCGACGTCGCGCTCGAGTACCTTGGACGCGGCGAGGAAGGCGGCGATAACGCGGGCGAGTTTGTGCATATGTTGCGCAACTTCCCGTATAGCAGCGAGTACGATCGCCCAGTCGGGAACTGGTGCGAGTTTTTCGTGAACTACGTCGACCGACAGACCGCCGAGCGAATGCAGATCGGGCTACCCTACGCGGCGCTGTTTCCTGACTCGCTGCGCGGCGGTAAGCTCATGCCGATCGGCTCGGCGAAGAAGTACACCGATCGCCAGTGCGCCGCTTGGCGCGAGGTCCCGATTACCGAGGCACAGCGCGGTGACACCGCGTGCCGCACGCGCGGGCGGCTCGATAGCGCGTACGGTCATATCATGATCGTCGAGAAGCGCATCGGCGACAAGCTGCACGTGATCGAGGGCAACGCCGGCAATGATGGGCCGGGCGGGCTATCGATCGTGCGACAGCACGCATACTCGATCGACGGCGTGCAGGCGTCGCGTAATCCGTGGTACCGCTGCGCGCGCCCGATCTAGTCGGCGGCGCGGCGTCGATCGCGAAAGCCCCGCTTGATCTTATGCACGCGCGCGCTCGGGAGCTGCGTCTTCCATCGGCGGTGTATTGCCGCACGTCGCGCCGCCTTGATCGCGCGCATCTTCTCGCGCCGAGCTGCGCGCCGTTGCTGCCTGCGCGTCATCCTGCGTTGCTGCTCGATGCTGCCGACGGTACGCGCGGCGCTCGAGCATGAGCGCAACGCAGTCGACGATCGCCAGCGTCGCGAAGAATAGCTCGACCGTCGTCATCGGAACGGCCCTTCGTGCGTGCGGCAGTAGTCGCACCAATGTTCGCGATCGCTCGTGACCGCGCGGCACTGCAGCGCGGGCGTGCGGAACTCGCACGCGGTCGGCGGCGCGTGCTCGATGCGATCGCACACGACGCCCGAGACGTGCACGCCCGAGTATTCGATCGCGTTGTGCAGTCGTACCATAGACGCGTCGCACAGCCTATCGACCTCCGCTATCATTTCGTCTCGCAACTTGTCGACCGCCCCTGCAATCGCGCGTGTCTTGCCGCTTTCAAACCACAACACGATTGCGCTCGGAACGCCGAGACCGATTAGCACTAGCAACGCGCCGATCATGCGCGCACCTTTACGACGAGCGCGTCGACCGTCCAGTAAACGGTAGGGCACAGCCTGAGCCCTTCCACTTCGTTGATCGTCGCGGTGCCGCCCGCGTCGAACGCGTTCGCGAGCGCGAACATTTCCGGGGTGTCTTCGTCGACCCATAGTCCGCGCTCTTCGCCGCGCTCGGCGATTGCGGCGACAATCGACGTCGGGGTTTTGAACCCGACGAGCGGTGCGGTTTGATCGCTCACGTCGGCACCTTCGTCGACGCGAGTCGCATAGGCATCACGATCGCGTAGACTTGCACCGCGTCGAACGCGTTGATGTCGTGCGTCAGATAGATAGGCTCGCGCGGGCTTTTGACCCACGCGATCGATCCCTTCCTCGTGAGCGCGCGCCAGTAGTCGAGCATGATCGGCACGCTTTCGCCCGCCCCGGACGCGGGCGTGAGAATCCTCGCCGGCTGATCCTTGACACAATCGTTAATCCAAGGGGACGCCACGTATCGGGACAGATCGCGATAGTCGGCGTTCGCTAGTATTTGCGCAATCACGTCGATCTCATTCTTCGGCATCGGCTCGATATCGACGTCGATATTCGAATCCCACCCGGGGCGCAGCTCACTGACAGCGATCGCCCAGTGTCCGTTAGCAATCCAGTCGGAGCTGACGCGTATAGTCTGCGCAGACCCTGTTAGTTTCTTACTGATACTGATCACGCTATCCCCCTTTTCTTCAGCTCGGCGGCGAGCCGTTGCGCGTCGCGGCTGTCGCCCGACACCTTGATTGATACGACAGGCTCGGCGATGCACGAGATCCCAAGCTCGGCGGCGACCGTCGCGATTGCATCGGTCAGACGGCTTGTGCTGGCGTGCGTCGTGCTCGCGATCAGCGCGCCGTGTTCGATCCTGATACTCATGACTAGTCCCCGAACGTGGTTACCTTGTCGCTGAGCTTAACGCCGAATCTGCGGTCGTCGGCCGCGCGCGTTGCGGCGTCAACCGCTTCGGCGAGCGTTCCGAATCCGCGCATCCCGAGCGTATAGGCGCCGTAGTATCCGACCGGCTGATCGCCCCGGTCAAGCTTTAACCCGCGGCAGTAGTACGAGACGTCGCCGATATCGTCGGTCACTCGCACGGCATCGACGCCGCGCGCCTGCCGGATGTCGCGCACGTCTTCGGGCTCGTAATCGGGATACTCCGTTGCGCCGAAGCTCGCGGGCAGGTGGTTCGCGAATCGCTCGATCGCCTTGCTGAACTTTGCTGCGTTCATGGTGTCTCTATATTAGCGATTCGCTAAGGTAACACAAGCGCTATTCGTATCGATATGTCGATTTTTCTATCGGGATCCCGATAACCCTAGAGTCCTGCGTACTTACGCAATGTCTCGCGCGCCCACGTTCCGCGCGCGGTCAGGTTTGCCTCGGCGACACCGTTGAACGCGCGCAGCTCTTCAGGCGAGACTTCGACCGCGATCAAGTGGTCGGCGGTCGCGTTATCACGGACCATTCCTGCGTGCGCGATCGCACCGAGCGTCAGGCGGCTGGGTACCACGAGCTTGATCACGCCCGTTTCTAGTCCCGCCTGCCAGCGCAGCACGAGCCGCGCCCAGACCGCCGCGGACACGCCGCACGCGGCGGCGCGCGCCGTCATGACAGTATGATCGAGCGCCGTTACCGGGACGTGAATCTGTTTCTGCCGGCTGCTCGAGGCAACCGGATTTTTGCGTGGCTTAGATCCCATCGGTTAGCTCCCTCTTTACCAAGTTCCCTCGATCGTCGCATCGGTACGCGACTCCTGCCTCGATACCCTCTCCCACGTACCCGACCGCGAGGCGATAGCGCGTGCCGTCATGCCAGCGGATATGCAGCTCGCCGCGGGTGCCAGCCGTCGCGGTGCCGCGGTCGCCAGCCGTCGCGGTGCCGCCGTCGCCAGCCGTCGCGGTGCCGCCGTCGCCAGCCGTCGCGGTGCCGCGGTCGCCAGCCGTCGCGGTGCCGCGGTCGCCAGCCGTCGCGGTGCCGTAGTAGCCAGCCGTCGCGGTGCCGTGGTAGCCAGCCGTCGCGGTGCCGCGGTCGCCAGCCGTCGCGGTGCCGTAGTAGCCAGCCGTCGCGGTGCCGTAGTAGCCAGCCGTCGCGGTGCCGCCGTCGCCAGCCGTCGCGGTGCCGCGGTCGCCAGCCTTCGCGGTGCCGCGGTAGCCAGCCGTCGCGGTGCCGCCGTCGCCAGCCGTCGCGGTGCCGCGGTAGCCAGCCGTCGCGGTGCCGCCGACAACGGCCCCGGCTGCACCGCGCTCGCAGATGTCTGCGGTAGCACCGAGGCGATCACCGCAGTAAACGACCACGGCGCGCGGCACCTTGATTTTGCCGCACAGATCAACCGCGGTGCGCGGATCGATCTCAACCACGAGCCATCGCGCATCCTCCGACCAGTCGATCAGGCGCCCGTCGCCCTCGCCCCACAGCAGGCCGTGTAGCCCGTGGCCGCATTGGGGGCTCGGATCCCAATCCGGCGCTTCGACTGGACCCGACTCGGGCCAAGTGAATCCGCCGTAGCTCGTGCCATCGGCAGAGCAGGTGCGGAGCATGTACGCGACCGGCGCAGTGGTCGGCTTTTTGCGTGGCTTAGATCCCATCGTCTTTTTCTCCGTTGCTAGGTGACGCGTACTCGTCGCGCCACGTGTTCGTCAGCTCGCTTAGAACGCTCGCGATCTCGATTCGATCTACGAACTCGGCGAGCGCGTAGCACAGCCCGTCGATCGCTAGCGCCCACGCGGGAGGCGTCCAGCCTGCGCTGACGATCTCTCGCCGGGGCGTACCGTGTGTCATCGTCTCGACCGTACGCCTACCGGGTTGAATCCAAAGCGACACGTAACCGCATTCGATCAGCAGCTCGAGCCCGCGCCGGTCGGGCGGCGTGACATAGATCGTCGAGCTGTTTTCGCGCATGACGAGTAGCTTTCGCGGCATCATGATTCGCCCTCGGCGTCATCGGCGTCATCGGCGTCATCGGCGCACACGTCGCAATCGTAGGTTTCGCAGGGCTCGATCGGCACGTCCAAGAATTCGGCGAGCAGGTACCGCGCGGCGGCGGCTTCGGTCGCGTGCGGATATCCGTCCCCGCCGTAGTACGCGTCGACCCAATGCAGATCGGTCCCGCCGAACACGTGGTTTGTGGGCGCGTTGATCCCGACCGTACCCGCTCCGCGATCTAGCTCGACCGTGACGCCGAGCTGCGCGGCGCGCGCCTGCAAGCGCTCGACCGTGGTCACTGTCCGTCCCCCAGCATGCGCGGACCGCTGCCGAGCGCGTTCCCGTTGCGCCCAAGCCGCACGTCGCGCCCGGCTTCCCGCCCTGCCGCGTACCCGTCGCGGTTGCTGTACGCCGACGAGCCGCGCGACGTCTTGACGCGGTCGATCTGCAGCGCCGCTAGCGCGTGCGCCTTGCCGGCGTCGACCGACTGATCGACCCGCACGAGCGATAGCCCGGCCGATCGCGCCTGCGCGACCTGCTCGTTTTTCTGTGCCTGCAGGCGGCTCGAGATCACGCCCGCGCACCCAAGGCGGAAGGCATGCTTCCAGGTGCGCGGCGTGCCACTGCCGCGCGTGACGTAGCAGTCTTCGGCGAGGCGATCGGTTTCCGCGCACAGATAGTCGAACATGTACAGCACGGTGTCGACCGCGCTCTTGCGTCCGCTGACCATGAGCCGCACCGCCCCGCGCTCGCGCCGATCGGTGACGCCGAAGACGCCGAACGCGTAGCACAATCCGTGCAGGATGCGCGAGCGCCAGCCGACTTTGCTCTTTGACTCGAACGCGTTGACGACGTGCAGCGGGTCGGCGGCTTCGGCGTCGGTCGCGCTCGCGATCTGTGCCTCGCTGATCTGATGCGCGATCATCAGCTCGGCGGCGAGCGCCGCCGCGTTCGCGGCTTCGTGCTCATTGGTCGACTTGCTGAGGCGTAGGAGCTTAGCAATCCGGTCCATGACTTTGGTGTGTGTGTTGGGCATGGGATAACCTTAGTGGGTTGCTAGGCGGCTGTCAAACTTTATTCTGCATCGCCGGGAAAATCGCAGTGCGGGCACTCGTCACCTAGCACGGGCTCTTCGCAGATCGGGCACGTGTAGCCGGGCGGCGCATTCGCGCGAAACGCCCGTGAGCTTTCAACCTGCGAAGACACGCCGCCGATCGCGACGTGCGAGTAGCATCGCATCGTGTGCAGTGAGCCGCGGATATCGGCGAGCCAGA
>Ga0326597_10001980_pt1 | contig 31447 bp, 33 predicted proteins | sample RVTome_12_FD_203789 | JGI IMG/M metagenome (GOLD analysis project Ga0326597, IMG submission 203789) | Soil microbial communities from uranium-contaminated site in the Upper Colorado River Basin, Wyoming, United States - RVT100D185 | ecosystem: Environmental > Terrestrial > Soil > Contaminated >...
CCGGAGGGACCCCGTTTACGCGCAGGCGGACCTCCTCCGTCTTGGGCTGCGTGGGAAGATCCCGCCGGACCCATTCGTCGAACCCGCCGTGGAGCACTCCCACCCGATCGTACCCCCGCTTGATGAGGATCCGCGCCAGACTGGCACTGGTGGCCTCGCCCGGTCAGGTGCAGTAGAACACCAGGTCGCGGTCCCGCGGGAGGTGCATGGCGTGCCGGTGGAACGACGCGGGCCGCAACCGCGCCGCCCCGGCGATCATCCGGTCCGAGACGTCGAAATCGTCGTCGCGTCGCAGGTCGATGAGGAGGAGATCCTCTCCTTCACGCATCCGCCGGTGCACCTCGTCCGGGTCGACCCGGTTGCCGCCGTACCGCTTCACCAGCCAGAACCGGTACCCGGCTCTCCAGGCGATCGTTACGGCGAGACCGGCCAGGAGGAGCTGCCCCATCATCCCTTGCACGCCGCGTGCCGTCTCGGCGATCCGCTCCCCGAAGGCGAATCCCAGGGCAACGGCCGCGCCGGCCCACAAGAGGGCTCCGGCCAGGTCCAGCAGGAGGAAAACGGGAATCGGCACCGCGGAGACCCCCGCCAGCGGCGGCATGATCGTGTTCACCCCCGGGAGGAACTTCGCGGAGAGGATCGTCGCCGCCATCCGGCGGTGAAAGCCGTCGACGGCCCGCTCCAGGCAGGCGTCGGGATTGAACGATACCCGGCACAGGTGCGTAAGCACCCCTTTGCCCTTCCATCGGCCGACCAGGTACCAGATCATATCCGCAAGAAGCGCCCCCCCGGCCGCTGCGACAAGGACCATCAGGAGCGTGGAGTGCCGGGTGGAGGCGTACGCCCCGGCGAGCATCAGCACGGGGAACGCCGGAATGGGCAACCCGATGTTTTCCAGAAACGTGAACAGGAAGACCGCGGTCAGCCCGTACCGGGCGAGCGGGCCCGCGAAGTCGCCCATCGCTACCTCCCCTCCGCCTTTTCCCCCCTCAGGACCGAGCAGGTCGAGACGGCCCGGGCGACGAGCTTCCCGTCTTCCGTGGTGATATCGCACTCCACCAGCCCGACCGTGCGGCCTCGGTGGACGACCTTCGCGCTGGCGATCAGCTTCTCCTCGAAGACGGGCCGGAGGTAGTTGACCTTGATCTCGAGGGTGGTGAACGACTCCCCCTCCCCGAGGGTGGAGGCGAACGCCATCCCCATCGCCGAGTCCGCCAACGTGCAGAGGATCCCGCCGTGGACCGTCCCCATCGGGTTGTGATGCCCGCGGCCCGCGTCCATCTCGAAGCGCGACTCCCCGTCCGCGAACGACAACATCCGGAACCCGACCAGGTCCGCCGCCGGCGGGTGGAGGTTCCCGCTTCTCAGTCTCTCGGAAAACGAACTGCCCATCTCCGCCCCTCTCCCGTGAATGCGTCGTGTCTATGCAATGGGATGCCGCCGCGACAGGAAATGATGCCGGGAGGTCACCACCATCGCCACAGGGCGATGACCGGCAGCACGGCGAGCACGAGGAACGGGTTGAGGAACGTCATGGTCCGCCGCGCGAACTCCTCGGTCGCCAGGCCCGTCGCCGGGAACAGGAGCAGACCGAAGACCAGGGCCGTCGCGGCGAAGGACGCAAGCCGCCGGAAGGGACGGAAGGGGCCGCCCCCTCCGCTCATTTCCTCGACCGGTCCAGGAGGGAGAAACCGAAGAGGGCCCAGAAGTAGTCTCCCTCGTCCCCGCCGAACCGCCTGTTCCCCCCCGCCATGTTCTCTCCCGCCAGCTGCCCCTGCCGGATGGCGCTGCGCCAACCGAAATTGATGCGGCCGACCCCCTTCGGATTGTCCGGGAACTCGGCGCAGTCCCCCGCCGCGTACACGTTCGGATCGCTCGTCCGCAGAAATTGGTCCACGAGAACCCCCGTTCCCACCTTCACGCCGCTCCCGGCGAGGAACCCGACGGAAGGGACCCGCTCCGTGGCGACCACGACCAGGGAGCAGGGGATCTCCTCCCCGCCGCGCGTGCGGATCACGGTCGTGGCCGCGTCCCTCTCCCGCGCCTGAACGATCTCCTCTCCGTCAAGGATCCGCGCGCCCCGGTTTCGGACATCGTCCAGGATGCTCGCCTCGAGCTCGCCTGCGATCGGGTAGCCGTATTTCGGCAGGTCCGGCTTGATCCAGACGACTTCCTTCCGGGTCTTCCGCAGCGCCCGGCACGCCTCGATCGCCAGATACCCGGGGCCGTAGACCACCGCGGTCCCCGGACGGGCCGCCCGCTCCCTGATGGCGAGCGCGTCCTCCCTGGAGTCGAAGACCCGGATCGCGGGGAGATCCCCCCTCAACGGCGCCGGCACGTCCGGCTTGCCGCCGGTCGCGATCAGGAGGATATCGTACCCTTCCCGTGTCCCGTCCGAACAGTCCACCAACCGGTTCCCCGGGTCCAGCCGGACGGCCCGGCGCCCGGTCAGCCGCCGGACACCCTTCTCCGCCAGGTCCCGGCCTTGCGGATCGAGGATCGTCTCATCCACGGCATCCCCCAGGATCAGGTCGGGCAGCAGGGGCCGCAGGTACGGGGCCTCCGTCTCCTCCGTGGCGAGGACGATCTCCGCATCGGGTTTCCGTTTCCGGATCGTCTTTGCCGCCGCGATCCCCGCGGGACCGCCCCCCAGGATCAGGTACCGCATCGCACACCTCCGCGTCCCGCCGGGCATCCCCGGCGAATCCTCCGGTTAATGCCCGTGGGGCGCCCCCGGAGCCGGCCCCGGGATCGGGGCGGCATGGCCCTCGTGGGCACCCGCCTCCCCCGCGCCGTGGGCGATCGGGGTGGTGGCGTCGTTGTAGAGCCGCTCCACGAAGTGCAGGTACGGGACGTATGCCGCGACGTACGCGCGCGCCGCGTCCACGCTCCCCCCCGCATGCGCTTTCCGCTCGCGGGCATCCACGTAATACTTGTGGATCCCCGCGTGGACCGCCTCGTTGATGAGCTTAAGAAGCGGCTGCGGATCGCCGGTTTCCAGCGCCTTGTCCGCCGCCGGGATCGCCGGTCCCAGATCCAGCCCGGCGGGCTTCAGCCCGGTGTAGGGCGCCCCCTCGCCGGCGCGATGCACCCGGACGAGCGTCTCGAAGAAGTAGCGGTCGGCCAGCTCCTTCTCCTTCGTCCCCTTTCCGCGCACGGCAACCGCCAGGTCGAACGCCTCCCGGATCTCCTTCTCCTTCTCCGCCGCGACCCACGGGAGGATGATCTTCACGTCCCCCTTGGCGAGCGCCTGCCGGGCAAGATTCACGACCGGCCCGTCCAGCGTGTCGCAATGCGCCAGGGCGCTCCCCGCCGTCGCCAGCACCAGGATGATGACCGCCGCCGCGCCTCCCAGGATTCCGATGTGTTTCATCGCTCCCTCCGCCCCCCCTGATTTCGGGCGGCCCGCCCGCGGGGATGTTCTGGCCCAAGTATCTCCATCATCCTCCCCCGCCGCCTTGATCCACATCAACGCGTGTCAATGTTCAGATCCACCGCTTCCGCCGGAAGTAGCATAGCATCCCGCCCGCGACGGCCGCCATCAGGAGCAGCAGGGCGGGGTACCCGTACGCCCACGTGAGTTCCGGCATGTTCCATGGGGACGCCTTCGTGTCGAAGTTCATCCCGTACACCCCCGCGATGAAGGTCAGGGGGATGAAGATGGTCGCCACGACGGTGAGCACCTTCATGATCTCGTTCATCCGGTTGGAGACGGCGGACATGTACTCGTCCACCAGCCCGGACGCCATTTCGCGGAACGTCTCCACCATGTCCATCAGCTGGATCGTGTGGTCGTAGCAGTCCCGGAGGAAGACCTTCGTGCCGGGCCGGATGAGGGCGTGCTCCTCGATCAGCAGCAGGTTCAGCGCGTCCCGGGCGGGCCACACGGCGTGTCGCACCTCCAGCAGCGCCCGCTTCAGGCGGCGGATGGCGACGAACGTCTCCGGCACGGGGGAGACGAGCAGCCGCTCCTCCATCTCCTCCACCTCGTCGCCCAACCGCTCCAGCGTCGGGAAGAAGGCGTCCAGCACGGCGTCGCACAGGGAGTACAGCAGGAAATCGGCCTCCTCGGCGCGGATCCGCCCTTTCCCCTGCCGCAGCCGCTCCCGGACCGGTTCGAACGAGTCGCCGGGGCGCTCCTGGAACGAGACGACGACCCGGTCGGTAAGAAAAAAGGACACCTGTTCCGGGGGGTCGGGGTGGCGAACCTCGCGCAGGACGACAAGAAGGCAATCGCCGTACCACTCCACCTTGGACCGCTGCGGGACGTTCAGGACGTCCTCGAGCGCCAGGGGGTGGATACCGAAGCGGTCGCCGATCGCCCGGACCGCGGAGGGATCGGAGAGCCCGGAGACGTCGAGCCACAGGACCCCTCCCGCCGGCGGTGCCAGGGAGGGGATTTCCGCGGGGGAAACCGTCCGCTCCTCGCACCCCCCCGCATCGTACCGGAACGCCGTGGCCCGGACCGGCGTGTCCCCCGCCTCGGCGTGCGCCGAGAGTGTCCCCGGCTGTGTCCCCGGGGGGTGGTACCGCTTCCTCCGTTTTCTCGCCATCGGTCGCCTCCCGGTGCCCGGCGGGTTATAATGCGCAATTACGACTCACGGAAAGGATACACCTTGCCAAAGGAAGAGTTCATCCCGAAGTGGATCGCCTGGGAAGTGACCGGCCGATGCAACCTGAACTGCATCCATTGCCGCGCCTCTTCCTCGATGACGTCCCATGACTCGGATTTTTCGCTCCCCGAGGCGAAACAGCTGATCGACGACATCGCGGAGATCTCCAAGCCGGTGCTGGTTCTCTCCGGCGGGGAGCCGCTTCTGCGGAAGGACCTCTTCGAGATCGCGAAGTACGGGACGGAGAAGGGGTTCCGGATGTGCATCGCGACGAACGGCGTCCTCGTCACGGACGAGGTCGTGGGAAGGATGAAGGAGTCGGGGATCCGGATCTGCTCCCTGTCGCTGGACGGCTCCACGGCGGCGGTCCACGACGACTTCCGCAAGCAGCCGGGGGCGTTCGAGGCGACGCTGCGGGCGGCGGAGATCTTCAACCGCAACGGGATGCAGTTCATCGTCAACTCCTCCTTCACGAAGAGGAACCAGCACGACATCGCGGCCACCTGCAAGCTGGCGAAGTCGATCGGCGCCCACGCGTGGTACATGTTCATGATCGTCCCCACGGGCCGGGGCGAGGCGATCATGAGCGAGCTGATCAGCAAGGAGGATTACGAGGAGATCCTCGAGTGGCACTACAAGATGGAGAAGGAAGAGACGGAGATGCTCGTGCGCCCCACCTGCGCGCCGCACTATTACCGTGTGCGCCTGCAGAAGATGAAGGAGGAGGGGGAGAAATTCCAGCCCCGGTCCCTCACGTTCTCCACCGGCGGCGGCAAGGGATGCATCTGCGCCCAGTCGATCTGCTTCATCGACTCGAAGGGGAACGTGCAGCCGTGCTCGTATTTCCCCGTGGTGGCGGGTAACGTGAAGAAACGGAAGTTCGGGGAGATCTGGCACAAATCGGAGCTGTTCGAGTCGCTGCGCGCCTTCGAGAAGTACAAGGGGCGGTGCGGCGAGTGCGAATACATCAACGTCTGCGGAGGGTGCCGGGCGCGGGCCGACGCGGTCCTCGAGGATTACCTCGAGGAGGAGCCGTTCTGCAGCTACGTGCCGATCAGGACCCGCAAGCGCCTGGCCGAGGCGGTCCAGGCGGGAAAATCCTCCAAAGAACCGATCCCGAGGTCGACATGACGGAGCACCGATTCCTGAAGGCGTGCCGGCGCGAGCCGGTCGACGTCACCCCCGTATGGATCATGCGGCAGGCGGGCCGCTACCTCCCCGAGTACCAGAAGATCCGCGGGAACAATTCGTTCCTCACGATGTGCAAGACCCCGGAGCTGGCCGCACAGGTCACGCTCCAGCCGGTCGAGCGGCTTGGCGTGGACGCGGCGATCCTCTTCTCCGACATCCTCATCCCGGTCGAGGCGATGGGGGTGCCGCTCGAGTTCCACGACGGGAAGGGGCCGCTGCTGGGGAAGGCGATCCGGGGACAGAAGGACGTGGATTCCCTCATTGTGCCCGACCCCGCGGAGAAGGTCCCCTTCGTGATGGAGGCGATCCGCATCCTCCGCAAGGAGCTCGACGGGAAGGTTCCGCTGATCGGCTTCTCGGGCGCCCCGTTCACGCTCGCCTCCTACATCGTGGAGGGCGGGACCTCGAAGAACTTCATCCAGCTGAAGCAGCTGATGTACCAGGCGCCGGAGGTGTACCGGTCCCTCATGGGCAAGATCGCGAAGACGGTGATCCAGTACCTCAACGCCCAGATCGCCGCGGGCGCGCAGGCGGTGCAGATCTTCGACACGTGGGCGGGGGTGCTCACCCCGGGGGACTACGAGGAGTATGCCCTCCCCTACACCCGCCAGGTCGTCGCGGGCCTGAACCGGAAGGGTGTCCCCGTGATCCACTTCACGAACGACTGCGCCACGCTGCTCACCGCCATCCGGACGCTCGCCGTGGACGTCGTGGCCGTGGACTGGCGGATCCCGCTCGACGTGGCGGCGATGGTCATCGGTCCGGACAAGGCGCTGCAGGGGAACATGGACCCGACGATGCTGTTCCACCCGCCGGAGAAGATCGACGACTGCGTGCGGGACGTCCTGCGGCGCGGCGAGAAGGCGTCCTCCCACATCTTCAATCTCGGGCACGGGATCCTTCCGCCAACCAACCCGGAGCACGCGATCGCGATGGTGGAGGCCGTCCACCGCCTCGGCCGGAAGGTGTGAGCGGCGCATCGGGAAAAGATCGGAGCGGGTCCGCCGAAGGACCCCTCACGGGCGTCGTCCTCCTGAACATGGGGGGGCCCGACTCCCTGAACGCCGTCCGCCCGTTCCTCGCGAGGCTCTTCTCCGACAAGGAGCTGATCCGGCTGCCCGCGGCGGTGATCACGCAGCCGCTCTTCGCCTGGATCGTGTCGGGGCTTCGCTCCCGGACGGTCCGCCGGTATTACGAGGAGATCGGCGGCGGGTCTCCCATCGCCGCGATCACGGAGCGCCAGCGGTTCGCCCTGGAGGAAGCGCTGCGCGCGGGGGGGGGGCGCTTCAAGGTGTACACGGGGATGCGGTACTGGCACCCCCTTGCGAAACACGCGGCCCTCGAGATGAAGGACGACGGCGTGGCCCGGGCGATCGCCCTTCCCCTCTACCCGCATTTCTGTTCGGCCACCACGGGATCGAGTTTTTCCGACCTGCGCCGCTGGATGAAGTGGGCGGGGTGTTCCTGTCCGTTGACGGAGATCCGCTCCTACCCGGATCACCCGATGTACGTCGCCGCGCTCGCCGGGACGATCGCCTCCGTGACGCGGGGTGCGGACCACGGCGGAATCTTTCTTCTCTTCAGCGCCCACGGGGTTCCGCAATCGTTGATCGACGGCGGGGACCCGTACCGGGAGGAGACGGCGCGCACCGTCGCGGCGGTGATGCGCTCCTTCCCCGGCCTGCCGCACGGAATCTCGTACCAGAGCAAGGTGGGTCCGACGGCGTGGCTCCCCCCCGACACCGTCTCCGAGGTGACGCGGCTCGCGCGGGAGGGAGTGAAGACGCTGGTCGTCGTCCCGGTGAGCTTCGTTTCGGAGCACATCGAAACGCTCCACGAGCTCGGCGTACGACTGGCCGCCCACGCGCGGCGTGCGGGTATACAATCGTTCCTGCGGGCGCCTGCGCTGAACGACGCGCCGCTGTTCATCTCCGCGTTGAAAGACCTCGTACTGGGAGCGGCCTGATGCCTCGTATCGTCATCATCGGAGCCGGCCTTTCCGGGCTGGCAACCGCCCACTTTCTCGTGAAGTCCCTCTCCGACGCGGGGAAGGAGGCCGAGATCCTTCTGCTCGAGGCCGACGCGGTCCCGGGCGGGAAGATGCGGACGATCCGCCAGGACGGCTTCTCCATGGAGTGGGGGCCGAACGGCTTCCTCACGAACAAGCCGGACGGCATGCAACTGGTGAAGGACCTCCGCATCGGGGGTCGCCTGGCCCGCTCCTCCGACCTCGCCCGTGTGCGGTTCATCCTCTCGGGCGGGAAGCTGCACCGCCTCCCCGAGACGCCGCCGGCGTTCTTCAAGTCGCGGCTGCTCTCCCTTCCCGGCCGTCTGCGGATCCTGTGGGAGCCGTTCGCATCGGGCCCGCCCGCGGACGCCGACGAGTCGCTCGGGGAGTTCGCGAGGCGGCGGCTCGGCCCCGAGGCCCTGGAGAAGCTGATCGACCCGATGGTCACCGGCATCTTCGCCGGCGACCCGGACAGGATGTCGCTTCGCTCCTGCTTCCCCGTGATCCACGACCTGGAGAGGAAGTACGGCGGGCTTGTGCGCGGGATGCTCGGCGTGCGGAAGGAGCGGGCGAAGCAGGGCGTGCAGGGGGAGATGTCCGCGGGGCCGGGCGGCGTGCTGATGTCGTTCGACCACGGGGTGCAGGCGCTGACCGACACCCTCGCCGGGCAACTCTCGGAGGGGTTGCACCTGAACGTGGCCGTGGACCGGATCGAGCGGCGCGGAGGGGCGTACGTCCTTTCGATGTCCGCGGACGGGGTCCGGGAGGAGATGGCGGCGAACGTGGTCGTGATCGCCGCGCCGGCGTTCGTGGCCTCCGGGATCGTTTCCCCGCTCGACGAAGGACTGGCGGAACTCCTCGCCGGGATCCCCTATTCGCCGATCACCGTGGCGGCGTTGGGGTACCGGAAAGCCACGATCGGCAATCCCCTCGCCGGGTTCGGCTTCCTCGTCCCGCGCGGGGAGAAGCGGAAGATCCTGGGGGCGTTGTGGGACTCGAGCGTCTTCCCGAACCGGGCGCCGGAGGGGAAGGCCCTGCTGCGCGTGATGGTGGGGGGAGTGCGCGCTCCTGCGCTTGCCGCGCTGCCCGAGGCGGAGCTGCTCGGCATCGTCCGGGAGGAGTTGCGGGAGATCATGGGGATCTCCGGCGAGCCGGTCCTCGCGAGGACGTTCTTCCATGACCGGGGGATCCCGCAATATCTCGTCGGCCACGGGAAGCGGCTGGAGCGGATCGACGCACGACTGGCGGAGCTACCCGGCCTGCACCTGAACAGCAACGCCTACCGCGGCATCGCCCTCAACGACTGCGTAAGGGAGTCGCACGCGACCGCCGGGCGGATCGCCAGGGCGCTCTAGCGCGGCGTCGCGCAAAAACCCTGGCATTCGAGCGCCGCCGCATACGAAGCCACCGATCGCCCGGAGCCATTACCTTTTCTGTGTATCTCCCACGCCGATAAATGGCACGGCCCCGGCACCGGTAACCTGCGGGAGGATCCCGTTCCATTTATCGATCGCCTTGAGATTGGCCTCTATCTTTCTCAGCTCGATAAGGTCCGATGAAATATTTGCCTTCTGCAGCCTCAAGGACTCCGCCTCTGCCCTGGCTGCCGTAATCGTCTGCTCCGCCTCGATCTTTATCCTGTCGAGGTCTCTCCTCGCCTTCAGCGCGAGCTGTTCCGCCGTCTGCTTCGACTCGATGGCTTCCATGAATATCTTGGAGAAACTGAATCCGACGATTGAGAATGCATCGACCGATATGTTGTGGGCCAAAAGCCTTTCGGTAAGGAGCAGTTTCATCGCATCGCTTACCGCCGGCCTCTTCGTGATCAGCTCTTCCGCCGTATATTTGGCGGTCACCGCCTTCACCACCTCCTGCACCGCAGGATCTATGATTCGCTCTTTAAATTGGATTCCGATGGACTGATAGACGATATTCGCCTTGTCCGGAATTATGTGATAGTTGATCGCAACCGTAGAGCTTACGTCCTGAAGGTCGGACGAGGCGGCCGCCGCATCCGTCTGTGCCTTCTGCACCTTGACATCCACCCGGACAACCTGCTGCATTACCGGGATCCTGAAATGCAACCCTTCTTCAAGCACGTCCTTCTGAACAGCGCCAAAATTAAGGACAACCCCTCTTTCACCTGCCCCAACCTGAACCCACGGATTTAAAAAAAGAAAACCGATGATAATTGCTCCAATAATCAGCGCCGACCGCTTTGGGCCTCTCCTCATTGCCGCCCTCATCGCATCCTTGGCACTGTTGATATCCCTTGGGTCCATATCATGCCCCCCCGAATTTTTTCTGAAGTTGTCCAGCAGGAACCACCAAAACAACCTTCATGTTGGAGTGTATCCTCCTTCCGGCGCGGGACGCAAGAGAAAGAAAGTGGATTTCGGTTCGGAAACCGAACGCGACCATGTTGTACCGCGTGACCCATGACAGGCGGCATGACGGTTCCGAAACGCCCCCGTGCCGTCCAGGGAGTCCTCTGCTATCCTGTGGGGGCCGGAACAGACGGGAGGGACGATCGGGATGGACGAGTTCGGCGGCGGCGAAACGTGGCGCGTCTTCCGGATCATGAGCGAATTCGTGGACGGGTTCGAGACGCTCAAGGACCTTGGCCCGGCGATCACGATCTTCGGCAGCGCACGGACAAAGAAGGACGAATGGTCGTATAAGACCACCCTCAAAGTCGCGCAAATGCTGGCCAGGCGGGGGTTCGCCATCATCTCCGGCGGCGGCCCGGGGATCATGGAGGCGGCCAACCGGGGGGCGCGGATGGGGAAGGGCGTCTCCGTGGGGCTCAACATCGAGATCCCCGCGGAACAGAAGCCGAACCGGTATCAGGACAAGTCGCTCACCTTCCGCCACTTTTTCGCCCGCAAGGTGATGTTCGTGAAATACGCCTCCGGGTACATCATCATGCCGGGGGGGTTCGGAACGCTGGACGAGTTCTTCGAGTCCCTGACCCTGATCCAGACGGGGAAGATCCGGCGATTCCCGGTCGTGCTGATCGGGAGGAAATATTGGGAGGGCCTTCTCCGCTGGATGGAGCATACGCTGGTCGAGGAGGGGACGATCTCCGCGGCCGATATGAATCTCTTCTACCTGACGGATCGCCCCGAGGATGCGGTGGAACACATCGTAAAATTCCACCGTGACTCGATCCGGCCCACGGGGGAGCGCAGGAAGCGGAGCCCGCTGCCGTCCCCGCCGTCGCAGAACGAATAGTCCGGCCGGAACGCCTGGGAGAAAGGAGGAACGCCGTGGCGAAGAAGATCGTCGTCTACACCACCCCATGGTGCGGGGACTGCAAGGCCGCGAAACGGTTTCTGGAAGAGCACGGGATCGCGTACGAGGAGGTCGACATCGAGCAGCACCCGGAGGCGGCCGAGCTCGTGATGAAGCTCAACGACGGGATGCGGAAGGTCCCCACCCTCGACGTCGAGGGGACGATCGTCTCCGGGGACAAGTTCAACGCCGCCCGGTTCGAGAAGGATCTTCGCGACGCCGGCGCCCTCTGACCTCAGGACAGGAACCGGAGGACCTCGCGGTTGAAGGCGTCGGCGGTCTCCGCGAAGAGGCGGTGGGGGGCGCCTGGCAGCACGACCAGCGTCGCTCCCGGGATCCGTCCCGCGAGGCGAAGCGAGTTCTCCCAATTCACCAGGCGATCCGCGTCTCCCGTGATGACGAGCGTCCTCGATCGGATCTTCCCGAGCCGCGACGACGCGTCGTGGGTCACCGCGGCGGATAGCTGCGCGAGGTACCCTTCCGGCGGGGTCGGGTGGTCAAGCCTCCTCCGGACGAACCCCTCGATCTCCCCGGGCCGTTCACGGATGCAGGCGTCCGTGTAAAGAAACGGGAGCATCCGGCGCAACTCCGCTTCCGGGTCCTCCCCCTTCGCAAGGGCGAACGCCGCCATCGCCTCCGGGGACGGCCGCACCGAGAGCTCCCCCCCCGGCCCGGTGCACCCCAGCACCAATCCCTCCACCAGACCCGGGTGCCGCAGCGCAACCTCCTGGGCGATCATCCCCCCCAGGGAAACGCCGAGTACATGAGACCGCGTGACGCCCAGATCCCGCAGCAGCGACGCCGCGTCGTCCGCCATCTGCGCCGTCGTGTACGGTCCGGGCGGAACGCCGGTCATCCCGGTTCCCCGGTTGTCGAAGACGATCCCCCGGAAGCGCGATTCGAAGGCGGGAAGCTGGTGGAGCCACTCGAGGTGGTCGCTCCCCAGCCCGTTGATCAGCAGAAGCGGGAACCCGCACCCGTGCTCCTCGTAATACATCCGGAATCCGGGGGCATCGGTATACGGCATGGGAACGTCCCTCCCCGCCGGCCATTATAGCCCCCGGTCAGTGCCCCCCGATTCCCGAAAGTTCCCGGATGATGCTTCCCACGACCGCCTTGGCGTCGCCGAAGACCATGAGCGTACGGTCGAGGTGGTAGAGCTCGTTTTCGATCCCGGCGAACCCGGGGCTCATGCTTCGTTTCACGACCATCACCGTGCGCGCCTTGTCCACATCGAGGATCGGCATCCCGAAGATGGGACTCGTCCTGTCGTGGCGCGCCGCGGGGTTCGTGACGTCGTTCGCCCCGAGGATGAGGGCCACGTCCGCCTGGGGAAACTCGGAGTTCACATCCTCCATTTCCACCAGGCGGTCGTACGGGATATCCGCCTCGGCGAGGAGAACGTTCATGTGGCCCGGCATGCGGCCCGCCACGGGGTGGATGGCGAACTTCACCTCGACCCCGGCCTTCGTCAGTACGTCGTAGAGTTCCCGGACCTTGTGCTGCGCCTGCGCCACCGCCATCCCGTATCCCGGAACGACGATGACGAGACCCGCCGCCTGGAGGATCCCCGCCGCCTCTTCGGGCGTCGCGCTGCGCACCGGGCGCCGCTCTCCCGCGTCCCGATCCCCTTCCGCCACCTGCCCGAAGGCCCCGAAGAGGACGTTGGTGAAGGACCGGTTCATCGCCCGGCACATGATCACCGACAGGATGAGGCCGGAGGAGCCGTCGAGCGCACCCGCGACGATGAGGAGCTTGTTGTCGAGGACGAACCCCATGGCGGCCGCCGCGAGCCCGGCGTAGGAGTTCAGCAGGGAGATGACCGTCGGCATGTCGGCCCCCCCGATCGGGACGATGAGCAGGACGCCGAAGAGAAGCGACAGCCCCGCGAAGGCCGGAAACAGCCACGCCGCCTCCGGCCGCGCCACCAGGTAGGCCCCGGAGCCCACCGCGAGGCCGAGAAGCGACAGGTTGCCGACGTTCTGGAACCGCCAGGTGATCGGGCGGGTGGGGAGGATCTCCTGGAGCTTGCCGAAGGCCATCAGGGAGGCGGTGAAGGTCAGGAATCCCAGCAGCACCTCGAGGGCCAGAGCCCCCATGGTGACACGGTCGATCCGGGGGGCCTGAAGGTAGAACTCCGCCGTTCCCACCAGCGCCGCCGCGAGCGCCCCGAAGGCATGGGAGAGCGCGGTCCGCTGCGGCACGGCCGTCATCGGCATCAACGCCATCGGGATGCCGATCACGGTGCCCGCCACGAATGCCGCGCCGATCCACCGGTAGCTGACGATCTCCGGGCGAAGCAGGGTTCCGCCGACCGCAAGCGCCATCCCCGCGATCCCGACGACGACCCCGCGCCGCGCCGTCGGCACGGCGGAGAGCCACTTCAGGGCAAGGATGAAGGAGGCCGCGGCCGCCAGGTACAGGAGGGGGATGGCCTGCTCGATCACGTCTTCTCCTTCCCGCTCTTCCGGAACATCCGCAGCATGCGGTACGTGATGAGGTATCCGCCGACGATGTTGATCATCGAGCAGGCCACCGCGATGGTCCCGAGGACGGTGGATAGCGACGTCTTCTGTTCCCCCGCCACGAGGATTGATCCCACCACGGCGATCGCCGAGATGGCGTTGGTCAAGGACATCAGCGGGGTATGAAGGAGGGGCGACACGCGACGGATGACCTCGAACCCCACGAAGGTGGCCAGCACGAACACGTAGAGCCCCTGCTCGAGTTCCGGGCTCATCCCTTCACCTCCCCCCCCTGTCGCGTCACCAGCGCGGCGCGGAGGATCTCGTCCTCGAGGTCGACCAGGAACCGCCCGTCCTTCCAGAACGCCAGTACGAAGGAGGCGAGGTTGCGCGAGAACAACGTGCTGGCGTGCCACGGCAGCGTGGCGGGCAGGTTGTCGGGACCGCAGATCGTGACGCCGCGCTCATCCACCGTCTCCCCGGGCCGGGTCAGCTCGCAGTTCCCCCCGCCCTCCGCGGCCACGTCGACGATCACCGAGCCCGGCCGCATCCCATGGACCATCTCCGCGGTGATGAGCCGGGGGGCCTTCACCCCGCCGATCAGGGCGGTCGTGATGACGACATCCGCCGCGGCGCACCGTCCGGCGATGAGATCCGCCTGTTTCCGGTAGAATTCCGCGGAGAGTTCTTTCGCGTACCCCCCCGCGTCCTGTGCGGTCTCCCCGGTTTCGACGCCGATGAATCGGGCCCCGAGGCTCTGTACCTGTTCCCGGACCTCCGGCCGCGTGTCCGTTGCTTCGACAACGGCGCCCAGCCGACGGGCGGTCGCGATCGCCTGCAGCCCCGCGACCCCGGCGCCGATGACGAACACCTTCGCCGGCAGGACCGTTCCCGCCGCGGTCGTCAGCATCGGGAAGTACCTCGGAAGGAGCTGGGCCGCGAGGAGGGCCGCCCGGTATCCGGCGATATTGGCCATCGAGGAGAGCGTGTCCATCGGCTGCGCGCGGGTGATCCGGGGGATCCGGTCCATCGCGAACGCGGTGATCCCCCGCTCCGCCAGCTTCGCCATCGCCTCGGGGTGGCGGGCGGGAACCAGCTGGCCCGCGAGGAGCGAGCCGGCCCGGATCATGTCGGCTTCGTGGAGACCGACGGCGGGGTTGAAGGCGGGAGGCTGCACCTTCAGCACGAGGTCCGCGCCCCCCAGCACCGCGACGGGGCCGTTTTCCAACCTTGCGCCTGCGCTTCGATAGTCGCCATCGGGAAAGAAGGCGGCATCCCCCGCGCCGCTCTCCACCACCACGGTCATCCCCGCTTTGGAGAGTTTGGAGCACGACTCGGGGACCAGGGCGACCCGCCGCTCTCCCCGGAGAATCTCCCTCACCACCGCGACGTTCAACGGTTTTCCACCTCCCCCGCGCAAGGATCCCGGATCGGGCTTTCCGTTTAGATGCGGGTAACGCGGAAAGTTCCTCGGGACGGCGCGGGACTCCGATCCGGTTTGACCCTTCCGTCCGTTTTTATTTCCGGCCGGCCGCCGGGCCGGCCGCCGGTGTGCGTGCCTATAATGGGATCGATGGACGCCTTCCTCCTCAAACAGGTGATCGCGGAGCTCACGGCGGAGATTCCCGGAGCGCTGGTCTCGAAGGTCCACCAGCCGGGGGAGAAGGAGATCGTCCTCGAGCTATGGGGGCGGGGGGAGAAGCGGCTGCTCCTGTCCGCCGATCCGGCGCTGTGCCGCATCCACCTTACGACGCGCAGGACCCCGAACCCGCCGTCGCCGCCCCGCTTCTGCCAGTTCCTCCGGAAGCACCTGGAGGGGATGCGGATCGCGGGGCTTTCCGTCGTCCCGTACGATCGCTCCGTGCGGATCGACTTCGTCTCAAGCCGCCCGGATGCGGAGCACGCGAAGGCCTCCCTGCACGCCGAACTGTTCGGCCGCCACGCCAACCTGATCTTCGTGGACGCCGACGGGACGATCCTCGAGCCGCTTCGCACGGTACCCGACGAGGAGAGCAGGATCCGGGAAGTCGTCCCCGGGGTCCCGTACCGCCCGTTGCCCAGGCCCGCGCGGGTCTTCCTGCCCGAGGTGACACGGGACGATGCAACGCGGATCTTCGCGAGCGGGTGGGAGGGACTTCCGAAGGCGTTGCAGGACGGGGTCGCCGGCATCGGACGGGAAGTGGCGCACGATGCGGCGGCGCGGGGACGGGAAAGTCCCGATGCGCTGCACGAAGCCCTGCGCGACCTGGTCCGCCGGTACGAGGAGAGCGACTTCGCCCCCGGGATCGGGACGCTCGACAGCGGGAAGCGGCGGATCCTCCCCTTCCCCTGCCCGGCGGCGGGGTTCACCGACTTCCTCCCCTTCCCCGCCGCCAACGCGGCGGCGGACGCCTTCTACGCGGAAGTCGCGCAGGCGCGGGAAATCGCCGTCCTCCGGCAGCAGGTCAAATCCCGAATCGCCTCGCTTCTGAAGAAGGAGCGCCACAAGCTGGAAAACGTGGGAGGCGACGAGGAGCGGCTCGTCGAGGGGCTGCGGGGGACGGCACGCGGGGAGACGCTGAAGGAGAACCTCGGGTCGCTGAGGAAGGGGATGGATTCCTTCCGGAACATCCCGCTCGACCCCGCGAAGACCCCCGTGGAGAACATGAGCCGGTACTTCCGCCTCGCCCGGAAGGCAAAGGGGGCGACGGAGATCGTGCGGAAGCGGAAACGCGAGGTGGCCGAATCCGTCTACTACCTCGAGTCGCTCGAAAGCCTCCTCGAGGCCGCGCGGACGCGGGACGAGGTGATCGCCGTCCGGCAGGAGCTCACTTCCTCCTTCCCCGCGAGGGTGAAACCGTCCGCGAAAAAAAAGCGCGCCCGCAAGGACGCCCCCCGTCCCGTCATCCCGCAGGTGGAGAAGGTCGAGTTTCGCGGCCACGCGATCCTGGTGGGGCGAAACAACGTCGGCAACGACAGGATCGTGAAGGAGCTCTCCGCTCCCGACGACCTCTGGCTCCACGCGCAGGGGATCCCGGGAAGCCATGTGCTGGTGAAGCGCCTCGCCGGAAAAGAGGTTCCCCGCGAAGTGATCGAGGAGGCGGCGCGGCTGGCGGTTCTCCACAGCAAGGCGAAGGGGTCGCGGAACGTCCCGGTCTTCCTCGCGGAGGCCCGCCACGTCTCCAAGTTCAAGGGGGCCAAACCGGGCCTCGTCCGGATCGCGAAATACACCACCGTCTCTGTGCGATAAATCCGTTTACGGTATCCGTTCAAACAGTTGTGGTGTAAGGATACGAGGAATCCGGAGCCAACGGGAGGGTCCAGCGGAGTCGCCGCAGGAGGGGGGGCGCCCCACTCCCGTAAGAAATGCGCTCCCTGGGGTACCCCCGCCGTAGGAAGAACTGGGGGCACCCCACTCCCGGACTAACTGCGCTCCCTGGGGTACCCTCACCGTAGGAATAACGGAGGGCACAGTGAGGCCGGCCTCCAGGGTTCCGTTCCCGCAAAGGCCGTGCACCGAGAGGGTCGATGCGCCGCCTCCGGCGAGGCGCCCGACCGAGGCGTACCAATGCGGTACGGTGAGGGAGGGGAACGATGCCGGGGCGGATGCAGCGGGCCTCGAATGCCGGGATCTGAGGGAATGGAGCCTTGGAGGCCGGTGCGCAGCCGTGCGGGTTCACCGCACGGCGAGCCACGAACGGAGCCCCCCCCCTCCGAGGCGGCGCAGCCGAAGCGGATGCAGCGGAACTCGTATGCTACCGTTTTATGAATTGAAGCAGCAAGTTGTACCGGGAAGAAAAAACCCCCGACGGGAAACCCGCCGGGGGCTTGATGATTCCCGGGTTCCTCACCCGAGGTCGTCAGGCGTGATCAGGCCTTTGCAACGTTCGAAGCCTGAGGCCCCTTGGGACCCTGGGTGATCTCGAACTGGACCTTGTCGCCCTCCGCGAGGCTCTTGAAGCCCTCGGACTTGATGGCGCTGAAGTGAACGAACACATCCGGCCCACCATTTTCCTGGCTGATGAATCCGAACCCCTTTGCGTCATTGAACCACTTCACTGTACCTGTCTCCAAAACAGTCCCCCAAAAAAATGTTCTTGCTCAACCCAGGCAACAAGGCCCAAATCGACCAGAACTTGTATACTACCACAATCGAAACAACAATAGATATAAAAAAGCAATCGACAGATGAATCAGTAAAGATAACCGGTGGCGCGCGACGTGATTCCCTCCCTCCCTATCCGTTCGACCGGTTCGTGATCGGCATCCGGCGGTCCTTGCCAAGGGCGCGGGGGGTGATCTTGACGCCGGGGGGCGCCTGGCGGCGCTTGTACTCGCTCCGGTCCACCAGCGTCACGACCCGCCGCGCGACCTCCTCCGGGTACCTCGCCGCCACCATCTCCGGGACGCTCCTGTCCTCCTCCACGTACATCTTCAGGATCGGATCGAGGAGATCGTACTCGGGAAGGGAGTCGGAGTCCTTCTGGCCGGGCCGAAGCTCCGCCGAGGGAGGCTTGGTCAGCACCCGAACCGGGATCACGTCGCTCCCGCGGCTCTCGTTGTACCGGCGCGACACGCGGTATACCATCGTCTTGAAGACGTCCTTGATCACCGCGAACCCGCCGGCCATGTCCCCGTAGAGCGTCGCGTACCCCACGCTCATCTCGCTCTTGTTCCCGGTCGTCAGCACGATCTCCCCGAACTTGTTGGAGAGGGCCATGAGGATCGTCCCGCGGATGCGCGCCTGGAGATTTTCCTCCGTGGTGTCCGGCGGCCGACCCGCGAACGGCTCCGCCAGCGTGCGTCCGAACGCCGCGAACGCGTCGGAGATCGAGAGGTCGAGGCACCGGATGCCCAGATTCGAAGCCAGCGCGTGGGCGTCCTCCACGCTCTCCGGCGAAGTGAACGGGGACGACAGCGTCACTCCGTGCACCCGGGAGGGGCCGAGCGCCTCCACCGCCACCGCCGCGACCAGCGATGAATCGATCCCGCCGGACAGCCCGATGATCGCCCCGGGAAACCGGTTCTTCTCCACGTAGTCGCGCGTCCCCAGAACGAGAGCCCGGAAGATCTCCTCCTCGATCGGCGGGATCGGCGCCACGAGGCCGCGCTCGGACGATCCCCCGATCTCGCACAGGAGCAGCTCCTCGGAAAACATCTCCGCCCGCGCGATCACTTCGCCGTCCGGCGCGACCACCATGCTCCCGCCGTCGAAGACCAGCTCGTCCTGGCCCCCCACGAGGTTGCAGTACGCGACCGGCAGGCCCGTCCGCCGCGCGTGGGCCGCCACCAGGTCGCGCCGCTCCTCCCACTTCCCCGCGTGGTACGGCGACGCCGAGATGTTGAGGATCAGGTCCGCCCCCTCCTTCGCCTCCCTCGCCACCGGCCCCCGGCGCACCCAGATGTCCTCGCAGACCGTGATCCCGACGCGTGCGTGGCCCACCGGGCAGACCATCGGCTCCGTCCCCCGGCGGAAGTAGCGCATCTCGTCGAAGACACCGTAATTCGGAAGGTGCATCTTGCGGTAGACGCCCAGCACCCTCCCGTTCACCGCGACGCCGGCGGCGTTCCACACCCGCCCCTTCGCGTCCCGGTCGACGAATCCGGCCACGACCGTCACGCCGCGGACGTTCTCCGCCACCTCCCGCCACCCCGCGAGGTTCTCCTCCACGAAGGATGCGCGCAGCAGCAGGTCCTCCGGCGGGTAGCCGGGGAGGACCATCTCGGGAAAGACGACCAGGTCCGCCCTCGCCTTCCGGGCGCGGCCGCAGGCGGAAAGGACCTTGCGGACGTTTCCGGCGATGTCGCCGACGGTGGCGTTGACCTGTGCGAGGGCAAGGCGCAACGGCTTGCTCATGCCGCCATTCTCTTCGAAAGCGGCCGCGGGGGGAAGCCCTAGTCCGCGTTTCTCACCAGGGTTCGTAGCGAGGTGGGGGAGATGGGCGTGGATACAAGGCGCGTGACCGAGGGCCCCGGAGGCGTAGTTGAAACTACGTCGAGGAGCCCGACCGAGCGCAACGCAGTAGACATGCCCATATCCGCCGCCGCAGTAGAAGCCTGGTGAGAAATGCGGGCGAGATCTCGTATGGTAAAATTCACTTTCCCATGGCCTCCCCCTCCCCTCCCCTCTACGGCCGCGACTACTTCCTGCTGAACGCGGCGAATTTCCTCTACTCCCTGTACTCCGTGATCTTCATCTTCCTCCCCGCGTACATGTACCGCCTGGGAATCCGCGAGGGAACGATCGGCGTGCTGATGGCGACGGGGGCGCTCGTGTCGGTCGTCCTCAAGCCCGGCCTCGGGATGGTGGTGGGACGGGGGGCGCGGCGGGCCTTCCTGGCGCTCGGCGCGTTCCTGGCCGCCGCGTCGACGGTGCCGTGGCTCTTCGTGACCGCTCCGGGAGCGCACCTGTTCGTCATCCGCGTGGCGCAGGGGGCGTCCTTCTCCATCTTCACCGCCGCGTCGTATGCCTACATCGCCGCTTCCGCGCCGCCGGCGCGGCGCGCGGAGGCGCTGGGGATCTTCGGGCTCTCCTTCTTCCTCCCCGTATCGGTGGGCGGGTGGCTCGGGGAGTGGGTGATCGGCAGGGCGGGATTCCATGGCCTGTTCGCCGCGGGGATCGGGATCGCGTTCCTGACCGCCCTCTTCCCGCTCGCGATGCGGGAGCCCTCCGCGCGGGAGCGTCCGTCGATCGCCTCCCTGATCGTCTTTCTCTCCCGCCCCTTCCTCCTGCCCAACACGGCGGGATACCTCTTCGGGGTGGCGTACGGGTCGATCTTCACCTTCCTCCCCGTCTATCTCGTCGTGCGGGGATCGGAGTCCCTCGGGGCGTTCGTCTTCGTCTACGCCCTGGCGGTCATCGGGACGCGGATGCTCGGGCGGAAGATGCTCGACCGGCTGCCGCGGGAGTGGGTCTCCCTGTGCGCCCTGGTCCTGATGGGCGCGGGGAACCTCCTGATCCCCGCGGTTCCCGGCGGAGCGGGGATCGTCCTGGTGGGCGCGGCGGCGGGGGCGGGGCACGGGCTCCTCTTCCCGGCCTTGTCGGCCCTGGTGCTCGACCGGGTGGGGGAGGGCTCGTGCGCGATGGCGATGGCGATGTTCACCGCCGCCTTCGACATGGGGCTCGTCACCGGCGCGGCCGCCTTCGGCTTCGTGGCCGAGCGGTTCGGGTACGATGTGATGTTCGTCACGGCCGCGGCGGTGGTGGGCGCGGGGACCGCCGCATTTTTCGTCCTGGATCCCTCGTTCAGGAAAGCAGCGCGTCCCGAACCCGCGCCATGAGCTCCGGGACGTCGGCCTCCGTCTTCCCCTCCGTCGGGATGGGATCGAACAGCTCGACCACGACGCGGCCGGGCCGGATGCGGAGCGAGCCCGAGGAAATGATGTCGTGGCTCCCCGAGATGCGGACCGGGACGATGGGCAGTCCCGACTGAAGCGCGAGGTGGAAGCCGCCTTTCTTGAGCGGCTGCAGCTTCCCGTCCTTGCTGCGCGTCCCCTCCACGTAGATGAGGACGGAGTTGTTCCCCGTGAGCGCCGCCGCCGCGTTCAATAGCGCGGTTCTGGACTGCATCGCGTTCCGCCGGTCCACCATGATCTGCCCGAGGGACAGGAGCACCCACCCGAAGACCGGGATCTTCGAGAGCTCCTTCTTGAAGACCCAGTGGAGCGGGTGCGGGATCGACACCGCCAGCGCGAGGGAGTCGACGTGGCTCGCGTGGTTCGACATGAAGACGTACGGGGCGTTCCGGTCCACGCGGGAGACGCCGCGCGTTTCGATGGTGACGCCGAAGACGGGCAGGAGAATCCTGGAGTAGCTCTTCGTCACCCAGCGGAAGATCTTTCCCTTGCGGTTTTGGCCGGGAACCATCAGTCCCAGCGCGATCGCAGGCAACCCGATCACAAGGGTTACCAGGCCGATGAACGCCATCTGGAATACCGTGCGAACCGTCACGCGTGCCCCCCGTTCTTCCTGCTGCGGGGGTACCCCAGCGGCGCGAAGCTCGTACTGCCCCCTTGGCATTTTCCATCGGGGGTACCCCAACGGCGCGAAGCTCGTGGTGGGGTGGGGCGTCCCCCTCCTGCGGCGACTCCGCCGAGCCCTCCTGTTGCGCGCGCCTTCATTCTTCGTTTCCCCTCCGGGCACACCGCCAGGAGCGGACACTCCGCGCAGAGCGGGTTGCGGGGCCGGCACACTTCCCTCCCGAGGCGGATGAGGTTGAGGTGCAGCGGCCCGTGGTCCCCGGCTCGCACGTGCGGCTCGAGGGAGAGGGCGGCCTTCGCAAGGGTGGACGTGCCGGGGACGAGCCCGAGACGCTTCGTCACCCGCAGGACGTGGGTGTCCACCGGGAAGGCGGGCATGCCGAAGGAGAACAGGAGCAGGATGTTCGCCGTCTTCACGCCCACTCCGGGGAAGGAGGTTAGGTACGCCCTCGCCTCGGAAAGCGGCATCCCGCGCAGGAAGTCGAGGGAGTAGCCGCCCCGCTCCTCCCGGATCCGCGCCAGCGCGCCGAGGATCGACTTCGCCTTCGCCCTGGCGAGCCCTCCCACCCGGATCGCCTCCTCGAACTCCGGCGGCCGCGCGGCGGCAAGCGCCGGGAGCGAGGGAAACCGCTTCACCAGGCGATCGTACGCGCGGTCGCGGTTGGCGTCGGTGGTGTTCTGCGAGAGGATCGTCAGGACGAGGTTGCGGACCGGATCGGTTTCGTGGGCGCAGAGGTCGGGCCGGCCGTACCGTCCGGCGAGCAGGCCGGAAACTTCGCGAAGACGCTCGGATAGCGCGCGGGCCGTCCCCGCCATCAGGCGTCCCCTTCTTCCGGAAGACGCCGAACGACCCGCAGCCCCTCGGGCGTCAGGCGCACCGCGGGCTGGAGCTCCCAAACCTCGATCAGTCCCTTCGCGCGCAGCCCGGCCACCGCCTCGGTGATCTCCCACCGCTCCATCCCGGCCTCCTCGTCCAGCCCTTTCACGGCCGGCGCGGCGCCCGGCCCGATCTCGCGGTAGAACCCCAGCAGGCAATGGAGCAGTTTCCGCTCGTTGCCGGAAAGGGAAGGATCGCTCACGGCGTTTTTCCCGTGGGGGAGGGCGCCGTCGCCGCGACGGCTTTCTTGAGATCCCCGACCTCGGCCTCGAGCTCCCGGATCCGTCGCGCCGCGGCGGCGGCCTCCGACCTGCGGCGGAAGAACCCGGGAAGCCCGGCAAGACATCCCCCCAGCACGCCGGCCCCGAAGCCGGCGACGATCACCACCAGCAGCGAGGTGTCGCCGGAGAGGTTCAGGAACCGCACGGTGATGTAGCCGGGGTTCTGCACGGCAAAGGCCGCAACGAGGGCCAGCAGAACGATGAGAACGATCATCGAAAGCTTCATGGACCTCCTCCTTTCAACCTTGCGATTCCGCTCCCTTCGCTCCCGCCGCCACCTCTTTCTCGTCCCGCTCGGGGCTGTGCATCCCGGCGATCATCCCCCTCACGCGGTCGCACTCGTGGGGACCGGGGCACTCGATCTCGCACGGGTCGATGTGGGTCACCACGTGGGCGTTCCCCAGCATCTCCCGGATCTCCATCTCGAGGTGGTCGGCCACACGGTGTGCCTGTTCGAGGGAATTCTCGCGGCACACCACCACGTGGAAATCGACCTGCTTCTCGGACCCGGAGCGGCGCGTCCGCAGGTCGTGCCAGTCCACCACCATCGGCCGGTGCGCCTCGATGATCGCCGTGACCCGCGCCACCGTCTCCGCCGGGAGCTGGTGGTCCATCAGGTCCTCCACCGCCTCTTTCAGCAGCGGCAGGGCGGCGGAAAAGATGTAGACGCCCACCGCCAGCGCGACCCCCGGGTCCAGCCACTTCCATCCTGTGACCCTGTACAGGGCGAGGGAGACGAGGATCCCGCCCCCGGAGTAGACGTCCGTCTGGAAGTGAAGCGCGTCGGCGACAAGGGCCGGAGAGCCCGCGGTCTCCCCCCCCTTCCGGATGCGAGCGGCGATGAACCAGGAGGCGGCCACGGAGAAGATCATCACGAGGATCCCCACGTCGAGGCCGACCCCCTCGGGGGCTCTTCCCTCGCGCAGGCGCCGCACCGCTTCCCAAACCACCCCCGCCCCGGTGACGGCGATCACGCTCCCCTGGAAAAGGGTGGAGAGCGTCTCCACCTTTCCGTGCCCGTACGGATGGCTCTCGTCCGCCGGGACCATCGCCTTCCGGATCGAGAGGAGGTTGACCGTCGACATGAAGATGTCCGCCACGTTGTCGAGGGCCGACGCGAGGATCCCGAGGGAGCCGGAGACGATCCCCACGGCGAACTTCAGAAGGCAGAGGGTGACGGCGCTCCCGAGGGAGAAACGGGCCGTCCGCAGGCGAAGGCGCCGGTTCTCCGGGGTACCGGCCGTGGTTTCCGGCATCGGTTCGTGCGTCCTTTCCCCTGGCGCGGCCGCGCCAGGCGAGTGAATGCAGGAAATCGGGCACCGTTTCCGGCGATTGCAAGAATAACATATCCTGCCGGGTCCCATGGGCCGCGCCGGCCGGGGCCTGCGCGGCCCCGTGGTACAATCAGCGAATGTTGAAGGTCACGGAAATCTTCGCCAGCGTCCAGGGGGAAACCTCGTATTCGGGGTACCCGTTCGCCTTCGTGCGGCTCACCGGGTGCAACCTCCGGTGCCGGTACTGCGACACCACGTACGCCTACGACGCCGGGGAGGAGTTCCCGCTCGAGGAGGTCGTCTCCCGGGTCACCGCCTTCGGGCTCACCCGCGCCTGCGTCACGGGAGGGGAGCCGCTGCTCCAGGCGGAGGCCTCCGCCCTCGTCGCGGCGCTGCTCGACCGCGGCCACGAAGTCCTCGTGGAGACGAACGGCACGCTTCCCCTTTCCGGGCTCGACCCGCGGGCGGTGAAGATCATGGACGTGAAGTGCCCTTCCTCCGGCGAGGACGGGAAGACGCTGTGGGAGAACTTCCGCCACCTGACGGAGCGGGACGAGGTGAAGTTCGTCATCTCCTCCCCGGAGGATTACCGGTACGCGAAGGAAGTGGCGACAAGGTATCGCCGCGAAAGGAGATGGAGCGTCCTCCTCTCCCCCGCGTTCGGGCTCCTCGCGCCCGAGCGGCTCGCCGGGTGGATGGTCGGGGACGGCCTCGACGCCAGGTTGCAGCTGCAGCTCCACAAGCTCGTCTGGGGACCGGACCGGAGAGGGGTGTGAGGAAGTGACGACGGGAGGCAAGCCGATCGGGATCGCCCTGGTCAGCGGCGGGATGGACAGTCTCGTGATGGCGGAGTTCTGCAGGCGGGAATCGGACCTCTCCCTGCTCCACGTCAACTACGGACAGCGCACCGAGGCGAAGGAGCTCCTGTGCTTCCACGCGGCGGCGGAGTATCTGAAGATCCCCCCCTCCCGGCGACTCGTCGCGGACATCGGGTACCTGAAGCGGATCGGGGGAAGCGCCCTGACCGACGGCGGGATCGCCGTACCGAACGCGGACCTTGGGCGGGAGGGCGTCCCCGTCACCTACGTCCCGTTCCGGAACGCGCACCTGGTCGCCATCGCCGTCTCGTGGGCCGAGGTGATCGGGGCGAAGAACATCTACATCGGCGCCGTGGCCGTCGACTCCTCGGGCTATCCGGACTGCCGCCCCGAATTCTACGAAGCGATGAACGAGACGATCCGGCGGGGGACGAAGGAAGGGAGCGGCATCGTCGTGAAGGCCCCCTTCGTCCACCTGTTGAAGAAGGACATCGTCCTGATGGGAAAATCGATGGGCGTCCCCTTCGAACAATCCTGGTCGTGCTACCGCGAAGGGGAGAAAGCGTGCGGCGTCTGCGATTCCTGCGCCCTCCGGCTGCGCGCCTTCGCCGAGGCCGGGGTCCCCGACCCCCTGCCGTACGAGAACCCGCCCTTTCCCTGTTGACAGGGTGGAGATCCGCCGCTAGAGTCTTAGTCCCAAAACCGCCCGGACGGGACGGATGAATCTTTTCCGGCGCCCGCCCGTCAAAGATAGCAGGAGAGAAGATGGCGAATTTCTACGAAAATAACGGCGATCGCAACTCCAGTTGGGAAGATGCGGGAGGGTTCAACACCCATCTCCTGACCGAGTTGCGCAACGCGATGCTCTCCGTGGAGGACGGCGGAAAGCCGGCGGGTCCCGTGCAGGCCGTGGTGGCGGAGTGGATCCGGCGGCTGCCGGCCTTCGATTTCCCCGACGACGAAATCGGCTAGGGACTAGACCGACCCCGGCAGTCCCAGCAGCTCCAGGTACACCTTCCGGATCCTGTCCGTTTCCTTCCGGTACCGTTCCAGCCGCTCCGGCTCCAGCCACTGCGGGTCGAAGCGGTCGATCGACGCGTCGTGCGCCAGCCGCAGCCGGACGTCCAGGGACCGGAGGAAGCGGTACCCCTCGTCCAGAACCCTGTACTGCCCGAGCGTGACGATTCCCGCGCGCTGCAGTTCGTAGAGCGCCCTGAGGGTGCTCCGCGCACGCGCCGGAGGATGCAAGCCGCCATAGAGAAGCTGCAGGTACTGCACCGCGAACTCCACGTCCACCACACCCCCGCGCCCCACCTTCAGGTTCAGGCGGTCCTCCCGCTCCCGGCCCAGCTCCTGCTCCATCCGCATCCGCAGCCGGTGGATCTCCTCCGCCGCGTTCGGCGGCAGGGGGCGGCCGTAGATGAAGTCCCGGATCTTCTCCTCGACCCGCTTTCCGAGGCCGCGATCTCCCGCCACGAACCGGCACTTCAGAAGCGCCTGGCGCTCCCACAGGTGCGCCGACTCCTCGTGGTACCGCTCGAACGCCTCCAGCGAGGAGACCAGCGGACCCGCGTTCCCCGAGGGGCGTAGCCTTGTGTCGAGCCGGTAGACGATTCCTTCCCGCGTCGAGGTGGTGAGAATCGAGATCAGCCGTTGGGCGACCTTTGCGAAATATTCGTGGTTGGAGAGCTTCCGGAAGTCGCCGCCGCTTCGCCCGGGCTCCGGGGCGCTCTCCCCCGGCCCCGAGTACAGGAAGATGATGTCGAGGTCGCTGTGGTACGACAATTCCTCCGACCCGAGCTTCCCCATCCCGAGGACGCAGAAGGACGCCTCCGCCCCCGTCGCCGTCTCCATCGGGACGCCGAAGCGACGCCGCACCTCCCGGATCGCGAGGATCACCGCCCGGGAGAGGAGAGCCTCCGCCAGCGCGGAGAGCTGGAACATCCCCTCCTCCAGCGACAGGCTCCCCGCCATGTCGTGGATGCCGATCCGCAGCGTCTCGAGGTTCTTGAAGCGGCGCAGCTCGTCCAGCTCCTGCTCGAAGTCATCACACCCCGTCAGCGCCTCCGCGAGGCTTGTGCGCAGATCGGACTTCGACTTGACCAGCGCGGAGAGGTCGTTTCGCAGGAACGTGTCCAGCAGCTCGGGGTGGCGCAGCAGGAAGCCGGAGAGAAAGCGGCTGCTGCCGAACAGGCGAACGAGCGCCTCGATGACCTTCGGCTTCTCGTACAGGAGCGCGTAGAGCATCGTCCGCGCCCCGATGGCGGAGAGGAACCGCTCGACGTGGGAAAGCGCGAGATCGGGGTCGGGGCTCATCGCGACGCGATGGAGTATCCCGGGCCCGATCTTGTCCAGGTAGTGGCGCGCGCGCTGGGGGATCCGGACGTGGGGAGGGCCATGCCGGAGGACATCCAGGTTCCTCCGCGCCGCCTCGAGGTCGCGGAACCCCAGCCGGGCGAGCAGCGAAGGCTCGTCCTCCGCGGCCCGTCCGTGGAGGAAGAGCGCCTGCACCTCTCCGGGGATCCCCGCGGACTCCTCCCGCCGCGCGCCCCCGAAGAGCCGGGCGTAGATCCCGTGAACCGCCGCCGCGTGGCGGTCGAGCGCGGCGTGCAGCTCCGGGGGGCCGGCGAGTCCCATCGCCCGCGCCAGCCGCGAGAGGTCCTCCTTCCGATGGGGCAGGACGTGGGTCTGCCGCTCCCGGTGCGCCTGGATGCGGTGCTCGAGACGGCGGAGGAAGTCGTAGGCGGCCGCCAGCCGTTCCCGTTCCTCTTCCGTCACGATCCCCATCCGCGACAGGGTGGAGATCGTCTCCACGGTGCCGCGCCGCCGGAGCTTCGGCTCCTTCCCGCCGTAGATCAGCTGGTGCGCCTGCGCGAAGAACTCGATCTCGCGGATCCCCCCGAGGCCCAGCTTCACGTCCCGGTCGTCCCTCCCGGACCGCGCCGCCGCGAGGTTGATCCGGTCCTTCATCCCCTTGATCTCCTCGATCGCGGTGAAGTCGAGGTACTTCCGGTAGACGAACGGGACGACGGACCGGAGGAACTCCTCCCCGAGGGAGAGGTCCCCCGCCACGGGCCACGCCTTGATGAGCGCCGCGCGCTCCCACGTCTGTCCCCACGACTCGTAGTAGATCTCGGCGGAGCGCAGCGAGTTGGCGAGCTCCCCGCGCGTCCCCTCGGGACGCAGCCTAAGGTCCACGCGGAAGACGAACCCGTCCTCCGTCGCTTCCGAAACGATCCGGGTGACCGCCTCGCCCAGCCGGACGAAATATTCGTGCAGCGAAACGGATCGCTCGGCCCCTTCCGTCCCCCCCTTGTCCGTTTCGTAGAGGTAGAGGATGTCGATGTCGGAGCTGAAGTTCAGCTCGAGCGCCCCCAGCTTCCCCATCCCCATCACGACGAATCGCGCAGGGCGTCGCGTACCGTCGGAAAGGGACGCGACCGGCGCGCCGAGGCGCGCGTCGAGCGCCCGCCGGGAGAAGCGGACCGCCCCTTCGAGCGCCGCCGATGCCAGCCGGGAAAGATCCTCCGTGACCTCGGGAAGGGGGGCGACGCCGGAGAGGTCGCGCGCCGCGATCCGGGCGACCTCCCGGTGCTTCATCCGGCGCAGGTCCCGCTTGAGCTCCTCCTCCGTCGCGCACCGGTCCGCGGCCGCCAGGGCCTCCTGCCCCAGCGATCCCGGCCCGGGACGACGAAGCACCCCGTCCTCGAGGAAGAGGAGCTTGAAGATCTCCGGGCGCCTGGCGATCTGCTCCGGGATGAACTCCGAGCCACCCAGCAGCGCACCGATCAGCGGAACAAGGTCCTCGCGGGCGAACGCACGCTTCAGGAAGGCGCCGGGCAGGGAATCGACCCACCGCGACAGGTTGAGAAAGAAAAGGTCCGGGTCGGGCGCGTGCGCGGCGGCACGGCTGATGCGATCCCACCCGGCATCCTCCCGGGGAAGGCGGCGCAGGAGCTCGGAGAGCAGCGACAGGGCGCGGGCCGTGTCCCGGACGCCGATCCCCCGAAGATGATCGGCGGTAGGGCCGTCTCTCCCGGCGGGAGGAATCCGGTTCAACGGAAAAGTTTCCGGAGGGCGCCCGGCAGGGGCGGCTTGAGAACCCCTTTCTCGGTCACGATGGCGGAAACGAGGCGGGCCGGTGTCACGTCGAAGGCGGGGTTGTACACGTTGACGCCGTCGGGCGCGACCCGTTTCCCCATGAGGTGCGTCACCTCGGACGGATCGCGCTCCTCGATCGGGATCCGCGTCCCGGTCGGAATCTTCCGGTCGATGGTGGACACCGGGGCGGCCACGTAGAACGGGACCTTGTGCACCCGGCAAAGGACGGCGACGCCGTACGTCCCGATCTTGTTCGCCACGTCCCCGTTCGCGGCGACGCGGTCCGCCCCGACCACGGCGGCGTCGATCTTTCCCGCGGCGAACAGGGACGCTGCCGTGTTGTCCGCGATCAGGGTGCACGGGATGCCGTCCTTCCTCAACTCCCACGCCGTCAGCCGCGCTCCCTGCAGGAACGGCCGCGTCTCGTCCACGTACACGTGGATCCGCTTCCCCGCCGTCACGGCGGCACGGATCACTCCCAGCGCCGTTCCGTACCCCGCGGTGGCGAGGGCGCCCGCGTTGCAGTGGGTGAGGACGCTCCCGCGCGCGGGCAGGAGCTTCGCCCCGTGCGCCCCCATCGCCCGGTTCGCCGCCACGTCCTCCTCGAACAGGGCGACCGCCCGCTCCTCGAGCCGGGAAAAGGCGGCGGCGGGGTCGTCCGGCAGCGCCGCGGCCTCCCGGCGCATCCGGTCGATCGCCCAGAAGAGGTTGACCGCCGTCGGGCGGGTCGCCGCGAGCTCGGCCGCCGCCTCCTCGAACGCCCTCCGCCACGGCCTCCCTTTCTTCCAGGCGCCGCGGACGGCGAGGACCAGGCCGAACGCCGCGGACACGCCGATCGCCGGGGCGCCGCGCACCACCATCGTCCGGATCGCGTCCGCCACGGAGGTGGGATCGGGGCACCGCCGCATCGACTCGACCATGGGGAGGACGCGCTGGTCCAGCAGCAGCAGGGCGTCCCCCTCCCACGCCATGGTCCGGAACGCCCCGCTCAAGGGCGCGCCTCCCGCGCGTGGAACCGCTCCACCTGCCGGAGCACGCGGTCCCGGATCGCCCGGGGAGGCGAGGGAGCCTCCACCGGGCGTCCGGCGCGCAGCGCCGGACGCAGGAGCGTTTCCCGGGAACCGCCGCAGGGGCAACGCCCCGGCGGGTCCGCGGCGGGGAGGACCGTCCGGGCGCCGCACGCCTCGCACGCGTGCACCTGCTTGCGGCCGGACCGCTTCCCCCGCTTCGCGAACGGGACGCCCTCCACTTCCACGATGTCGAGCGCGTAGTCGATCGTAGGGGCGTTGCTCAGGGAGGTCCCGACGCCGAAGCCGTCCGCCGCGTCGCGAAGCGCCCGCACCTCCTCCTCTCCCAGCCCGCCGGAGACGATCAGCCGCACGTGCCGGAAGCCGCGCAGATCGAGCTCCCACCGCACCTCCTGGAGAATCCGCCGGAAGTCGCCCCGGCGGGACCCCGGCGTGTCCAACCGGACGGCGGACAATCGTTCCCGCAACGCCTCGGCCACCCGCACCGCCTCGAACTTCTCGTCCTGGAGCGTGTCGACGAGGCAGACCCGTGGTACCGCCGGATCCACCACCGCGTCGAAGGCGCGCATCGCCGTCACCGTGTCTCCGAGGACCAGGACGAGGGCGTGCGGCATCGTCCCCTGCGGCGCCTCTCCGAGGAACGCGGCGCTGCGGATCGCGGAGACGCCGTCCGCGCCGCCGATGAACGCGTTCCGGTCGATCAGCGTGGAGAGGGCGGGGTGCATCCTGCGGGCCCCGAAGCTCAGGACCGACTTCTCCCCGGCCGCGCGCTTGACCCGGGACGCCGCCGTGGCGATCCCGGACGCCTGGCAGATCGTCCCCAGCATCGCCGTCTCGAGCTCGCAGAAGGCGCCGTACGGCCCTTCGATCGAGAAGACGGCCTCGAAGGGGAGGAAGAGGCTCCCTTCCTCCATCGCCTCCACGTCGACGTCGCTCCCGGCGAGCAGCGACAGCATCTCGTCCATCCCCGAGAGGACGGCATACCCGTAGCCGGACGGGAACGACTTGACGATCGCCTCGGCGGTCACGCGGACGCGATCCTTTCCGGTCGCGCGCAGAACCTCCATCGTCCGGCGGAAGTAGATGTCGGTCGTTTCCCCGCGGAGGATCTCTTCGCGGGTCGGGATGAGATCCATCGGAGCCTCCTTGATGGGGGGGGTCAACGGCCGGGGGCCTTCCTTACCGCGCGGCGGACCACCCGGACACCCAGCACGCTCTCCATCTGATCGAGAGCGAACGCATGCGTGTCGGGCGAAAGCCCCGCCACGAACCGCTCATCCACCGTCGCGTCGTAGCCGCGCATCGCCGCGTCGGCCGCGGTGTAGAGGATGCAGATGTTGGTGACGCACCCGGCGAGCGTAAGGCTTCGGATCCCGTGCCGCCGGAGGATGAAGTGAAGGGGCGTGCCGTAGAACCCGGAGTAGGTGCGCTTCTCCACCACCACGTCCCCCGGCATCGGGGTCAGGGAGGCGGCAACACCCGCGCCGGGTGTCCCTTCCACGGCGTGCGGGGGCCACCCCATCCTCGCGAACTCCGGA
>Ga0326597_10001981_pt1 | contig 31446 bp, 27 predicted proteins | sample RVTome_12_FD_203789 | JGI IMG/M metagenome (GOLD analysis project Ga0326597, IMG submission 203789) | Soil microbial communities from uranium-contaminated site in the Upper Colorado River Basin, Wyoming, United States - RVT100D185 | ecosystem: Environmental > Terrestrial > Soil > Contaminated >...
AACGAATGTGAGGATGGTGGCGATGAGCGCGAGGCTGTAGAGGCCCATTCCAGAAACCATACCGATCGCAGCGACGGCCCAAATGCCCGCGGCTGTAGTGAGACCCATGACAGTGCCTCGCGACTGGATGATCGTTCCCGCGCCGATGAAACCGATGCCGGGAAGAATGGTGGAGGCGATACGTGAAACATCAACGGCTTCTGGGGTGGAAGAGAAGCGTGCCACTTCGATCGAAGCGATCGTCATGACAGCCGTACCGATACTCACAAGTATGTACGTGCGCATACCCGCAGGCTTGTGGTGGATCTCGCGCTCGTAGCCGATGACTCCAGCGAGCACGGCAGCGACGATGAGGCGGATCAAGATTTCAAGAGTGCTAATTTCGGTCATATCCTCCTTGCTTACATTATTCAGCTGCTCCGTGGTGGGCACGCCTGGACTCGAACCAGGGACCTCAACATTATCAGTGTTGCGCTCTAACCACCTGAGCTACGCGCCCACGAACAGCAGCCGAACAGTGTGAAGTGGCAATAATATACAAAATCTCAGTGGATTGGTCAAGGTTTAGGATAGCATATTTTCTGGGGTTCTTGTTGTCCCCAAGGGAGGGCTGGACCACCAATCCCCGTCGCATGACGAGGTTTTGTGATACGATAATCGCGTATGGAACGGCAGGTGAAAATCAAGATTCCTAGGGCGAATAAATTCGTGTACGGAAAACTGCGCGGATCTCTCAAGAAACCGCTAATTATTTTTGTGCCCGGGCTTTTTTGCAGTATTAATGAACATTACTTCTTTAACGGGGCTAAGTACTTTGCAAAACACGGGTACTCTGTCTTTCGGATGAATCTCTACGATCATCACAAAGATGCGCGAAAAGCGGCTGCCTGCACGCTCACTACGCACGCAGGCGATCTTGATGTCGTGGTCGACTATTTTCGAGAGAAAAAGGTCAGGCAAATTTTCGTGGTGGGACACAGCAATGGAGGCGCGGTTGTCTTGCTTTCAAAGAATAAAAATTTCGACGGAGTTGTGCTTTGGGATCCCGCTCATGAAAAACGAAGCGGATACAAAAAGTACAGCTATGTGACGCGCCTTCCGGGATCGAAACACTATCGTATGCGCTGGGCGATCGACTACATCCTCCCCAAAAATCTCGTTGAAGAAGCCGAAACAATCTCCTACGAAAACCTCATCAAAGACATTCATGCGCCGATCAAAATCATCGTCGCCGAAAAGGGGGTGCTCGTTCCGTATGGCAAACGCTATTTCAAAAAAGCAAACGATCCGAAGGATTTCCATGTCTTGAAAAATTCAGGCCACACATTCGACGAAGACGGAGCCGAGGATCGACTTTTCAAAGAAACGCGCAAGTGGTTTGATCGATTTTCAAAGTAATCCTTTGAAACCCCGTCATGCGACGGGGTTTTATGATCCCTTCCCATTGATTTTTCCGTAAAATCTGCCATAGTACGCGCATGAAAAATGAGGTGTACGACATAATCGTGATCGGAGGTGGGCCGGCTGGGATGATGGCAGCTGGGCGCGCGGGCGAACTTGGGAGTCGCGTGCTTTTGATTGAAAAGAATGATCGCCTAGGAAAGAAATTGAGCATCACCGGCGGGCGCAGATGCAACATTACGAACGCGGAATACGACAACCGGCTCTTTCTCGAAAATTTTCCCGAATCCAAACAGTTTCTTTTTTCGCCGTTCTCGAAATTCAACGTCGAATCAACGTTTACATTTTTCGAAAGTCGCGGCCTCCCGATCAAAATCGAAGACCGCAAGCGCGCCTTTCCAAAATCGGAAAAGGCAGAGGATGTTTGCACCTTACTTGAAACGTACGTGAAAGAAAGCGGAAATGTAACCGTGCAACTAAATGCTGCTTTTGAATCGTTCGTAAAAAAAGGAGACAAGCTCGTCGGTGTACAAACGTCTGCGGGCGTATTTCTTGGAACAAAAATTATCCTGGCTGCCGGAGGACTTGCCGCTCCGGAAACCGGTTCAACAGGCGAATGGCTTCCGGTTCTCAAATCCATCGGTCACACGGTGAAAGATCCGGATCCAAATCTTTCTCCCCTTCGAACCTCTGCAACGTGGGTGCACAAACTCTCCGGAACCACTGTCGAAGACATGACCCTCCGCTTTATTCAAGACGACAAGGTGGCCCACAAGGCGCGCGGGCGTCTGCTTTTCACGCACTTCGGCATATCGGGGCCACTGGTCATCAACTCTTCCCATCAAGCAAAAACGCTTCTGAAAAAAGGAGAAGTCATCGCTTCGATTGATCTATTTCCGGATTACGACCTTGGAAGTCTGGATGCGCATCTTGTCGATCTGTTTGAAGAGAATAAAAATAAGCAGCTAAAAACTGTTCTGAAAGACGTGTTGCCTAAGAAACTTAGCGAAACGATTCTCAAAAAATCAGGACTTGGTATCGATGGCGTCTCTGTTCATTCTGTAACGAAAGAACAAAGAAAACTTCTCGTCCGCATCCTCAAAGACTTGCACTTCCCCATCGAAAGCACGATGGGATTCGAGTGGTCCATTGTGGCGGACGGCGGTGTTGATCCGAAAGAAGTTGATTTTAAGTCGATGACCTCGCGCATATTTCCAAACCTCTATTTTATTGGAGATACGCTCAACATCAACCGTCCTTCCGGAGGATTTTCTCTTCAACTTTGCTGGACCACGGGATGGGTTGCCGGATCTCATGCCGCGCAAAATCTGTAACGTCTTCACGGACGGCTATCCCCAAAATCCATTTTTTGCTACACTTGTTTCAGATAAACCTTTTATTTTTTCTATGAAACGATTCTCCGCCTTTCTTTTCGCAATCGCGATCGTCCTCTTACCGGCGGTTGCATCCGCACAAACCACTCTGGTCTATCCAGAAACCCTCTCGAGCTATAACTTCGACGTTCTCTCACCTGCGAGCGCTCTTTATGCGCCGGATAATCAGTACGCAGACTTCCTTCGCGACAATGCACAAATTACCGTCGACTTCGGCATGGACGTTACGAGCGATATCACACTGCACTACACCCTGCTGGATGTCTATTCCGGCTGGCAGGTAACTTTTCTCGACGAAAACATGGCCATCCTCGGCGTGCAATCTGCTTTTTTCAGCACAGGAACAAATTCCGTGACGGCAACCTATACAGGAACTGCCCCGTACCGATTCGTTAAGATCCTTTCTTTTGAAGATGGCCGATGGAAACTTGATGCGATCGAGGCGAGTGTGGAAGTTGAAGAAGAACCGGAACCGGAACCAACGAATGAAGAGGAACCCGAAGAGGAAGAAGTCCCGACAGATGATCCGAATCGCGGAACACTTATCACACTTCCGGACGATGGAAACGCACAGACACATCATGACGAGGCGGTCTATGTGATCGGCGCAGATGGATCTCGCCACCCATTCCCGAACGAAGATGTTTTCTTCTCTTGGTACAAAAATTTTGATCATGTGCTGATCGTTGGAGAAACCGAAATGGCTTCTCGGCCTCTTGGAGCAAACGTCACCATGCGAGCCGGAACAAACCTTGTAAAAATCACCACGGATCCACGCGTCTTCGCTGTCGAACCCGGTGCCGTGCTCAGATGGATTAGCTCGGAAGAAATCGCTGAGGAGCTTTACGGGGAAGATTGGGCGGCGCGCGTTCACGATGTTCCCGACGTTTTCTGGGGAAATTATTCTTTGGGAGACGACATCCTATCCGCTGTCCATCCGACAGGAACGATTGGAGTAGAGCTTTCAACCGGAGAAGTCCTCTACATCCAAAATGCCACGTATTATTCTCTCGACCAGGGAGTGTATGAGGGCATGCGCATCCAGCCGGGCTTCTACGTTGGCCTCGAGAAAGAGCAACTCGACCTGTATGTCGACGGCGGAGTGATCCGTTTTGACCCAGATCTTGCCTATCCATACTAGCAAACAAAAATCTCCTTCTTGCGAAGGAGATTTTTGGTCGGGCAAGCCGGGCTCGAACCGACGACCTCCTGGTCCCAAACCAGGCGCTCTACCTACTGAGCTATTGCCCGAAATAACGAACTTGAGCGAAATGTGGCAAAACTATACCACTCTGTTGAGAAAAGATCAAGAGATTGACACCGAGCCAGTTTATCGCTATTCTAAGCGCAATATGATTCGATTTATTGCCACTTTTTCCCTTCTTTCGTTCATCCTCCTCCCGGGCTTTGTCTATGCACAAGAGGCAAATCCGCTTTGGGCCGGGACGGCAGAATATCTGCGACAGGAGCTCGGATATAGCGCCGAACAACTTTCTACTCCGGTAAATACGGAAGAGCGAGAAGCCTTCCAAAGCAAGGTTGGAGAAGGAGAAGTGGTCGACCCACTCGGAGATGTGCTTGACCGTACCGGAAAAGAAGCACAGATTCAATTTCCCTCCGCAGACCTCCAATCGGCAGTGCTGAAAAAAAATGAACTTGCACAAACGTGGGACATCACCTTTACGGTCGGTGGAATTATTCCCATCCGCCCTTCTCAACCGACACAATTCCTTGCCTACTTTGATCGTGACGGTGACCGCACAAATAACGAATTCCAAGGTATCGGAGTTGGAATGGATGCTGTCTTTATCATCCAATGGACAGAAGAAGACGAAGAATGGCAGACACGATTCCGCTGGTACAATCCCCCGGCTGAATTCTGGGCACGCGACATGGAAACCGATGTATCTTTCGAAATCTCAGGAAATGAAGTCGTGTTCCAGATTCCATTTGAAGAAGTGCCGGGAGACATTGAACTTGTTTGGCGCGCGGTTGCTGCCGTTTCAGAAGGCAGAACGATTACCCAAGTTGATGCAGCTCCGACGGTCGGGTTTCCACCAGCCATCGGTGAGACCCTCCCAAAAGCACCAAACTTCGATCAAAAGTGGTACGAGAATCCATTTCTCTGGCTCGTCGCCGGCCTCAGTGTCGCTGCTCTTGTCCTTCTCGGCGTTATCCTGAAACGAAGACGCAGGCGACTCCATCGACTTGGAACAAACGAATAGACGCAAAAACACCCCTCATGGAGAGGGGTATTTTATTTTCGCTGATACAAATTATAGCGGTATTCTTCTCCCGGTATTCCCTCAATGATCAAGTCAGCAAATCGTGCGACAGGAAGTGTATAGGGAATATGCTGAATTCGCTGACGGAGAAGAAAATTTTCCTTAATCCCATCTTCATCTGTCGCCGCGCGAATACGCGTGTCTCTCTTGATGCGATTTTGCAATCGAACTTCGTCTGACACATGTAAGTACAGCACCACATCTGCATCTCTGAGTGGGTGAAAGTCACCTTCCACGATGAGCGTTTTGACCTTTGGCACGCGATGTGAGTACTCTTCGGCGGCAACGGCAATGCCGCTGGCGTCATCATAATGAGGAACCAGTACCGGTCGCCCTTCGCGAATCTTATCGACGTTCCGGCGAAGCAGGTCGAAATCGTACTTCAGAATCGGATCCTTCCCCTCAAGTTTAGAGCGATCTAATCGAGTGCCAATCACATAGTCGTCTGTTGAAATTGAATCGCTCTCAGGCAACCGCTCTATCATCTTTTTTGCAAGGGTCGTTTTCCCACTTCCAGCACCCCCAACAAGAGATACGACCTGAACGTGACTTGTTTCTTTTGAAACGAGCTCGTTAATCCTCTCGAGAAGCTGATCTAAACCAACGGCTGATTCGATCTTCTTAAAATCTTGATCTAATCGCTCCTGAACCTCCGCATCGCTTTGCATCAGATCTATTCTCATACACCAGAAATTTATCACAAAATATTTCATGAATAAAGCGGATCTTTTTGAATTGCAGGACACAAAGAGAAAACATAATCCTCTATAAACAAAACCAGCCGCCGGAAGCGACTGATGTTGTTTACCTAACTGACCTCGTTTGTGGGATCGCTGAGCGAGCCTCATCACCGAGCATCCGCTCGGTGCAGCCAACGCTTAGCGCTGGTCTTTTCACAAACCGAGCTCAGCTCGGTGGAGCGGGTAGCGGGAGTCGAACCCGCATCACCAGTTTGGAAAACTGGGATAATAGCCGCTATACGATACCCGCGTGGGTGATGTTTCCAAAATTGTTCAACTGCGGCGTTGCACGCATCGCCGATCGCGTCACCATACGGGTAGTATGGCTCCTAATCGGCTCGCGTGCGCCTTGCATTTGAGCCAATTTTGAAAACATCACACAGATTTCGTGGGGAAATAGTACCCGATTTCGAAAAATTTGGCAAGAGTGGCCGGAACAAAAAAGGCTCCGCCACTTGGCAGAGCAGGCTAGGAGACACTTGCGTCGAGCTTCGCCTCCACGAGCCGAATGAGATCTCCGATGGTCTGCAACTTGTTAGACTCCTCGTCGTAGACCTGAATCTCCAGATCATGCTCAAGCGTCATGAGCATCTCGTTTATCGCGAGGCTGTCCAAACCGAGCTCATCCAGACGAGCCTCCGCCGTGAACATGATCTCGTTGTCGAACTCGAAATTGGCTCTGACGCACAAGAACACCCGTTCTTGGACGGTCATTTCTCCCATGTCTTCCTCCTCCAAAATTGTTTCCTGGGGGCACTTTACTGATCCTGTCTTCTTCTTGTCAACTCTGCATCTTCGGACATCAGGATGGAAAAACAGAAGCACAAATGGCGACCGCGAGAGCATCGGCGGCGTCGTCGACCTTCGGAGCAGACTTAAGCGAAAGCAATTGAGCCACCATAAACTGCACGGCCTTTTTGTCCGCCTTCCCATCGCCAGAGAGCGCTTTTTTGATCTGCGTTGGCGTAAACTCAACCGCCCGGATGCCGCGACGCGCCGCAACAAGCCGGACGACACCGCGCGATTCGGCAACGTCCATGGCCGTCTTCACATTCTTGCTGAAATACAGTTTCTCAATAGCGATAAGATTCGGTTGAAGCTCGCGAATCACTGTGTCTAGGTCGCGCTCAAGTTCGAGAAGCCGATCGGCAAAATCAAGTTCCGCAGATGTGGAAATAATGCCGTGATCAATTGCGCACAATTTTCCGCGCTCGCTTGTCACGCAACCAAAACCGAGCCGGCCAAATCCTGGATCAATTCCGAGAATTTTTGTCATATATCTCTGGTCTTCGACAAGCTCAGGCAATAATCGTGTATTCGATAAACCTGTCGAAACGCGCATGTTTAATCTTCGTTCGTAAAAATCGCGTCCACGTCATCGTACTCGTCGAGGAGGTCGACGAGTTTCTCGAGCTTTTCTTTTTCTTCTGCGCCAACGATCTCCACGGTTTGATTTGGCAAGTATTCAATTCCTGCAACGTCTGGTGTAATTCCAAGCGCTTCCACATTATCGACAACCGATTTCAAGTCCTCTACTTTGCTCACAATCTGCACACCGCCTTCGTCCCACTGAATGTCCTCGGCTCCCGCGTCGATCATTGCAAGTTCGAAGGCATCGCGATCCTGCACGGACGTATCCGCGAATGCGACGACTCCCTTTTTATCAAACATCCACATCACGCTTCCGCCATTCCCGACGTTGCCTCCATTTTTTGACATGATCGTCTTCACCTCTGCGACGGTACGATTCCGATTATCCGTGAGACACTGGATGAGCATGGCAGCACCACCAGGACCGAACCCCTCGTAGATGACTTCCACAAGTTCTGCCGCCCCTCCCTCGCCTGTGCCTCGGTCAATCGCTTTTTGAATCTTATCCTTAGGCATGTTCGCTACCTTTGCGTTATCGATGGCGACGCGAAGGGAAAAATTAAAATTCGGATCCCCGCCGCCATTTTTTGCGGCAATGGTAATTGCTTTGGAAAGTTTCGTAAAAACGGCCCCACGCTTTGCATCCGCCGCCCCCTTTTTCTTTTGAATATTGTGCCATTTAGAATGTCCACTCATACGCCTGCATCCTACCAAACCAAAAACCACCCGTGAAGGGTGGTTTTGTCTGACTGGTTCGATTACTCAGCTTCTTCAACTTCTTCTGATTCCGCAGAGGCTGCGGCGGACGCCTCTTCTGCCGCCAGGTCTTCTGGAATGCCACCGAGACCGAATCCGGTTCCGGCAGGAATAAGCCTTCCAATGATCACGTTTTCTTTGAGACCATCAAGCTTGTCGACTTTTCCAGTTACGGCAGCGTTAATGAGCACGCGAGCGGTTTCTTGGAAGGACGCCGCTGAGAGCCACGAATCCGTCGTCAAGGAAATCTTTGTGATTCCGAGCAACAAGTCTTCTGCCTCGGCTGGCTTTCCATTCTTTGGAATCGTGTCATTTGCATCGAGGAAACTTGCACGCTCCACCGTTTCTCCCGGAAGCAGGTCTGTATCTCCCGGATCGGCAACACGCACGCGCGAAAGCATCTGACGAATGATGAGCTCGATATGTTTGTTGTTGAGCTTCTGTCCTTGGCTCGCATAAATGAACTGCGTTTCCTTGGAGAGATACTTCTGCACGGCATCTTTTCCTTTATGCTTGAAAAGGAGTTGAAGATCGATATTTCCGTCGGTGAGCTGGTCGCCAGCTTCCACCTGATCTCCATCCTTCACGTACAAAGTGAATCCCGGCGGAATGATGTACTCGCGCTGTTTCTCTGTTTCGAAAACGACTTTCATTTGTCCTTCTTTCGGGAAGGACACAACGCCATTCACCTCAGAAATCACATCGCCGCTCTTCTTTACCGCAAGAACTTGTCCGGCCTTCACTGAATCACCATCTTTGACACGAACCTCGGCAGTCTTCCCGACGATGTACTTCACTTCATCGACCCCTTCATGCAAGATCTTCACGGTCTTTTGTCCCGGACGTGTGTCAACAATTTGCTTTCCCGTTCCCGCCTGAACGATTTCACGCTGAGCATTTTCAATGACGATGCTCCCGGAAACTTCTGCCATGATGGCCTTCTGTTTTGGTACGCGCGCTTCGAAGAGTTCTTCCACGCGAGGAAGACCCTGAGTAATGTCCTTTCCGGCAACACCACCTGTATGGAACGTACGCATGGTAAGCTGGGTTCCCGGCTCACCGATTGATTGCGCGGCCATGATACCAACAGCGGTTCCGAGCTTCACGAGCTTGTTGTGAGCCAGGTCATATCCGTAACATTGCTGGCAGACACCACGTCTGAGCAAGCATGTCATCACAGAACGCACATGAGCTTCTTCAAGATCGGTCTTTGCCTCTTCAAGCTCGCGAATATGCGTTTCGGTAATGAGTTCTCCAGCGGGAACAAGCACCTTCCGGCCACCTGGTTTCACAATATCGGAAAGGGCAATGCGGCCAAGAATACGAACGAGCAAAGGCTCTCCGATTTCGTCTGATTCTTGTTTGGTAAGAACAACGCCATCCTTATCGCCACAATCTTCTTCCTTCACAACGACATCTTGAGACACATCCACAAGACGGCGCGTGAGGTATCCAGCGTTCGCGGTTCGAAGCGCGGTGTCGGTAAGTCCTTTTCGCGTACCGTGACTTGAGATGAAAAATTCGAGGACATCATAGCCACCTTGGTACGAACTTTTCACAGGGAGTTCGATAATGTCTCCGGACGGGTTTGCCACAAGACCTTTCATTCCGATCATCTGTGTCATCTGACCCCACGATCCACGAGCACCCGATTCGATCATGGTAAAGGCAGGATTATCTTCCGGAAGCGATACCTTTGCCACCTCGGAAATACGATCCTTAATTTCATTCCATACTTTAATAATGGACGTGTGACGCTCGGTTTGGGTGAGCAAACCTTGGCTGTAATAATCGTGAATCTCGCGAATGCGCTTATCTCCTTCTTCAATAAGTGCCGGCTTTTCATCAAGCACAGGAAGATCAGACATTCCCCAAGAATATCCCGCCTTGGTGCTCCAAGCGAAACCGAGTTCTTTGAGCGAGTCGAGAAGAACTGCGGTTTTTTCAAATCCGTGAATTTCGATGTTGTACTTCACGACGGCGGAAAGCTCTTTCTTCCCGAGACGTTGGTTCATGAACGGAACTTCTTCCGGGAACTCGAGGTTCACCATAATACGTCCGGGTGTCGTGTCTACAATGTCTCCATTCTTGAGGCGAACTTTGATCCATTCGTGAAGCTCGATGGCCCCTTGCTGGTGGGCGCACAGAGCGTCTGTTTCATCACTGAACAGTTTGAGTTTTTCTCCCGGCTCGCCAGAAGCCATGGTGAGGTAGAAGATTCCCCAGGCGATGTCTTTTCCAGGTGTTGCAACCGGAGCGCCATGCGCCGGCTTTAAAAGGTTTTTGGAAGACAGCATGAGATGTTCGGCTTCCGATTTTGCCTCATCCGTGAGCGGAACGTGGACAGCCATTTGGTCTCCGTCAAAGTCCGCGTTATATGCGTCACAGACGAGCGGGTGTACTTGAATGGCTTTTCCTTCGATCAAGACTGGGCGGAAGGCTTGAATTCCAAGTCGGTGAAGCGTTGGCGCACGGTTCAAGAGCACGAATGCCTGCTTTGTCACTTCTTCCAAAATATCCCAAACCTCTGCGCGATCTCCTTCAATGAAACGATTTGCACTGCGAATGTTATGAACGTACTCACGATCGATGAGCTTGGCAATCACAAACGGCTTGAAGAGCTCAAGAGCCATCTTTTTTGGAATACCACATTGATCAAGTTTGAGGTGCGGACCAACGACAATCACAGATCGACCGGAATAGTCGATGCGCTTTCCGAGCAAGTTCTGTCGGAATCGTCCTTGTTTTCCTTTGAGCTGGTCGGCAAGAGATTTGAGCTGACGTTTCTTTCCTGTCGCCGCAATCACGGTTTTTGAACTGCGCGCGCTGTTGTCAATGAGCGCGTCTACCGCTTCTTGAAGCATGCGCTTTTCGTTTCGACTGATGACTTCTGGCGCATTCAAATCGTGCAGGCGTTTCAGTCGGTTATTGCGGTTGATCACTCGTCTGTACAAATCGTTGAGGTCGCTCGTTGCAAATCGTCCTCCGTCGAGCGGAACCATCGGACGCAAATCCGGTGGAATGATCGGAATCGCTTCCAGAACCATCCAAGACGGGTTAATGGCGTTGAGAGAGAGGGATTTTAAGAGCTTGAGCCGTCGCATGAAGCGGTCGTACTTTGCCTTTGACGCTGTACCGAGTTCAGACTCAAGTCGCTTCATGGTTTCTTCGATGTTGGCTCGGTCGAGGAGCTCCTTCACCGCTTCGGCACCGATGCCCGCCTCGAAAATGTGACCGTACTTTAAAGACCAGTCGTGATAAGTCTGTTCAGAAATCACTTCCATGACGCGCATGGACTTGAGATCTTTATCGACTTCAGAAAAGTCTTCGTTGAGTTCATCGATTTTTTTATCTCGAATTTCCTCGAGATGCTTTGTCTCCGCACTGATCTTTTTCTCGTCGCCTTCAAATTTTTGTTCAAGTCGCGAAACGTCGCGCTTAAACTCTCCTTCGATCATCTTCATTTTACTCTTATACTCCTGATTCACTTGTTCGCGTGTCTGTTCAAGCGCCTCTTGATTCACGTCGGTGATAATGAAGCTCGCGAAGTAAATGATCTTTTCAAGCGTCTGCACGGACATGTCAAGAACGGTTCCAATTTTGCTTGGAACGCCGCGCAAGAACCAAATGTGCGTAATCGGAGCAGCGAGTTCGATGTGGGCCATGCGCTCGCGACGGACAATAGAGTGCGTAACTTCCACTCCACATTTGTCACAAATAATCCCTTTGTAGCGAATTTTCTTGTACTTACCGCAATAACATTCCCAGTCCTTTGAAGGCCCGAAAATTTCTTCGGCAAACAGACCGCTCTTTTCGGGTTTCTGTGTGCGGTAATTGATCGTTTCCGGCTTTGTCACTTCACCGTGGGACCATTCTCGGATGGTGTCCGGAGAAGCGACGCGTAGTCGGATGGAATCGAAATCGTTGATCTTTAGTGTGTCGGTTTTCTGAAACATATTATGCTCGTCCTCCTTTCCCGCCATCGGCGGATTTCTTTTCGCTATCAATCTCGACTTTCTCTCCTTCCTTCAGAAGTTCGACGTCGAGACACAGACCCTTGAGCTCACGAATAAGAACGTTAAATGATTCAGGAATGTTGACCTTCTTAATCGGTTCACCTTTGATGATCGCTTCGTAGGCCTTGGATCGTCCAGGGACGTCGTCAGATTTGATGGTGAGAATTTCTTGGAGCGTGTGAGCCGCGCCGTAGGCTTCGAGCGCCCAAACTTCCATTTCTCCAAATCTCTGTCCGCCATACTGCGCGCGTCCACCGAGCGGCTGCTGGGTGATGAGTGAGTACGGACCGATCGAGCGTTGGTGAATTTTGTCCTCAACCATGTGAATGAGACGAAGGATGTACATGTATCCAACCGTAATTTTGTGATCGAACGCTTCTCCGGTCTTTCCGTCAAACAAGTCGAGCTGTCCGGTCTTTGGGAATCCTGCTTTTTCCAGTTCGCCTTCGATTTCCCGCTGGGTGATTCCGTTCAAAACCGGAGTGGCCACGTTGTATCCAAGCGCGTTGGCGGCAAGTCCGAGGTGAACTTCCAAAATTTGCCCGAGGTTCATACGCGAAACCACACCAAGCGGCGTGAGGATCACGTCCACGGGAGTTCCATCCGCCATGAACGGCATGTCTGCTTTTGGCACGACTTTCGAGATGACTCCTTTGTTTCCATGTCTTCCGGCAACCTTGTCTCCCACCTGAATCTTTCTCAAGTCGGCAACGGTTACTTGGATGGATTTAATGACGCCCGGAGAAAGCTTGTCTCCGCTTTCGCGCGAGAACACGGTCACGTCCACAACTTTTCCGTGTTCGCCGTGTTCAAGATAGAGCGAGGAGTCGCGTACGTCGCGAGCCTTTTCCCCGAAAATGGCGCGAAGAAGTTTTTCTTCGGCGCTAAGTTCCGTTTCGCCCTTTGGAGTAATCTTTCCGACCAAAATGTCACCGGATTTTACTTCGGCTCCAATGCGAATCACTCCTTCCATGTCCAAGTTTTTCAGTTTTTCTTCCGAGACATTCGGGATGTCAGCGGTCACGACTTCCGGTCCGAGCTTGGTGTCGCGGACGTCGATCGTGTAGTGCTCAATGTGAATGGTTGTGAAACGGTCGTCATGAACGAGCTCTTCGTTCAAAATGACCGCGTCTTCAAAGTTGTATCCATCCCATGCCATGAACGCAACCAAGCAGTTTTGTCCGAGGGCGAGCTCGCCATTGTCCACCGAAGAAGAGTCGGCAATGATGTCTCCCTCTTTTACTTTCTGCCCGGGATGAACAATCGGACGTTGGTTAATGCTTGTGGAGTTGTTTGAGCGAAGGAATTTCTTGAGTTCGTAGTGGAAAACGTTGTTCTGGCTGTCGGTAATTTCAATCCGCCTTCCGTCAACAGCCGTTACTTCGCCTCCCTGTTCGGCAACAATCACATGCCCGGAATCTTTTGCCGCACGCACTTCAATTCCCGTCCCAATGATTGGCGCATCCGGTTTGATCGTTGGAACAGCTTGTCGTTGCATGTTCGTTCCCATGAGCGCGCGCGTCGCGTCATCGTGTTCCAAGAAAGGAATCAGCGCCGTTCCAATCGAAACGATCTGACGCGAAGACACGTCCATGTAATCGACTTCACTCTGGGAAACGATTTGCGGTTCCCCGAATTTTCGTCCGGAAATAAATTCATCCTTAAAGTTTCCATTTTCGTCCGTCTTGATACTTGCCGGCACGGTAACGGAACGTTCTTCCTTGAACGCGTTGATGTATTCGACGTCGTCGGTTACACGCGTCACCGTTTTTCCTCCCACCTCTTCTTTCACGACTTTTCGATACGGAGTTTCGATAAATCCATAATCATTGATGCGCGCATAACTTGCGAGGTGACCAATGAGTCCGATGTTTGGTCCTTCCGGTGTCGCGATCGGACAAATACGTCCGTAGTGAGTTGGATGCACGTCCCGAACTTCAAATCCCGCGCGCTCTCGGCTGAGTCCTCCAGGTCCCATGGCTGAAAGTCGGCGTTTGTGTTCGAGTTCGGCCAGAGGATTGGTTTGATCCATGAACTGAGAAAGCTGGGAAGACATGAAGAATTCCCGAATCGCACCAATGACTGGGCGGGCGTTGATGAGCCGGCCTGGAGACAAGGTTTCAATGTCCTTGGTGGACATGCGATCCTTAATAATGCGCTCCATTCGAGCAAGACCCACGCGGAACCGACCTTGGATAAGTTCTCCTACGGCACGCACGCGGCGGTTTCCAAGGTGATCCACGTCATCCGGATCTTCTTGCACGATATTGAGGCGGATAATTTCACGAACAATTCGAACCAAATCTTCCTTGCTGATAATGCGGTTCGCTTCGTCGGCAACCATCTCATCGGTCGTTTCCATGTTGAAACGCAAGTTGAACTTGTATCGTCCAACTTTTCCAAGGTCGTAGCGATCGAAGTTGAAGAACATCGAGTGAATGAGCGACTTCGCATTATCTGCCGTTGCACGATCTCCCGGACGAATACGCTTGTACACTTCGATGAGTCCTTCGTCTTCATCGCTTGCCGCGTCTTTATTCAGCGTCGATTCGATGTAGTGGTTCGTTGGATGCGTGTCGATATCTTTGAAGAGCTCTGTAATCTCTTCATCTGTTGGATATCCAAACGCACGCAAAAGCGAGGTTACCGCCACTTTGCGTTTTCGATCGATCTTTACCCAGATCACGTTCTTTGGATCTGTCTCAAACTCAAGCCACGCTCCGCGGTTTGGGATGATTTTCGCGCCATAGTAACGGCGTCCTCGGTAAACGTCCGCGGTGAAAAAAGCTCCGGCAGAACGGACAAGCTGAGAAACAACGACACGTTCCACGCCGTTAATCACGAACGTCCCTCGGGGAGTCATGATCGGGAGATCGCCAAGGTAAATTTCTTGTTCTTTTGTTTCGTTGCTTCGTTTGTTTACGAGTCTGGTCTTGACTCGAAGCGGCGCCTCGTATGTCACGTTCTTTGCACGCGACGTTTTCTCGTCGAATTTTGGTTCGTCGAGATAATAATCATCGAAATAAAGTTCGAGATCTCGGCCGATGAAATCTTTCACCGGAGAAACCTCGTGAAAAAGTTCTTTGATTCCTTCTTCGTAGAACCATTTATAAGAATGGCGTTGCACTTCGATAAGGTTTGGGAGATCCATGGCATCTCCGACAGCCCCTTCGAAATGAATACGCTCTGTTCCCTTGCGGGCTGGGTTGCGTCGTGCACTCATCATATGGCGAGAAAATAAAAACGTCATTTCATGAAGAAATGAGTTCAACTATTCGTTTGCATGGCGGCGATTAAGCACCAGAAGCGAATTAAGGTGACTTAGATTCGCGCACCTGGTAGACCGTTCTGCCAAAAACGAGGTACGGATTTCGGGCGGATCTTAGCACGGGTCTTCAGGCACGTCAAGCAACAGGTGTGAAAAAGCAGTGGATGAACCGAAAATAGGGAAAATTTGCCTCTACTGAGCTAAATGCATGAGGAGAAGTCGGCTGTCAAATAGAGGTAATTCCCAGTTTTTCCACAGGACTTGTGCGCACGTGCAAGCAAAAAAGACATTCCATAAACAAAAAACAGCCCGAGACAGGCTGTTCTTTCTGATGCTCCGATAAAAGCTGCAAAGTAAAGTCACGATTTACGAAGAGTCAAATCGCAGTGTTTGAGCGCGAGGAGAGAGATTTTGCAGCGCCCGAAGGCACCGCGTACGCTCGCAACTTCGATCCGACGGAATCGTACCTACTTCGCAGCTTGTATGGGAGCAACCTATGGCGCAATAATAATGCGTTTAGATAATTTGTTCAATGGCCGGGCGCACGGTTTGCTTCCTCTCTTCTGTACACAACAACGTGTTGTGCGCAGGAGAAGGGAGGATCCGGGGCGAGGAGGCAGCGGTTGCTGCTTCCTCGCCCCACGTACCTGTGGATCCGTTCAGGTGTGCAGTCCTTCGACGGCACGATCCGAGTCCTCGCTCGGCAGGCTGGCGTCCAGTTCGATCGTCGCGGACTTCTCGTAGTCCGTGAGGAGGACGCCGAGGAGCAAATCGCGCGCGGCCTCGTAGGCGAGGCGCCGATCACCGCGAGCGTTCTCGCGACGACGGTCGGCAAGCGAGATCATGAGACGGAGCACGTCGCTCTCCGTAACCCAGATCAGCGGATCGTCCGAGACGACCCAGACCTGCTGGCGCTCGCCACTCGGAAGCTCGACGAACGTCTGCTCCTTCGTGATCTCGCTTTCGCGGGCCGACTCCCCGTACTTCGCGGGGAGATTTTTGTTTGTCAATGCACGCTCTTCACGCACGATCTCGGCCTTGGAGAGGCCGTAGATCCCGAACACGCCTTCGCGCAGTTCGGCTGGACGGAGCATAGCGCCGGGCGCCGGCTCGTCCAAACGTGCGATCGGTTCGGGCAAGCCTTCGGGCGCCGTCGTTCTGCCCTCCGCCACGCGAGGCGAAGCGCTGATCGGCTGCTCACGGCGACCCGAAGGACGCTTGAACACCGGCGTGGCACTCAGCCGGCAGGCACCGTCGAGCTTCTTCCAGGACGGGCTGCCCTGGAGATGTTCGTAGAGCATGCCAGCTGCCTCGCCGCACCAGACAGATCCACCGGGAAACGTTTCACTCGGGATGTGCTTCCGCAGAAGGTCAGGAGCCGGGAACATCTTCTCGGATTCATCTGCACCCGTGTAAACGGGCACATATGCCGGGCGCTGATCGACAACCTCGGGACTGAACGCCCGATGGAGAAGATCCGGACGAGGTTTCGTCTGAGGCTTCTTTCGTGACCAGTCGTTCGGTGGGCGCTTCGGACTGCCCTGCTTGCTGGGCTTGGGCGGCCGCACGGAAGCTTTGACATCCCGCTTGGTCGACGGACGACGCGCGTGATCCCGCTGATCACGCCAGCCGGAACGCTTCGCGGCATACGGCGAGCTGCCCGCTCGATCTTTGCCCGGATTCAGCTTCCACGGCGGTCTGCCGAGATCCGCGCCGAGCTTGTTCAGGTGATCCCACAGCGGAACGTCCTCGCCTTTGTGGCAGAGGTAGCACCGCGCATCTTCGCGAGCTTCCTCGCAGGTCGCGTGCGTACCCGATGTCCAGAACATCGGCATACGCACATCATCCTGCCGAAAGCTCCATTTGAGCCCGCGGCTGTATCCGCAAGCAACACATTCGATCCTGTCTTCCATCGTCATCACTCCTGAGGGGGGTTCGTTAAGAGCATGCCGGAGAACTACTCCAGCGATTCATTGCCAGAAGAGAAATTCTGAAAAAGAATCGCTGGAGAAGCTTTTGTATGATAGTAGGTTGAAGGATCCTTGTGAAGGCAGAGGAAAATCCGCTCATGGAGGGTGAGAAGCTGTTCAGAGGTCAGGCGCAATGCTCTGGACGTGAATAGCGCGACATTTGCACGCGTGCGAGAAACCGAAGTCTCATCGCAGAGGGGCGTTGTCAGCAGTGGCAGAGGATCATTCACCCAAAAGTGTGTGAACGATACCCAGTTGGGCATGCCAGTGCATTGTTCTCCCCCTTCATGAAAGGATTTAAAAAACCACATGCCAGGATTCGAGAATGCTCGAACCACAACACGTGGTTTTTTCGGGCGAGAAATAGTCTCACAATACCCAAAGATAAGCACTCTCTCCTGTGCAGACCCCGCTTCGCGGGGCTCTTATCTTCTCTCCCCAGGATGATGATGACCTTCGCTTCGAAACGAAGAGCGGACTATACCTCATTTTTCGCCCTTTGTCAATCTCCGCTTGGAGAAAAAAGTGGATCATGGGGACAGAGGGTCACTGGGTCATCAATTTCTTTGAATCTATGACTCTATAACCCTTTGACTCTTTTCCTCCCCCAAGTGGAGTCCCGAGCTGTGTTGCTCTCGTGCCGTGTCAGGATCCACGGGTGAGCGAACGCTCGGGCTAGCTGTGGAGTGCGTACACGATCTGCGCAAGGCTCCAGCAAATGTAAAGGGGGGCGCTCAAAAACATGGCCCACCTGATCACTGCGTTTTCAAACCACGATTTGGCCAACACAACCAGAATAATTTCCAGTGTGATAAACAAAACGTGTGCTGCGATGAACGGCCATTTCTCTGAAATACCGCCGAAGATGAAGCCTTCGAAACAGATTCCGCCGTTGGCGACGAAAATCAGCGTGAGAAGAATGAGATTCTTCTCGAGGCTCGTCAGCGCTTCACTCTTGGACTTCGGTGGAGTCCACACGCCTTCGGGTTCCATTACCTTTCCTCCTTGAATATGGTACTCCGCTTGTGTGGTTGTAGAGAGTGCGTAGGGCGCAGGAAGAAGTGTGTAGGAACCTACGTCCTACGTCCTCCCGCCTCCTCCCTCTACTTACTACACAAGTGGAGTCCCGAACATGTTCGTGCGACTCCAGAGGTTGGTGTCGTTGTTCGGGGTTAGTTGAGCGACTCGAGAGTCGCTCGGTCCATGGCGCAGACCAGTTCATCCTCGAGAGGCTGGAACTCTCGGCCGACGGTCGGTCCGAGGAGGTCGACGCGATCGTCGAAGTAGTCCTCGGCGTCGACGCAGAGGATGCCCTCTTCGCCGAAGTAGGTCACACCTTCGTCGACGATGGCGATGACGACAAGCTCGTCCTCGGGATCATCGAACTGGAAGACGGGCACGTCGCCCAGCTTGGCTGTGGCGCAGAGCTGGACACTGCAGTCCAGATCCACTGTATTGCAACCAAGGAGGAACAGAAGGAATGTAAAGCGCATGATAACCTCTTTTTCGGAAACGGGATGTCTCCGCCTAAGTCGATTTTACCAGATCAACTTGGGTGGAGTCCCGAGCGCGCGCTGGGACTCATCGAGTCCTTGGCTCGGGTTAGAAGTTGTAGATCAGGCCTCGGCGATGTTGCCCATGTAGCACTGGAGCTGGGCGAAGAACGTCTCCTTGAGCGAGATCGGGGTGTCGTAGTAGCTCGGAGAGCTGATGTACGAGCCCCACGGCCGGTCGAGCTCTTCCTGCGTGAACTCGCCGCCCAGGTCGATGCGTCCGATTTCGTACGAACGACTCCCGAGAAGCTCGTTGAGGAAAAGGCCTGCGGCTGCCATTGCGGCTCGGACGGTTTCCATGATAGCACCTCACTTTGACAGATGAATTCTGCCAACGGAATTCTCCGCTTGGGGGAAAGTCGTGGAGTGATAAAGTCGTGGAGTCGTAGAGTGAACTTTACGACTTTCTGACTTTTCGACTTTTCGACTCCCACCCAAGTGGAGTCCCCAGCACCAGAGTCCGAATAAGTGCTGAGGTCGCTTGATTGTCATCGAGCCGCCCACCGCCTCCGGCTACCGCTGAGGTAGACCGGAGGACGGCGGGAGACTCGGAGCTGGGCAGGCCGAGCGTGTCGAGGACTCCGTCGAGTCCTTTGGCTAGGGTGAGTTGTTAGGCCTGCACGAAGTGCAGACCTGCAAGCACGTAGAGGGCGGCGACGTTGAGCACCACTGAGCGAAGTGCCTCCGCTGCCAAGCCATTCCACGATCGTTCGATCCATGACTGGCTTTCGTCCTCCTCCAGGCGGAAGAAGTAGACGCTCACGGAGCCGGTGGACATGACGAACATAACCATCGATAATTCGGTCGGGAGGGAAATGTTGGCCACCGCCGAGTAGACCACCACGTAGGCGATGATCAGGATGGTGGCCAAGACTGCCCAGTGTGATTTCTTCATGTAACCCTCTCGGTTCGAAGACGGTGTGCCTCCGATGGATTTCTCCGCTTGAATGAAGGAATCTGGAATGCGGAATCTGGAATCTGGGGTTTCCTTGATTCTTGATTCCTGTCCCCTGATTCCTTTCCTCAAGTGGAGTCCCGAGTGGCGATCGTGACTCCTTACGATGTAGAAAGATTCATAATCGCATGAGTTGCCTCTCGGGTAGTTTGGGTTGTGTATCAGGGCCTACGTCCTCCACGGCGCCGCCTTTGGTTTTGGCCGTTGCCGCCGAAGATGGTGACGTTGAACGTGTAGCTCGTGCCCCCTTTTTTGGAATTCTTCTTCCCTTTCGGAAAGAAGGAGCCCCAGATGCCGCCCACCACATTCCGAAGAATCCAGTAAACAGCATAGGGTGGACCGAGCAGGCCCCAGCGGACCCACACGCGGCCCATTGGCGTCCACCAATTCTGGCCGATCAGGGAGCCCAGCAAGCTGAGCGTCACGTAGATCAACAGAGTGGTATTCGCCCACGCGATGTACCCCGCGATGGGGCTTGCGATCATCTGCGCGGCCGCGCCGGTTAGCATGTTGAAGTACAGTTGCAAAGTTACCTCCGCTTGTGGTTGGAAGATGGGAGATGGGAGGTGGAAGTTGGGGTTCGCGGCCCTATCTTCCGTCTACTTTCTTCCAGCTTCCCCACACAAGTGGAGGCCCCAGTCATGTTCTGACTGAGGCAGGCCAAGCATGCCGTTTCCTCCGCTACTCCTGCTTGGATTTTTTGACAACGAGCGTCGACTGCTTCACGACGTCGCTTCTGATGTCGACCCACGGATCGGCGTAGTCGTCGTCGAAGTAGTCCAGATCGTCGCCGATCCAGTCGTCGTCCTCGGGAGGCACGCTGGCCGTAAAGTGTTCACGGACCTTTTCTTCGGCCTTTACGAACTCCGGTCCGCACTTTTCCCAGCTGCGGGTTTTGACAATCGCCTGGATCGCCGCGATCTGGCCGATGGTTCCGACCACACGAATCCAAGCGCCACGCCTATATTGGCTTTGCTGAATCGTCACCTCGAGATCTTTGGGATCATCCCAGATCAAGAAGATGATCGCCCAGACCAGGAGAAGGTTGCCCTCGGTCGGCTCGAGATCGGGGATTGCATGGTTGCACTTGTGGTCTGCCACTGGTTACCTCTCAATTGTGGGTGTATCTCAATCTCTCAAGTTCGCTGTTCTTGCTCCTAAAAAGCAAAAACCCATGTTTATCGGAGAGGATTCTTACTGCGAGCCTAGAAGGCTCAGGCAATAATTCGCCAACAAACACGGGGTTTCACAAAATCGGACACAATTGTGACTCTCTCCAGACGACACAAACGTGGTTCAGAGGATTGTAAAGGTGTAAGAGTGCTTCGAAACACTCGTATGCAACACGCGGATATTAGCATATTTTGGCGATTTTGTCAAGACCTAAGCGAGCATATTTATGCTATGCACAGCCAAAAATGACGCTCGATTGAAAGCGTGATAAAATGGCCCTGCTATGGCAAGAAAAAAGAAACAGACGCGCAAGCGTAAACCCCGCGAGGAAGAAGAGGAGGAACAGGGCACATTTGAAATGAACCCGGAAACCAAGCGCGGCATCCTGGTTATCGCCCTCTTCGCTCTCTCAGCGATTTTATTCTTATCTTTTTTTGATATTGCCGGATCTTTGGGAGTTTGGATTAACACCCTCTCCGCTTCCTTTTTTGGTTGGGACCGATTTCTTCTCCCAATCCTGCTCATTATCATCGGCGCGACCATCATGTATCCCGAGCGCGGGCAATTTTCCGGATTCAATTACCTCGGATTTTTCTTCTTTTTCCTCTCATTTAATGCCCTCCTGAATCTCCTTCTCATCAACAACGAAAATCCCGCCACCGCAGACCTCGCCATGGCCGGTGGTCGGTTGGGACAATTTCTTGGAGTGTTGCTTCCAAAAATCATCGGCTTTTGGGGAGCCATTGTTGCCACAGCTTCCCTTCTGCTTGTCTCCATTCTTCTTATCTTTAACACGTCTCTTCGCAACGTGCTCAGCGTGCATCAAGTTCTGGCCGGATGGTTTGGAGGACTTTTCCGTCGCCGAGAAGGAGATGAGAGTGATTTAGAAGAGGAAGAAGATTTTGAGGAACTTGAAGAAGATGAGGAGGAAGATATGGAAATTGAGGAAGCAGATGAAGAAGAAACCGACCGCAAATTTGGCCGCCGAGCAATTGAGGAAGAGGAAGAAAAACCAGAAATCGAAACCGTCCTGACTTCAAAAGGCCGAAAGCGCGTCATCATTCCTCTGGATCTGCTGATCCAGAGCGGGACAAAGGCCAACTCCGGCGATATTGAACATAATAAGGAAGTCATTCGTTCCACGTTTGAACAATTCGGAATCAATGTTGAAATGGGAAAGACCTCCACCGGTCCAACCGTCACGCAATTTACCCTTCGACCTGCAAAAGGCGTAAAACTTTCACGCATCGTCGGTCTGCAGAACGACCTTGCCCTTTCCCTTGCCGCTCACCCGATTCGTATCGAAGCGCCGATCCCGGGAAAATCCCTCGTCGGCATCGAAGTACCGAACCAGCGTGTCGCAACGGTTACGCTGCGCGAAGTCCTCGAATCCAAATCTTTCAAAAACCGAACAACTCCTCTTACCATTCCTCTTGGAAAAGATGTTTCCGGCGAGGTTTGGTCCATTCCGCTTGAAAAAATGCCTCACATGCTTGTTGCGGGTGCAACAGGCTCAGGAAAGTCCGTGGCGCTCAACACCATCATCGTTTCCTTCCTCTACCAAAACGGACCGGATGATTTGCGGTTCATCCTGATCGATCCAAAGCGCGTAGAAATGAATCAATACCAAGGAATTCCTCACTTGCTTGTTCCACCGATCACAAAAGTCGACGACGCCGTCAACGCACTCAAATGGACGGTGCGCGAAATGGAACGGCGCCTCGACATCCTTGCAAAATTCGGTGCGCGCGACATCCTTTCTTACAACGAACGTGCGGAAGAAAAAATGCCAAAAATCGTGGTGATCATCGACGAACTTTCTGACCTTATGTCGGTAAATGGCCGAGATATTGAACCGGCGATTGTTCGCATCGCGCAAATGTCTCGAGCGGCCGGCATTCACTTGATCCTCGCCACCCAGCGCCCATCGGTGGACGTCATCACCGGACTTATCAAAGCGAACTTCCCTGCTCGCATTGCCTTTGCCGTAGCCTCGCAAACCGACTCGCGCACGATTCTCGATGTTGCCGGCGCAGATAAACTCCTCGGCCGAGGAGACATGCTCTTCACGTCCGCGGATGTTGCCAAACCAAAACGCTTGCAAGGTGCCTTCCTTTCAGAAACCGAAGTCCGCAATGTCGTTTCGTTCCTGAAGAAAAAAGCCGCTCCCGACTACAACTATGCAATCACGGAAACGCAACGATCCGGTACCGTTCTCGATGGAAAGAGTGAGGATGAGCCTCTTTTGGAAGAAGCGATTGCGATTGTTGTGAAGGCAGGAAAAGCCTCAACATCCTACCTCCAACGTCGGCTAAAAATCGGTTATTCCCGAGCGGCCCGCATCATGGACATCATGGAAGACATGGGAGTCATCGGCGCATCGGACGGTTCAAAATCTCGCGAAGTCTTAGTCGACCAGTGGCCGCAAGAAGACGCATGGGACGAGAGCCAGCCGGAAGAAACAGACGAGTGGGAGGAGGATGAAGAAGCGGAGCAGGATGGAGAAGAAGAGGAAATGGAAGAAGAAGACGAAGAGGAAGAAACGGATGAGGAGGAAATGGATGAAGAAGAAGCCGATGAGCTTGATGAAGAAGAGGAAGAGGAATAGACTAGAAACATAACGCCCCCTCGACAAGCTCGGGGAATATCCCATTATTGGCTGAGCCTGCCTGCCCGTCCGTAGCGAAGCGAAGGAGGGTCGAAGCCGCATTATCAATGAACTCATGACATTTGTCATCAGAAAACTACAAGAAGAGCAGACGCTCGGGGAACAACTCCGGGCTCTTCGAAATCTCGCGAATTTTACGCTTCTCCAAATGGAAGCGAAGACCAAAATCCACAAAAGTTATCTCCAAGCCTTTGAAGAAAACGCCTTTGATAAACTGCCTGAACCCCTGTACGTCCGAAATTTCCTCAAAACCTACGTTCGCTGTCTCGGCGGAGATGAAACGTACTTTCTGGAACGTTTCGAAATCGAGCGCGGAACATGCGACTACACAAAAAACGCCCGCCTCCCGCGCCGCCGCGCACGCGCCATACAATTTCTCGTTGCGAGTCGTTGGATAAAAGTGGCCGTCCTGTGCGTATTTTCCGTGGCACTCGTCGGATACCTGGGCCTGCAACTTCGGGCCATTACCGCGCCGCCAAGCATCGTCCTCAACACTCCGGAAGACGGCATTATGACCCAAGAGGCGACGATTTCCGTTTCAGGCCAAGCCGACGGCGCCACGCAGGTCTCTATAAATGGCATCGAAGTGCTTTTGGATCATGAGGGTGAATTCGAACTGAATATTGCCCTTGAACGAGGTCTGAATGTCATTACGGTCGAAGGAGCGAAACGATATTCACGCTCGTCAACGGTCTATCGCCGTGTAATGCTCGAACAAGATAAACGAACGGCGTTTAAGTAGGTGTGGATAAGGTTTTAAAACCGATCGCCTTGTCAAAAAAAATCAGATTTCGCTTTTGGCCAACCTTGGCCAATTCTTTATTTTCGGCCGGATTTATTGTTATTCTTTTCTGACAAGACGCTTGTCAAAGCCCTCAAAAATGATACCCTGGATACAGAACAACGATCCCACACAAACTCTTGAAACTCACAACTATTATGGCAAAACATGTAACGCAGGAGGTTGAAACCAGTGCACGCGCAAAGGCCGCCATGGATGCTATTTCACAAATCAAACAACGGTTTGGCGAGGGATCTATCATGCGACTCGGCGAGGCAAAAACTATGGAAGTTGAGGCAATAAGCACGGGATGTCTTTCGCTCGATCTTGCTCTGGGCGTGGGCGGCGTGCCACGCGGGCGCATCATCGAAGTCTATGGACCGGAATCATCCGGAAAAACGACTCTTGCCCAACACGTTGTCGCAGAAGTTCAAAAAATCGGAGGAGTCGCGGCGTATGTTGATGCAGAGCACGCACTCGATCCGGAGTACGCGCAAAAAATCGGCGTGAACATCGACGAACTTTTCATCTCTCAACCAGACACGGGAGAACAAGCTCTCGAAATCGTTGAAACGCTCGTCCGGTCAAGTGCTGTTGACGTCATTGTGATCGACTCGGTTGCTGCGCTGACGCCGAAAGCAGAAATCGAAGGCGACATGGGCGACAGCCACATGGGGCTCCAAGCCCGACTGATGAGCCAAGCTCTGCGCAAGCTCGCCGGCATCGTAAACAAATCCAAAACAACCGTCATTTTCATCAACCAAATTCGCATGAAAATCGGTGTCATGTTCGGTAATCCTGAAACGACCAGTGGCGGGCGAGCGCTCAAATTCTATTCGTCCATCCGTATTGAAATCCGGCGCAGTGCACAAATCAAGCAAGGAGATAAAATTGTCGGAAACCGCACAAAGGTAAAGATCGTAAAAAATAAAGTTGCGCCTCCGTTCCGTACCTGTGAATTCGACATCATGTATAACGAAGGAATTTCTATCGCCGGCGACCTTTTGGACGTTGGTGTTCCGTATGAAGTCGTGCGCAAGAGCGGAAATAATTATTACTTCGGTGAAGAAAAGCTTGGGCTTGGACGGGAAGCGGCAAAAACATACCTTCGCGAAAATCCAAAACTCGTAAAAACGATCCGCCAAGAAATCGAGAAGGCCGTCGCGATCGGCGAGGCGGGAGTGCAATAACCATTCCACGCAGAACAGCCTCTTGAATCCGCGAAACCAAAAAAGCACAACCCTTTGGGAAGCGCTTTTTTTCTTTTACTTGTTGACTCTCTCAACGTACTCGCCAGAATCCGAATTCACAACGACGAGATCGCCTTGATTGATAAACGCGGGCACGCGAATCTTGAGGCCATTGTCGAGATCTGCATCTTTCAAAACATTTCCCGATGCCGTATCACCCTTTACCGCCGGCTCGGCGTAAGCGATTTCGTACGTAATTTTTTGTGGAAGTTCTATCGTGAGTGGTGTGTCGCCGTGCATGACAATCGTCACCTCGAGCCCTTCTTTCAAATACTTTGCACTTTCTCCAATGTCTTCGGTCGAAAGCGTTATTTGTTCGTACGAAACGCTGTCCATGAATGTGAACATTCTTCCGTCCGTATACAGAAAGGACATTTTCTTATTCTGGACATCTTCAAATTCAAGCGTTTCCGCTGACTTGAATGTCTCTTCGACAACCTTGCCTGTTTTGAGATTCTTCACTCTCGTTCGCACAAAAGACGAACCTTTTCCAGGACTGACGCGTTGAAAATCGACGACAAGCCAAAGTTCACCATTCAGCTTAACAACCGTTCCTTTCTTGATATCATTTGGACTTGGCATAGGGGAGTGGTTAAGTGGTTAAGTGGTGGAGTGGTGGAGTGGTGGAGTTTTGAAATAGTTCCTTCGCAGAAAACAAGAGGACGTCTTCGATGGATGTCTGTCCTGTCGCAAGCATGTGCAAGCGATCGATCCCGAGGGCATTTCCGAATGTTGGATTCGCAAGCGATGGTAACAGCTCAAGAAGCTTCTCGTCAATGGGAAATACTGTTTTCCCTTGAAGACGCCGCACCGCTGCTTCTTCCAAAAATCTGGCTTTCTGTTCAGCAGGATCGGTGAGCTCTGTGAATCCATTGCAGATTTCTAAGCCATTTACATAGAGTTCGAAGCGTTGGCCGAAACGTGCGTCCGAAGTGAGCGCGGCAAGCGCGGCTTGGTATACGGGGTAGTCGTACAAAAAAATGGTTTTTTTATTTAAGTGCGGTTCCACTTGTGTCAAAAATAAACGGTAGAAAAGATCACTCTCAGAATCTTGCTCATCCACGTGCACGCCGACCTCCCGACACCGCTCGATCAAATCATCCTTCTTCGCCACGTTCAAATCAATGCCAGCGAGATCAAGAAAAAGGTCGCGCACGCGAACTTTTTCCGGCACCAAAATATCTCGGCCGAACGCCGCACACACTTCTCGAACGAGCTCGGCGGTTTCGTCCATGCACGCCTGGTAATCTGCTCCTTGCTGGTACCATTCGAGCATGGAGAATTCCGGATTGTGTTCACCACCAAAATGCTCCGCGTTGCGAAACGCTTTCGTGATGGTAAAAATCTTCTGCATGCCGTTGCCGAGCAATTTCTTCATGGAATATTCAGGACTAGTGATGAGAGAAGCCTTGATCCGTACACCAGCCGCCGTAAGCACGCTCGTCTCGAATGGGACGAGATCCGGTTCCATGCCGGGACTTTGCACAAGCACCGGCACCTCCACTTCCGTGTACCCGCGAGAAACAAAAAACGCCCGGATGATTTCATTCATCTGCTGGCGTTCCTTAGCGATGCGTGCGACATCCTTCATTAAAAATTTCCCGTTGCAACAATAGTTATCGTATCCTCATAATCCGAATGAGCCGGAGTTGCCCCGTCGATCGAGGCTTTCAGCAAAAACTCTACATGAGCGCGATCGCTTGGTCCAGCCACGGACCAAAGCGTGCGAACAGTGGTGTCAAAACCGCCGATATTGTGGTCGGAACTTGTGCAAGGAGATCCGTTATACGGCGACGCCACAACAGGAACGGACCCGAGCGAAGTTCCGGATCCACTGACGGAATCTGCACAAATTCCAATCCCCTCTGTGCCTGCAGAAAAAGCCGTGACCGAACCGGTGGAGACGCTGTCGATGACGTCGAGCGGCGTCGAACTCGATGCAAGACCGGAGGATGCGTCAAAGATGCTGACAGATGCGCCGCCTGCCGCATTTGTGCTGACTCTCGTGCAAATATGGTTGATGCCGGTTTGGTCGGAAGAGGTTACGAGGCCGGCTGAAAGCGCACCGAGCGCGACCGTGCCGCCGACTCCTGCGAATGTCGAATCACAAATAGCTGTCGCCGCTTCAGAGCCTGCATTAAACGAAAGTTCTTGTTCAACAGCGGCATTCACCGTCACACTGTCTGCAACCACGATCGGAAGAGCCGTTGACCCGATGTCGTTGTTTGCATCGTTGGATATAGAAATGGAGTACGTCGAGGGCGTGCCGGGATTTGTCGCCTCCCCATTCAAAATCTGGATGAGTCCGGCCGAACATCCGTCCACTCCGCACGTCGCCGTCATGGTGGATGGCGTAAAATTGAACGTTGGTCCGACTCCAAGCCCCACGCCGCTGGTCGGTGCTGCTGTTACCGTAAATCCGACCGGGAAGGTGATGGTAAACGTAGAGCCGCCCGGGAGCGGCGTTGGATTTTCAAAGGAAACTTGATGGACAACGTCAGTTATTGAAATCTGCAGGCGTGTCACCTTATCCCGCACATTTGTATAGGAAGCGGCAAAACTGTCTTCTGGCGTGAAAAAAAGGAAGGAAAAAGAAGCGGCAAAAACACATACAAGCACAATCGCAAAGGAGACGCTGATGTGCAGTGAAGTGTGTCTTCGTTTCTGTGAGAGAGGTCGTCGCATGGACAATTTTCCTCTCTAGAATAGCAAATTTTGGCCGAAACAAAAACACGTCCTGAAGGTACGGACGTGTTTTTCATTTGGCTTACCGTTGGACGAATGGAAGCAGAGCCATAATCCGTGCCCTCTTAATCGCTGTGGAAAGCTGGCGTTGGTGAGTCATACATACGCCACTCCTCTTTCGAGAAACGATTTTTCCAAATGAGGAAACGAACCGTTTGAGGAGCTGAGTGTCCATGTAAGTAATTTCTTGGATGTTGTTGGCACAGAAGTAGCAATGGCGCTGTTTCCGTACATCTTGTTGTTTTTTTGCCATACTTAAAATGGAATATCATCCATGTTTATCTCATCGGCATGCGCCGCAGGGTCATCTTGTGGCGGCCCTGGAGGAACAAATGAACCTCCGCCAGTGTTTGCTCCGCCCGCACCGGAACCGGATCGATCAAGGATAATCATATTTTCCGTAACGATCTCTGTTCGGTAACGCTTCACGCCGTCCTGTCCGTCCCAATCACGAGTTTGCAATCGGCCTTCGATGTAAACTTTTCGGCCTTTATTCAGGTACTGCCCACAAATTTCTGCGAGCTTTCCCCAAGCAACAACGTTGTGAAATTCGGACGCTTCTTGCTTTTGTCCGGATGCATCTTTCCAGGTGCGGTTTGTCGCCACACCAAAGGAACACACACTTTGTCCGGAAGGCGTCTGTCGCACTTCAGGATCTCTGGTCAAGTTACCGATAATGGTGGCTCGATTAAGACTGTACATATCGCGATTAGGTTACGTCTGCCTCAAGAATCTTGTCGAGTTTTTCATCCAGCTCTTCCATGCTCATGGAAGGAGATGTTTCATCTAGCTTTGCCGGTACTGGAGGAGCGGCTTGGACGGGGGCAGCTTTTGGTTCACGAGCGGGCGCATCTGTGCGCGATTCTTTCTTTTGCTCGCGCGCTTCTTCGGAAAGCGGAGCGACGTATGAACTGATTTGGTACTTCCGATCTTTGGCACCTTCTGGAAGAACCACGACTTGATGTCGAAGCACCTCGTCGGAGAGTCGGATTTCCCGCTCAAATTTTCCGAGGTTTTCCGGTTCAAGTTCCACGTGCACGAGAATGTATGTTCCGTGACGCATGCCTTGAATCGGATAGGCAAGTTTGATTTTTCCAAGATTCTCCTGGCGAGTCATCTTGCCTTCAAACTTGACGGCCATCGCTTCCACATTTTTCTGGATGCCACCAACTTCGGCATCCGTATATTTGGAAGAAACGATGTAAAGAAGTTCGTATGTCTTCATAAATACTGGCTCCGTTTCGGAGCAGTTCCAACGATGGAACTATGGACAGTTAATAATAAGTAACGGAATCCTAACCTAATTGACAAAAATGGTCAACTCTTCCCCTAAAAACAAAAAAAGGCCGATCCAGGATGGAACTCGGCCGGCGCCAGCTCTACAGCTGGCAGATGAGTTTTTCGCCCTCGAGCGGTAGCTCCCCTTCGAGCCAGCTTTCCGCCGGATAGCTGGGAGGATCGTCCATGCCCCACCAAACCGCACGCGGATCTTGGATCATTTGCACCCAGTCTCCGGACGACTCGGAAGCTCCCGACCAGTCGAATGTGTAGACGATGGTCTTGGTCTCGCCGGCCGCGAGGCGGATCGGTGGTTGGAACTCGATCTGTAGACTTGCCTCGGTTCCATCGCTCGGGTCGGTGTCGTAGAGAAAGGAGTAGGCGCGAATGCTCGGCTCGTTCTTCACGCTGACAGTGAACCGCCAGGGTTCAGAGAGGATTTGGTTTGCCCACCCACTGCCGGCGTAGTCCGAGCAGGCCAAGTGAGAAACCAAGTGAGAGATGCGAAGCTTGCCACATGCATCTGCCGTCACATCGACTTCGAGCGCGCTCGCACCGCCGGATGCGATAGTGCCTGTGGGCGTGGTGGCACTGGGGGCGAAGTGCGGCCGCGTGGCCACTGTGTACTCGACTCCGTCCGTACCAACGACGGTGAACGAAGCACTGCACTGGTTTGCTGCTGCGGTGTCGGTGTCGGTGTCGACACGAGGCTTCTTCCCCGGATCCTTCTCTTCCTGGAAGGGTCCAGGCTCGTCGGTGTCCGAGTCGGGCGGTCCGCCCTTCTTCGGCTCCGAACACATGGGTGCCGCGAGCAGGATGGCAAGCGGCAAAAGTAACCAGATTGAACGTTGCATGCCTTGCCTCCAAAGAGATACGTTCTACCTATACAAAACCATAAATTGCAGTGTTTGTCAATCCTCTCATCAAAAAAACCGACGTCATGATGATGTCGGTTTTTAGGTTATGGAGAGGAAATTGGCTCTTCGGTCGGCGCGGGTTCTGGGTCAGGACTCGCCTCGGGGGTTTGTTCTTCTTCGGGAGCTGGTTCTTCGGAGGTTGGCTCTGACTCTAGGATCGGTTCTTCTTCAACCACCATCTCTTCTTGGACGGGTTCTTCCGCCGGAGGCTCAGATTGAGGTTCTGGCTCAGGTTCAGGTTCAGGTTCAGGTTCTTCAGCGACTGGCTCGGGAGCTGGGACAGGTTCAGGTTCTTCGGACGTCTCAGGAACTTCTTCCACAATCACTTCTTCCTCTGCGACTTCTTCCTCTTCCGGAACCTCGTCGGTCTGAAGTTGTTCTTCTGGTTCGTAGTCCTTTCGGTAGGCTTCAACATACCAATCGAACTCGGCATCAGACATACCGCTGTGCGTTTCGATCACGGTGAACCCGTTGTGATCCGCATGGTCGACGTAGATGCCATTGGCCGGACCGCGAAGTGTCACCTGCACGCGAACGTCTGCAGCGGTTGAGGTGATGCTATCAAACTCCGGATCGAATGAATCAAAGTCGACGAGTGCCCGACCGTTTTCAAGCTGGCTCGTTCCGGAAAGCGTGATTTTATGTTCACGCGAAAGTGTGGCAAATGTTTCTACTTGTTCGCCCTGGTACGATTCAATCACAACCGAAACCGATCCGTTCGTTCGGAAAACTCCGGCATCATCGATGGTCCAGTTTTTGGAGATGCCACGAAGCATGCCGATATTCAAAATGTTATGTCCCTGCATGTAAATATTGCCATCCATGTTGAGGGAGGCGAGGTTGCCGGAGAGAGACGATGCGGTGTTTTCGGTTCCTGGGGTTTCTTCGGTCGTGCCTCCGCCCCAGTATCCTGCATCCACAAAGA
>Ga0326597_10001982_pt1 | contig 31431 bp, 25 predicted proteins | sample RVTome_12_FD_203789 | JGI IMG/M metagenome (GOLD analysis project Ga0326597, IMG submission 203789) | Soil microbial communities from uranium-contaminated site in the Upper Colorado River Basin, Wyoming, United States - RVT100D185 | ecosystem: Environmental > Terrestrial > Soil > Contaminated >...
GGGCCGGTTACGACTATTATCAGCACGCTGGGACTGTGCAGGCGAATCGCGCGCCGGTCCAAGGCTCGCGAGATCCCTCGACGCGTCCCGAATGCCTTACGCCCGAGTTTGCGGCTTTGGCCGTCGATACCCAATTGCCCCGCCGCCTGTCTGACCCGGTCTGCGCTATCCAATATCGTGACCTGCGTTTTGCCAAGATACCGCGGGCGATGCGTTTTGCCGACCGGGTTTCAATGATGTACAGTCGCGAATTACGCGAACCATTTCTCGACCATCGAATCATCGAGTTGGGGTTGCGGCAACCGAAGGACCACAAGCTGCGAAACGGACAGGGCAAATACCTGCTGCGGAAAATAGCGGGCGGCATCCTGCCGCAGCCCTTGCATGAGGCCCCAAAACGCCCGGTTCAAACGCCCCAGAGAGAATGGTTGCGCGGTCCGTTGGCAGAGTGGGCCGATGCCTGCATCGAATCGGCTCTGGCCGGCCAGGAGCGAGAATGGTTGCGGCCTGAGCTGGTCCGCGCCGAATGGGCGCGCTACCGTTCGGGCGCTAGCGACAACAGCTTCTTTGTTTGGCAGTGGATCTCCCTCGGGCTGATCGGAGACCAGACCCAGCGAGGATCTGAACTTGGCCAATCGTGACCTATGCCGCAAAAGCGCAAAAGCTTCTTGGACGGAAACCGGTGGCGATAGTTTCACGGCGCCCAGAAACGGAGCGACATTCGCAAATGACGGAAGCATCCACGCGTGCGAAGCGGTGCCTCATTGTGGCCGAGATCGCCCAGGCGCATGACGGAAGCCTTGGAACAGCGCACGCTTATATCGACGCCGTGGCGAAAGCCGGAGCCGACGCTGTGAAGTTTCAGACTCATATTGCGGCGGCCGAATCGACGCCGTCCGAACCCTGGCGGGTCAACTTCAGTCCACAAGATGCGACACGCTACGATTACTGGAAGCGGGTGGAGTTCACCGTTGAGCAATGGCGCGGGCTAAAGGAGCATGCCGTTCAGCGGGGCCTTCGTTTCCTGAGCTCACCGTTTTCTCTCGAGGCAGTGGAACTCCTGACGCGGGTCGGCGTTGCGGCTTGGAAGGTGGCCTCCGGAGAGGTCAACAACGCTCCTATGTTCGAACGGATGGCTGCGACCGCGCTCCCGATCATTCTGTCCACCGGAATGAGCTCGCTCCAGGAGATCGACGCTGCCGTCGAACGAATCAAGAAAAGCCGCTTGCCGCTCACCGTCTTGCAGTGCACTACCATGTACCCGTGCCCTCCGGAAAAGATCGGATTGAATCTTATCCCGTTCTTTCGTGATCGCTACGGTTGCGATGTCGGTCTCTCGGACCACTCGGCTACCATCTATGCCGGCTTGGCCGCGGTAGCTACTGGGATAGACGTACTTGAAGTCCACGTCACAATCAGCCGAGAGGCTTTCGGTCCCGACGTGGCCGCGTCGGTGACGACAGGGGAGCTTTCGCAACTGGTCCAGGGCATCCGCTTCATTGAGCGGATGAAAGCCCATCCGATCGACAAAGATGAAATAGCCGCGGAAATGGCTCCGCTGCGGGATCTTTTCACTAAAAGCGTCGTGACGCGCATGGCTTTGCCGAGCGGTACGGTGCTCCGGGAAGAGCACTTGTCGCTCAAAAAACCGGGAACGGGAATTCCCGCAGGCAAGCTGAAAGAATTGATCAATCGCAGGCTGAAACGAGCCGTACCTGCCGATACTTTACTCTCGGAAAATGATTTCGAGTAACGCCGGTCGAAAGTTTATTCCTGCTTGGTGCTGCTCGGCTCTTTTCCTAATAGTGACCAAAAGGATTCGGAATTCACTCACCACAGAGGCACGGAGGACGCGGAGCATTTTTTTCTTTCCTTTCGGTCTGTCTTTCCCCGAAGGGCGAACAAAAAATTGTTGAAGACGAATTCTCACATTCCTTACGTGGAAGAATCCATGGGTTTGTGAATTGGGAACGAAATGCGTGTTCTCGGCATCATAACCGCACGTGGTGGCTCAAAGGGCATCCTACATAAGAACATCGCGCCTCTATTGGGGAGACCGCTGTTGGCCTATACAGCGGAGGCGGTCACTGCGGCCCAACGATTATCTCGAACGATTCTTTCGACCGATGACGAGGAGATCGCACGCGTTGGTCGCGAATGGGGATTGGACGTGCCCTTCCTGCGTCCGGCCGAGCTCGCGCGTGACGACACTCCTACCCTTCCGGTTTTGCAGGACGTAGTACGACGATTGGAGCACGCCGGCGAGACATATGATGCCGTACTGACGCTCCAGCCGACCAATCCTTTCAGACGCCCGGAGGATATCGATGGCGCCATCGATCTTCTGGAAAAAACCGGCGCCGATTCGGTCATCTCGTTCTTCAGTGTGGGAGAGAAACACCCTGCAAGGATGAAATTCGTCTCTGCCGATGGGCGCGTAACCGATCCTTCTTTCGCGGAACAATATGAAGGCCAACGCCGGCAAGAGCTTCCGGAAATGTACCTACGGGAAGGCTCGATTTATCTGACGCGCCGCGCCGTGCTGATGGAACAATACTCGTTGAAGGGTCGTGACTGCCGCGCCTGGATTATTCCCGAGGAGCGCGCGTGCAACATCGACACGCCGTTCGATCTATTCCTAGCCGAGCAGATGCTGAAGTACCGTGCCGGCAAAAAAGATTAGAATCCTAGTTTGCGAATCGTTGGGATTTTCCAGCAAAGCCGCCTCGGTTTTGCGCCGGGCAGGAGAGATCGCGCTAGCCGATCTGGATCGCAACGCTCTTTTATCGGTGGCGGAACACGCCGAAGTTCTCTGGGTACGGCTGCGTCACAGAATCGACGCTGAAATTTTCGCCGCTGCTCCCCGCCTGAAAATGATTGTGACACCTACGACCGGGCTCAACCATATCGATCTTGAGGAGGCGACGCGACGAGGCGTCAGGATACTTTCACTTCGTGGGGAAACGGAATTTTTGCGGGACGTGCGCGCCACCGCCGAACACACTCTCGGCCTGACACTAGCGCTGCTCCGGCACATCCCTTCAGCCGCGAACCATGTGCGGGATGGCGGGTGGAATCGCGATCTGTTCAAAGGCGGAGAATTATATGGGAAGTCCGTGGGCATCGTCGGGTACGGGCGCCTGGGACGGATCGTGGCGCGGTACTTCAAAGCGTTTGGAACTCAAGTGTTGGCCTGCGATCCGAATATAGATCCGTCTTCGGTCGAAGCGGGCATCACCGCGATGGCGCTGATGCCGCTTTTGAACGAAGCCGATATTGTGACCCTTCATGTGAACCTTTGTAACGAAACGCGTGGCTTCTTCAGAGAGGAGCAGTTTGCAGCCATGAAACGAGGCTCTTGGTTCATAAACACGTCGCGGGGCGAACTGGTGGATGAGAGCGAGATCTTGGCTTCGCTCCGATCCGGACGGCTCTCCGGGGCGGCCCTCGACATCCTTTGCGAGGAACGCTCGGACGGCATGAAAGACCATCCACTGGTAGTCTACGCCCGCGAGCACAACAATCTGATCATCACGCCGCATATCGGCGGATGCACGGGAGAATCCATGGAAAAAACCGAGCTATTCCTGGCCGAAAAACTTTGCGCAATGCTCGAAAGAGACCGGACATGAACAACGGACAAAGGCGCAGAATTCTTGTCGTCCTGGTGGATCGCGCCAACTATGGCCGGCTTAAGCCCGTCATGCAGGTCATCGCCGGCCACCCCGAGCTCGAGCTTCAAGTTCTCGCTACGGGAACGACGGTTTTGGAACGGTTCCACATGTCCGTTGACGTGGTGAGAAAAGACGGCTTTCCGATCGACGGCGAGGTTTATATGGAGCTGGAGGGATCGACTCCCGCCACGATGGCCAAGTCGGTCGGTTTCGGCGTGACGGAATTCGCGACCGAATACCAGCGGCTGAAGCCCGACGTTGTGCTATTGATCGGCGACCGCTATGAGGCGCTCGCCGCGGTCATTGCAGCGGCCTATATGAATATCTGCATTGTGCACATCCAGGGCGGCGAAGTGTCGGGCTCGATCGACGAGAGCACGCGGCACGCGATCACAAAGTTCGCGCACTTTCATTTCCCCAGCACGAAGCGATCCGCGGAATACCTGGTTCGCATGGGCGAAAATCCCGACACGATTCTGGCCATCGGCTGCCCGAGCAGCGATATCGCACGTCAACTGGATCGGAAACTCAGCGCGGACATTATCAACAGCGACGGCAGCGGCACACTGATCGACGTCACAAAGCCCTTTCTGCTGGTGGTGTTTCATCCCACGACGACCGAATACGGCGGCGAGCGGCGCCAGATGGACCAAGTCCTGGAGGCGCTCCAGAGGCTGGAAACTCAGTCGATCCTGCTCTGGCCGAATATCGACGCCGGCGCCGATCACATCAGCAAAACGATCCGCGTCTTCAGGGACCAGAAAAAGCCCGCGTGGCTGCGCACCATCACGAACTTGAGTCCGGAAAATTATCTCAAGGTTCTCTCAAACGCCGCCTGCGGTGTGGGCAACTCCAGCAGTTTTGTTCGGGACGCGAGCTATTTTGGAACCCCGGTTATTTTAGTGGGCAATCGCCAGGATGGCCGAGAAACGGACGCGCACGTCACGCGCGCCGCGCCTGTGGCGGCGCAGATCGTCGCCGGCGTAAAAAAACAGATGGCCCACGGGCCGTACGCACCGAGCACGTTGTATGGCGATGGCAATGTGTCAGAACGCATCGCCGACGCTCTGGTCCGCCTCACCCCGTACGTGCAAAAACGGCTTCACTACATCTACGACGGGCAAAACGGGAACCATTTCGCTCCCGCTCGCGGCTTCGAGACGCCCATTCTCACCTGGACTGAAGATGGGGAGACGCGGCCGACGACGATGCCCGGCATTAAAAGAATCGCATTGCCGTCTGTGAATCTGAAGTGAGATCAATGATCAAGCACTCCGTAAAGGCGGCCGGCGCGCGAGCCCTCAGCGCTCTGCGCCCGCGCCCTCCCGCTCGATACCCGGATTGGGCGGCTATCTTGAAATCCGATTCCGCCCGTTGGCGGTCCGCCCGTGTCGCTGCGCGCAGCGGCCCCAGAATCCTCATCGCCAACAGCGCCGGCTTCGATCATCATGTCACCACGATCGATAGCCTGCTGGCGGTAGCGCTGACGCTACGCGGCGCCGACGTGCACATTTTGCTTTGCGACGAAGCGCTGCCGGCTTGCGTGATATCCCATCACCACCGCATCGCCCCGGAGCAATTCGTGGAATCCGGGCCATCGCGGCGCCTGTGCGGGCCATGCTTCATGAACGGCTTTAAAGTATTTCATTCACTTGGGCTGCCGATCCATCGATATAATGCGTTTCTCACGTCGGAGGACCGCAAAAACGCGGATGGGCTTTCAGCAACAATCCCGATACAAGAAATCGAGGGCTTCCGCCTGGACGGCACGGCGGTCGGCGAGCACGCGCTCGCCGGCGCCTTGCGCTACTTCGCTCGAGGCGATCTGAACGGCGAACCCCACGCAGAGGCTGTTTTGCGGCGTTATTTTCGCGCTGCGCTGCTGAGCACCTGTGCCCTTCGCCGGCTTTTGAGCAGTTTCTCCTTCGAAAGCGTATGCGGCCTTCAAGGCCTGTATGTTCCCGATGGTCTAGTCGGTGAGGTGGCCCGCACGCAAAACGTGCGCACGGTTAGTTGGAACGAGGCGTACCGCAAACAAACTTTTATTTTTAGTCACTACGATACCTACCACCGCACCATGCTTTCCGAACCGGCAGCCAACTGGGAAAACATGCCCTGGACTGACGAAATGGAATTGCAGATTCTCGATTACCTCAAAAGCCGCTGGTACGGAACCCATGACTGGATCGACTATACGCAAGACTGGTCCGAAGACGTGTCATCGATTGCCGCCGGCTTCGGCATCGACTTCAGCAAACCGTGTATCGGTTTACTGACGAACGTGATCTGGGACGCCCAGGTCCACTACGGCGGCAACGCATTTTCCAACATGCTCGAGTGGACTCTGGAAACGATTCGATACTTTGCCAAACGGCCGGATTTACAGCTCATCGTCAGAGTCCATCCTGCCGAGGTCCGAGGCGTCAATCGGTCCCGGCAGTTGATGGCCGATGAAATCAAGCGCGCTATTCCCGACCTGCCCAAGAACGTGTTCGTGATTCCGCCCGACAGCTCGATGAACACGTATGCGGCGATGACGAAATGCAATGCCGTCATCATCTACGGCACGAAGGCCGGCGTTGAGTTGTCGAGCTTCGGGGTTCCGGTCATTGTCGCCGGCGAGGCCTGGATCCGCAACAAGGGGTTGACGCTGGATGCAAACTCTGCCGCCGAATACTTTGACATCCTGGACCGGCTTCCGCTGGGCGAACGGATGAGCGAGCGAGCGACTCAACAAGCGAGGAAGTACGCCTATCACTTCTTCTTCCGCCGGCTCATCCCTTTGCCATTTTTGCGGGAAACCAAGGGAGATTCGCTTTTCAGACTGGAGATATCCGGCACCGAAGATCTGTTGCCGGGACGCCATCCAGGACTCGACGTTATCTGCGACGGGATAACGAAAGGGAGTGAATTCATTTATCCCGCGGAATTGTACCCGGAAAATCTCGTGGCGTCGGGAAAGTTTACGGCCACCTATTCGGCCAGGCTTTCTGCCAGGCCAAGCACCAAACCGCTGGTCAGCGTTATCCTTGCCGCGGGCGACTCTTCCGATTCTTTGCGGCATGCGCTCGACTCGGTGCGCGCACAAGAGGGAGCCGGGAAAGAATTCGACATGGAGGTCATCGTCGTAGGCGACGAGACTGCCGAGGCTCCGGCGCGCCGCGCCGACGCCGGCTACATTCAGGCTCCGCAGGACGCCGGCGCGCCGGCGGCGCGGAACCTCGGCCTCCAGGCATCCAGGGGAAAATACGTCGCCTTCCTCGATGACGCCGATCGGTGGCTTCCACAAAGGCTGGCGGCTCACCTCCCGATATTGGAAAATCACTCCGAATTCGGCGCCGTTTACGGGCAGTGGATCAGTGCCGGCTCGGGGCGCGACACCTTGTGGCCGGATGCCCGCACGGCGCCGGCGGGATCTGTTTTCAGACCGTTTCTGATGCGGGAAACCGCTTCTTCTCTAGCCGTCACCGTGCGCAGAGAGGCTTTCAAAAGAGCAGGCTTCTTTGATGAAAGCCTGCGCGCGATGGCTGACTACGATATGTTTTTGCGCCTGGCTTTTTTTGTTCGCTTTGCTTTTGTTTCAGGCCCCGTAGCCGTGGCTCATCGCTCCTTTGACGGCGCCGCACTTAGCAGCACTCAGCAGAGTCATTACCAAAGAGAAGTCGGATACGTTATCGAGAAAGCCACAGCTTTGCTCTCAATCCCGGCAGACGCAGCGGAACTTAAGAGAGAGGCGATCAAGGGTTGGTCTTTAGAAATCGCGCGGTGGTTCGATCAGCCAAAGAAAGACGATCTCCTCCGCTCTCACGTCCTCCACTCCATCAAGAACCATCCTTGGATGATGAACGAGCGTGATACCCGAGATGCAATTCTAGGTTATGCTACCAAGGTCCTATTTCGTACCATCCAAGCCGACTCAAATGCGATTAGCTCTGCCGTGCGCAGCTTCTGCGACGATTTTAAAGGCGTGCAAAATGGGAGTCACGCAAAAGGTTTGTTTCAAATCCGGCATTTCTTGGGCGATACATTGACCCAGACAGCCAGCCAAATGTGGGACTGCGGCGACTTTAAGGCTGCCCAATACACCGCCACGTGTGCGATCCGTGAAGACTTTGCACAAATCATCCGGCAAGTCCGTGCGGCCTCCAAGCGGTTCGCACGGGCCCTTCTCCCCACTTAAAGCAAGACTTTAAAATACTCGATCAGCAAATCTAAGGAGGATCTCATATGAAAGCGATCATTCTCGCCGGCGGTCTAGGATCTCGTCTGTCTGAAGAGACGACCCTGCGCCCAAAACCGATGGTGGAAATCGGCGGCAAGCCGATTCTATGGCATATTATGAACATTTACTCCGCGTTCGGCATAAACGAGTTCATCATAGCTCTGGGCTATAAAGCGGAGATCATCAAGGAATACTTCCTTAATTTCTACGCGCTGAATAACGATATCTCCATTGATTTGACGTCAGGAAAGACCACTATTCACGACGGCAACCAGCCGAGATGGAAGGTTCATCTGGTCGATACCGGGCTGTATACCGAAACGGGAGGACGCCTCAAGCGTCTTGCCGCGTGGTTGGATAGAAACGAGACCTTCATGTTTACCTACGGTGACGGCGTAGCGGATATCGACATTCGCGCATTGCTTCAATTCCACAATTCGCATGGGGAACTGGCAACCGTCACCGCCGTGCGCGCTCCGGCGCGCTTCGGCCGAATGACCATCCATGGCGACCGCGTTGAGGAGTTTTATGAGAAACCCGAAGCGAGCGAAGGATGGATCAACGGCGGGTTCTTCGTTCTCAACTCCAAAGTCCTAGACTATATTGAGGGCGACAACACGAGTTGGGAGCATGACCCGATCGGGCGACTGGCTCGCGAAGGTCAAATGGTCAGCTACAAGCATACAGGCTTTTGGTCCTGCATGGACACGCTGAGGGAAAAAAATATGCTGGAGGATCTATGGCTATCCGGCAATGCTCCATGGAAAGTCTGGGACAAAGAAGCCCTCAAAATTCTTCCTAGACGAGCGTCCGCGGCCCGATGAGAGCAACGGCGTTTCGCAATCATGCCCAGGATCGAATCATATCTCAACGACATGGAAGGGGAACTCTTACTATGAAGCCAAGTTGTTTCTTTGACATACCAGTATTAGTGATATTTGCTCACACGATGCTTCTGCAAGACGCCTATGCCTATATCGATCCAGGCACCGGAAGCTACTTCTTCCAGTTGTTGGTGGCCAGTCTGTTCGCCGGCATGTATGCTGTGCGACTGTATTGGGCGAAAATTCGGAGTTTTTTTGCGAAGGTTTTCAAGTGGCACGGCAAATGATCACTATGGATAAGAAAGACGACTCCTCTTTCCGCGATCCGAACGGATTCGTTTTCTTCTCTGATGGTGCCGTTTATCGACAAATAAATGGCCGCTACAGGCAAGATTACGACCATCTGATGAAGTCCGGGCTGTACGCAGCCCTGGCCGACGCGGGTCTGTTGATTCTCCATGAGGAGGTGGAGAGATCTTTTCCTAAGAACAGCGAAGCCTACAAGATAATCAAACCTGAGCCGATACCCTTCCTCTCTTATCCATATGAATGGTGCTTCAGCCAATTGAAGCATGCCGCGTTAACAACCCTGTCTATCCAGCTCAAGGCAATGGCTTATGGTATGTCGCTCAAGGACTGCAGCGGCTACAACATTCAATTTGCGGATGGAAAGCCTATTTTCATCGATACCTTATCGTTTGAGCGGTACCAAGAAGGCGAGCCGTGGGTGGCCTACCGACAGTTTTGCCAACACTTTCTCGCGCCTTTGGCTCTCATGAGCCAAACGGACTTTCGATTGTCATCATTGTTGCGTGTGCATCTTGACGGGATACCCGTCGATTTGGCCAGTCGTCTGTTGCCGTGCCGCACCCGGTTCAAGTCCTCTTTGCTTCTACATGTCCATCTCCATGCCATGGGTCAACAAAAGTTTGCCCAAAAGACGGCCAAACCGAAACACAGAGGGATAAGCCGGGCTTCGCTGGCCGGGCTTTTCTCCAGTCTCGAGTCCGCCGTCAACGGATTGGAATGGAAGCCCAAAGGCACGGTATGGGCTGATTACTATCAGGCGACCAACTATTCTGATGATTCCATGGCTGAGAAACGCAGAATAGTCGCCGACTACCTGGACAAAATAAAACCGCGCACTTTGTGGGATTTCGGGGCGAATACAGGTGTATTCAGCCGACTGTCCAGCAGCAAAGGAATACGAACCATATCATTCGACTTCGACATGGCCTGTGTCGAGCGCAACTATTTGGAAAGCATTCGAAACGGCGACAAACAATTGTTGCCCCTGGTCATGGATCTTGCGAATCCAAGCCCTGGAATCGGCTGGCATCATCGGGAGCGAAAATCGTTGATGGACAGAGGACCGGCTGGCGTGGTTCTTTGCCTAGCAATCATTCACCATCTCGCCATATCCTGCAATGTCCCATTCGCGAGACTTGCGGAGTTCCTGGCCGCAAGTTGCGAATCGCTGATTATCGAATTTGTTCCCAAAGAGGATTCCAATGTGCAGCGGCTGCTGTCAATCAGGAAGGATGTATTTATGGACTACACGATCGAGAACTTTGAAAAAGAGTTCAAGCAGTATTTTTCCCTGCGGTCGCGAGCGCTAATAAGCGGATCGGGACGGGTGCTGTATTTATTCCAGCGCAGGCAAGACACCATCTAGCAAAGGCTCAACGATGAAGCTCCTTGGCCCTGTCTATCCGATTTTGTTCGCCGTTTACTTCCCTCTGGCGCTTTATGCGCGCAATGCCAGTGAAGTAGCGCTTCCAGATTTGACGTTACCGATCGCCTGCATTATTGCATTGACAATCTCCATCCAAATCGGCTTGCGCGTGTTAAGTTGTAACGTGTCGAAGTATCACATCGTGATATCCGCTTGCTGGTTGGTATTCTTCTTCTATTCGCCGGTCTACGATTTCGCTCAATTCAAGCATCGGTATTTACTGGCGTCAGTGCTTGCGGCGATTGCAGGACTTGCGTGGTTAGTCAGACGGATGTCTAACGAAAACATCGATGCAGCTACAAGAGTCCTCTTTTTAATGGCCATTATCTTGGTTGCGAATCCCCTGCGGGTGGTAATAGTGAACTTATGGGGTGATGTGCTTGCGAGCGACGTGTCTAAACAACCCACGGGCAATCAGTTGATATGGCGAGTAACTCAGCCTGGCTCTACCCCTCCTGATATCTACTATGTGATCTTGGACGGGTATGCCGGCCAGGCAACTTTGCAAAAGAATTTTGAGTTCGACAACCATGCATTCCTGTCGTTACTCCAACAAAACGGCTTTTATATTGCGTCTGAAAGCAGGTCGAACTATCCGATGACTCTGTCTTCAATTCCGTCTGCGATGAACATGGAGTATCTCCATAAGATGGGAGCTCGCTTGGGACGCCCCCTGAAGCCCACAGAGCTTAAGGAACTGATCTTCAATGGACGGGTAGCGACCACGCTTAAAGCCCACGGCTATCAGTTTTTGTATGTCGATAGCGGGCCTCATCTTCACCCTACAAACAAGGAAATGGTTGATCTGTACTTGCAGTATGACCGTATGAGCTATTACACGGCGACCCTTCTGTCATTTACTATCCTGCGGGATTGGATCGATAATATTGGAGGGCTGATGACCAGGTATACGGTAGATGGACGAGCTTGGGTTCCGGACTCGATCATGTGGGCATTGCAACAAATTCGCCAAGTTTCGCAACGGGCGAACCCCAAATTCGTGTTCGCCCACATACTTAGTCCCCACTCTCCTTACTATCATGACAAGTCCTGTAATATTGTACCGGCCTACCAGCATCAGCGTTGGAATGACTTTGATGGCGAGTTCGAGGATTACAAAGCGGCTTACATCGGCCAGCTCCAATGCATCAATCGTGAGGTAGAGGTGCTCGTGCAATATTTGCTCACTACGGGGAACCGGAATGCGATCATCATTTTACAAGCAGATCATGGTCCGCCGGAGATTATGGACCGAAGTATCCTAAGACACGCCCCGGATACGGATTTGAATCTATTCAGGTACAATATTCTGAACGCGTATTACGTTCCCGAAGAGATCAGATCTAAATTGTATCCCTCGATTTCACCCGTCAATACCTTCCGCTTGATCTTTAACGCCATTTTTCAGGAAACAAATACGTTATTGCCTGATCAAATCCTCGAGTTCAGGAAGTTTGAGTGAGAAAGGGACGCAGATGTTAGTACTCGTTACAGGAATAGATGGCTATATTGGTGCGCAACTCGCGGCCGTACTGGTAGAACGTGGGTACGAGATTGTCGGCCTGGATACGGGTTATTACAGGGATGGGTGGCTGTATAACGACCGGGTCAGAAGGTTTCCGCCTTGTATCAATAAAGATATTCGGCATATCACCGAAGACGATCTGCGGGGCTTTGACGGTATCGTGCATCTGGCCGAACTCTCGAACGATCCTCTAGGCCAACATAACCCTGCCGTCACGTATCAAATCAATCACCTGGGGACAGTCGAACTCGCCAGAAAGAGCATACAAGCCGGAGTCTCGAGATTTGTCTATACCTCATCGTGCAGCGTCTATGGCGCGGGTGACGGAGAGAAATATAAAACCGAGGAATCCGAACCCAATCCGCAGACCGCTTATGCCAAATGCAAAGTCTTGGTCGAAAGAGATTTGTCCGCGATGGCATCGGACAATTTTTCTCCCACCTTCCTTAGAAATGCAACGGCGTACGGTCCTTCTCCCAGGATGCGGTTCGATGTAGTGCTAAACAATTTGGCCGGCTTTGCCTGGACCACAAAAGAAATAAAGATGACCAGCGACGGCACTCCTTGGCGGCCTTTGGTTCATGTCCTGGACATCGCTCATGCGATTGCGTGCACGCTCGAGTCCCCGAGGGAAATCGTCCACAATCAAGTCTTTAACGTCGGTTCAACCTCCGAGAACTACCAGGTGCGAGAGATCGCCCATATCGTGGCCGACACTTTTCCCGCTTGCAGGGTGATCTTGGGCAACAGCGACGGAGACAACCGCAGCTACCGGGTCAATTTCGACAAGATCCACTCCACGCTTCCGGGTTTCACCCGTCAACGCGATGCGCGGATGGGAGCACAAGAGCTATTGGAATTGTTCCAAAACATTAAAATGTCCGCGGAGACTTTTAACTTCCGGGCACACACGCGCGTCAAACAGCTTCAACATCTGCTTCAAACGGGACAAATCGACGAAAACTTTTTTTGGAGGAAAGAAAACGGGCCAACTCAGGAGACGCTTGGCGCATCCTTGAGCCCGGAGGGGCACCATGTTTACCAATGAAACGGCGGAAAACCCTGCTTCGAATGTACATCCAAAGCGGGTCTGTGATCTGACTCGGGCACGGCTCCTTTGGATGTACGATCGGATGACGTTGATCCGAGAATTTGAAGAGCGGCTTAAATGGCTTGTGGAAACGGGCGTTCCTGTGGGTCCGGTCCACTTCTATACCGGTCAAGAGGCTGTGGCTGTGGGCGTTTGCGCCGCGATGGAGCCCGGAGATTGGATCGCATCGACCCATCGAGGGCATGGACACTGCATCGCAAAAGGGGTGGACGTGCGTGCGATGATGGCTGAGCTGTATGGCAAGGTGACAGGAACCAACCGCGGAAAAGGTGGTTCGATGCATATCACTGACGTCCAAGTTGGCATGTTAGGGGTAAATCCAATCGTGGGCATGGGAACGACCCACGCTGTAGGGGCGGCGCTCGCAGCAAAGACCCTACGGACCGGCCGAGTGGTTGCGGCGTTTTTCGGCGACGGGGCAGCTAGCATCGGTGCCCTCCATGAGGCTATGAATCTGGCATCCATTTGGAAATTGCCGGTTGTGTTTGTGTGTGAAAATAACGGATATGCGCAGGCAACGCCAGCCGAATATGCCATCGCGGTGCGTAACATAGCCGATAGGGCAGCAGCATACAGCATGCCAGGCGTCGTGGTTGACGGTCAGGACGTCATTAGTGTTTGGGAGGCGGCGGATGTCGCGCTACGGCGGGCGCGCGCCGGCAGCGGACCATCGCTGATCGAATGTAAGACCTACCGCTACTACGGCCACCACCAAGGTGACGATCCGCATCGTTATCGAACTATCGAAGAAGAGAACGCTGCGCGGGCAGGGGACTGCATCAACCGTCTTCGCGAGCGGTTGCTTATACGTGAGCTAGTCGGTGCGGAAGACCTTGCCGCTATCGATGACAAGAATCGCACGCTGCTCGACGAAGCCGTGGCGTTTGCCGAGAAGAGTCCCCTGCCAGAAGTGGCAGAGCTCTATAAAAACGTCTACGTGAGCGATCTTGAGGCAAACGCAAATGGCAAGAACTAACCGAGAATTGAGTTTCAGCGAGGCCATCAATGAAGCCATTCGCCAGGAAATGCGGCTGGACCCCACGGTTGTTGTTATGGGTGAGGATATCGCCGGGGCGGCTGGTCGCGCACATCTTGGTCTGATTGACGCATGGGGCGGGCCTCTTCGAGCGACTCGTGGATTGATCACCGAGTTCGGGCCGGAGCGTATCCTTGACACTCCCATCGCTGAAATGGGGTTTGTCGGTGCCGCGATTGGCGCTGCAATGACAGGGCTCCGGCCAATCGTTGAAATAATGTTTGTGGATCTCATCGGCTGCTGTTACGACCAAATCATGAATCAAGCCGCAAAAATGCACTACATGATGGGTGGACAACTGAATCTGCCGCTCGTCATCCGCATCGCCTATGGCACCCTCGGAGATGGTAGGCGAACCTATGGTGGCGGCGCCGCCGCCCAGCATTCCCAGACTCTCTATTCTGTACTTGCGCATATTCCCGGGCTTAAGGTTGTGGTGCCGACGACAGCCTACAATGCCAAAGGTCTGTTGACTGCCGCTATTCGTCATGCCGGTCCTGTTATCGTAATGGAGCATAAGTTTCTTGGCTCGGCGGCCAAGGGAGTTGTCCCCGAAGAGCCTTATACAGTTCCGATTGGACGCGCTGAAATTATTAGGGACGGACATGACGTAACTCTCTGCGGAATCGGCCGCATGACGCATATTTGCCTGGAAGCCGCGGAGGCATTGGAGGCGGAGGGAATTCGAGCCGAAGTTGTCGATGTCTTAACTCTTACACCGCTAGACGAGCCAACCATTTTGGAATCGGTTTCGCGGACCCGACGGCTCATCGTTGTGGACGAGGACACGCCCACGGCTTCCATGGCGCGTGACATTGCTGCGCGCGTGGCCGACAGAGGGTTTGACTGGCTCGATGCACCGATCAAAACGGTCACTGCACCAGAAACGCCAGTGCCGTTTTCAGCCGTTCTTGAAGCTCATTACGTCCCTCGTTCAGCACAGATTGTAGCGGCTGCTCACGAACTCTTGGGATAGGAGCAGTCCTATGGCACATCCGATCATCATGCCAAATATGAGTATGTTTACGTCCGAAGGAACCGTCACCGATTGGCTAAAGCCCGAAGGAGCTAGAGTCGAAGCCGGCGAGCCGATTCTCGTGATGACCACTGACAAAGCGGCCTACGAGATCGAAGCGCCCGTGGCTGGCATCCTGCATCCCCTCGCAGCGCTGGGCGTGAACGTGCCAGTCGAAGCGGTGCTTGGCTATATTCTCGCTCCGGGTGAAGACCCGCCGGTTTCTCCCTTCGAACTAGCAAAACTCGCGCCCGCAAATGGGGATTCCGCGGCATCATTTACGCCCACGCATTCCGAGCCAGCGCGTGTCACTACTACCCCGCTACGGGAAGGCCAGGCAACTACGCAACTACGCGCGAGTCCGGTCGCCCGTCGGGTAGCGGCAGAGCATGGAATCGATCTTGCCCGTGTCACTCCCACGGGTCCTGGTGATCGGATTGTTGAGAAGGACGTTCTCACCGAACTGGCGCGGCTTGAAAAAGAAAGGTCGGCGAAGTCCATGAAGGTCTTGCGGCGAATTCGTCAGCGTGTGCCGCTGGCGAACATGCGGCGGACCATTGGCGAACGTCTCAGGCACAGCCTCTCGACTACAGCTTCATTGACGCTTACCCGCGAGGTTCGCGCAGACATGTTGATTGCAGCGCGCGGACGTTTGGCGTCGAAGATCAACGGCGTGCTTGCCTACGATGCGCTGTTCATCAAGTTAATGGCCACGGTGCTATGCGAGCGCCCCGAGATCAATGCTGCAATCGAAAACGATGCTATTCTTATTTTCGATGACGTGCATGTGGGATTTGCGGTGCCGGTACCCGACGGGCTGGTCGTGCCGGTCGTCCACAACGCCGATAGAGAACCACTCGGAACGATAGCGGCCGCGGTCCAGGAGTTGCGTAGTCTTGCGCACTCCGGCCGGTTGCGGCCGACGGACGTAGAAGGTGGCACAACGACCGTCACCAACCTCGGCGCGTACGGAATCGACGCGTTTACCCCCATTCTCAATCCTCCTCAGTCTACGATCCTCGGGATCGGACGAATTGCGCCCCGCCCAATTGTGAGCGATGACGAAGTGGTTGTCGGTCGAACTTGCGTCCTGAGTCTCACGTTCGACCATCGAATTACCGATGGGGTACCAGCGGCTGAGCTACTCGATCATCTTGCGCGTTTGATGATGGATGAACCCTATCTCATGTCGCTGGCGTGACGGTATTACCGTTACTGCTTAGTAAGGTAGTTGAGCCAGCCTCGTAAGAAACGAGTCGAATCAGATTGTGAGGCAAAAATGTCGAATAACATGGATAACATATCCGTTCGCGAACTCGCTCACAGAATACGCAAACATTGCGTCACCATGACTCATCGAGCCAACGCCTCTCACATTGGCTCATGCCTGTCCATAGCCGATCTTCTTGCGGCTCTGTATGGCAAGGTCCTGCGCGTGAATGCGGAATGGCCAAGCTGGCCTGACCGCGATCGGTTTTTCTTGAGCAAAGGGCATGCGTGCGCTGCCCTGTATGCGGTATTGGCGGAGCGGGGCTTTTTTCCCTTGGAATGGCTGGATACGTTCTATGAAAACGGCTCGCTGCTGGCCGGACATGTAACCCACAAGAACGTGCCTGGTGTGGAGCTTTCGACCGGGTCGCTGGGACATGGCTTGCCTGTTGCGACCGGGATGGCGCTCGCTGCCAAACGCGACGGCCGGTCACATCGCGTTTTCTGCGTCCTCAGCGACGGTGAATGTGATGAGGGTTCCACTTGGGAACCTGTACTCTTTGCGCCGCATCACAAACTCAGTAACCTCACCGCAATTGTGGACTACAACAAAATCCAGAGCTTGGGAACGGTAAAAGAGGTGATCGACTTGCATCCTCTTGCTGACAAGTGGCGCGCCTTCGGTTGGGCCGTGCGCGAGATTGACGGTCACGATTTCGCTCAAATCGAGAAAGCACTGGAGGAAGTTCCGTACGAATTAGATCGGCCGAGTTGCATTGTCGCACACACCGTCAAAGGCAAAGGCGTGAGCTTCATGGAAAATAAACTGCTTTGGCATTATCGTGCGCCGCTCGGCACAGACTTCGAGACGGCCCTTGCAGAACTGGAGGAAAAATAATGAGAACCGCCTTTATCGAGGCTCTCTTAGAATTAGCAAAGCGGGACGAGCGCATCGTGCTGATCACAGGCGATCTGGGGTTCGGTGTGGTGAATACTTTTATGGAGCAACTGCCGCGTCAGTTTGTCAATGCCGGGGTAGCCGAGCAAAACATGACCGGCATGGCGGTAGGCATGGCGCTCAGTGGGAAGATATGTTTGACATACTCGATCGCGAATTTTCCCACTCTGCGGTGCCTGGAGCATATTCGAAACGACGTCTGTTATCACAATGCCAATGTGAAGATTGTGGCCATAGGGGGCGGCTTCGCATACGGCTCCCAAGGGGTAACCCACCACGCAACAGAAGATATGGCCGTCATGCGCGCGCTTCCTGGAATGGTCGTAGTGGCACCAGGGGATCCTATGGAAGCCCGGCACGCAACTCGCGCGGTCGTCGAGCATCCCGGGCCTTGTTATCTGAGAATTGGCAAAGCCGGCGAGCCGAACGTCCACAAGACGGAAATAGAATTTCGCTTAGGAAAAGCCCTCCAGCTGCGCGATGGTGATGATGTGACGATCATTTCAACCGGGGGCCTTTTGCAAACCGCGGTACACGCTGCGGAACGGCTTGCTGAAATTGGAGTCGAGACGTGCGTCCTGAGTATGCATACATTGAAGCCATTAGACACCGACGCAATACTGGCTGCTGCATCTGAAACGCGCGCGATCGTAACACTCGAGGAACATAGCATCATCGGAGGTCTCGGCAGCGCGGTCGCCGAGGTGCTGGCGGAAGCCGATGGAGTGAAGGTACCGTTCAAGAGGATTGGCCTGCCGTCTTCCTTTTCTCCTTACATGGGGAGCCAAGAGTACCTTCGAGCTCAACATGGGTTGACAGAGGATGCTGTTTTAAAGGTTGTCGCGCAACTACTCGAATCTACTCGCAGCGGCAATGGTCGAGCGAACACTCAACCTAGACTCACTGACCCCACGACATAATATCTGAACAAGATCGAGTTTCTTCACCTGCAACTACTTGAGTGGACGTGTCCTCTATTGATTCATTGCGACGAAGAAAAAGTTGCTATGTCTCGTGTTCCTGAGGAAGTCGGTTCTCTCTGCGATGATGGAGCCGCGGCGACGGCGGGTCTGACATACCAACGGATAATCCGGCCGTGGGTTGTCATTAGATGTTCCCGACGCACGTTTGCTGCCGGAGACAAACAGATAGTTGTTTTGGACGAGGGTAACGGGACTCAATCCGCCGCGCGGCGTTACCACACCCGACTCAGATAGCAACAACCAATGAATCGAACTGAAATGAACGGCTCGGTGAATTCTCTGAATGAATCAAAGATGACCTTGCGGTATGATGCTACCGCCATGGCGTTCTGCATCGGTATGCTGGTCGTTGCCCTGGTCATTGGATATTTCCATCAGATAGGTACTTACGGCGAAACGGATTTTTTTGGAGCATATGTCGAACAGGCTGAGCGTATCCTGGCTGGCCAGCCTTATACCTACGGACACAATCCGCCAGGCTACATGCTCGTTTTGGCTGCAGTGTCGTTGGTGACAGGAGATTTGTTCGTGGCCGGCAAAATCATAAGTGCTTTCGCCGCCGCGCTATTCGGCTGGATGACCTATCTGCTATTCAAAGCACTCTTCGACGCTCGAATTGCCTTTGCTACGACAGTGCTTTTACTACTTGCCCTGATCCCTGACTCCTGGAATGTTTTGGCAGCGACTGATCTGCTGGCAGTGGTAGCGCTCATGGTCTGTGTCTGGGTCGTCTTACGAGAGCCACACCCAACGTTGGGGGCTTGTTTCTTCGGAGGACTTTTCGCTGGAGCTGCATACTTAGTACGATCCCCGACTATTTTTGTTATTCCCGGCATCGGGGTTTCGTTGCTTTTTGTTAATCGTAACGGCGAATCGCTTCGGATCCGTCTCGCTCGGGCGAGCATATACCTTTGCGGCTTTCTTTTAATAACTTGTCCTTGGTTAATCTACAATTGGAAAACCAATGGCAATCCAATTGCGAGCAGCGCTCACCTGCAGATCGCAGCACACTTCTACGAGCCGCAAGCCGAGACTCTTGGAACTACACTACACCAGTTTAAGTCGAGGTTCCGGTCTTTATCGGATGTGCTTTTGCACGATCCGGCCAGGGTTCTATCGGTCTACTCCAGAGATATTCTGTACTGGAACCCGAAACGGCTTTTTGTCGAAGGCATGGGATTTCCGGCGTTCCTATTTGCCGGTGCTGGGTTTTTGCTTTTGCTTCGAGATCTCTCCAAAAGGATGATTACTTTCCTTCTCGTCTGCCTCCTGGGGTATTTGTTTGCGGCTCTCGTTGGATTTCAACTGCGGTACTACATCTTTTTGCGTCCCTTACTGTTTCTATCGGTTGCCTACTTTTTATTTCACGAATACGTTATTGCTCAGCCCAAACAAAAGCCTGTTTTCAACAACAAAATTGCCTGGCTACTTTTTATAATGCTGGCCGCTTTTGGGATTAAAGACGCCTACAAGACAACCAGGGACATTATGGGCCAGGAGCCCGGACATTTAATAGAAATTGCAAAGTTCTTGAAAGACCGATCATCATCGAATGACATCATAATCGTTCGGAAGCCACACCTGGGATACCTCACTGGCCTAGAGGCTACCTTTGTCATAGCAACAGACGTTGATGAATGGTTAGCCAGCGCGCGGCGAATCGGGGCGCGTTATATCGTTTACAGTGATTACGCAGCAAAGTTGTGGCCGGGACTTACTTCATTGCGCGATCCAGACAAACTGCCAGGGGATTTCAAATTGATCTATCACCATGAACCAACGCGGACGCTTATTTACGAAATTGTGCCAAGGAATTCTTGAATGTCGCCTTCCTTACCCGGTATCATTTTGTCGCGCAGACGCTGATTCCAGGCTGGCTGCACCGCAAACATAAAGCTTTGTCCGAGGATTCCTTTATTGGTTTTTAATTGATGGCACTTTAAAAATTTTGAGGAGAGTACTATGTCGATAATCACCTCACCGAACCGTTCAACTTTGTACAGCATTGTCGTTCCCGCCAGAAACGAAGAGGCTACACTCGGTGAAGTTCTGTACAGTCTCCGCGGTCTGAGCGATGACTTAATTGTCGTCGATGGTCATTCCACGGACCGAACGGTCGCAATCGCTCATGAATACAATGCCAAGGTGGTGCTAGATAACGGCAAAGGTAAGGGGGACGCAGTTCGAGTCGGGCTTGCAGTTGCGGGCCATCCGGTCACTGTTTTTATTGACGCGGATGGCTCTCATGACCCGAAAGATATACCGAAGTTGGTACTTCCAATCCTGGCCGATGAGGCTGACTTGGTGATGGGATCGCGGATGCTTGGCGGTAGTGATGAATTATTTGGTACAATCTCTGAGGTGATTCGCTTGCTGGGTAGCCTGGTGATCAGTCTATCGATAAACTATCGTTACGGGAAGAGGCTCACGGACTACCAAAACGGGTTCCGAGCGATTCGGACTGAAGTTGGAAGGTCGATCGGACTGACCAGTAACATTACCACTATCGAGCAAGAAATGGCGATGAAGTGTTTGAGATATGGATATCGAGTGACGGAGCGTCCTACCCACGAATACGGTCGTCGAGGCGGGGTATCGAAGATCAACGTGCTGCTCGTAGCGCACATTTATATTTCGAATCTGTTAAGTGGGCTGCTTGTGCCAAGGAAGTGCCCGATACGACAGCTCTCTCCTCTTGACTCGTCTTCGGGAGTGCCGACCAACATACAGGTGTCATAATGGCGGTTGCCTTGCAACTTTCTTGTCCCTCGTGTGGCTGCTCTGCCAAAGGACCGCTACGCAAGCAACGGCCGGATCTCTTCCTGTATTGGTGTCCCAGTTGTTCGCTTGTTTATCAATCGAGTAGGCTCTCACTGGCAAGTATTGAGACCATTTACGGAAACGAGTACTACGACTCATGGGGTCTCGAACAAAACCAGGATGATCTATGGAGAATGAAAGTCAAAACCTGCCTTGCATATCTCGATCTTCTTGGCCCCCACCTAGTAGGACGATTTTCACCGCGACAACTGTTGGATATCGGTTGCGCTCATGGATTCATGCTAGAGGCCGCTAAGCAAAAAGGGTTCGAACCATATGGGGTTGAGATCTCACCCGCGGCCTCTGCCGCCCGCAGTCGAGGTTTCATTGTCTATGACCGTCCCCTTCCCGAGTTGAACCTCTCGGCCGACACGTTCGATGTCGTAACAGCAATCGATGTTATCGAACATCTTCCTGATATAAAAGCATTTGTCTTCGAAATATATAGGATCGTCAAACCCGAAGGTCTGTTCATACTCGTAACGCCCGATGTCGGAAGCTGGATCGCTATGATCATGAAAAATGCCTGGCCGCATTACAAGCCTGAGCACCTTGTTTATTTCACGAAGCGATCTCTTTCGGTGCTTCTAGAGAACATAGGATTCCGTATAATTTACATTGATACCGGCTTTAAGTATCTCACACTCGATTACATTGTAAGACATTTCAAGAAACATACCCCCGGTGTCTTGACATCGCTTCTCAAATGTCTAGAGTTTGCGCTACCATCAACCCTCAAAAACACTGCTCTATATCTCCCAACGGAGATGATAGCCATTGCAAAGCGAGTCCCAGCCTCTCCGCCGCAAGAACCGCTACTCAGTCGCAATAGAGTAACGTGATGTCAGAAACCAAGGGTTCTACGACATGCGGCAGGGCTTCATCACGTCAGTTTGGCGGGAGCAGGCATTGCTTGCCTTTTTCTGCCACTGCCTCATCCCATTGTCCCTATTTCCCGTCCGCAGATGGGAACACTATAACGAAGCCGGCAATCGGTTAGTTGCCGAAACGGTTCTCAACATTATCTCGCGACACCTTTTATAGTTATACCGGATGGTGCCGGATCCCGCTCAGTAACCCGCCACCGACACATGGAAACGAAGGCACAATATCCTTTCGTTTTTGGAAGAGATAGGAAGCTGCTGGCGAAAGTGTTAGCAGCCGCGAATGTCATCCTGGTCCTCGCAGGCGTTGTTTGCCTTTTGGCATTGTCCTATTTTGTTTATCACTACGGCTGGACGGGACAGCGGCAATTCAGCAGCGCGGTGGGCCTGGCAATGTACTACGGTTTCCCGGCGGGTCTCGCGATTCTATTATTTGCTGCGGCGAGATTGAAAGCAGCCTATCGCATAATCCTTGCGATTTCTTGTCTTTTACTCGCCGCGTCAGCATACGGGGTCGAAGTATTCCTGCACCTCTCGGATTCCACGCTTTCTCTGCAACAAATCATGGCTATGCCCGCACAGAAAAGGAAAAAAATGGCAGCCAAATTAGCCACGCAATTTGGCGTTGATATTGATGCCCGGGATCGCCACGAAGTGATTTTTGATTTGCGAAAGGAAGGCATTGACGCGGTTCCCCTGGTCTGGAAATCGGCCGTCGATATTGACGTTGTGCCGCTGGGCGGCATCGCTAATAAGCTGACCGTGGTGTGTAATCAAAACGGCAAATATCTTATTTACGAAAGTGACGAGCATGGCTTCCATAATCCCCGAGGGATGTTGCAGCCCGGTCACGTCGACATCGCGGCTGTGGGTAATTCCCTAACCCTCGGGTACTGTGTCCCTGCCGACAGGAATTTCGTCGGGTTGATCCGTGGGCGCTATCCTGCTACCCAGAACCTCGGCATGACTGGTGAAGGGCCCTTGCGCATATTGGCCATACTGAAAGAGTACGCACGATTACTTAAGCCGAGATTAGTATTGTGGTTTTATTCCGAAGGAAGCACATTTTCAGAGCTACGATCTGAGCAGCAGAGTCCTACTTTGATGCGCTATTTGGGAGACGAGTTCACTCAACACCTGATCGCGCGACAATCCGATATCGACCAAGCACTCACGGGTGATATGGACAGGCAAATTGCCGTAGAGAGAAGTAGATTGGCGGAAAGTCAGGCGAAGAGTCTGGGAAACAGCGGCAAGTTAGTTGGTAAGTTGTCGGGGCTCATCAGGCTGGGTGCCCTGCGGCAAAAGCTAGGGTTGGTCTACGGAACGCGCACTCAAGAATGGGACGAGCCGTCTGAGTTGGAGGGGGATATGAATTTATTTCGTGATATTTTGTCCAAGGCAAAGGCCCGCGTCAGCGCCTGGGGCGGCAACCTACAATTCGTATATCTCCCCAGTTGGAGTCGCTTTGCTGAGGAGTCCCCCGTTGAAGTTGGAGTCAAATCACGTATGAGAATTCTCACGATCCTCCGTACGTTGGGTATTCCTCTCATCGACATCTGTCCTGCTTTCTCCGGCCACGGCGATCCTTTGTCTTTATTTCCCTTTCGGCGACCTGGCCATTACAATGACGACGGGCATCGGGTGGTGGCAGAAACAGTCCTAAGCTATATATCGCGCCCTCAACCACGCGACTCCAGTCCCAGACCTTCGGGTAATGGAGAGATGCAGAGGGCCGGCAAATGTTCCAGTTGAACGGAAGTCCTTAAGCCCGACGAATCCAGTCTTGGGTTCCTGGAGGTGCATTAGCATGACTAAAGAAAAACGCTTTTTGGCAAAAGGGGTAACACTGGCGAATATTATCCTCGCTGGAGGAGGTATATTGTGCTTTCTCGCGTTGGCTTATTTTGTTTATTACTACGGTTGGACTGGACAAAGACAATTTTCAAGTTGGAAAGGTGTGCTGCTGTATTATGTTTTTCCCGCTCTTATGGGAACCTTACTGTTCACGTCCTTGCGGCTGCCCCTATCCCGCAAGATCAATCTCGCTCTTTTCCTTTGTACTTTAAGTATTTCCGTTTATGCTTTGGAGATTGTGGTGACTGTGTGGTTTAATTTACCGTCGGTTATGAAAGGTCTTGATCGCGAGCTAAGGGCGGACATCGCCAAAGCGCTGGGTGTCGCTTTTGACACACGCAGCAAGCGGCAAGTCATTGAGGATTTGCGCCGCCAGGGAGTTGAAGCCGTTCCCTCATTCCCCGGGCCCCTACTAAAATTGCAGAACGACGCTACATTGAAACCGGCCATCACCATAAATGGCGTGGAGGTCTTGCCACTCCGTGGGCCTGCCAATAAGGTCGTTGTGGTCTGCAATGAAGGCGGGCAGTTTCTAACCTATCGAAGTGACGAGCTCGGTTTTAATAACCCGGGAAATCTTTGGGACAAGCGTCCGGTGGATATCGTAGCGGTGGGCGATTCCTTTGTCCAAGGCTTTTGCGTGCCCCCGGATGATAATTTCGTCTCTCTCATTCGAACGCGCTATCCGGTAACTCTTAATCTTGGGTTGGAAGGTATCGGCCCTCTGGATATGCTCGCAGCTATCAAAGAATATGCGCAGGTTGTTAAGCCAAAGGTGGTTCTATGGTTCTATTTCGAAGCCAACGATATTTCCGATTTACATTCGGAAACAAGGAGCCCCCTGCTTATGCGTTATTTGATGGACAACAGGTTTACCCAAGATTTATTTGCTCGGCGAGCGGAAGTTGACCAGGCGATTAGCGATTACCTTGGAACGATTAAAGACAAGAACGAGGTGTTGATCAAGTTAGAAGAAATATCGGCAGTTGTTAGAAACCTCAGCCAACTGCCACGTGGAATAGGAGGCATAGTAGGACTAGGCGAGCTGCGGCGGCGGCTTGGGTTAATCCAGGGAATGGAAGTCAAATCTTTCTCAGAAGCTCGCCCCGCCCTCATTGATCAACGAGCCGAGCGCATAATCCCTCTAGTAAATTTATTACATGATGTCCTGGTGGAGGCAAAACAAACGGTTAGTCAATGGGGAGGAACTCTCTATTTTGTTTTTCTTCCGGAATGGGATCGTTACGTTCCGCAAAGAGAACCCAATCCAGATCGGGATCGGGTTCTGTCAGTGGCCAAAAAGGCTGACCTGCCGATCATTGACATTCATCGATCCTTCATGGCCCAGGCGGATCCCCTGGCTCTGTTCCCCTTCCGGCTCAGTAGCCACTATAACGAAAAAGGTCATCAAGTAGTAGCCGAAGAGGTGTTACGGTTTATATCCGCCTTACCCGCGCCGGCGTAACACTGGCCGAATGATTGCTGCTCATAAATCCGACGGCTCTATCGTATATACTTTTTTTAGCAAGCAGTAGCGACACATGCACGGGATACTCTCTGGATCGATCGATTACAAACCGCCCGGTAAATGCTCCTATCCTGATCATACCATTCTACCGATTTCCGAGGAGACGTAATATGATTTTCACTCGCCGTTACTCGGCCCAACCTGAGAGTGGTATTCCGGAGGGAACACCCAACCACAACAATGCAACAATATTTGCAACGCTACTCTTACCCTTAGTGTCTGTGTTGTTATTCGTCATAATAGGAGAGTTGGGGTTACGGTTTTACCATTTATGGCAGTGGAATTTGTCCATGGTTGATGGACAATTCCGGACAACGTTAAACCGCGGTCGGCCTCTCGTTTTAGATGACCAACTGGGTTGGCGAGCCACGGAAAACTATCGATTCGAAGGAACAAAGCTTAGCTCCGACGGGACGGAGTATCGAGCGACCGTGTCCCAAAACGAGAACGGATTCCGAATGTTCGGTGATGTCTCTTCCACAAAACGCAGAGTTTTCGTGATCGGTGATTCCTTTACACAAGCAGTGGCCGCCTCAGACGATAAGACCTACTACGCCGTTGTAAAACAGTTGTTAGATCTTGAAGTGTTTGCGTACGGAGCCGGGGGGTACGGTAGTCTTCAGGAGTTTATGATCTTGGACAAATATTTCGATATGATCAAACCGGACTTGATACTCTGGCAATTTTCAACGAATGATTTCGTCAATAATTCGCCAGAGATGGAGACTGCAAGCCGTATCAACAATAACGGGATGGTTAGACCTTATTTGTGGAACAACCAGATTCAATCCATTCTTCCAAAACCGTACTCAAAAAAAATCCGGCTATTTGCTCTCCAGTATTGCAGATTTTGTTACACAATACTGACTCGTTTGGATCGACTAGATGCTGTAAAACCACTAAAGACCGTGGAGACCGAGACGTTTATTGGCGGCCCTTCGCATTCCATGTTTATTGATTCGCTCAGGGTGACCGACGCGATCATGGAAAGGGTAAGGAAACGAGCCGGCCCTATTCCAATTTTTGCTTTCGTCGTCGGTACTGGCGCCCCCTACGGGCCGGAATATGAAGAGGGACTAATTGAAATATCTCGCCATCACAAAATTGTTCTGTTGGACGATATAGATCGCACAGTGCTAACCGCAGAAAAAGCCGGCGTAATTGCTAGAGCGGAAGATGGATCCCATTGGAATGAGGTGGGACATCGGATTGCTGGGGAAGCGATCGCAAACTCTTTGAGAAGTGCTAAGGCGTTAGGCTCGCGGTAACCTCTCATAAAGTCGATGATATTGGCGAGGCTGGTACTTAGCAATGCCATAAAAACCTCGGGATCGAATTCTGAAAACGCCAGTTGTTAGCTTTTCAACCTTCTATATTTGCCAGGCTGAGGCTCGACATAAAACAATCTTATTTTAAAACCCACGATTCGTGAGAGGAGAATACAATGGTACAACTTCAAACCCCCAAATACGTTTATATGGGAGGCAAATTACGGCTGTGGGAGGAGGCGATGTTGCACGTCGGCTCTGAGGCGTTGACCCGCGGCCTGAACGTTTATGAGGGAGTCAAAGGTTATTGGCAAAAGGACGGGCGCTTCGGTATCGTGGCGCTCCGCCGGCATTACGAGCGGCTTCGCCGATCTGCCCGCATATTGCAGATTCCTTGCCCGTGGACATACGATGACTATGAGAGGGCGACTTTCGAGCTTGTCACCGAACTAGTGCAACCGGGTCGTGACATGTGGGCTCGCACTACGCTTTTCGTCATCGAGGGTTATTGGGGAGAAGGAACAGTCCCTGATCTCGTCATTACAGCTTATCACCAGGATATGCAGCCTCCCGAACCCGTCAACCTTGGTGTCAGTACATGGCGCCGCAGTGTTGACGTCGCGCTGCCTGCCCGGGTCAAAACCGGCACTAACTACCAGGTAGGCCGCCTGGCACGCATCGAGGGACGCGCGGTCGGATGCCAGGACATGGTGCTACTCAATCAAGAGGGTCGCGTCGCAGAAAGTACCGGCGCTTGCATTCTGATGGTTCGCGATGGGGCTGTATACACACCACCTCCAAGCGAGGGGGCACTGGAAAGCATTACGGTCGACTTAGTTGAAGCTCTCGCGAATTCGATGGGAATTCCCTTTGTGCGCCGACCCATCGACAGGACCGAGTTAGTCGTCGCCGAGGAGATCGCGCTGTGCGGCACCTTAGCCGAATTGCCGATGGTCAAGTCATTCGAAGGCCGGCCACTTCCCGACAATTCGCGTATACTGAGCACCCTCCAAAAGCGTTATCTCGACGCAGCCAGAGGAATCGATCCTCATCCTGCTGTTGAGCTATCCATGCTTCCACGACCCGCGTCAGTGAATGGCCAGGAGGCTAGGGGCTCCGCTGCATCTGTTCTTTGATACCGCCAATAGGCTTGCAACACGCGTCGCTCAAGAGGAATTCATGAATAACGTGGTCACTATCGGTATTCCAGTGTACAAACGGCTCCAATATCTTCCGGCTGTTCTAAATATAGTCGCGTCACAAGACTACCCCCATATCGAACTGCTTGTCTCCGACAATGGCGTGAATGGAAGAGCAGTTCCTGATATCGTGAGTAAACATTATCGCAAGCCCTACAGGTTTCGGCAAAACCCTTCGACGGTCAGTATCTCCACACATTTTAATCAACTCATCCACGAAGCGTCTGGAGAATATTTTATCGTGTTGGCTGACGACGACGAAATCACCCCCAATTATGCCTCGGATCTCGTCTGTCTCTTGGAGAAACATCCCCAGGCATCCGTCGCATTCGCCGTGCAGCAAACCATCGATGACGACGGCAACGTAATCAGCAGCTCAAAGAATACCGTACCTGAGGTATTATCGGGACCGGATTTCATACGAGCCATTTGGGGCACCCATGAATATGGATTTCGATCACTTTCGACCTATTTGGCCAGAAGGCGAAGCCTCATGGCGTGCGGAGGCTATCCCGAAGTTTGGGCAGGTACCAGCGACGAGGACCTACTTATGGTCAAACTCTGCGTCGATAATTTTGTCGGCTTCAGCGCCCGATGTGCTTTCCGGAAGCGATTTGACGAGTCCAGCTATGGATATTCCATAACGATGCAAGATCTCGCAAGGGGCATAAAAGAATTTTTGAAAATTCTTGATTCGGACGCCAAACTTTCCGCCTATGCCGCATCACACCCGGTCGAGTGGAGCGATTCGAAGCGATATCTCGTCGAGATGGTATGGAAGACATATTATTACCGGTGGACGGGGTTGTATAAAAGCAGGCTTACACCCTTCGAGTGGATAAGAGCAGGCTTTGCAATGCCGTTTGTCCCAGACTACTACAGAGCCGTAAGTCATGAGTGCATTAATGCCCTGCTGAACCGAGCCAAAAGGCTTTTTCCGTTCGCTTATAACATTTACCGCGCCGCCAGACATGGACGTTCTTGACGCGCTCAATGCGCTATAGGTTCTCAAACACGGACAGAACTGCTTAAGTAGTTGGCTGTCAAACAACCGAGTTCCCCAGTGGTTTTTAATTCTCTTGCGTTTTTCGTATCTTTCTCATTGTCTTTCAAAAAAGAGCCTGGCTGTTTACTACTATCATTTTGAATGTCGGCATTTGTTCGGTGTTTTTCACGCGGGGGAGTTACGCTGAGAATCTCCAAACATTTGTGGACCTGCACGGATATCAATTGAAATCGCAGCTCAAGAAACTCAACGTTGAACTTTCCGAGCATCCGTCGTTGCGCATCCTGTTGATAAACACCAGTGAATTAGGTGGTGGGGCGGAGGAGTCTGTGCGCAATCTGCTTCAAGCATATCGCAGTCGCGGCCATCAGAGCTGGCTGGCTGTCGGTAGCAAGCGTTCGAACGACCCTAACGTACTGTTGATACCACAAGACTCTTGCCGAAATTTCTGGGCAAAATTCTGGATTCGTGCCGCGGATGAGCTTGAGCGATTTCAAGACAAAGTAAGAGGGGCAACGCGTTTGCTAAATTTACTCCGCTGGATTGGCGAGCCCAGCCGGCAGCGAGCACAGGCACAAGGTCATGAAGATTTCGACTTTCCCGGCACATGGCAATTGCCAAAACTGTACGGCCTTCCTGATGTCTTTCATTGCTACAATCTCCACGGAGGCTACTTTGATCTGAGAGCCCTAACGTGGCTAAGCCATCAACGACCGGTTATCCTCGACTTGCGCGACGCCTGGCTGCTAAGCGGCCATTGTGCCCACTCTTTTGCTTGTGAGCGGTGGAAAACAGGCTGCGGCCAGTGCCCCGATCTGAGGATATACCCACGTATTCGCCGGGACGCGACATCTTACAATTGGCGGAGAAAACAAAGCATCTACGCCAAGAGCCGCGTTTATGTTTCTACTCCTTGCCAATGGCTAATGCGGAAAGTCGAGCAATCCATGCTTGCACCGGCAATCGTAGAATCTCGTATTATTCCTACAGGCATCGACCTCGCCATCTTTCATCCAAGTGCAAGAGAAGTCGTTAGAGCCGATTTGCGCATTCCGCAAAACGCTAAGGTGGTTTTATTCACCGCCAACGGAATCCGAAAAAACATGTGGAGAGACTACCGAACGATGCGAGATGCCATCGGCCTGGTTGCCGAACGTCTGCGCGGTCACATGGTAGTCTTCATCGGATTAGGCGAAATTGCATTAGGCGAAACGGCGCTAGACGAGCGGATCGGTAAAGCACATTTACGTTTCATCCCACACCAGAAGAACCCGCAGACTGTCGCCCGCTATTATCAGGCTGCCGATCTCTACGTCCATGCCGCAAGAGCGGACACGTTTCCGCGCGCCGTGCTGGAGGCACTGGCTTGTGGCACGCCAGTACTAGCCACAGCCGTAGGGGGAATTCCTGAACAGGTGAAGAGCTTGACGGGTGTCAATTCATTTACGATAGCCGACGCGACGGGTATCATAGTGCCGATGGGAGATGTTCAGACGGTAGCCGCCGGCATTGAGAAGCTCTTGACGGATGATTTGCTCCGTCGAGCCTTAGGTGAGAACGCGGCCAAAGATGCCCGCCAACGCTTTGATCTGCAAAAACAGGTGGATTGTTATTTGGAGTGGTATAACAAACTGCTTTCGGATCCGCCGTGAGACATACGGATATTCGCTCGTTACAACTACGAAAGACTGAGTACGCTTTGCCATTGATTAGTTTCGCGCGCCTTCCCAGACGACGTTTCTAAGCCAACAAAGAATACCCGCTTACGATTAATCTTTTCAAACTACGGACGGGCGCTTTTTGAGCCGCCCGTGCGTTCAACCGCGAATTTCGCCTTTAGCAATCCTTTGATTTTCTCATCTCTATCACAAGCGAGGAGTACAAAAATGCAACCAGTTATCGACTTTCGGGGCTTGCTTCTCCGCTGCCGTAGGCCTGTAGTGGTCACGATCCATCTGCTCCTGATTGTTTTGTCCAACTACATTGCTTTTTGGCTCAGGTTCGACGGCAAGATTCCGGCCGAGGAGTGGCGGCTATGGCTGCAATTGACGCCTGTGCTAGTCTTGATCCGAGGCGCCACTTTTGTTCCGTTTCGCCTTTATGAGGGTCTCTGGCGGTATACCGGGATCTGGGACCTGCGCAATATTATTACAGCTGTGAGTATAAGCAGCCTGCTCTTTTTGGGGCTTGCACACTGGATTTTAGCGTTCACAGTATACCCTCGATCGATCTTGATAATCGATTCGCTTTTGCTCATCTTTTTCATGGGGGGAGTGCGCTTAGCGCGTAGACTTTATCACGGCATTATCACAACGAATCCACGCAAGCGACTTTTGATTTATGGAGCTGGAGACACGGGAGAAATCATTGTCCGCGATATAAGAAATAACGGTGATGAATATGACTATGACCCGATTGGATTTGTCGACGATGATCACCGGAAAGCCGGCCAGAGAATTCACGGCGTTCCCGTTTTGGGCGTTGGCGATGATCTGCCTAAGATCATGCTCAAGGAAAAGCCCCACGAAGTACTTCTGGCCGTTCCCAACCTGGAACCGGCGGCAATTCGCAAGTTGG
>Ga0326597_10001983_pt1 | contig 31425 bp, 30 predicted proteins | sample RVTome_12_FD_203789 | JGI IMG/M metagenome (GOLD analysis project Ga0326597, IMG submission 203789) | Soil microbial communities from uranium-contaminated site in the Upper Colorado River Basin, Wyoming, United States - RVT100D185 | ecosystem: Environmental > Terrestrial > Soil > Contaminated >...
CGAAGATACTCTCCCAGAAGGCCAGGAACCTTCGAGTCGCCACGCCCCTGGTAAGAAATCCCAGAAAGAGAATCAGGACCAGGGTAACAACCGCGCCCAGCCGGGGAACCGGAATCGGCAAGTAGGAATTGGGATGAAACGCCTTCGGCAGTACGTCCAGGACGCTGTCCAGCAGCTCAACCACCCAACCGAGAAACCACAGCGTGATGGCCACCGGCAAAAACACCAGCAACCCGGCCAAGAAATAGCGCTGCAAGCTCTCGCGTACTCGCACTCGGGTCTTGATCGGTTGTTCCTCCGCCGCCACGTTGTCCTCTCCTACGGTTTGAGAATCATGTTGTCGATCAAGCGGGCCTTGCCTATGCGCACGGCCAAAGCCAGCAGTGCAGCGCTCTGAATCAGGTCGATTTCCCGCAAGCTTTCAGGATCGCATAGACTCGCGTACTCAATGCGCGCCAGCGCTTCCCGCGCGATCTCGGCGCGCGCGGCATCCATGATCGCGGCTCCGCGCCGCTCACCGCACCGTACCATTTCCTCAGCATGACGGAGCGAACGGTATAAGCAGAGGGCCGCTTTTCTTTCCTCAGGATTAAGATAGGCGTTTCGCGAGCTCATTGCCAGGCCGTCGCCCTCGCGCACGGTCGGATGGCCAACGACTTCGATATCGAAATTGAGGTCCCGCGCCAGTCGGCGAATGATCTGAAGCTGCTGGTAATCCTTGCAGCCGAAAAGCGCTACCTGTGGCCGGACGATATTAAAGAGCTTGGCTACCACCGTCGCAACACCGCTGAAGTGGCCGGGGCGCACCGCGCCACACAGCGGCTTACTCAGCTCACAAATTTCGATTCGAGTATCGAAACCCTCGGGATAAATTTCTTCCACCGCAGGATGAAACAAGACATCGATGCCGGTGTCATTGAGCAGTTCTCGATCCCGTTCGAAATCGCGCGGGTAGCTGGCGAAATCTTCCTGCGGCGCGAATTGCGTCGGGTTGACGAACAGCGAGACCACGACCCGATCCCCGCGCGTCCTGCCGTCGCGCACGAGACTTAGATGGCCGTCATGAAGCGCGCCCATCGTCGGCACCAGGGCGATCCGCCGCCCCTGGCGCCGCTCGGCTTCGCTCCACCGTTGCATCTCTAAAACGCGCTCAATGATCTGCATGAATCAAAAACCCCGGAGTGCCGGCTTCCCTTCCCGTAAATCCATCACTTCAGTCTTATTTAAATGTATGTTCCTCGTCAGGAAATTTTTCCTCGCGCACTTCGCGAGCGAAATCTTTGACCGCGGTGGTGATGACGCTTTTGAGATCCGCGTAGCATTTGACAAACTTGGGGGTAAAGTCCTGGAACAGGCCCAGCATGTCATGGATCACCAGCACCTGCCCGTCGCAGTGCGCCCCCGCGCCAATGCCGATGGTGGGGATCGATAGCTGGCCGGTGATCTCCGCGGCCAAGTCCTTGGGCATCCCTTCCAGCACCAGCGCGAATGCGCCGCCCTCTTCCACCGCCTGCGCGTCACGCAAGACCGCCTCGCGTTGATTCTTGCCTCTCCCCTGAATCTTATAACCGCCAAAGCGATGGATCGACTGCGGCGTCAAGCCAACATGACCCATGACGGGAATGCCCACCTCGGTGATTTTCGCGATGGTCTCGCGCACCGCTACACCGCCCTCCAGTTTTACCGCCTCGGCGCGGCCTTCTTGAAGCAGCCTGCCGGCGTTTTGCACCGCCTGTTCCCCGCTCACCTGAAAGGAAAGAAACGGCATGTCCGCCACGACGAGCGCGCGCTTGCGGCCTCGCACAACCGCGCGAGTATGATAAATCATTTCGTCCAGCGTCACCGGCAGGGTATTTTCCCTCCCTTGGACCACACAGCCGAGGGAGTCACCGACCAAGAGAATATCGACCCCTGCCTCATCCAGAATGCGGGCGAAAGAGTAGTCGTAGGCGGTGAGGCAAGTGATCTTTTCGCCTCGCTGCTTCATCTTGACGATTTCCGGTACGGTTATCTTCTCTGCCATCGAGCTGTCCTCCTAAATAAAAAAGCCTCCCGGACGGAGCCGGAAGGCCTGTAAGAAGCTGGCAGTAGGCAGACGGCAGTACGCAGCGAATTCCTGCTTACTACCGACTGCTGTCATCTCTATCGCGGCGTCCGTCTCAGTCCAGATTATCTAGATCTAAGCGGTATGTAGTGCTGCGTCCCCGAACCCATGTTGTTGATTTCCTTGATCAAGTCAGCCAGATCCTTGCTGCTTGCCACGAAATCGATCTCCGAAGTATTCACCACCAGCAGAGGGGTCTCTTCATAATAGAAGAAGAACTGGTTATAGGCCTGAGCCACCTCCGTCAGGTATTCAAAGGTAACGCTACGTTCGTACTTTTTATCCCTTTTTTTGACCCGTTTGTAAAGCACCTCGGGGCGCGCTTGCAGGTAGACGACCAAGTCGGGCTTCGGTACGCGGGCGTTCAGCAGCGCGTATATTTGCTGGTACAGATTGAGCTCATCGGCGCTCAGCGTCAGCGTGGCGAAGATCTTGTCCTTGGCGAACAGGTAATCGGCGACGGTGTTCTGGTTGAAAAGATCCTGCTGGCCGAGTTCCATCTGCTGGTGATAGCGGCTGAGCAAAAAAAACGTCTGATTTTGGAAGGCGTAGGTCTCGCGCGCCTGGTAGAACTTGGGCAGAAACGGGTTGTCCTCCACCCTCTCAAAGACCGTGCGGGCGTCGAACTCGCCCGCCAGGATCTTGGCTAGGCTGGTCTTGCCCACGCCGATCGGCCCCTCAACGACGATATATTTACCCTTGACCATCTAGCCCGGAGAATCTACACGCGAGCGGGAAATTTGTCTAGCTGTGATATATTAGTGGGCGATGGAGACGTTCCGCGAAAAGATTAGCCGGCCGTTGGGATGGTTGTCGGAAAGTATCGGTAGTGAAAGCAAACCACCGCAGACTACCGCCGGCTTGATATCCATCCCCTTTGGGCTATCTGGCGATGGTGCGCGCGTAAATAATGTAGACGCTTTTGAAACCAGGTGCTCTCCGGCCAATCCCAGTTTCGCGTCGGTAAGTTATCGCCGTCATAGAGGCCATCGTTCGCTCTGCTCTGCACAAAGATAAGTTGCCATGAGGTCATAAACAGCCCTCCTCTGTTTGTTTCTCGCCGTGGTGCGCAGTTGAAGTTGACCCCTACCTAACCTGCCAGCCTTACTTCTCCCCAGACTTTGCCGTCATGGTGCTGTCGCTCTTGTTTCCACCGCAGGAGCCCTTGACGCAAATATGCGGGATTAAACCCCAAGTGCTCACAGACGTTTCGAAAGGAAAATATCCAATCGCCGTCCTCCTCCAGGATCCATTCTTCGGCTTCGTTGAAAAGCTTCTTGCGTTTGCCGCTCTCAGCCGTGAGATTTTCCTGAAAGCAATTTATGGCATCCTCCAGAATCGCCAACGCGAGCTGCATTTCCGGCTGCAGGAGGTTCCTTCTGCGCAGGTTGCCATAATATTGGGCTGACAGGAGCGTATCCGGCTGAAACAGGGATGCGATCTTCTCATCCATCGTCAGGCTGCTGTGATCTCTTACGGCTTCCGAACCGGCGCTTTCCACTTCCATGGCTCCTAACTCCTAATTCAAAGCGGCGCTGAGATGTTTGTCGATCGCGCGCGAAATTGCTTCCTCGGTCACGACACCGACCAGACGTTCTATTTCTTCCCCATCCCGGAAAAGAATCAAGGTCGGAATCCCGCGAATGCCGTAGCGTTGCGCGACGGTCGGACTGTCATCGACGTTCAGTTTGGCAAAGCGCGCGCTATTCGCGCGCTTTTCAGCGATCGCTTCGACCCTCGGGGCAAGAACGCGGCATGGCGCGCACCATGCAGCCCAGAAATCCACCAGCACCGGCGTTTTCGACTGCAACACGAACTTGTCAAAATTTCCCTCGCTGATTTCAATCACATGCTCACTCACGGTCGTCCTCCTGGTAAATTTTCTCGATAATCATCTTGATCATGCACCCTTCGCCCGCCAACTCGGCTCCTGCCGCATGCATCCTGGCCAGGAGCTCTCGTCCCGCGGCATCGATGAAAGTCACTGCTTTCAATACGACTCTCACCCGTTGATTGGCGATGAGCGCTTTCTGCCAGCACGATTCCAATTCTTGGACCCAGCATCCCACCAGTTTTCCTTCTAGCTCGAGAATCGCTCCGGTCCGATCAGTGCAAGCGGTGATTTTCAACATGGGAAGCGAAGCCAGTCCTAGACGGAATCTCCATCCAAAAGAATCACAAAGACCCCTTCGAGCTTGTTTTTGCCTTCCAGAAACCCGCGATCTGCCGCTACTCTTTCAATACCGAACCGATCGAACCAACTGGCGGCCAAGAGGTGGCCTGTATCGTCGTAAAGCTCCAGATAATCGCCGCGCCTATCGGTGCTCGGGTCGTCATACACAGTGACAACGCCCACAGTCTTGTCTCCGACTACCAACGAAGCGACAGACATTCGAGTAAGATCATGCTGTTCCAATGCCCAAACCGGAAAAAAGACTTCCTGCGCCAATGGCTGGTAGCTGGTCAATGCGGGTTCCGCGCGTAGGGGAGCGGAAAAGAATAGCGCGGCCACAAGGTTTAAAATGACAACAAGGATTTTATTGTTGGATTCCACGACCGACCTCCGAGCCAAGCTCAGTTCCATGACACCTGCCGATGAACCACAGTCTCCCGCCCGCTCTCGGTCACCTCGACCAACGGATCGCACCAACAGTATTCCGAGTTCGCGTGCCTGAGTCCGACCGGCAACTCCACCGGTACCATTGCCGGAACAAACCATGTGCGATTGATGAAAGTCACCGCTCCCCTCTTAGTCGTCAGACGGACGTGCATAGACTTATCGGTGGAATTTCACGATAAGAGGCATTTGTCTCAATCCTCTTCTAATCGCGCTCCGCCCATACTCAACGGCGGTCGCCAGAAGCGCCTGCTCAACCCCTTGAACCGCCGCGCGAGCCAACAGATCCGTTCCAATCAAGAGTAATGTTGCCAAGAATGATATTTCGATCTTCACGAGATCCACCTCAACTTTCATTCACTCGACAGATGGTATTGGCAACTGACGTGCCAAGCTCCAGCAGCTCAGAAGTCGCGCAAAAACAGCGCGAGTTCGGAATCTTAGCGCTGCGGCGCCCTTCGGCGAAATGGATTGTGACGAGGAGGGCGTGCCGAACTATCGGCAGACGCCGAAATGACGGCTCAGTTGGTAAGAATGAGGGGTAAGATTTTCATCGCAAGAAGCGCTTACTGCTCGGTCGTCTCGCTGTGATCCGTCTATGACGTATGCGCGTAGATGTAGTGAGACATTACCGGCGGCTCATTGCCGACATGAAAAGCAACGGCACGCTCTTCCGCGATGCGATCGCTGACTGTCAAACGCTCATGTTGGCGCAGGTGCTCAGCCCACGACTCCACGACGAAAGTTTCAACGTAGCGGCGCGGGTTAGCGGGATCATAGTAAAGACTGGAGCGGAAAGCGCCGTCGCGGAGACGCTGTTGTCGTACGGGCCCCATAGCCGATGTAAAGTCCCGCGCATGCTCCGGGTCAATGCGGTACTCGACTGTAATCAGCACCGGTCCGTCCTCGGGACGAGGCTTAACGGCTACCGTGGGCTCAGGCCAGTGAGCTGACGGCGTCAAGTCCACTTCTTCGCTGCCTCTCAATGGATAGCGCGCCATAGCCGCGAGACCCACGACCAGTCCCCCGGCGGCGCACAAAAGCGCCGCGGCGATTCCCGCATGCTCCGTCACCGCGCCCCAAATCACGCTGCCGGTGGCCATGCCGCCCTGGAACATCAAGAGATATAGGGCCAGTGCCCGCGCTCTCACCCACGACGGCACCGCCGTTTGCGTCGCTACATTGAAGGACGCCATGAGCGTAATCCATGCAACTCCGCCGGCGATCATCACCGCGCACAACAATCCGAAATGCCGCACTTCGGCCAACGCCGCCGTCACGACCGCAAACGAGATGGTCCCACCCGCTACAAGAGCGTCGGTGGAGAACCGACTCCGCAACTCCGGCAAAAGCAGGGCTCCCGCCACTGCGCCGGTGCCCAGGCAGCCAAATAAAATTCCATATCCGACAGAGTCCAGCCCCAACTCGTGCCGGGCCAGTACCGGCAGCAACGCCCACGGCGCGCTCGCGAACAGGACGAACAACCCTGTACGAACAAGCACGGCGCGTAGAGCGGGTGCGTGCCTGGCGTATCGGATTCCCGCACGGATGGCGCTCGGCACTCGTTCCCGAGGCACTCGGCGAGACTGCGGACGACGACGCCATCCATAGAGCACCAGGATCACGCTCAAAAACGACACCGCGTTGAGGAGAAACACCGCCCATGCCCCTGCCAGGGCCACCACGACTCCCCCAAGCGCCGGACCAATCGCGCGCCCCAAGTTCAGGCCCAGTCCAGTTAGAGCGACTGCTGCCGGAAGCTCAGCGCGAGGCACAAGCTCCGGCGCGGTCGCTTGCCAGGCGGGAGCGTTCATCGCCGCGCCCGCACCGATGGCCAAGGTTAGAATGAGCAAAACCAGCGGCGTGGTGAGTTCGAGAAATGTAAGAACAGACAGCAAGGTTGCGATAACCAGCATCCATCCCTGCGTGAATAGCAGCATTCTCCGGCGATCCACCACATCGGCCAGCGCTCCTGCAGGTAGGCCAAGCAGAAAGACAGGCAGGCTGGTGGCCGTCTGCATAAGCGCCACCATGAGAGGCGACATTGTCAGCGAGGTCATCAGCCATGCGGCCCCAGCTTCGTGCATCCAGGTGCCGATGTTTGAAGTGACCGAAGCGATCCAGAGCGCGCGAAAGAGCCGTTGGCGAAGTGGACTCCAGGCCGACGCGCCCGCCTGTTTAGACCTCAAGGTTTTCACTGTTTCGAAGACGGCGCTTTTCAAAGACATAGCCAAGTTTTATTCCGTTGTTGCGACTTATACGGACTTCGGCGAGTGCGGCACCGCTAGGGCGCAGCGCCTCATTGGCCGACATTATTCGTGTGGCTCAAACAATTCGATGCAGTTGCCTGCAGGATCGTCAAGCAGGATTTGCTTTCCACCCCTTCCGATCACAATGTCGTTCCGGAAGTGTGCCCCCGCTTTCCGAAGGGTGTCGACGAGGCTCTCAAGATCTTTTATTTCGAGTTGTATGCGATTCCAGCCGCCCGGTTTCGGATCGCTCCCATCAGGCATGGCCTGCCCCGCTCCTCCGGCGCCCGGTGTATTGAGCAGCAGCCGTAGATCACCGCGTGAGAGCATTGCAAAGCCCGGGGCGGGATTCATTTTTATACTGAAGCCAAGATGGTTGGTGTAAAACGAAATTGCCGCGTCAACATCGTTGACGATGTAACGCACGCTCACTGTAGCCATAATTATTTCCTCCTTCGTCTGCGACTTTAACGGAAGGGTCTCGGAGAAGCCGCGATCGAATTTGATCGAGAGCCCCTCCCTTTCGGCCTTTCGCCGAGCGCGGGCGAGCGCCTTGGGATCGGGGTCGAGCCCGACGACTTCGGTCGCTGGATAGAGGCGCTTGGCGAGAATCGCGAGGTTCCCGGTGCCGCAGCCGATTTCGAGTACCCGGTGACCCGGCGGTATGCGCGCCTGATCGAGAAGCTCACGGTGCGCAAACTCGATACCGAGTAGCTTCGTCAAAGGGTCATATAGCGGCAGCAGCCAGTCGTGGCCGGCCGCTGGGAGATAGATCCGTTCAGTCTCTTCCATGGTCCCACTCCAATCTTGCTCAAGAGCAGCGCCTAAGCCAACCGCTTAGCAATGAGATCCCGATATTACGAAGAAGCCTCACTGCCGCTCCATGTGCAGGTCAAGTTTCATCCATCTCATAAGTGCGGATTTCCAGTATGTGCCCGCTCGGGTCGTTGAAATATAAGGCGTCAGCCATACCCTGGGCGCCGGGCCACTTCGCGGGCAATTGATCATTGCCTCTGCTATGGGGCGCATTCCCGAACGGAACGTTCAGGGATTTCAAGCGCGCGTGGATCTCGTTGAATGATTGTCTTCCCATACAGAATGCGTAGTGAATCTGACCCGTAGGCTCCTCTTCGATCAGGTCAAGCGTAAGCCCTTCGTTCACTCGCATGATTTCGAAAGGATCCAATTTACCCTCGTGCTCGAAACCCAATACCTCCTGAAAGAAGCGTACGGACTCTCGCGCATCACGAACGCGAAGCACGGTGTGATCAAGTGTAATCATTGGATCTGTCCTCAGCCGACTTTTTTCAAGATTTCTTCGGGCCTGCCGAGCCGGCGCGTTCAGTCTAGGAGGTTGCGCAGCAGTAGGCGGATCAACTCTTTCGTCGCTTCATCCTTCAGGTTCCCTTGCGCATCAAACTGTTCTGCGGCGTTGCCGATCATGACTTCCGGCTGATTGACAGGAAACATGTTGAGAAAAACAAACAACTGGCGCAGATGATACTGCGCGCGGACCGTTGCCAACTTCCCCACCGCGGCTCCCATCACAGCGACGGGTTTGCCAGCCCAAGCGCTGTCTCCGTAGGGTCTCGACGCCCAATCAATGGCATTCTTAAGCACGCCGGGAATAGAATAGTTGTATTCCGGCGTAACGATCAAAATCGCATCAGCTTCCGTATGTGCTTTTTGAGTTCGATAACTTTCGCTGGCGGCTGCCGTTCATCATCCTCGTTAAAGACGGGAATGCCATGCAGCTCGAAGATATCGAGGGTTGCATCTTGAGGCACCAGTTGCTTCGCTGCCCGTAAAGCGGCGCGATTATAAGATTGCCGTCGCAAACTACCGGCTATTCCAAGTATGTGAATCCTGTCACTCATTGATTTACTTCTCCCTCAAACGACTTCGATTGATTACGATAGACATCGTGGTCCGAATCTACGGGAGCTGCATATGGCGCCCGGCTAAGCCCGCCCGCTTGAATACTGGAACGCTGTCAGCCGTCGTACCTGAAAAAGCGCGGTTAGATGGAGCATGACAAAAAGCGGCACGAGATAACCTGGGACAAGCACGAGCGGCAGCTGAGCCATGGGGCCCGTGGTTACCTCCCCGTAAACGCCGACAGCGAGGGCGGACGCCAACGCCCCGGTGCCAACGGCCACAAGTAGGTCCAAGATTCCGAGGAGATTCCACGCAGTAAAGAGACGACCTGCGGCAAAATTTGGCTGGCGAATCAGAGCCAGCACGATCCAAGTCGCAGTCACGCCGATCGCGAAATCGCCAACTCCAGCAGGCCAGGCGAAATGGCCCGGCAGCACGCCGTAAGCGTAAAGAGCCAAAAAGCCAAGCCCCGCGAAGCGCCAAGCCTGAACCCCGTCACTAGACGCAAATCAAGAGACAAGACGAAGTCGCGAAAGGCCGGAGAAAACCCGTACGTAATGAGAAAGGCAATGATCGGCGCCGTGACGCCGATGAGAATCGGAAGCGGCACGGTTGCCGGCGCCCTGACAAATGCTCCGTTCGCGCCGAGAAGAAAAACCAGCGCGAACCAAAGCGCAAGTCCAACTGAAGCATATGTAATTGCGGGTGAATGGTTTTGAGTAAGTTCTGGTGAAAGCATGGTTGACCTCCCTTAATTCATCCTTGTGCCGAATCTACTTTTTTGAGTATGCCGATCCGCATTTAGTTCCAACGATGGCAGCGATTTTTTCCAGCGCTCCCAAGAGTTGCCACGTGGCTTATGAATCTCGGCAGAACAGTCAATCTTCGCTTGGTTGTCGATTTTACGATCCGCAAGGTCAGTGCCAAAAACAGTTTGACGCGGGGAAACACCTCTAAAACGGCGAAAATGCCAATTGTTACATCCCGCCCGGTTTAGGGTTGCAACAAATTTGAAAGGGAGGTGACGAGGACTATGTGCCGATTTATCGGCAGGCGCCGAAATAGTGGCTTTAGTTGGTACGCGCGATGCCGAGCTTTCGCATGCGCGACTGGAGCGTTGTCCGTTTCATGCCGAGTTTTGCAGCAGCACCCGTGGGCCCGCCGATCACCCAATGGGTTTCGCCGAGGGCGCGCATGATATGTTCCCGTTCCGCATGCTCCAGCGTGCCAAGAGCGCCTGAAGAGACGGTAGGAGAGAAGGCGGTGGTGAGCTTCGGTCGCTGCTTCAACTCGGCGAAAGGCACCTGAAGCTCCGCGCCGCGGGAAAGGATGACGGCGCGCTCGATAAAATTTTCCAACTCGCGCACGTTGCCGGGCCAAGGGTACTCGATCAACGCGGCCATCGCTCTGGCGGGAATCCTATCGATCGGCTTTTTCATGCGCTGCGCGTATTTCTGGGCGAAGTAACGCACGAGCAAGGGAATATCTTCGCGTCGCTCGCGCAGCGGCGGAACGACGATCGGGAATACGTTGAGACGGTAATAGAGATCGGCGCGGAATTGATTCGCCGCGACTTTTTGAGTCAGATCCACGTTGGTGGCGGCTACTAGCCGAACGTCGACGCGGATCGTCCGCGCGCTGCCCAGCCGTTCGAACTCCTGCTCCTGGAGAACCCGCAAGAGTTTGGGTTGGAGGTCGAGGGGGATATCGCCGACCTCATCGAGAAAGATCGTGCCCCGGTGCGCCAGCTCGAAACGGCCGATGCGTTGCGCGATGGCGCCGGTAAACGCTCCCCTTTCGTGACCGAATAGCTCGCTTTCGAGCAGCCCGGTCGGAATCGCGGCGCAGTTCACTTTCACGAGAGTTTTTTCACGCCGCGAGCTGAGATTGTGGATGGCGCGGGCGATCAATTCCTTGCCGGTGCCGGTCTCGCCTAAAATGAGAATCGTCGAGTCCGTCGGCGCCGCCGTTTGGAGCTGTTCGAGGATTCCTTTCAAGGCGGGACTTTCGCCGATGATTTCTTCGAAGTTGTATTCCGAGCGAATCTCGTCTTGCAGGTAGAGCTTCTCCTCGCTCAGTGTGTTGGCTCGGTCCACCACCCGGCGAAAGGCCAGCGAGTTTTCCACCGCAATGGCGATCTGATTGGCGACGTGCTGCAGGAGCTGCGCGTCCTTTGCGGGAAAAGTCTCATCCTTGAGGCTCGCCACAACCAAAGTGCCTAATGGGCGATCATGAGAGACCAGCGGCAGGCAACAGGCCGACTTGAGCCCTTCGGCGAGGATGCGCCGAGCGATGTCGGAACCGAATTGCTCGATGTCGCGGCGGGTTATGAAGACGGGTTGGCGTGTGGTCAGCGCCCGGCCGGTTGGCGAACCCTCGACGGGCACCCAAAGACCTTCCTGAAGCATTCCTTTACTGACGGGGAAATCCAACGCGTGAATCTGCAAACGCTGGGATTCAGCGTCATAGAGAGAAAGACTTGCGTATTCATGCGGCACCAAACGGCGCAGCGATGCCGAGACTGCATTCAGCAGCTCGTGCAGGTCGAGCACGGCGACCACCGCATTGTTAACCTCGAGCAATATGCTTAACCGGTCGCGTTCTTCCTTTAGTTGTTCCTGGACAGACTGCGCCCGTTCGAAGTTGAGCGCGTTGTCCAGCGCAACTGCGACCTGTCGCGCCACCTGCTGCAAGAAAATCACATCGAGCTCGGCATAGGCCGCTTGCACCCTGCTGCCGAATGCCAACGCGCCCAGTTTCCTCAACGCCGTCGTCACCGGAACGACGCAGAGCGAGTGGACGCCGCGATCGCTGAGCCAACGGGACAGGTCGGGAAACTTGGTGTCGTTGCCGAGATCGGCGACGACCCAGGCCTTTTGCGTTTGCCAGACCCAGCCCCCGGGAGCCTCCATCGGGCACTCTCCGGCGGGACAGGTGTAAGTGGGATCAGGCGTTTCCAGGACATGGGACTTAAGCGCTTTCAGTGCCGGGTCGTATAAAATCAGATTGGCGAAATCGAACTGCACGACGCCGTGCAGGCGCGCGGGCAGATCTTGAAAAAGCCGCTCGAGGTCTCGATGAGAAGCGATCGCTTCGGATATCTCAAGCAGAGCCTGGTACTGGCTGTGCAGGAGATCCGTCTCTTGCCGCTCAACTGTTTGGTCGTTCACGGTTTTGAGAGTATACGCCCATCGATGGCCATTCAAGACACGCACTCCAGCAGCGCCATCGGCCTCCGACCGAAAGGGTTTCCCGTCAACTCATCCAGTTTCCCGGTGCTAATATCTCCCCCTTTGCACCTTTCCTTCGGGCCGCGCTAATTCTTCCTTATCGGCGGGCGCGACGCGCACGGCGCAGGCTTTGTACTCGGGAATCTTCGCCTTCGGGTCCAGGGCGTCGATGGTGAGCAGGTTGGCGGCGGCTTCGGCAAAGTGCATGGGGACGAAGACCACGCCCGCGGTCGCTCGCGTGGTCACCCAGGCGCGCAGGACGATTGTGCCGCGGTGTGCGCCGTTCTGTTGCTTTCAAATTCGCAAAGTCCAAACCAGCGTACGGCTCAGCGGGTTAGAGAGAGGTTCAGAGTGATGATTCAGGTATATTTTACCATTTTCTCAGGAATTCACCGATAGATGTGTCCAGGAGGTGGATTATAAGTTTGGACATAATTTTGGGTCATCGTATTTAATAGAATAGACTTGTTTTGGGATCGGAGTGCAATTAAACTTCGAGGGGTCACAGTTCTTCGCCAATATAACTCGCGCGTCCCGGTTTTTTTGAAAGAACCTCGACTTAAACTTTCAGGCTGTTGGGGGGTAACCATGGTGTATAGTTCTTTACTTGACCTGTCCCGTGTCGTGTTAGGGAATCTCCGCGTGCAAAACGTATGGCAAATGTTGTCGAGTTGTATTGGGTTCTCTCTTCTGATGCTGCTGTGCTTCGCGCCGCCTGAAGCCTCGCTGGCACAAACGATAGGCCACTACCCTCCGGGAGTGGAGGGAATCAAAAACGGAATCATCCCGCCGCCAGGTCATTACACGAGATGGTATAATTTTTATTATTACGCGGATAAACTAGCGACGGCGACGGGCGCTGATGTGAATACTAATTTCAGAGTCTTTGCTTATGTCACGGCGCTTCGCCACATCTGGATAACTGAAAACAAAGTTCTCGGCGCTGATCTTGGTCTGGATCTGACCATTCCATTCGTTTTGACGGATCTAAACTTAGGCCCCATTGAGGACCGCCGCTTCGGCCTGGGCGATATTTTTCTAGAGCCCGTCATTCTAGGATGGCATCTCTCGCGATGGGATTTTGCTTTCGCCTACGGTATTTTTTTCCCCTCGGGTGATTTTAAACTCACCCGACCGGCTTCTCCGGGGCGCGGATTTTGGACCCATTTACTCGCCTTCGGGATCACCTATCACCTTGATGCTGAAAAGACTTGGACATTTTCGACGGCCCAGCGATTTGAATTTCATACTGAAAATAAGAAACTCAACCTCACCCCCGGAATCCATTATTCGCTCGAATGGTCCCTCAGCAAAGCGCTCAAGAACAACATCGAGGTTGGACTTACGGGTTTTGTTCAACGGCAATTGACGGATGATACGGGTCGTGGCGTCGTGTCGGATCCTAACATCCACGATCAAATTTTCGGCGTCGGTCCGGAAGTAGGGGTATTTTTCCCGGGGGTTAAGATGCATGTCGGCGCCCGAATTCTTGGAGAATTCGGGGGAAAAGACCGCCCGCAGGGATTAAACAGTTGGCTAGCACTCACCAGGTTCTGGTAAGAAAACAGATTGTTGCCCAATCAATGTTTTTCGTGCAGTAAGTAAAGCCCATCGGTATAATGCTCTTCATCGAATCGCGGCAAGGAGCCGAAGACAATGACGGGTCGAGAAAGTCCGCCGCAAGCTTCACTGTTTTACACGGGAATCAATCTCGACAAAAGAGTGCGCAGCGATCACGTGCTGCGCAAAGTGGCCCGGCTGGTGGATTTTGACTTTGTCTATGGGGAGGTCAAAGTAATAAATCGGGTCAGGCTGGCCCCTATAACCCCACAAAGGAGCCCTACGTACCACCACCTCCATTGCTTCTCCGATTGTGCTACGGTTTCTACAGTGAGTTGGCGGCTGCCTCCCCGGCTTTGACCGCGCCCTCCATGAAGCCTTGGTCTTCAGCGAGATGTTCTCCTGCAAAGAGTACTCGACCGTGAGGCCGCTGAAGGATTGGACGAATGGTGAACCACTGCCCAGGTCGGTAGAAAGCGTAAGCACCGCCTATCCATCGTTCCTTTTGCCACGGCTGCCTTTTAATTCCAATCGGCGCTACGACGGCATCTTTCTTCGAAGTAATGGCGCTAGCTACATCTTGGGTTATCCATCTCATGACGTTATTCTCGTCCGGTTCGGATGCGAGATCATCCGCCTTATCGCCGATTGCATAGCTGCACAGGATACCGCGCGCACCGGGCTGAAGATAAGTACTGTCGAAACAGAAGTCGGAGACACGGCTTGTGAACACCGAGAAACCGCTACCTTTCCGGGATGACCAAAATCTCTTGTTATAGAGAACGGCCGTCTTCGTGATTCGAGAATACTGGAGCTGATCGGCGGCGTTCCGTTGATTTTGTGGGAGTGCAGGGTCCCATCTAATTTTGTTAAGGCCGTGTGCGGGGACAGTGCAGATGCAAAAATCCGCCATAAATTTTCGTTTGCCGGCGATATAAACTTCTACCCGCGCGCTATCCTGCCGGATAGCCTTGACCTCAGCATTCGTAATGACCGACTGTGTCCCGATCCGACGAACCAAAGCATTTACAAGTAGGCTATTCCCTCCGCGAATTTTGAAATCCATATCGTCGGTTTTATTGCCTACAAGGTATTCTGTAGCCGCTGAGTACGCCGAACTCAGCCGTATCGACTCCCCGTAATCAGTACTGTCCATCAAATCGCGTCGGGCCAACTCGTTTTGTGTAAAGCCAAGCATTCGCAGCCTTGTCCACCAATCAAATTGGTCTAAGTCCCGCAGTTCCGGTTCGCTATAATTCGCGAATTTCCTAGCGAAGGCGTCGAAATTTTTCTTCGATCGGCGTGAGAAAGGCCATTGTCCGGGCCGGAAGGTCTTTGAACTCATGGCTCCATTCCAAAACAAAAAGGAATACTGATGTCGTTGGAGCGGGAGTTTGAACTGTCGGCAGAGTCGCCTGATCGCACGATGGTCGGCGCCGATCCATTCTCCGCCCAATTCACACACCAATTTGGGTGCCGCGTTGAAGCTATATGAAAACACCCGACCACCTACTCTGGGTAACGCTTCTAACACGGTGACTTGCCATCCGCGTTCTTTAAGGCTGTAGGCAGCAGCGAGTCCGGCAAGACCAGCGCCAATGACGACACAGCTACCGTTTTTCCGCGGCATTTAACCTCCTTTCGCGGAGTTTCTCGTTTTTGAACTGACAATCGCTGCTACCAAATCCGGAGAATCGGAACCGACAGCTTCAGGCTTAGTGGAGTAACTCACACGCTGGCAAGCGGCACCGATCTGCCAGTAATCTAGCTATTATTTCGGTACCCGATCGCAGACACCGGGACGAGTACTCCAAAGAATTGCAAGGGAATAGCCTCCCTCCTGGGCGGGCAATTCACCCACGAACTTCAGTGTTCAGCAAACATATCCACTTCGGCCTTTAGGCCCCCGTCTGGCTGTCTTTTGTAAACGACAAGATATTTTCCGGTATTACGTTTCTTTTCTCCTGGCGTCTTGAATCCGTACCGGCCGATTTCGTAGGCCAAGTCGCCGGATGCGGCGACCGATTGCGTGCGCAATGTGACATTCCTCGCGCCATCTTTGAAGATCATCTTTTTCCAAAATCTATTGATTGCCTTTGTACCACGAACATTGGCCGCCTGGTCCGGAGGCATGATGGTCGCATTCGGCGCATAGAAATCGCGAACGAGTGCAGCGGGATTCTTCGCGTTGGCGTGTTCGCAGAACTTCGCGTTCAGGGCTTTGATCTCTTTTCGTGCTTTGCTTGCCGATAGTGAGTCAGACATGGGGACCTCCTTTTTTTGAAAAGACAATTTATTCTAACCCGCCGATCACTGTGCGCGCGGCCTGTAGATCTTTTGTCGCGAACCCTTCCGTAAACCAGTCGTAGACGGGAACCAGCACCCGGCGAGCGGCCTCCCGCTCGCCGCGATTCGTCAGCAGGTGCGCCAGCGTGGTCGCGGCGCGCAGTTCCCACGACTTTGCATGTTGCCCGCGGGCGACGTCGATGGCTTGACGCAGGATTGGCTCGGCACGGTCCGTTTCGCTCGCCTGCATCAGGATCCACGCCTGCAGCCTCAACACCTCGGCGAAATGGACACGATCTTCCCCGCTCTCGATGCGAGCGACGCTTTCACCGATCACGTCGAGAGCGCCGCTGATGTCTCCCTGTTTCGCCATCGCTTCCGCGAGCCTGGCTCGCAGGTACCAGATCCAGATGGAATGACCCGTCTTCATCAACCGGTCGATCGACTCGCGGAGATGCGCGACGCTATCCCGGATTCTGCCGGCGTGGAGCCATGCAATACCTCTGCTGATCTCCGCCATCACTTCCGACATCAGCGGCAGATGGTGCTCACGGCCGACGCGCTCCGCTTCTTCCGTGCGCGCCAGAAGATGGGAGGCCTCGCCCAGGAAATCGAATAACTGCGCACCCAGCGTCAGCGCGAATGCGAGATCGAATGGATGGTTGCGGCGGCGCGCATGATCGTCTTTGGCGTTGCAGGCGGCCATGGCCTGGTCGGGATATCCGAGCATCCATAGATACTGGCCCCGGTAAATGCCATCTCCCGTCAACGGGTCGGTATTGGTGAGCGGCACAATGTGCCAGTGCTTCTCGGGATCGTATGTGGCCCAGATGATATCGCCGTGCTTGCGCGCCGACTGTAATTTCCCCAGCCAGAAGTACGATGCCGCCGCCGCTCGATGACCGACGATTTCGAGGTCTCCATCGTTCATCGCAGCGCCGGCGGCCAAGAGCTTCCGGGCCCAATCGAGCGACGCGGTAAGGCGGCAGAGGGAAAGATCATGGACCCATAGTCCGTTAAGAATGGGAAGGTAACTCTGCTTGTGTTCGAGCGATTCGGCCAGCCGCCAGGCGGGTTCGAGCACGCTTCCCACGTCGTGCCGGGCCCAGCCTGCATGTGCGACCCAAGCGGGTCCGAGCAGTGAACGAATCCCTAGTTCGGCGAGATCGCGTTCGGATGAACGCGGCTGTCCCGCGATCAGGTCGAGACCTTTACCCAGATGCGTGATCGCTTCCGGCAGCGCAAATCGCCTGTATGCGAGTTCTCCGGCCTTCTTCCAGAACGGGATCGCCGCCGCGTCGAGCCCTGCCGCCGTGTAGTGGCGCGCCAGGAGTTCGGGTTCGGTGTCGCGTGTGGCGGGAAACCGCTCCTCGAGGACCTGCGCGATCCGGCCATGCAACTGCTGGCGCGTGCTCTTCAGCAGCGATTCGTACGCGACGTCCTGGACGAGTGCGTGCTTGAAAACGTAAACCGGGTGCGAATGGTCGCCCGTTCGATACGCGAGACCCGACTCCGCCAGCAGCGCCAGCCTGCCGTCGAGATCGGCGCTGCTCATACCGGCAACTGCCGATATCAATTCGTAACGGAACTGCCGCCCGATTGCCGCGCCGATCTGAGCGATCTTCTTGGCGGGACCGGCGCGGTCGAGCCGCGCCATTAGTGAATCGCGCAGCGTCTCAGGAATCGTGACACGCGCCGCGCCGCCCGCGTACTTGTATCGATCGCCGTCGTCCCGGATCTCGCCGGACTCCAGTATCGATTTCGTCAGTTCCTCAACGAACAACGGCACTCCGTCCGTTTTGTCGACGATCTGTTGCAGCAAATCTTCGGGAATCGTCTTGCCGCCAGCGATCTTCGCAATGATCGCCGCGCTTTGATCGCGGTTGAGCCGGCTCAGATTGACCTGGGTAACATTAGGGTAGGCCATCCAACGCTGCGGGAACTCGGGGCGGTGGGTAATCAGAACCAGCAACGAAGTTTCCTGGAGCCTCTGGATCAGTCGATCCAAAACTACGAGCGTCGTGGGATCGGCCCAGTGCACGTCTTCAACCAGCATCAGGCTGGGCTCGATTCGGGCGATCGATTCCATTAGTTCGACAAGGGAGCGGATGATTTCGTCCTTGAGGCGCCGCGGAGTCATCGAAGCGGCGGGATTCGCATCCGGACAGGGAATCGACAGGATCGACGCGATAAAACGCACATCTGCTTCCGGCCGTTTGAACCGGTCCACCATGAAGGACGCGAGTTTCGCCAGCTTCGATGGCGCGGGTTCATCAAGGTCGAATCGAGCCGCGCGTTCAAGGCTATCGATGCAGGGATAAAATGCGCTGTTCACATGATAGGGAGAGCATTGGAACCGGATCGGCCTGGCGCCCTCCTGTTCCAGGCGATCGCGCAGGGTGCTGACGATCCGGCTTTTGCCGATTCCCGGCTCGCCGCACAAAACCGCGGTCTTTCCTTTTCCTTCCCGCGTCATTCTCCAGAGATTCATCAATGAGAACATTTCGCGGTCTCGGCCGACGAACGGCGTGAGGCCCCGGTTTGTCGCGGCTTCGAAGCGGCTTTCCGCGGTGCCGATGCCGGTGACCCGATAGGCGCGCGTCGGCTGCGAGATTCCTTTCAGATGCTGCCGGCCCATGTCGGCATAATCGAAAGCGCCTCCGGCTAGCCGCCGGACGCGCTCGCTCACGCAGATGCTGCCGGGTTCCGCAATTCCCTGGAGGCGCGACGCCAGAGCCATGGTTTCTCCGACGGCGCCCTTCTCGCCGGTCGAAATCACCACGACTCCAGTGGCAATGCCGATGCGCACCCGGAGCAAGCCGGCCTGGGGAAACTCCCGCTTCGACAGCGCGTCGACGATGTCCAGCCCGGCGCGACTGGCGCGCTCCGCGTCGTCCTCGTGAGCAGCGGGATAGCCGAAGAACGCCACAATCCCGTCGCCGAGCCGCTGGAATACGTAGCCGTCATACCGCACGATGCAATCGGCGCAGGCGTCTTCATACCCACGAATGATTCCCTGCAGAACCTCTGGATCGAGCCGGCCGGCAAGTTCGGTGAAACCCACCATGTCACAGAAAAGAACGGTGAGCTGCCGGCGCTCTCCGACGGAGGACTGAGCTTCCCGTTGCTTCAGTTCGGCGACTGCGTTCAAGAGACGCTTGCGTGGACCAAAAGGGAGGCCGAGTTGTTTGAGGTCCTCGTCGGTAAGAACCTGGAGACTTCGCAGGTCCACCTCGTTCTCGGCAAAGAGCGAACGGTATTGCCGGAGATCGAGCGAGATCAGCAACTCTTCAAGCGCGGACATTGCCATTGTGCCTCGCCGTCCCGTGGGTGATCCATGAGATCTCGAGCAATTAGCTGCAACGCTCAATAGCCGGGCCAAGTCTCAGATATGCACCCTCTATAAACCCGACTCCACAAGTATCCCGTTCTTGCTAAGCCATCCCGTCATTTTCAGAGCGGACTGCAACGGAATTCGAGAGGACCACGATAGAGCAATCTGCTCCCCCCTCATACCGGATGTAATCGTCTTTAACAACGGAGCCAGTTCCCAGCCGCCGAGGTACGCCACGGGGCCTTCAAGCGTGGGATGCCGGACGGCCGTCTTCAGTGTAACGAAATCGCCTTCGAGGCATGGAGTGTCGACAAATTCCACTTCCCGTGAGAGCGACAGGGATACGCCAGGTGACGGAGCTACCGCCATTGCGGCTTGCGGCACCGCGGTTTTCATCGCGCGTCGTTGCCAGAACGGCTGATCCCGAGTCGCCGCCACCTCCGCGTAATACGATGCGGCCCACCGGCGATGACGTTCGGACGCGTCACGGATACTGTCCCGATAGAACGTCAACGCGGCCTCGCGGAGCTCCGGTTTCCGCAGCAGCGTGTTGGCTACAATCGCGCCGGATAACGCCGTTTGAATCGCTTTTTGAACCCCGCTGGACGAAAGCGGATCGACGGCGAGCGCCGCGTCGCCCACTCGGATCGAGTCCGGCGTTACGGAGTCCGGATGGACGCGGGGCGTGGCATCGGCGGCGAGGATGGGGCTCACGAGATGCACGTCGTCGCAGCCGCGCATCAATCCCGATCGCATGATTCTTTCGCGAAACTCTTTTGCCATCGAGCGCGCTTGACTGCGATCGGCGAATACCAGCGTGTTGTATAAACCGCTCGGCAACGGCACTCCCCAGTACCACGCATCTTCTCCCGCTTCGATGCGCGGCTGCGACGGTAGACGGGGGCCGCCCCAGTAAGCGTAAAAAGCGATCGTCCGCGGTTCCGTTTGCTTTTGCGCGCTACTGCAACGGCCCCGGGCGTCCGCCAGAAATTCGGCGTGAAGTCGGCGCTCGCCCCGGGGCGTCTGGAGGCGCAGGTTCCATCCCTCCGCATCCCTCCTGCATTCGCGAACGCACGCGGGTTGCAGAACCTGAACGGCGTGTCTTCGTGCGTTTTCGAGCAGCAGTGCGTCGAACACCCCGCGATCGACAAGAAGTCCTTCAGCATGGGGATCCCGCCGGATCTCCGTGTCCGCTTCCCATTTCCTCTCGACGCTCTCGATGCGCCGAAAGCCGGCGGACTCGATAGCCGCAGCGGCCCCGATCGACGCGAGCAGCGGCAGAACGGCCGCACTCAGGGATTCGCCGAGGCACGGGCGCGGAAAGCGCGCGCGCTCAATCAGCACGGTCTCATGGCCAAGGGCCGCCATTCGTGTTGCGAATGTCGTCCCGGCGGGTCCGGCGCCAATGATGCAGATGCGGCTCACGACGAATGCAACCTAAGATATGCTTCAAGGCAGTAGTGCAGCCACCCTCGAATGTAGTCGCAGGCGGGACGCCCTCTGTGGATCACTTCATGGTGGCACCCGCCTCCGCACAGATAGCGCGCCCAGCACTCGTTACAGGGTTGTTGCCGGTGAACATGCCTTTCGGCCAACCAATCGGCCCGACGCTGCTCATCGACGCCCGTGAACAGCGATCCCATTGCGCCTTCCGCGTCCCCGACGAACCGGTGACAGGCCGCGAGGTCGCCATCTGCGGATACGCCAAGATATCCGGCTCCGGCTCCGCACGGATAGGGGCGATGCGTTCCGCGCTTGATCTCCTTCATCGCGTTCAACATGTTCGCAAACGGATACCGCTCGCCCGCCAAAGACCGCCGCTCGAATTCGCGTCCGCATTCGATCATCTCGCCCAGCATGATTTCCAGATCCGCGGCATGCATTTCGCCGTTGCCGTTCGGCGAACTCAACATCGGCGAGAAACCGACGCTGTGAAATCCGGCGGCAATAAAATCATCGAGTGTCCGTCGAAGATTGACGTTGTTGCCCGGCGTCACCGTGACGCGTGCGGACACCTGCATCCGGCGCTGGCGGGCGAGCAGCGGCCGTAGATTGCGCATGACGGTATCGAAGGTTCCGGCGCCGCTTTTGTAAGGCCGAAGCGCATCATGCGTTTCGCGAGGTCCGTCCAGGCTGACGGTCACCGCGAATCCGTACGCTTCGAAGAAATCCGCATCGGCTTCGTTCACCAGCGTGCCATTGGTCGTGATCGAAAAGGTCAGCGTCAGGCCGCGGCTCTTCGCAAAGCGTGCCGCCCGGGTTGTCGCCGCCTGAACGACCGTCCGATTGGCCAGAGGTTCGCCGCCGAGAAAGGCCAGATTCAGGCGCGCGCCCGGTGCGGCAGCACCGATCAGCATGTCCACGGCCTTTTCAGCCACCGGCAGCGGCATGTTCTTTGCGCCACCTCCAAACTGGCCCTGTTGCGCGTAGCAGTAGACGCAGCCGAGGTTGCACTTCTGTGCGACCGCCAGCGACAACGCGTGCACCGGGGGCGGCACCGGCGGCGTATCGTCGATCAGCGGCGATGCTCCGAATCCTAACCGGTCCAGTACGGCTTCAACCTCAGCAACGCCTGAGAGAGCAGCTTTCCGAAGATCTTCGAACAAGTCCGCGCCGGCGTCGAACAGGCGGCTTCCATCCGCGACGAACAGGTGGCGTCTGGAGTCCGTTTCAAGAAGGTGCACCTGGGGCGCTCTTGGCGCCGACGCTTCCATGTAGTGTCGCGCTTCGGCTCGACTCATCGGTTACTCCTCATTCTCCTCCGGAACATCCCTCCCGCCGACCTGAAAGCGAAGCCATTTTTCCCATTGCATGAAGAGCTCGTCGTAGAGAATCAGGCGGCGGTCCCGGTAGTCGTCCGGCACGTACTTGCCGGTCCGTTCCTTCTGAAACCAGTTATCTCCGGTACTCAGCCCCGTGGGCGACGCCTCGACATTGACGTAGTCCGGGCGCGCCGAAGCCCAGTAGTAGCATGAACACTCGCGGTAATCGTTCTGCCACGGCGAACAAAGCCCCTGCGTCAGTTCCCCCGGTTCCGCCAGCGTTTTCGAAATGACCGCGGAGTTTTCTTCGAAGAAAGGCCGTACCTTGAACTCGAAACTCACGTAATTCTTCGGCTCTTCGCTGAACGGGAGTTGCTGGTCCCAGGACTCCTCGGCGCTGAAGTCGCAGGTGACGGTGCGTCCCTTGAATTCATGAAGCACCTTCGCCAGCGCGTTCGACCATTCGAGCGGTGCGAGTCCATAAGGATTGAGATTGGTGGTCAGAAGGATCGATCCATCCACATCCGACGTCGCCGGCCCTTTCATTTCGGTCATGACGCAGACTCCGTTCACGCGCAGCAGACGGTGGCCCCGGAGGTTGCGCTTCTTTTTGTTTTTGAGGTCGGGATCGATATCGACCACCAGGTTGTCGTACTCCCGCAGTACGACGCCTTCGAACATGCGCCGCCACACCGCCCGGAAATCCAACTCCAGGCCGGGACAGCAGTTGGCGATCGCCGCTTCCGGGCGCGAACTGACGGGGTTGCCTTCGCCCGCGTAGTGCAGCTGTGCGGAGAGATTGCGCGGCGTCAGTTTCTGCGGTTCGGGGGGCCGGTCCTGAGGGGGAAATACTCCTTGTGTCGAAGCTTTGCAAATCGTATCGATCTGACGATAAGTCAGGGCGAGGTAGCTGTTGTCCGCGCCGCACATCAGTGCCGGCATTTTTCGCCGGCCGCGGTCGGTATAATCGGCCACTTCATCCGGTTGCCGCAGAAGGCGCAGGAACCAGGGTTCCGCGCCGCCTCTCAGTGCCGCGTACACCTGTTCATGCAGGGCAAGGATTGCGAGTGTGTCCACAGTGCCCGATGCGATAATCGGGCGAATCGCGCGTTCGGTGTCGGCAGCCTCTTCTTCCGGCATCGAATCCAGAAGCAGCGCGTGCCTGCCCTGGAAGTTATTGCCGTTCATCACCGCCACGTTCATGAAGCGCACGGTTTCGTAGGCGCGGCGGATGATGTCCTCCGCGCGCGCCCGTGTCACTTCGTGGGGTTCATCGTCGCGCACTTTCGGCCCATGGATGGCCTGCTCGAGATCGTCGGCCAGGCTTCGAACGAAATACGAGTCGGGAATCACGGCCGGCGGTCCCGAACTAATGCGGGCGGTCGCGGTCAGAAACGACTTGCCGGGAAGCGCGAGCCGGACTTCCACGAGTCCATCGCAGGCATCGTCAAGATAGCCGCGGCCGACGGCTTTGTTGTCGTACAGCCACGGCGGCGCGGGCGGAAAGATCGCAAAGAGAGAGGGTGGCAGCGTTTCGTTTTGAAAGTTGCCGGTTTTCGTTTTTGTCGCGTCGAATTTCGCCCATTTCTTTTTGTGGTTGTAAATGGCGCGTCCCTCGGTCACCCGGTCGCGCTTGTGATAGTTCGGTCCGTAGATCAAGCCGCGCGCAGGGGTGAACCGAAGCCGGATCTGAGGGAAATTTTCGTTGGGCTTGATGAAGCGGACATGCCCGAAATCCACGAAACTCTTGGGTGAGATGAAATTCTTACAGTATCCCTTCAACCGCTGCGGCGCGTGATTGGAGAACCAGCCGGTCTGGGCCGCCACCAGATCGTGGTTATCGTTGGTGCGCCGCACGATCTTGCGGTTGGCAACCGACGCGGACCACGAGATGCTGGAAACGTCGAGGTTGTTGCGCCGCAGCAGATCCAGGGTCAGCGGTTCGAGCACGCCGTTCTCGGTAAGCGCGAATACCTCAAGAAACGGAGCGACCGGACGAATGCGACCGTTTTGTTTGAACGTGATCTTCTTCGGAATTCTCGACGCGCAAATTTCGCCGGTTTCAGCATCGACGATCAGGGTCTCGGCGGGCTTGATCCGACGAAATCCAAACGGCCGATCGGGATCGTCCTCGAGCGTGTAGTTATCCATCGGATCGGGCGCGGAGCCCAGACGGGCGAACGATAGCGGAGGAAGGATGCGCAATTCTCGAATGCTCACAAGCCATGCCTTTCGTTTGGACCGCAACCCGCGAGGGTTCGGTCAATCCACGTCACAGTCTCACGGTCGATGTCACACAGAGCCTGAAGATACCGCTTGCCGTCCGAATCGGCGCCCGCGAGCAGGCCGGAGCAAATTTCGTTCGAACTGCTCAGCAGGTCGCGATGCATGCGCCAGCAGTCGACTTCGGTCGGGGGAAGGGTTACCGAGTATGGCATTTCGAAGGGCGGTCCTGCGCGGCGGGGATCGTTCGGGTCCGGGTACAGAGGCATCTCCACGAGAATTCCCGCGATGGTCTTGAGATTGTACATCTCGCCGAAGACGCGATGCATCGTGGCGCCGCGAACGCTCGGAACGTCGGACCGGCTGACACGCGCGAGCCGGAACGTGTGGGCGAGATACGTCAGCAGCATGCGATAACGGCGGTTGAAAAGCTGGGCCCACATCCGCGACGTTTCCGCAACGATGTAACTGCCCGCCTTCCTGTTCTGCGGGGTGTCCACGGTTGTCGGATTGGTCGGAACCCGGCGGGTGGGGCACCATTTGATTTTCTCGAGCTGCTGGTAAAGTTCCAGAAAACGCTCGTAGTGCGACGGCTCTCCCAAGTCGTCCACGATAAGGTGTGGATCTTCGCCCTGCGTGGCGATCTGGCGCAGCGCGGCAACGGCCTGGGTGCGCGTAGCCGCCCGGCTGATCAGGACATTCGCCGGGCGGTGAGAAGCAGGCGGCGGCTTCCATTTGACTTCGAGCGGATTGCCTTGAGCATCCAGCGGCCTTGGGTTCGGATGATAACCGCGTCCCCAATCGTCCCAGGAGGCTTGATAGTCGTACGTCTCCTCGTGGAATGCGGAGTCCGGGATACACACCGGGTCCTGAATGATCTTGATGATCTCGTTGTAAATAGTCGCGACGTGGTGGGTCTTGCCGCCCTTCGCGCATTCGCAAGCGTTTTCAAAGATCCGGTTCTTTTCCGAAGGCTCGAGCTGACTGTACCGCTTCGGCAGCTGCCGGCCCTTGACCTCCTCGGGTTTTTCCGGGTCCTGGGGCTTTTCCTCGTCCTGGGGCATTTCCGCGTAGATGTAGCAGGACAAGGATTGCAGCGCGAGCGGTTCGAGTGTGAAACGGAATGGGTAGTACGGCACGTCCCACGGGAAATCGCTCCGCTCGAGGTTCATCGGAGCGCCAAGCAGCGTGAGGATGTTCTGGACCGTCAGAAGGTGTCCCATCTCTTCTTTCGCGACCACGAGCATGTTGTCCCGCCAGCGCAGCACTTTTTCCCGTTGGCCTGCCGGAACCTGCTCGCCCCCGAGCGAATACGCAGCGTAGAGGTATTCGACCATCAAGCCATGCTCGATTTCGGCCCCGATATGCAGCAGCATGGTGAGAAAGTCCGGCCAGGACATGTTGTCCGGCTTGGAGACGCCCTTCGTTTTATCAACCCGAAGGCGGCTGACAGCAGTGGACATTCGGATCTCCTTGGATGCGCGATTCTGCGATGCTACGTTGAAACTGGCGCGATTTTATACTCAAGCGCGAATACTGTCTAGTTTTTTTTGAGTGATTAAGGAGCTTGCTTTGAGTTCCCCTACCCGACAACTCAAAAACGCCGCCAACATTGCCCAAGTGGCTAGATTGGCTGTGGTTTTTGGGATTGGAGTTAGACTCAGAGATCCCTGATCATAGCGTACTCAGCAAGGCGAGAAAGCGTTGGGGAGTAGAGTTGTTCGAGAGTTTTTTCGAGCGGGTTGTCTGGCAGTGTGTGGAAGGTGGACTGGTAGACGGGAAAAAGCTATTTTGCGATTCGAGTCTGATCGAACCCGATGCTTCCCGTAACTCGGTGGTTAATACCCAAGGGCTCCGGTATTATCTCAACCCGGCCTATAGAGAGCGGGAGGCCCGCCTCGAAGAGCGAGAGGAGAAGAAGAGAAAAGACCGCAAAAACTGTCCACCCAAAGAGAGATCAATATCCGCCAGCATTTTATGGAGCCATCCATTGCTCACGGGACATGCTTCGGTTTGAAGCGAGCGCGCTGGCGTGGACAATGGCGGGTACAGGTTCAGGATTCCTTGATTGCCATCGTCAAAACATTCAACTCATGATTGCCCATGCCCGGCCCGAACCCATAGCCGCTGAAAAGGAACCATGCCACGCCATAGTTCCGTATAATCGATTTCTGCAATTCAAAGTGACGTTTGCGCAACAGGCGTCTCCCCACGGCCATCCGTCATGGCCTGCTGTGGACTTTAGGTTTTGTTCGACTCGCAGGGACTCCTATAATTCCGTCAAATGTGTTTGCAAGAAAATTTTGGTCGACTTTTCTTTTTTTGAGAGGCCAAGAATTTTTGGCGTGGTGTAGAGAACTCCGTTTCCTCCATGGATCTTGTTAATTTTTAAAAACTTCCTATAAAAAAACTTTCTATCCTGAATTTTCTATCAGTCTATTTGAAACCAAAATTCCGGTTTTCACCGATAGACTTCTTTGCGGCGGGATTAGGACAGTTGACAGGTTCGAGTAGCAGCAAACAAAGGAATGGTTGCGAGGGGGTACTCAAAATTCGGCGCGAAACGGACTCTATGCGGGATACAAACGAAACCGTGCTCGGTGAACTTCCCCAGACCGACGTCTGGAGTGGTGCGAGGGTGTACCGGATGCCGATGGCTCCTTTAACGGGCGACTCGTAACTGCTCGGATGAACGAGGAACAAAATCGGGGTCGTCGCCCGTCAGTCCGTTCCTGATGGCATATTTGGTGAGCCCGGCCACGCTGTCTAGTCCGAGTTTGCCCATCACGTGTTCACGGTGAGTGCCGATCGTCTTGACGCTCACGTGGAGGCGCGCCGCAATTGCTCTTGTCGATAAGCCTTCTGCAATAAGCTGAAGCACCTCTCTTTCCCTAGAGGTCAACTGGGAGAATGAGGATCGGCTGTTAGTCCGAAAATCTCTGAAACCTCGCACCACCGTGCCGGCAATCGCCGGGTACAGATAAAACTGATTGCCCTTCACGGTGCGGATGGCCTTGGTCAACTCCTCGATATGGCAAGTTTTGAGCAAATAGCCCGAAGCGCCCGCCTCAAACGCGGCGTTGACGAACTGCTCGGCCGAATGCATGGTTAGAGAAATCACCTTGACCTTGCACAGCTTCGAGGTAATTTGGCGCGTAGTCTCGACGCCGTTCATGCCGGGCATGGATAGATCCATGATAACCAAATCGGGCATTTTCTCAAAAGCCACTTTTACTGCTTGGGACCGTCACTAACGGTACCGATTACCTCAAGATCGGTTTGCGTTTCCAATAAAGCCCGTAGTCCCTCCACGAATACAGTGTGATCATCCGCCAAGAGAATACGCGTCCTCATAATTTCCCCCGTTCGCTTATGTTGGCCCGTAGTTCTGCTGGAAGCGTCGGTTCCCGGCTGAAATGTCGCACTTGGGAGTCAGCGCGATCGGACGCTTTTCGACCAACGTACACTCTAATCGATTGCCCAGGGACGAAACCTCTACCAATGAAAACCGCCACGAGTAGCTGCAGCTTCTAAATCCGATTTAGATCCTCCGTTTCCCCGGATTTTCAAGCGCTTCCTTAGATTCGCGCAGGCTACTATATGGCGCAAAAAACTTGTGTCAAGCATGGATTCTACAGGAACTACTGCGTGGCCGGACGCGCATGAAGTTAGACATTTGCAACCAGGTCCCGGCGACTCACTCGGCTTTCCCTGGGTTAATATCTTCCCCTCTGCACCTTTCCCTCGGGCCGCGCTAGTTCTTCCATATCGACGGGCACGACGCGCACAGCGCAGGCTTTGTACTCGGGAATCTTCGCTTTCGGGTCCAGGGCGTCGATGGTGAGCAGGTTGGCGGCGGCTTCGGCAAAGTGCATGGGGACGAAGACCACGCCCGCGGTCGCTCGCGTGGTCACCCAGGCGCGCAGGACGATGGTGCCGCGTCGCGACGAAACGCGCACGGCTTGGCCGTCGTCGATCTTCAAGCGGGCGGCGTCCGCGGGATTGATTTCCACGCGCGCCTCGGGATAGAGGTCGTCGAGTTTCGAATGGCGGGTGAGCGTGCCACCATGCCAGTGTTCGAGCAGGCGTCCGGTGGTGAGGATGAACGGATATGCCTCATCCGGCATCTCCACCGCAGTCACATATTCCAACGGATGAAACTTGCCCTTGCCGCTGGGAAAGGTTTCGCTGAAAAGATACGGCGTGCCGGGATGTTTGTCGTCCCACACCGGAGTTTGCAGGCCCTGTTTTTCGATGCGCAGGTAATTCACGCCGGCATACTCAGGGACAACGCGCCCCATCTCTTCGAGGACTGCCGACGGGCCGGCGTAAGACCAGAAGGCCGACTGCGGGCGGCCCAGCCGCTTTTCGATGCGCTCGGCGAGACGGCAAACAATCTCCCAATCTGGTTTGGAATCGCCGCGCGGCTCCAGCGCCTTGCGCACGCGCTGGACGCGCCGGTCAGTGTTGGTGAACGTGCCCTCCTTCTCCGCCCAGGAAGTTGCCGGCAAAAAGACGTCGGCATAGGCGCCGGATTCATTGATGAACAAGTCCTGCGCCGCCAGGAACTCCAACTGCTCAATCATATGTCGCGTATGATTTAGGTCGGGTTCAGACATCATGGGATTTTCGCCCATGATATGCAGCGTGCGCACGCCGCCCGGCCTCACCGCGCTCATGATCTCGGTGGTGGTGAGGCCGAGCTGGCGATTCAGCGCACCGGGCTCGATGTTCCACGCCTGCTCGAACTTGCGCGCCGCCGCATCGTCATCGACCCGCTGATAACCGGGATAGTGCCAGGGCATGGCGCCGGAATCCGAGGCACCCTGCACGTTGTTTTGCCCGCGCAGCGGATTGAGACCGGTGCCGCGGCGGCCGATGTGGCCGGTGAGGAGCGCGAGATGAATCAACGCCATCGCGTTGTCGGTGCCGTGGGAGTGCTCGGGAATCCCCAGCGCCCAATAGATCGCCGCATTCTTGGCCGCCGCGTACATCCGCGCGGCCTGAACGATCAGCTTGCGGTCGACGCCGGAGATCGCCTCGGCGTATTCCGGCGTGAATTTTCTCATCGAGCTGCAGAACGCCTCAAAACCTTCGGTGCGCTGCCGGATGAAATTTTCATTATAGAGTCGCTCTTCGATGATCACATGCGCCATCGCGGAAAAGACCGGCACGTCGGTGCCCGGCCTCTCGGGCAGCCAGAGGGTAGACCAATTCACCATCTCCACTCTCCGGGGATCCACGACGATGAGCTTGGCGCTGTGTTTTTCCACCGCCGCTTTCATTTGCAGGGCGATGATCGGATGGGTCTCGGCGGTGTTGGAGCCAGTCACCAGGAACACGTCACTGTGAATCACCTCGGCGGCGGTGTTGCTCATGGCCGAGGAGCCGAGCGCCATCTGCAGCGCGACCACCGACGCGGCGTGGCACAACCGGGTGCAGTGATCGACGTTGTTGGTGCGGAAGAGCGCGCGGTAAAGTTTCTGCAGCAGGTAGTTGTCCTCGTTGGTCGCCTTGGCGCAGCCGTAGACCGCCATGGCATCCGCGCCGTCGCGTTTGTAGATCTCGACCAGCCGGTCGGCGGTGTAGTCGAGGGCTTCGTCCCAGGAGACTTGACGCCACTGCTCGCGGTCGAAGGCCTGGGTGCGCGCGCCGGGCGCCTGAGCTTTCTTTCGGATCAGCGGCGCCGTCACCCGGTCCTGGTTGTACAGGAAATCGTAACCGAACCGTCCCTTGGCGCACAAATTGCCGCGGTTGACGATGCCGTCAAACGGCGAGGTCACTTTGTAGATATAGTCGTCTTTGATGTGCAGCTCGAGGCTGCATCCCACGCCGCAGTAGGGGCAGGTGGTCGGGACGATGCGATCCGGTGTGATCATCGCGGCTTCCCGCGCGATTTTGTCCCACCTTCGATCACCTGCATAATTTCATCCGGGCTCAGTTCCTGCTCCAACAGCGCCTCGCGCTTGGGCTTGAGCGCCCCAGTGGGACAGACTCCGACGCATTGGCCGCAAAATACGCAGGTGGTCTCCGGCATAGGCTTGTCGAAAAAGGTGCCGATGGCCGTCTCAAAGCCGCGCCCGGTGAAGTTGATGGCGTAGGTGAACTGCGCGTCGTCGGCGCAGACCTGAACGCAGCGCCAGCAGAGAATGCACTTGGAATAATCGCGATGGTACATTGGGTTGTCGTCGAGTATCGGATGCTCGCGCCGCTCGGCGTCGGGGAAGCGCGCGCGGTCGGCGCGATAGTCGCCGATCAATTTGTCGATCTCCGGTGCCTGAGAGAGGTCCACGGCGGAGGCAAGCAGCTCGAGAATAGTCCGGCGGCTGCGCTCGGCTCTGGCACTGGCGGTGGTGACTTTCATGCCTTCATGCACCGGCGTCAAACAGGCCGGCACCAGCGGCTTGATCCCGTCGACCTCGACCACGCAGATACGGCAGAGACCGTTCGCCGTGCAGTGGTCGTGATAGCAAATGGTCGGAACGCTGCGGCCGAGCTGATTTGCGGCCTTGAGAATCGTCGTCCCTGCGGGGACGGCGACGGAGTCGCCGTCGATTGTAAGTGTGACGTCAGCCATGAACTTTCTCGCGACAAAATCGTGCTCGTGCTGCGTGATCGCCTGAAATACCGGCACGAGTCACGAACACGAGACTGCTATTTTTGCCCATCAAAAAACTCCGGCCATAGCTTCATTCCGCTCCAGACCGCCGCCGCGGCGGTCTGGCCGAGGCCGCAGAGCGACGCGTCGATCATCGCGCCGCCCACGTCGGATAAGCGCTCCCGGTCGCCGGCACGAGCATGTCCGGAAGCGACCCGGTCGAGGATTTCATACTGGCGAACCGTGCCGAGCTGGCAGGGATAGCATTTGCCGCAGCTTTCGTCGGCAAAGAAATGGGCGGTTCGCTTCAGCACCTCGCGCATGTCCGCCGTATCGTCGAAAACCATGACGGCGCCGGAGCCGAGCGGCAGTCCCGCGGCGTTCAATTGCTCGAATGACAAGATCACGTCCAGGTCTTTCTCGACGGCAAATGCGCCCGCCGCGCCGCCCATGAGCACCGCTTGAAGCTTGCGTCCTGGATTGAGCCCGCCGGCGAGATCGAACAGCAGATGGCGCAGCGTGACGCCGAACGGCACCTCGTAGAGTCCCGGTCTGCGCGCCTGGCCTGACACGCAAAAGAGCTT
>Ga0326597_10001984_pt1 | contig 31421 bp, 25 predicted proteins | sample RVTome_12_FD_203789 | JGI IMG/M metagenome (GOLD analysis project Ga0326597, IMG submission 203789) | Soil microbial communities from uranium-contaminated site in the Upper Colorado River Basin, Wyoming, United States - RVT100D185 | ecosystem: Environmental > Terrestrial > Soil > Contaminated >...
TCGCTCCCTCACGGTCGCGGCTCGGAAAAACGGCGTCCGGTGGGGGGTTCGCTCCCTCACGGTTGCGGCTCGGAAAAACGGCGTCCGGCGCCCGAACAACAAGGTGCAACGTGGCACCAGTCTACAACGCGCCGTCGTCGAATTTTCCGGCGGGCAGGCACCCAGATAGGCCGGCTTGATGCTCACCAATCTTGCATCCGCAACCATAATCGCGCTGGCCGGGCTACAATCCGACGCGGAGCGTGCGGCAACCGGCCCGGCGACACCGGCGCCGGCCGGCGCGCACGTTTCCGTTATTCCGAAAGACCTTTCGATCGCGGAGCGGCTGGACTTTGCGCGGCAGCGGCTAGGCGAGCTTGACAACGAAACAGCCTTCCCGAGCGACGCGCAGCGCACCGGCGAGCGGCGAGCGGTCTGGACGCAATACGTTGACACCCTCGAGAAGCTGGCCCGGCTGAAGGCCCGGGTCGCGGAAACGGGGTCGCAGCAATACGTCGAGGGCGTCTCCAAGGAAATCCAGACGCTCAAGGACGCAACTCAGCAGATCAAAGCGGGAGACGTGGAATTCGGACCGGACAAGTCCGCGCTGACGTACGCGTTGGATGAGATCGCGGCGCGGATCGCGGCTCTGACGCAAGTCCTGGCCGAGCGCGAAAGCAGGCTGGCCGAGTTGGCAGCGGACGCCGCGCCGCCGGCCAATTCACTGAACCTGAGCTTTCGGCGCAAGATGCGCGCGCAGGAGCTAACCGAGCTGCGCGGTCAACGCGCCGAAGCGCCGCCGGACGACGCCGACCCCGTGGAACAGAAGATCAGCAACGAGGTTCTCGACGTTCGCATCGCCACGCTCGAGCGAACGGTGGATATCATAAAACTCGAGCGCGAGGAGACGCAGCTTCTGCTCGAAATCGACCGCCGATTGTTGGAAGCGTTGAAGGTCAAGTCCCAGGCGCTCGAGGAGTTCCAGACTCGCTTCGCGAAAGCGGAGTCCGAAACGCGCCTCGGCCAGCTCGATGAGGAGCGCGCCAAGGCACTCATTCCATGGCAGGTGGCGCTGGTCGATCTCAAAGCCTTGAGCCAACGCATCACCTTGGCCTACACCAAGTTGGACTTCGTAGAAAGCGTCTCGCCGCTTTATTCTACCGAGGCCGAGATTGACGCGCTTCGCGAACGTTTCAGCCGCGAGCTTCAGTCGTGGGACCCTATCAAACAGACCGCGGAGTACCTTGCCAGTGAGGATCTCCAGTACTTTGCGGACCAGGTGGCGCGCGACTTGCCCGCCCTTCGCGAGAGGATTCGCAACGTGAGCGGCCGGCTCGCGCGCAGCCTGCGCGGCACGCGGACGCTATCCGCGTTTCGGGAACGCGCGAATCGCCAGATTGCGGCCGCGGAGGAGCACTTGACCAGGATGCTCGAAGGCGTGGACGTCGCCAGGGCCGGCCCGGCCCAGGCCGAAGCCAGCCGCATTCGCATGGAGACCCTCGAACCTCTGCGCAAGGCGGCGGAGCAGTCCGAAACGTACGGCCGCCTGCTTGCGAACGCGCTGGAAGTCTTCGAACAGCACGTCCCGAAGCTGCAGGCCGTGCGCGACTCACTCCTGTGGCGGCGGCTGCTGTCGCGCGGGAACGGCTTGCTGGAGACGGAATGGCGCGTCGTCCTTTCGGAATTACACGCGCTGCTGGAGGGGTTCGCTGCGCATGACGTTGAGTCGGCCGCGGGGATTACTACGGCGCCGGCGCGGCTTCTACCAGTGGAGCCGCGCGACCCCGAATCCACCCGCGCCCGCGCGGCCGAGATGCGGGCCCGCCTGGCGGCGAGCGGTGACGATTTCGATACGGCTTCACTCATTCGCCTCGCCGTCGGGACGATTGTGATGGTGTTCGCGGCGTCAGTGATCCGCCGGGCGGCTCATCGTCGCGGAGGTTTTTGGGCGCGGAGAATTCGCGAGATCGTGGACCGCGACCCGCAAAAGGGTGAGCGCGTCGGGCACGGCGTCAGCGCCCGGTTCAATCTGTTCGGCTTGAACATCGTGGGCGATATGAGCATTCCCGCCGCGATTCTGGGAGCGGCGGCGCTGGCGTCGTTCGAGCTTTCGCCCGACGAATCCGTGCGGCGCATCCTGTGGTTGACCGTCGGAACGGTGTTCGTGTGCGTGCTGTTGTTTCGCACCGTGCATCACTTCTTCGAGAAAGAAAGCCGCTGGTATCGCGTACTGCTCGTCGACGACGCGGCCGCACAGCACTGGCGAAGGTGGCTCAAGGCGGTTGTCCTGTTCTGCGCGCTGATGTTGTACGCGGCCTCTGTGTTGAAGCGGAACGGGCTTGCACCCGGCACCGTGGCCCTGATCTACAACGCTCACGCGGTGGGCTTGCTGCTCCTTATGTTGGGGCTTTTCTTCCAGAGGCGGCGTGTACTCGCCGCGGTCGCGACGCCGGGAGCTACGCTGCTGCGGACGACTCTGATCTCGCTGGCCCAACCGATCATCACACTCTCGCTGGTCGCATTGTTTGTTTTGCATCTTTGCGGCTACGGAGCCCTGGTGGCGTACCTCGGGCTTCGCGCATTGGCGACAATCGGAACGATCGTCGCGATCGCGGCCGTGTGCGAATACGTGGTGGATTGGTTCGAGCTCATGCGCGAAAGGGACAGGCAGCCCTCGCCGGCCGATCGAGTCGCCGGAACCGCCGGCGCGGACAAGCGCGAGAACACGACTGACCGAGCGGCGGTCACCTTCGGCTGGACGGTTCGGATTCTCGGACTGTTCGCCGTTGTGGTCATGGTCATGCGCACCTGGGAGCTGGCCCTGCCCGCGGGGGGCAACGCGTGGGATACGGTTCTCGGGGTGCTTGCAATTCTGCTCGCACTCGTGATCGTTGACGGTCTCGCGCACGGCGCCTTGCAACGGCTGGAGGCCACGCGGCGTCTGCCGACGTCCGTTGTGCGCATCGGGCGGCGTTCGCTGCGCGCAATTCTTGCCGTCGTGGGAGTGCTCGTATTCGTTGCCGTGGCGGGCTTTGAAACGGAAAGCCTCTGGTCTTTCGTCACCGCCACGCTCGCCATGATCGCCATCGGCTTCGTCGCGGTTTGGAGCATTCTCAGCAACTTCCTGGCCACGTTGGTCCTTATCGTGTGGCGCCCGTTTCGTGTAGGCGAAATCATCGAGTTGATTCCCGACGGAGTGGAGGGGCGCGTCGTCGACATCAACTTCATGTACACGGTGCTTGAGACCAAAGACGGCGTGATGACGTCCGTGCCCAACAACCAGTTCGCACAGAAGATGATCCTGCGGAAGCGAACCTGTGATGCGCCGGCCCGCTCACTTGCCGAGCAATTGGATTCGGACACGGCCCTCACAGAGACCGCGGCCGCACGCACGGATTGAGTCGCATTATGACGTCGGGACGGGTGGCCCACAATCCTATCACGGGACGGTCCGCAATCCCATCACGGGATGGCCCCGCGCGGGCCGGCGGGTTACTCGAACAGAAACTGGACGCCGATGTAGTGAACGCCGTCGACCTCAGTGCAGTGGCGGGCGATTCCCCGGCCGTGGAAGCTGCCCTCAGGCTGGTGGACGGCCAGGGCGAACTGCGTACCGGCGCTGATGGGGTCGTCGGCGAGCAGGCCGACGCCCTCCGTGCTGAGGTTGAGGCAGGTTCCGAGCGTGTGGTGTTCCACGCCGGCGCCGTCGGGCAGCCACATCTCGACGGTGCCGGGGAAGGGCCAGCGCACCGAGTGGCGCCGGCCGTTAGCGTGCGACGCCGGGTTGCGCGCGGCCCGGCCGGCAAGAAGCTCGGCAATCGCTTCCCTTGTCAGCAGGCTGATTTCTGTGGTGTCCAACAGATTGTCTCCCAACGCATTCGGGGCGTGCTGCTTCCATATTTTCGGCGGGGCCCGGCCGAAACTTGTCTCGGACCGCGTTTCGTGCGTTATGCGACCTTAGAGCGCGTGTGGGAAGCTCAAACCGAGCCGCGCCCGCCTGCCCCTTACGCGCCGCGTCAAGGGTCAGGAAGCCGAGACGGGGAAACGGCGGCGAAACGGCTCGCGGACTGTCGCCGTCCTGTCGCCTGGCTGCCGGCAGGCCGGGCAGACAGGCGGCGCTGAAAAGGCGCATCCCTTTCCACACACGTTCATAGTCGCCGGAATGGTCCGAATTCCGGCATTGCGGGGGTTCGGGCCGGCTGAAGGCTGCGGCTCAGGTAAGTTGTACGAGCGTTCGAGCGTCGAATCAGGCCGGGCGGCTGAATCCGTACGGAATAGCGTCAGCCGACAAGGCGAAGCACGTCGTTGTAGGTAACGAACAGGAAAATCCCGACGATCAGGAAGAGCCCGATAACCTGCGTAGCGACCTGCACGCGCAGACTTACCGGACTTCCCTTGATCTTTTCGATGATGAGGAAAACCATCAGGCCGCCGTCGAGTATGGGTAGCGGAAGGAAGTTTATCACGGCCAGGTTTGCGGAGATTATGGCCATGAAGAAAAGAAAATCGACCATTCCCGCGCGGGCGATCTGCGCCCCCAACGAGACTATGCCGATGGGACCCGAAATGGACTCGATGCCGACGCTCCGCGAGAAGATCATGCGGTTCATGGTCTGATAGACCTGGAGCATGAAGTAGTGCGTTTTGTGGATGCCGATCCAAAGCGCGTCGAGCAGGTTTTCGCCCTTGAGCATCTTGAGTTCGGGCATCAGCACCACGTTGGGTGCCAGCGCCACCCGGCCGAGCCAGGGGTCCACCATGTCGGCCGCGACGTTTATATACTTCGTAATCGGCGGCGAAAGAGGATCGGGCCGGTATTCAACGGGCACCTTGGTCTGCGCGACCAGTTCCGAGAGTATAGCGCGCGTACCCTCGTGGTAGCCGACGTGCACCTCTTCGTCACCTCGGTTGGTCTGGGTGCGAATCGTCCTTCGGCCGTCGATGGCGAGGATGCGCGCCTCCGAGCCCACGCCCAGGAGCGTGCGCAGAGAGTGGGGCACAGTGAACGGCACGGTGCGCTGCGCGCCGCCGAGTTCGACTAACGCAAGCTCGACGGTCGTTCCCGCGTTCTGCCGGAAGGCTTCAATGAGCTCTCGCCAGGTTGAGACCTCCGTATCCGCGACCTTGATGATACGGGCCCCCGCGGGCACGCCGGCCACGGCCGCGGGAGAGAGCTTGCCGTTCAGCGTGGCTACGATCTCGCCGGTTTGCAGCAGGTCGTCACCGACCAGATTGAACTTCGCGTCGATGGAGCCGGGCGCATGGGGCCGGACGGTCGCGAGCGTCCTCCGGCCGTCGGGCTTTAGTAGAAGGAATTCGAGTTCCGCACCGTTGTTCGCTTGAATAACCTTATTCACGTCCGCGCACGGCGGAAACTCGATGCCTGCCACGGCGAAAATGACGTCTCCCGGTTCGATACCGGCCTGCGCCGCATGGCCGTGCGGTTCAACCGATTCGAATTTGGCGCGAGGTCCATCCTCCGACCGGTTCGCTGCACCTATCGCGACGCAATCGGCCTGGACCGTCGCCTTTCCGAACCGATTCCGCTTGGGGCGGACGAAGCCTTCGACGACGTTCCCGTCGGATCTACGGACTTTGAAAGCAATGTCGGTTTCGGCGTTGTCGCGGATGGCGCGGGCGATTTGGGCCATGCTGGGGATGGGCATGTCATTCCAGCTAAGGATCGTGTCTCCCACTTCGATGCCGGCGAGGCCGGCGCGCCCGTCGGGATCGACCCTGCCGAAGCGCAGCAGGGGCGTCAGCCCGAGAACGTTCACGGTGTGGGGGTCATTGTTGTTGCTCGGGTAGATGGCCAACTGCGGAGGCACGTCTATGCGCACGCGCTGCGGAGGCCCTTCGGGGCGCGCGGCATTCCCGCGCTCGACGTACACGTCCCCTTTGGTGTAAACGAGCATCTCTTGAATGTAATTGGCGTTGGCCGAGGTAACCTGGACACCGGCGACCTCCACCAGAACGTCGCCTACATGGGGCTGGTCGGGCCGCGAATTGTCGATTTCCGGGCCGACGGCCGCGATCTCCGGCGTAACGCCGTTCATAATGCCGATCACTTGCCGGCGGGGTTCCCTGGTGCTGTCCGGCCGGCGGTAATCCGGCGTCACCTCCACGGACAAATGCTTGTCACCGCGCTCGACGACGAATTCGACGGGATGGTGCGGCGGAGCCAGCATGATCGCCATCTGGACGTCGTTGAATTCCAGGATCTTCTTTCCATTGACGGTGACGATTCTGTCGCCGGGGCGAATGTCGGCCTTGTCGGCGGGACTGTCGGGCTCGACGTAGCCGACACGCGTGCCCGCAACCTGCATCCCCACCATGAACACGGCCATAAAGAGCAGGAACGCGAAGAGTACGTTCATCACCACTCCTGCGGAGACGATGGCCATTCTGTGGCTGACGGGCTTGTTGATGAAGGATCGCGGATCGTCCTTAAACTGCAACTCCAGGGACTTGTCGTCGAAGTCCTCCTGGCCGAGCATCTTGACGTACCCGCCGAACGGCAGAACGTTGAACGAGTAGCGCGTTTCGCCGCGGGTGAAGCCGAATATCTCGCGTCCGAAGCCGATTGCGAAGCGCTCGACGCGCACGCCGGCCCACTTGGCCACGGCGAAGTGCCCCAGCTCGTGGACAAAAATTATCACCGAGAATCCCAGGGCGATCGCCAGGAAGGGCCAGGTACTGTTCCAGGCCCCGCCGAAGAAGGACTGGGCCATGAGCAGGGCGTCCGCCGGCGCCGGCTGGGCTAACAAGCTGTGCATTTTGCAACCTCTCGGCGCGCCCAACGATCCGCCGTGATGAGATCGTCGAGGGTGGGCGCCGCAACAAAGTCATGGACGCATAGCGCCTGCTCGACGTGGCGGGCTATGTCCAGAAAACCGATGGCGCCTTCCCTGAACAGCTCTACGGCGGCCTCGTTCGCCGCGTTCAGCACGGCGCCGGCCGTTCCCCCGCGCCGGGCGACCTCGTGCCCCAGCCTCAGCGCCGGAAACCGTTGCGGGTCCGGCGGGCTTAGCGTAAGCTGGCTCAGTTCGAACAGATTCAAACGCGCGCGCGGGCAGTCACGCCGCTGCGGGAAGGTCAGCGCATACTGGATAGGTATGCGCATATCGGGCCTTCCAAGCTGAGCGATGAACGATCCGTCGCAGAACTCCACAAAGGAGTGTAAAATTGACTCCGGATGGACGACCACTTCGATCTTGTCGTGATCCATGTCAAAAAGCCAGCGTGCCTCGACTATTTCCAGGGACTTGTTCATCATCGTCGCGGAGTCGATGGAAATCTTCGGTCCCATATCCCAGGTCGGGTGGCGCAGCGCGTCTTCTACGGTGGCGGTGTCCATTTTCTCTTCGGACCAGGTGCGGAAAGGTCCGCCCGAGGCCGTCAGGTAAATGCGCCTCAATTCAGAGTCGCGCCCGGCCCGCAGGGCTTGAAAGACGGCTGAATGTTCGCTGTCTACCGGAATGATCTCGGCTCCGGTTTGGCGCGCGAGCCGCATGAGCAGGTCGCCCGCAATCACTAAAGCCTCCTTGTTCGCGAGCGCCACGCGCTTGCCGAGCTCTACGGCTCGGATGGTGGCACGGAGGCCGGCGGCGCCAACGACCGCGGAGACGACGCAATCACTGTCTACCTCCTCGACAAGTGCAACGAGTGCACCTTCGCCGTGGAACAACGAGGGCCGATAGGAAAGGCCGGAGCGCAGATCTGCGGCGTATTCCGTGCGCACCAGTGCGAGCGCCTCCGGCCGGAAGCGATCGGCCTGCTCAACCAGCGTCTGATAGTTCGATCCGGCCGCAAGACCCACGACCTCAAACTCGTCGGCCAGCGACGCCAGAACGTCAAGCGTGCTGCAACCGACCGAGCCCGTGGATCCCAAAACGATGACCCGTTTCTTCATCCGTTACAATTCTAATATCGGGGTTATGCAGTTCAGGCTTCCAGGACATAATGATAAGTTCCCGGTGCCGTTGCAACAACCCGAGCGCGCCGGAGAATCATCGGGCAGGTTTACACAAATTGCAGGCCTCCCGCGCAGGGTCTATAATAAGAGTGCCCGGTCGCTGGAGGCGGCTACCGCTCTCCCGGAACCAATGGATGCACACGCGCCTACTGTCCACACCTCTGTTTTCCGTTGAACACAGGGTGTTTCGCCGCGCAGGCGAGGCGGAGATCGCCCGCGACGTGGTGGTCCACCCCGGCGCGGTGGTCATTTTGCCGATTCTGGACGAGAATCGCCTGGTCATGATCCGCAACTACCGCTACACCGTGGAGCGCGAGCTTTGGGAACTGCCCGCGGGCACGTGCGAAGAGGGCGAGTCGCCGATCCAAACCGCGGTACGCGAGCTTATCGAGGAGACCGGATATCGGGCAGGCGGCATCGAGCCGCTGATGGAGTTTTACACGTCGCCGGGCATCCTCACCGAGCGCATGTACGCTTTCGTGGCTCGCGACCTTACTCCCGTCGGCCAGGCGCTCGAAGAGGGCGAACGGATAGTGCGCGAGATAGTCGAGGTCGACGAGGCCCGGCGGATGCTGCTCGAGGGCAGGCTGGCCGACGGCAAGACCATCGCGGTGCTGGGCAGATTTCTTCTCGAACAACGACAAGGGGCGCATCGCTGATACGTCATGGGCTGGCAGGATAGAGATTACGCGCGACCATCTCCGGGGTCCGGGCCGGCTCGACGTGCGTGGTCCGGCGGCTACATGCGCAGCCGAAGCGTGGTCACGACTCTCATCGTCGTAAACGTCGCGATCTACGTTTTCGGTTCGCTGACCGGCAACGGCCTGCTTTACGAGTGGGGGGCGATGCAGACCCGTGCGGTCATGCACGGCCAGGTATGGAGACTGGTCACGGCACAGTACCTACACGCCGGAGTCGGCCACCTCCTGATCAACATGCTGGTGTTGTACTTCCTCGGCAGGCCGCTCGAGAGAATGTGGTCCGTGCGGAAGTTCCTTACGATCTACACGCTATGCGGCCTGGCGGGGAACGTTTTCTACATGATCCTCGGCGCGCGCGGCGTGATCGCTCCGTGGATGCCCGCGGTGGGGGCGTCGGGCTGCATATACGGTCTTCTGGGAATCGCCGCGGTACTCTTCCCTCATGCGACCGTGTACGTTTACGCACTGTTTCCGATCAAAATCCGGACGGCGGCGTATATCTTCGGTGGAATCGCGCTGTTCAGCATCATCGTCCGCGGCGAGAACTACGGAGGGGAGGCCTGCCACCTGGCGGGCCTGGCGTTCGGCGTATGGTGGGCGCTGAAAGGCGACCATTGGTGGGCGACGACGCAATGGCGGCTCCCGCGCACGTTTCGACGGGGCGGCGCGCGCGGGCCTTCGATCTTTGCGAGGAAAATCGCCGAACGACGCGAGGATGAAGAGACCATAGACCGCATCCTCAAGAAAGTGTACGACGGCGGCGTCCACACGCTGACCGACGCTGAGAAGAGGTCGTTGCAAGAGGCCACGGAGAGGCAGCGCCAACGTGAGCGCGAGGCCGGGCGCGTGGATCGTCTCTGAGCACGGGGTGGGTGAGTGGATGGCGTCATACGACAGGCCCCTGGACAATCCCATAAACTGGTCGCTGCGGATCGGCCGGGCGTTCGGCATTGAAGTCCGCCTGCACGTCACTTTCGTACTTTGTGTGCTGTTTCTCGTATGGATGGAGCTGCCCGCGCCCGGCGAGCCGCGCCCGCCCCTCGGGGAGCTGCTCATCGAGGGACTGGGAACTTATGCACTCTTGTTCGTGATCGTCCTATTGCACGAGTTCGGCCATTGCTTCGGGGCGCGCTACACGGGCGGCACAGCGGAGGAGATTTTGCTTTGGCCGCTGGGCGGACTCGCGTACGTGATACCTCCGCACAAGTCCGTTGCCCATCTGATAACCGCCGTGGCGGGCCCGTTGGTCAATCTGTTGATCTGTGCCCTGTGTTCGGTGGTGCTCGTGCTTTGGATGGGCCGACTCGGCGCCGTGCCCTGGAACCCACTCCATCCATTTTCGCCCGTGGATTCCACCTTGATTCCCGGTACAGGCCAGGTTTGGGTGCTGCGCTTCTACGGGCTCAGCTACTTTCTGATGCTGATAAACCTAGTTCCGGTGTTTCCGTTTGACGGCGGGCGCATCTTGCAGGCGTGGCTTTGGCCGCGGGTGGGATATCGGCCCTCGCTGGAGCTCGCGACGGGGACCGGCATGGTCGGCGCCATCGTGATCGGCTTGTTCGGACTGTTTACCGGGCAGAGCTGGTTGCTGCTGATGATAGCGGTGTTCGGATACCTGACTTGCTGGCAGACGCGCAAGATGCTCAGGGAACAAGGCGAGCTCGACGCCGGCGTCATCGGCGGCGGGCTTTCCGAGGGCTACACTTTCCTCGGTCAGGATGACGGTGAAGTACGCCGCCCGGGCTATTTCGCGCGCAGGCGGGCCAAGAAGGCGGCTTTCAAGGCCCGCCGCGAGCGGCTGCGTGAAGAGCGGCGCACGCGCGCGGTGGAGGAGATTCTTCGCAAGGTGTCTCTAACGGGAATGGACTCGCTCAACCTGCGCGAGCGGCGCATTCTCCACGAGGAAACGAAACGGCGCCGCACACATGAAGCGCGACGGGACGACGGCGGGGCGGTGTAGGCGCGACTTGCGCCGCCGCGAAGAACGAACTCTTCAATTACTCCGGCTCCACGTCCGTCGAGTCTGAGCTTTTGAAGTTAATCCGCAGAAGTGCTTTCGGCGTCGTTGCTCTCCGGCTGACTCCTAGTTTGTGGGCTCGCGGGGTCGCTGATGACATAGCTCCCGTCGAGCCAGCGCCCCAGGTCGACCAGTTTGCACCGTTCGCAGCAGAAAGGGCGGTAACGTGCGTCCTCAGTGTGGGCTACAACGAAGCTCGTTCTGCAAGTTGGACATTCAAACGTCGGCATGTGCCGGCCTGTCGCCGCTTGGCGCTACTTGTCGGACTTGGTCTCGCTCTTGCTCGAAGACCCGGACTTCTCGGCGCCGTTCTTCTTGGACTCGGCCCCCTCGCCGTCTTTAGACGGCTTGGACGCACCTTCTTTGCTAGCCTTCTCCGAGACCCCGCCCTTTTCGGCCTCCGCGGCCTTCTTGTAGCTCTCGCTGCGGTAGTCCGTCGAGTAAAAGCCGGAGCCCTTGAAGATGATGCCCGCTCCGGACCCGAGAAGTCTCACGACCGTTGCGCGGCAGTCGCACCGCGGACGATCCGAGTTGCGGAGCTTGCGCCGGGGTGTCTCCGTAATCGGCTGAAAGACCTCCGTAATCGCCCCGCACTTTGTACACTGATATTCATAAGTAGGCATACTATCGGGCCCTCAATTCCATTGAGCGCAAGGCGCGGTGAGCCGCGCGGCCGGTACGCCTCAGACTTCGTTCGGCGCGTCGGCGTTTTCGGCCGCTCGTGATACTACCACCTTCGCGGGTCTGAGCACGCGCTCGCCAAGACGGTATCCCTTCGCAATCTCGTGCAGCACGACGCCGGGCGGAGCGTCCGCGGACGGCTGTTGAAGCACGGCCTCGTGTACGTGGGGATCGAAGGGTTCGTTTAGCGCCTCGATCGGCTCCAACCCGTGTGAGCGCAGCTCCTTCATGAGGTTGTCGAATACCAGCCGCAGGCCCTCGACGACCGCGGCGCGATCATCGGCGGTCTTGGAAACCTCCATGGAGCGCTCAAAGTCGTCAACCACACCCAGCAGGGAACGCATGAGTTCGGCGTTGGCGAATCTGACGGCCTGCGCGTACTCCTGCGCCGAGCGGCGCTGTAGATTCTGAAAGTCCGCCTTGGCACGCAGCAGAGCGTCCTCGAGGGCCTCCACCCTGCCCCGCAGTTCGTCGAGCGTCGGCGGAGTTTCGATCGCCTGATCGGAACCGCCGCCCGCCGCGGGGCTTTCAACTTGCCCTTGCCCGCCCGGCGACGCGGATCGCGATTCGCTTGCGGCGTTGGGGGCCTCGGCCCGGTTCGCGGAACCGGGGTCGTCGCCGTCCAGACCGTCGACGATTCCGCTTTTCTCCGCTTTGTATGATTTGTGCTTCATCGCTCTCGCCAATGGGGCTTCGAGTACCTAATCTTGTCCATCTCTGCTCAGATAATCCTTGAGCTTGTCGAAGAAGCCTTTGGACTCCGGCATCACCGACTTGTCTTCGGTCGTGGCGAATTCCCGGAGCAGAGTTTCCTGCGCCTTACTCAGTCTCTTGGGAATCTCGACGCTTACCTGTACGATCTCGTCACCGCGCCGCCCCGAGCGCATCTCCGGCATGCCCAGCCCCCTCAGACGAAAGAGCTGGCCGGTCTGCGTACCCGCCGGGATCTTCAACTCGGCCTTGCCGTTCAGAGTGGGCACTTCGGCCCTCGTCCCCAGCGCCGCCTGGGTGAAGCTTATGGGCATCCGGCAGACCAGGTCGTTGTGGTGACGCTCCAAGAACGGATGCTGGTTCACACGCACATAACAATGAAGGTCGCCGCCGCCGTCGTCCGCCGGTTCACCCTCGCCGCGGATGCGGACCGCCTGCCCGTCGTGTATGCCCGGAGGTATTTGCACCGTAACCACGCGGTGCTTCATGGTCCTGCCCGAGCCGCGGCAATTGCCGCACGGCGTGGTCACCAATGACCCGCGCCCGCGGCAGTTAGGGCACGACGACACCACCCGCCCGAAGAGCGCCCCGAAGCCCGTGGCCTGCTCGACCTGACCGTATCCCCCGCAGGTCGGACACGTCTTGCGCTTCGACCCCGGAGCGGCGCCGCTACCTCCGCAGTTGTCACAGAAGTCGCGCCGGGTGTATTCGATCGAACGCTTCGCACCGCTCGCGGCCTCGGCGAGCGAAAGCGCCACTTCGGTCTGGAGGTCCGCGCCGCGGCCGTGCCCTCTGCGTGCCCCGCCGAATATGTCGGTGAACATCGAAAAAATGTCATCGACGTGCATGTGCGAGAAGTCATGTACACCCGCACCGCTCAGGCCGGCATGCCCGAACTGGTCGTAGCGTTGGCGTTTCTCCGGATCCGACAGGACCTCGTAGGCCTGGGCCGCCTCCTTGAACTTGGCCTCCGCTTCGGGGTCTTCCTTGTTGCGGTCCGGATGGAACTTGTGCGCGAGGCGCCGATAGGACTTCTTGATCTCCTCGGGCGAGGCCTCGCGCGCGACGCCCAGCACCTCGTAAAGATCGCGTTTCCCGCTCGTCACAGGCATTCCTCGGCAACCCCTGCGTTCGCAAGCCGCCCCACCCGTTTTGTCTGCGACCACCATGCCCGCGGGCGTAAAGCGCGGATCACTATTTGAAACGCCGCTTGCGGACATGCAAAAGGCGGACGCGCACGTCCGCCCTTTGCCGGTGTTCGAACTCTTCAGGTCCTATCGGACGGCGTGCTCGATCCTCTTTTCCTCGTCCTTCAGTTCGGTGACGAGTACCTCGGTGGTCAGCATCAGGCCGGCCACGCTGGCGGCGTTTTCGAGGGCCACGCGCGATACCTTGGCGGGGTCGATGATGCCCGCCTTCAACATGTCCGTAAACTCCCCTGCCCGCGCATCAAAGCCGAAAGCGCCCGTTTTTTCCATGATCTTCTGGACCGTCACGTCCCCGTCGTGGCCGGCGTTCGTGGCTATCTGTGCCGCGGGCGCTCTGAGCGCGTGGAGCACGATATCCACGCCGGTCTTCTCGTCGCCCCTGGCCTTTTCGCGCATTCTGGTGACCGCGGGAATCGCCCGCAGGAAAGCGACTCCGCCGCCGGGGACTATTCCCTCTTCCGCCGCGGCTTTGGTCGCATGAAATGCATCGTCCACGAGGTCCTTGCGCTCCTTGACCTCGATCTCCGTCGCCCCGCCGACCCGAATTACCGCAACTCCTCCGGTCAGCTTCGCCAGGCGCTCCTCGAGCTTCTCACGGTCATAGTCGCTGGTGGTCTTGTCGATCTGTGCGCGAATCTGGCCTATGCGGGCCTCAATGGCGCCCTTCTTTCCGGCGCCTTCGATGATCGTCGTCGTGTCCTTGCTGATCAGGACTTTCTTGGCGGAGCCCATGTCGCTCAAGGTGACCTTGTCCAGCTTCGTGCCCAGTTCCTCGCTTAGCAGTTTCGCATTGGTCAGCACGGCGATGTCGCCCAACATCGCCTTCCGGCGGTCGCCGAAGCCCGGGGCCTTGACCGCGCAGCACTTGAGCACTCCGCGGATCTTGTTCACCACAAGGCCGGCAAGCGCCTCGCCTTCCACGTCCTCCGCAATGACCAGCAACGACTTTCCGCCGGTGGAGACCGCCTCCAGCACAGGTATGAAGTCGCGCAGGGAAGAGATCTTCTTTTCATAGAGCAGTATCGCCGGGTCCTCAAGAACGCATTCGAGAGTCGAGGGGTTAGTCATGAAGTAGGGCGACAGATAACCCTTGTCGAACTGCATGCCCTCGACGACTTCTTTCTCCGTCTCGAGAGACTTACCCTCTTCGACCTCGATGACACCGTCGGTGCCGACCTCGTCGAGTGCTTCGGCCAGCAGCCTGCCGACCTCGGCGTCACCGTTGGCGGAAACCGTGGCGACCTTGGCGAGATCGTCGTTCGAGCGAACCTTCACGGAAAGCTCCTTGATCGCGCCGACGGCCGCCGTGACGGCCATGTCTATGCCGCGCTTGAGCGCCATGGGGTTGGCGCCCGCGGAAACCGACTTGAAGCCCTCTCGAAAGATCGCCTCGGCGAGAACGGTTGCGGCGGTCGTTCCGTCGCCGACAACGTCGCTGGTCTTGGAGGCCACCTGGTTGATCAGCTTCGCTCCCATGTTCTGAAACGGCTGAGGGAGCTCCACTTCCTTGCTCACGCTCACGCCGTCCTTGGTGATGCGCGGAGCGCCGAACGATTTTTGCAGGATCACGTTGCGCCCGGTGGGCCCCATGGTCACCTTGACGGCGTTACTCAGTTTGGAAAGTCCTTCCAGAATCTGCTGACGCGCATCCTGGGAGAACATCATTTGCTTGGCCATAGCCGACTCCTTCAACGATCCGCGCTTGGCACCCTACGTGCGGGGCGCGTGGCGGAACTTACTTGTCAACAATCGCTAGAATGTCGTTCTCGCGAATCACGACGTACTTGTCGGGCCCGAACTCGACCTCGGTTCCGGAGTATTTTCCGTAAAATACTTCGTCACCGACGCGCACGGACATTTCGCCGCGCTTTCCGCTGTCGAGGAGCTTGCCCGGTCCGGAAGCAATCACCTTGCCGCGCTGCGGCTTCTCCCGCGCCGTGTCGGGCAGAATGATTCCGCCTGACGTCATCCCCTCGGCCTCGGAAGGCTCTACCAACACGCGATCGTCCATGGGGCGAAACTTGATCTTTGTCTTTGAAGCTGTTGCAGTTGCCATGCTCTCTTACTCTCCGTGTCGTTCCATGCTCAGGCCCGCAGGGCAGGCCCGTCGCCATGACCTTAAACGTGCTACCGGCCGGTCCCAGACTACTAGTGCGTCGCACATTAACTTTCTTGCCGGGCAAGCCCGCTCCCTCACGCTCGCGGCTCGGAAAAGCGGATGCCCGTACCAGAAAACCAAAGAGTGACGGACTACTTGTGCCGGCTTACATCATGTCCATGTCCTCGTCGCCCATCGGCGGCCCCTCGTCCTCATTCTTAGACGGCCTTTCGGAAATGCACACATCCGTGCTCAAGAGAACCCGCGCCACGCTGCTGCCGTTCTCCAGCGCACTTCGCACAACCTTGGTGGGATCGATCACCCCATCCTTGATAAGGTCCGTGTATTCACCCGTTTCGGCGTTCAAGCCAAACGCCCCGCTCTTGCTCTGCACCGCGTTCAGAACTACGCCCGGGGCCATGCCCGCGTTGCTCGCAATCTGCCGCAACGGAGCTGTCAAGGCGTCGGCAACTACCTCGATGCCCGCGCGCTCGTCGCCGTGCAGCTTGAGGTCCTTCAGCGCCTCCGCCGCCCGGACCAGCGCGACGCCGCCCCCAGGTACGATGCCCTCTTCCAGCGCCGCACGCGTGGCGTGCAGCGCGTCTTCTATGCGGGCCTTCTTCTCCTTCATCTCCATTTCGGTGACCGCTCCGACGTTGATCTGCGCGACGCCGCCGGCGAGCTTGGCCCGGCGCTCCTCGAGCTTCTCGCGGTCGTAGTCCGAAGTGGTTGCCTCAATCTCCGACGCGATCTGCTTTATGCGGCCTTGAATGGCCGAGGTCTCTCCGGCGCCTTCGATGATCGTCGTGTTGTTCGAATCGATGCGGATCTTCTTGGCCTGGCCCAGTTCCTTGACCGAAACGTTCTCGAGATCAAAGCCGAGATCCTTCATCATCGCCGTCGCGCCCGTCAGTATCGCAATGTCCTCCAGCATCGCCTTGCGACGATCGCCGTAGCCGGGCGCCTTGACCGCGCAAACTTCCAGGATCCCGCGGAGCTTGTTCACGACGAGCGTGGCCAGCGCTTCACTCTCGATGTCCTCGGCGATGATGAGCAACGGGCGCTTCGCCTTCGCTACCTTTTCCAACAGCGGAACCAGCTTGGGAACGCTGCTGATTTTTTCCTCATGGATCAAAACGAACGCCTTCTCCAGCACGCACTCCATCGCGTCCTGATTGGTCACGAAGTGTGGCGAGAGGTAGCCCCTGTCGAACTGCATCCCCTCCACGACCTCCATCTCCGTGTCGGAAGTCTTTCCTTCCTCAACCGTGATGACGCCGTCCTTCCCCACCTTGTCGAACGCATCCGCCAGGAGCTTACCGATCGCGGCATCGTTGTTCGACGAAACCGAGGCGACGTTGATGATGTCCTCACGCTTGCCTACGCGCACCGGCCGGGACATCTCCTTGAGCGCCGCGACCACCTTGCGTACCGCCTTCTCGATTCCACGGTTAAGAGCGTTGCTGTCGACCCCGGCCGCAACGTGTCTCAAGCCACCCTTGAAAATTGCCTCTGCCAGTACGGTCGCCGTCGTTGTTCCGTCTCCCGCCACCTCGCTCGTCTTGCTCGCGGCTTCTTTGACGAGCTGGGCGCCCATGTTCTCATACTTGTCGTGAAGCTCGACTTCCTCTGCAACGGTTACGCCGTCTTTGGTCACGTTGGGGCTACCCCAACTCTTGTCGAGCACGGCGTTTCGGCCGCGGGGGCCGAGCGTGGTCTTGACCGCGCCGGCCAGTTTTTCTACGCCCATCCAAAGCGACCGTCGTGCTTCCTGTTCGTAGGCCAGTTGTTTGACCGTCATTTTCCTTGTCTCCTTCAAGCCAGGCTGTGGATATTTGATCCGTTGACCCGCCGCCGCGGAATGTACGTAGAGCGTCCGCGCAGCAGTAGCGGTAATCTGTACAGCAAGCTGCGGACCAGGCGGACGCTTTGACGCGCTCGGCCATAACTGTTTTTTTTGCAAATACTTACGAACGCAAGCTGCTCTGCCGCCCTCACGCGTGTACCTGCCACCTTGGCAGGTCGCAATCCCCCGGCCCGGTTGACGTGCCAATTTGACAGCAGACATCCGTCAGTTCGAAGTGGTCCGCTACGAGGAGCGTTGCAAGTGAAATGCGGAAATTGCTCGTCGTTAGCGGCGCGGGTTACTTGATTGCCGCCCGCGTTGTCGGCCGGGGGCGGTGCCAATATGATGCGGTCGTGGGTGGGCCGATCGACCACCGGCGCATGTAGCATCGGCGTGCCGGGCAGCCTACCATGCGCGCCTTGGCGATACGCTCGTTGTCGGCCTGGTCGGGATATCACAACTTATGACTGACTCGCAGATAAACGTTCGCAGCGCGACACCGGCCGACCTTGAAATCGTCGCCCGCTTCAATTGCGCTTTGGCTGCGGAAACCGAAGCAAAGTGTCTCGACATCGATACCGTCCGTGCCGGCGTTCGCAAGGCGCTCGAAAGTGAGAGCCTCGGCCTGTACTTCATGGCCGAGCTCGACGGCGCCGTCGCCGGGCAGACCATGATTACGTATGAGTGGAGCGACTGGCGCGACGCGCTGATCTGGTGGATTCAAAGCGTCTACGTCGATCCGGCGTTCCGCAGGCTCGGCGTGTACCGCGCTCTATACGATCACATCCGGGGGGCGGCGAAGGCACGGCCGGAAGTGTGCTGCATCCGTCTCTACGCAATGCGCAATAACGCAACTGCTCTCGATGCTTACCGCAGGCTGGGGATGAGCGTGACGGATTACGTCGTCTGCGAGGAAGAGTGGTAGCCCGGCCGAACGCGGGCGTGGCGTAAATTCGCACGATAATGCCGTTCCGGACTCCCTGCAACCTTACTCCGCGCCACCCCAAACGCCCGTTCTTGAAATGCGCCCGGCAGGATTCGAACCTGCGACCCCCGGTTTAGGAAGATGTTCGTCGGTGCGTAAATAGTTGTCTCCGCAGCACTTACTGCCGTTTTTCGGCGTCAGAAATGGGCTGCGGACTGGCTTGAGACCCGGTTCGCACCCCTTTCTCATAACGAACCGAGTGAAAAGTGACGCCCTGAGCGACTCCGCCGCGGTGGCATGTCCGATATGCGCGCTTTGAACCGAAGGCGGGCTGGTAGCTATGCCGCTCGCCGAGTTGGCTATCGCTCCCTGCGCACAGCTGGTCCTTCTGGGCACCAAGACGCTGCACTTACTCTCCCCGATTGGATGGGTTGCCAGAAAGGAACTCGCCGAATTCAGCCGGAAGCAACGCGAGAAGCTCGGGTCCTGTGGCGCTGTGCAAGTCAATCGTACGATCCAACTGCATTAGAATGTTAGCGAAGCGAAAGACACTACCTGCCCGGCCGTATGTTTGGGCGTTACGGCGAAGTCGCCGCTTCGCCGTGTCGTAATACAGCAGCGTCGCCGCCTCCACGACAGCCCGGCACGTGATAAGACTCTGGCGTGCTGCAAGCTGATAGTAAACATGGCCGACTATCTGTGGCGGCTGACACAGGAACGCCAGGGCCCGCGCGGGCTTGTCCCTGTTCGTAGCGTAAACCAAGTACCGGCCGAGCACCAGGTGGCGATAGTATCGAAACGCTTCGTCCAGCGCGGGGATCCACCGGGCCCGCTCACCAGGCAGGTACTGCCCGTGTGTGCTGCGTGGACACAATCGCCGGAACCAGAAGAGTGCAAGCCAAGCCCAAAGGCCCTTATCACGGTCAGGTTCCGCAACGCCACTATTTGCGACGACTTCAAAGGCGTATCTTGCGAGATCCATTGCTTGTGCAAACGGACGGTCTTCGACTGTCACCGGTAGCGGGGTTGGCTGCGTGCAGACAGGATCGGTCAGCAAGCCATGCGGATACAGGCTGGCTGTTTCTTCGCCCAAGGCGTCAAGGAACTCGCTCATCCTCTGCATTCCGATCTCATTGAGGCGATGAAGTCTCACGGGGCCTCGTCCTCGCTCCACCATTGAGCAAATCGTGATCGCACGTCTATCCGACGGGCGAAGGCAGTCACGGCGCTGTCGATCCATTCTTCACTCGAACCTGGCTCGTCGGCCCGCGGCGGAAGCTGAATCCCAGGCAGCTGCTGAGCGAATCGCACCCAGAGGGATTGCCAACCACAGTCTCCGTCACGGACCTCTACTTGCGCGACTAACAAGGCACGATTGAGTATTGAACGGAGTAGTTCAGGCGCAACGAGACTGACGAACTCCCGTGATCGCACGAAGGAATCGCGATTGGGAACGAGAAACCTACTTATCCTGAGCAGTGGTTCGCTGTCCTCGCTAAACTCCAGCCGCCATGGCTGGTGACGAAACTCGTCGTCCTCACCCCAATCCACGGCAAGCAGTGATTCGGCCTGCTCGTGTTTCGTCTCGTGAAGCTGGGGACGAATTCCATCTGCGTGGGCGAGGATCCTTGCGGGTAGCCGATTCCTGCCTTCAGTGGCACGGTCAACGACTCTGACACGGAACCTAATCCCTTCGGCGCTGCCAAACTCAGCGAGGGAACGGTCCTCGGGCGTTTGGAGCTCACCAACGTAGCCAATCCCAAACCGCCGCCAAGTTGTCTGCCGATAGGCTTCGATGAACACGGGAGCCCCCACGGGGAGGTCATAGTTGTCTAGACTCAATGTCGCCGCAAAGGCGCAATCGCCGTCATCGTCAGGCATGAGAAGAATGCGCGCGTCCTTTCGCAGAATGCGTTTCCGTCCGGTGTAATTAAAATGCCTAATCATTGGATGCAGCGCCTGACCAGGCTCGCACAAAGAGGTCGCGGCGTGGATCAAAGCCGGTCACTTGAACGAAGAACTCATCGCGATCGTGAATTGTCAAATCAATGCGGTTGTCCTTACGAATTGTCGCCTTCGCCCCGGCAAGCGAGGTGTTCAAGTTCGCTATGTCAAAATCGTTCGGGTGGTATCGCTTGAGTGGATTCCCGCGACTGCGATCATATGCGACCTCGACATGTACTCGGCTTGGACACTCACGGTCATCCGAGCTACATGAGATCCGAAATCCGCCCTCGATTCGTTGGACACAGAATGGGTCCAGCCGAGTATCGACCGGGGGAACAGGGTATTCTGGCTCCTCACCTTCATCTTGCTGCGGTTTAGGTCCACCCACGATTCCATCCTCGAGCGGGGGTCGGGGAAATAGATCAGCGAGTATCAGCCTGTCTTGCTGTTCGTATTTCCTGCTCAGGATTTCTGCAAGTTGGCGCGGCGCTTCACTGACAAATTCAATGATCGCCTTCCCGTGCTCGTAACGCCCCTTGAAGTTCCGAGTTTCCGCCGACCAATGCGTATGTGCAGGCGTCTCGGCATCCCCGAGCAGGGAAGCAAGTGGCCGATCATCGACGACCACTAGGGCGAAGAGGCGATGTCCCCGTATGCGCCGCTCACGCACTTTGGGGATTCGTATCCCGTTCCGAACGAAAACTGGTGGATAACCGCGATCGCTCAGGTCGCTCTGCAAATAAACATCGAAGTGGGTCGTTGCTCGACGTTGGCCATTCGCATGAACGACAAGCGATATGCGAAATGCAAGCCGTTCACCCTTCTTAAACTGATCGGCAAGAGTGGGTGCGAGTTCTTCCGGCACGAGGTTCGGCGACCACTCCGGTGGCATTGTCGCGTTCGGCGTTGCCAGCTCAACAACGGCATGTTGCCCAGCATCACGAGCCCAAACGGCAAGGCTGACAACTTCGTCGAGTCCCTGATCATACAATCCGCGAAGGTCGTCCAGACGGCCGATGAGCTTGTCGGCAGTAATGTCACCGCGACCGGACAACATTCCTGGCCCGCGGACGCGAACCGACAGCCGACCAGCCAGAATGGGGTAGAAATACTCGACGATTACGGCGTTCAACACATCTGTGGTTGCCATTTCCAAGTCGTAGTACGGAACAACCACCGAAAGTCCAGGTTCCAAGCCGTCACGATGGAGCCCGAAGTCGGCGATGAACCGTTCGATCAGTCGTGGATCCTCTACAGGAAGAGTAAGTTCGCTGTCTGATCGGTGTCCGAAATAACCGTCGGGAGCGTAGCACGCATCCCCGACTCGGTGATAGAAGAGAATGGTGTGACCCATAAGTAGTCGCTGCTCATCATCGCGTCGTACCGTCAAACCGAACAGCGAGCTGATCTGGCTGGATCGGGGAAACACCGTTTTGCCCACGCCCCACCGTCCGGCCTTGTCGCCGGTCTTGTCGGAAAATCCTTCGGCCCGGAAGAATGAAAAGAATCTGTTGGCAACATTCGATTGGGGCGGTCGCCATTCACTTGGATCGCCCTCCAAGCCGGTTGTGCCAAAGTCTTCTATGACTAGAAACGGACAGCGATCCGGTGCATGTGGTACGTTGCGCAGGCCATTACCTGGTGCGGTAAGGTGTTTCCAGGCCTCCCCAAACCATATGTTGGCACGAGCAGCGTCAACAGCGCCGTCGGACCCGGAAAGATAGAATCGCAGTGCTACCGGCTCACCATCCTCGGCTGCCGCATCGAGAGAATTCTGAATCGCCTCACGTACGAGGGCTTGGGCCGGACGCTCAATCGCTTCGTCGGAGAAATGCTCCCCTTGGACGGGGTTTCTGACCGTCTCGTCTGGCCGCTGTTGTCGGAAATGCCAGCCGTTCATTTCGAGTTACCGAAACGCCGGCTCCGTCCTGGCGTTGAGTACCAGCCTTCCATGCACAGTCTACGCGATGAGATCATAATGCTTTAGCAAATGGAACACAAACCGGCTCGATTCGGTGGGCCCGTTGCTCCACACGTGCGGAGATAACTGTTTACCCCACAAGCACTTCCGAAACTGCGCCCGGCAGGATTCGAACCTGCGACCCCCGGTTTAGGAAACCGGTGCTCTATCCAACTGAGCTACGAGCGCGGCGAATCGCGCTGAGCAACTTGATGAGAGGTTACCGCGGGCTGGTCGTCGAGCCAAGACGCAAAGCTCGGCGCGCACGTGGCAGGGGAGTCACGCCGGCGGCGCTTTTCGGCGTCCGTCCTGGGCGTGTGACGATTGATCGCTACGACGGGACGCCCCAAAGTGAGCTAATGGGAAGCGCGTGGATGCGTGGGCCGAAGGGAATCGCATCATTGCCGGTGTAGAGAAGAATGCCGCGGTGGAAGCGTTCGCCCGAAAAATCGGCCAGCGATTTGAGGCCCTGGAGATCATCCGTGCCAAGCGTGGCGCCGGCCTTGACCTCGATTCCAACGATTTGCCCCGACCGGCCCTCAAGAATGATGTCAACCTCGCGCCCGGCATGGGTGCGGAAATGAAAGAGCTCCGGACGGGTCACGCTCCACGAAGCCTGCTTGCGCAGTTCCATGACCACGAAGTTCTCCATAAGCGGCCCGATGTGTTTTTGATCCACGGCGAGCCGCTCCTTGCTCAATCCGAGCAGGTAAGCGAGCAAACCGCTATCGTTGAGGTAGAGCTTCGGTGATTTCACGAGCCGTTTGCGCAGGTTGGCGGACCACGCCGGCAACGCCTGCACTAGAAAAGTCATCTCCAGCAGGGCGAAGTATCGCTTAAGCGTGGTCTGCGGGATCGCCAGGTCGCGTGCCAGATCGGCGAAGTTGATTGGCGATGCCACGCGCGCGGCGAGCAGCGTCAACAGTCGCGGCAATTCGGTGAGCCCCTCGATGTTGGAGAGCTCGCGCACGTCGCGTTGCAGGATCGTCGAGACGTACGCACCAAACCAGTCGGCGCGGCGGGGTGCCGCACGTGTCGTGCATACTTCCGGGTATCCGCCGCGCAGCACCCGCTCGATCAGTTTGGATGCCGGCAACGGCTTGGCACGCTCGCTCGGAATTAACCTGGCGAAAAGCGAATCGACGAAGCTTTCGTGTACACCGTCAATCTCGCCCTGCGAAAACGGCCAGAGCGTCAGGATCTCGATTCGCCCGGCGAGCGATTCGGAAACCCTGGGAATAACCAGAACGTCCGCCGATCCCGTGAGAAGGAACCTCCCCGGTTTTCGGTTGAGATCGACCTCGAGCTTGATGGCGGGAAACAGGGCGGGGGCCTTCTGTACCTCGTCCAGCACAACCGGGCCATCAAAGCCGCGTATGAACCCCACCGGGTCGCCGGTCGCGGCCGCGAGCGTGGCTGCATCGTCGAGCGTCAGATATGAGCTGCCCCGCAGGCCCTCAGCTATTTTGCGGACGAGGGTGCTCTTACCCGTCTGGCGGGCACCGTGCAGGAAGACGACCGGCGTGTCGCGCAGGGCCCGCCGGAGTCGGCGGGTGATATTTCGCTCGATCATGTAGAGAGCTTATCGGCCGGTTGGTGGAAAATCAACCACTTAGTGGTTGAAAATCGTCCAGCAAGTGGTTGAATTTCAGCCATAGGCGCGGGGACGGGCGATTAGAGCCGGGTGTTAGAAACGTGGCGGTCCGATGCGTGAGCGCTCAGTTGATAAGCTTGCGCGTTTTGGAAAGGACCTGGCCGGGGTCCAGGCGGTCTTGCGTGCGAACCGAGGCGAAGCGCGACAGGATCGTCCCGTCTTGGCCGATCAAGACCTGGGCGGGGATGGGTATGTCGCTGCCGTCCAGGCCGCCTCTTTCATGGACCAGCCCATAGGCCTTGATGATCTCGCGCTGGGTGTCACACAGCACGGGAAATTCGAGATTGAGGCGGTCCACCATACGTTTGGCCTCGCGTGGCGGATCGACCGAGAGGGCGAGCAGGTTGACGCCCAGCTTCTCGAGCTCCGGCAGTTTTTCCCCGAGACCTCGGAGTTCCGACCCGCAGACCATTCACCAATGGCCGCGGAAGAAAACCAGCAGGACGGGGCCGGTACTGAGCGTCTCGCGAAGGGAGACCAAATTGCCCTGATGGTTCGGGAGGGAGAAGTCAGGAGCCTTTTCCAACTGTGCGAAGGCCGGCGCCTCGGGCAGGGCAGCGAGTCCGAAAAACAGAAACACCGCAAGCGGAAGCGCGAGCACGTCGACGCCGCCCACGATTCGGACTAATGCCCGTCGATCGCGCCGCGCCGCAATAAGACCCAGTATTGCGCCGGCGCAAATCAGGACAAATGAAGGAGCGGCCGTCGACCGGGCCAGCGGCTGATCCATGAAGGCCGCGTAGGCCACGGGACCGCTGCACACCAGCACCAACCCCACAAGCGCCAATCCTCCGGCCCGCGATGTCGCCTTATCCGTCATGTTTCTTTGCACCTGGCCCCGGGATCATACCGCAGCCTTGCTCATCTCGCCATTACACGTTTACTTCCGTGGATTTTATTGGGCTGAGCATATTGCGGCTGCGGACCGCGAGCCTTGGAACATGGGCCTGCCAATAAACTCGACGCTCCCCGGCACTTCGATTTCGCGTATCGTACTCTATTGATATCTGGAGACTGCAACGACCGAGCAGGTCCGGAAACAGGACGCCGACGGGAAATCGCTTCGTCGCCCGATGGGCCCGTCTGCGCACAGAGGCTCCTCGGGGTGCGGCCGTGCTGCGGAGATTACTCCAATGGTGTCGCTTTTTCTAATCGTTGTCGCTACCCTCTCGTTCCTACAGGGTGCGCTGTTCCTCGGCGAGTCGGCGCTTGACGGCACGGTATCGAAGGACGAGTTGCTCGTTTCGCTGCTCTTCTGGACCATCTGTGCCGTCTGCTTCGGCGCCGCGGCGGTTGGCGATGTCGTCAAATCGGCCACGCGAAGAATGATCAAGAAGCTCGACGAGCTCGCCGGGAAGGCGGGTTAGGCCCCCGACGACCTGCCACAGTACATTCTGAATACCAGCGATCTCACCTAGATCCTCAAGGCGATCCAGACCGACCGCTGGACCGACAACCCGGGCAACCTGAACCCAGGCAGTTGTCCGTGAACACGCTTACCTTCCTGCACGCGTGGCAGGCCTATTCGCGCCAGAGGCGGACACGTTTGACCGGCCGACCGCAGACGTCGGCGATGCCGTCGCCGTTGCCGTCGTCGCAGGAGGCGTAGACGAACCGCCCACCGATAGCGCCACATTCGCTCCCGAGCAGAAACTCGCACGTGCGGTCCGGCATACAGCACGCCCCGCCGATCGTTAACTGGCCGTGAACCACGGCGGTGGGAACAAGCCGGGTCTCTGGGTCGTTGACAAACGTGAAGTCCGGCCCAAGCAGGTAGCGAATTGTGTACGTGCCTCGGGCATCGTCGGGCACGATGAGACGCAGGTTTCCGACAAGGAACTTGCTCACCCCGTCGGGGTCGACCGCACCAAGTTCGACGTTTAGTGGCAGGCCGAGCCACTGAAAGTAGTTGCCTCCCAGTATGTAAACGAGCAACCAGGGGTTCAACGTGGAAGGGAAAACGTAGCGGGGGTTGTCGATGCATTCTCCGCCGGGCTGGCAATCCGCATCGGTAAGGCATACGTCGAACGTATTGTCGGAACAGACCCGCACGACGTAAAACGCCGCGCCGAAGTCGTCGCAGTAGCCGGGGAAAATGTGTCCGCAGGTTCCGCTCTGCGTCACCGGAGGAGGAACGGCGGAAGGGCAATCCGCCGCCGTCGTACACTCAATGTATTCGGGTGCGGCCAGGTCCACGCCCGGGTTGGGCGGCTCCGCGTTCGCCCCCAGCACGCTCGACGACCCCTCAAAGACCATGTTGAAGGCGCCCAGGAGCGGACTCCCCGGGGCGTTGCCCCATCCGGAGACGAGAATCTCGTACTCGACCTGAAGGCCGCCTACTGGGATGATCATCTGGTTGCCACGGACCACGAACGGCCCCGTGCTTCCGCGCGGGGCGAACTCGATGACCGCGCAGGGCAAGATAGCTCCGTCGGCCAGGTCGCACTCGTCGGGCACGCCGTTGTGATTGCAGTCCGTGCTCACGGGACCGACGATGCCAGGTGGGTCCGCGAAGTCACAGGAATCGGCGACGCCGTTTCCGTTGCAGTCCGGCTCGCACTCGTCGGGCACGCCGTTGCCGGTGCAGTCTTCACTGGTTCCATCCGCCACGTCGCAGGAATCAGCGACGCCGTTTCCGTTGCAGTCGGGCTCACACTCGTCGGGGACGCCGTTGCCGGTGCAGTCGTCGCTGGTGCCGTCGAGCAAGTCACAGGTGTCGCCGATGCCGTTTCCGTTGCAGTCGGTCTCGCACTCGTCCGGGATGCCGTTGCCGGTGCAATCGAAGCTCGTTCCCGAATCGATATCGCACTCGTCGGCCACGCCGTTGCCGTTGCAATCGGTCTCGCACTCGTCGGGTATGCCGTTGTCATTACAATCGTCGCTGGTGCCGTCCGCGATGTCGCACTCGTCGGCAAGTCCGTTATTGTTGCAGTCGTTCTCGCACTCGTCCGGAATGCCGGTGGAGTTGCAGTCCTGGCTGGCCCCGGCCGCCAGGTCGCACTCGTCAGGAACGCCGTTGTCGTTACAATCCTCGACCATCCCGCGAACGATCTCACAATCGTCGGGAATGCCATTTGCCTGACAATCCAAAGCGCTCGGGTGGCAAGACAGGTCAAGCGCGATGTCCACCGGATTTTCAAGCCCCAATATAATGTCTTCTACCTGGGTTCCGTCCAGGTTGGCCCGGCGAATTCGCCCAGTAGTGATTTCGACCCAGTATAACTTACCTGCAAGCACATCAATCGCAATGCCCCTCGGCCCGCTGACGGGATGGTCAAGAATGATTTCGGCATCAGTTCCATCTAGGTTAGCTCGTCCAAGTCTGGCCCCGGTTGACTCTGTCCAGTACATTTTTCCTTCACTGGTGTCGAGGGCGATTCGACCGGGGGCAAGCAAACCGATTGTGATAAGATCCTCTAGGTCCGATCCGTCCAAGCTCGCGCGTCGGATCTTATGCGACGAAATTTCCGCCCAGTACATCTTGCCGCCCGGAACGTCGAGGGCGATTCCTAGCGGATCGTTCAGGACCCCTGTAACCAACTCCTCAACGTCCGTTCCATCCAGGTTGGCACAACGGATCACGTCATCGAGGTTGTTCGTCCAATAAACTCTATGCCCGGGCACGTCGAGGGCTATGCCGGATGCCCGGTCAGATACAATAGTGGTGATGTTTGCTCCATCCAGACCTGCGCGGCGCAGAGCGGAACCACCGAAGTAGAGTTGCTCTGCCGCCACATCCAGCGCAAGGCCAGCAATTGCCTCTTCTGTTGCTACGAGGAGCTCGATGTCTGAGCCGTCCAGTTCGGCGCGTTGAATCTTATCGACTACCGGCTCCAACCAGTAAACTCTCTGTGCAGTTGCCGCAGGCACACCTACGCCAAGCGCCGAAACGAAGAGGAAAGGGAGCGCCCGTTTCGTAGTGGCACGGATCAGACCGGAAGACCAAATACGGACGCCTTGCTTCTTCATTGCCGTTTGTTCATACTCCAAACCCAGGTCATGGGTTGCTCTTGCCGTATGCGGAGCAGCGCCTCAGTCTGGCAAACACTGGCCACGCTGGGCTGTGAATCACCCCGAGATTCGGCGGCGCTATTGCTCCGAACACGGGCAGGTGCTGCAAATACACTGGGATTCGCCATCGCAGCACTTCGGATAGTGCATCCCACATGGCGTGCCGCTGCCTACGCAAGCCCCGTTGCCATCACATTCATCGGTAGCCGTGCAGAAAAGCCCGTCGTTACAGGGTGTACCCTGCGGGGCGTTGTCGTAGATGCACGCGTTGTCGACGCACGTTCCGGTCCGGCAGGCTAGCTGCTCGCAGTGGCTGTCATTCAGGCAGTCCACGCCTACACCCACAACCTCGGTTGCGCCGCTTTGCGAGGCCAAAAGCACGCCGTCGGAATCGTTGAAGAACGATAGGTCATAATCGTCCACCACCGCAAACGTGAAAACGCCCGTTGCACCGCCGGACGGCTGGAAACGGTACGTGGCCAGGTACTTCTGACCTTGGACAGGGTCGCCGACATTACCCCGTGCGTTTGATAACTGATTGGTCATCGGGCTTGCCGCCTTGATACCGGCCTCCTCGCCAAACACGAAATCCGAGGGTAGCTGGCACGCCCCAGGGTCAGGGCAGTCGTCGCCGTCGTCACAAGGCCGACCATCGCTCGCGCCGCCGACACAAAGGCGCTGACTCGCTTTCTGCAGCTCAAGCGACCCCGAGGTTCCGCCGGTTACGTCGAGTCGGATTTCGTATGCCCCGATGTCGATAGACGAGGACGCGTCCATGTAAACGTGGATTATGACTCCTTCGCCTGGCGCGACTATGTCATCGTCAGCCACGAGTGTGAACTCAATTGGATCTCCGGTCGGGTCTTCACGATAGTTGGTTCCCTCGGGGGGACAATCGGCAGGGTTCAGGTGATCAGGGATAGCCATCCAGGTTGAGCCCTGAACGCCAAGGATAATCCTCTGAAGGTCGGAGACGTTTATAATGGAGTTCGGCGGCGTGCCGTTCGCAGGGACCGTACATGCCTCGCCAGGCGCGCAGTCGAGTTCATCAAAGCATGGAGTGCCGCTGATAACGCAGACCGTGGTACCGGTGCCCAGGCCGTGCAGGTCGACCCACGTCCGATGGGTCTGCGGCAGATTCGCCGTGCCGTAGTTCTGCGAGGTCAGCACGTACGCCGAAATGTCGACAACGGTAGCAAAACCGTCCGGCGGCGTAAAATTGCCTGTACCTGCGTCGACTTGTCCAGCCACGTCACCAAAATCGACGCGTGAACCAGGGCTGCCTTCGGGCTGTTCGATCGTGCCCACGGTGAGCGGCTCGCTGCAAACCGAACCATCCGCGGTGAGGCAGGCCCTGATCTGGTAGGTCGCCACGGGTACGATCTCGCAGTCGCCAATGTGAAGCGTACTCAAGTCCCAAACTTCGGAATAGAACGCGGAATCGACCCTCGCAATTTGGTCAGTCGGTCCGCACGGCCCGGGAATACAACCGCCGACTGGGTCCTGCGGGGCCTGGACCCACCAGAACGAACCGACGTCTTGGTGTTGTACACAGTTTCCGGTCGTACAATCGCTGTTCTCAGTACACGCCCGCTCAAGATCGTCTTCGCAGCGCTTCAGCGAGGTCAGCTCGACCCTTAGGCCGACCGCCCTCGTGTTCGTGTCGGATTTGATTGACAAATAACGGTGCTTCCGCGCTTGATGAGTTGCCGTGGCGGGGATTTCCGGAGGCGCGATGGCTTGATATTCGTATGCGCCCATGTCGACGATGGGAGCGTCACCACACTCCGCGCCCTGTTGAGTGCAATCCGTCGTGGCGGAGTCGTCGATAAAACGGGGCAGGTCATCGAGATCAAGCGGTGTGGGCTCCGCTGTATTGAGATCGCCATCCAGGTCAACCGAGTCTTCCGGAACCGCCGCGTTCCTGCCGACGTCAATCCCGGGCGAGCCGGACGTGAGGCGTAGCGACTCGTCCCCTGAACCGCACTCCTCGTCCGGCCCCAGACGGTCGACGAACTGTGGGTCCATGTCAATGTTTGCAACGTCGGACGCAAGCGTTCCGTAAATGTCGCCTGGATCCCTGCCAACTATGTTGTATTCGAGAGCGATATCGCTCACGTCGTGTCGAATCTCGTTACCGAAGCCCGTGGTAGCAGTGTTCTCCCACAGGATCGAGTTTCCGATAAATACGGGGCTGCAAAAGGCACGAACGGCACCACCCTGGGCCGCCCCATTGCTGACGAACGTGCAGTTAGTGAATGTGCCCGCGACTTTGTCACCGACGAGAACGCCGCCACCCCATCCGGCTGTTGAGTTGCATTCGAATAGCGTATTGACGGCGACGATTTCTAGATTCTCATCTGGGCATACTTCCGGGTCGTAGGTTCCAGACTCGGCTCCTTGGGGGAGCGGCGAACCGATCCCGCCACCGTGCTGGGACGCGCCGTTTGCGCGTATGACCGAATTGAAGACGGCCAGGGACGAATCTATATCTTGCACAAGGATGCCTCCGCCTTTACCGAGAGGAGTCGTCCCGACGGCCTGGTTACCTTCGATTACGCCCCGGATTACCGTTGCGCTGCTTGGACCGCGCACGGCGAGGCCGCCGCCGGATCCGGCCGTGTTGTCTGAGATTACCGTGTCGATGATTGTCGCATCGCATTGCAGGAGGTCGATACCGCCCCCTTTGCTGGTGGCTGAGGCGGTGTTTCCCGTTATTACGCAGCCGACAATCGTTGGCGAGGCGTTGGCACAGGTAATCCCGCCAGCGGTTGCGCCTGTGATTGCAAATCCCTCGATTACCATGTTCGGTGCGTGCGTGTCGTTGATTCTGATTGTTGTACCGCTTTCGCTCAAGTCCGCCTGAATCGTCGTCTCGCCGGGCCCCGCGACGCCTACCAGCGTGAAGCTGCTAGTCGATTGGTCATGGCCTATTGGCTCCGTATAGGTCCCGGGACCGACTTCGATTCTATCGCCGTCCTCTGCTGCCCACGCGGCGCAACGTATTTCACAAAACGGATCGGCCTGCGTTCCAGCTTGGGCACACTCCGACATGGTGCAGTCTTCGTCGAATGAGACTTACCACGTCGTCTGCCCCCAAGATGGTCCACTAATGATACACCAGAACAGCGTGGAAAGCAACATACGATCGATTGAGCTTGTGCTCATGACATGATCTCCTTGACAGGTGAGGGTTTGGCTGACAGATACTTTGCACACACACCCCCGCGCCCGGGTTTCGGCGTCAATCTGCTTCCCGGCGAGTGCGCGTCATACGCTCCGAATGCTAAAGACGCTTGACTTTAATCAGGCATACTGAACCACCCTCTTCCGCCGGCTCCGAACGGACACACGGACCACCTTCCCGTGGCCTCCCCCCAACAGGTTACGGCCGGCTTCGGCCGCCGCGTTGCAGCGCCACGGCGAGACGATCTCGCGCAAACCCAGTAGCAAGTTCCGTGCCAGAGCGACCGATAACCGGTATGATTTTGTGTAATGGCGTGGATGCGGTGTCACGTCGGGCGCCCGCGCCCGGCAACCCGCCGCAGTACATCCTCAACGTCTCCGACCTCGGCCAGATTCTAAGAGCCCTCCAGGGCGACAAGTGGACGGACGATCCGGGCAACCTCAACCCCGGAAGTTGCCCGTGAAAGTTGTGCGCAGCCGCCTCCGACCGCTATCATTTCGGCCCAAGGAGGTCGCACAGTG
>Ga0326597_10001985_pt1 | contig 31420 bp, 34 predicted proteins | sample RVTome_12_FD_203789 | JGI IMG/M metagenome (GOLD analysis project Ga0326597, IMG submission 203789) | Soil microbial communities from uranium-contaminated site in the Upper Colorado River Basin, Wyoming, United States - RVT100D185 | ecosystem: Environmental > Terrestrial > Soil > Contaminated >...
GACATCGTTCTCGCTACCGTTTCCCAGATCCGGGGCCGGTAGCTCAATCGGTTAGAGCAGCGGACTCATAATCCGTCCGATAGTGGATCGGCCAAAAACCCCATATCTATTGGATATTCGGTCAGATATTTAAATGTCTAGATGGCATAATCCGTTGCTGTAGGACGACGTTGGCAAAGGGAGCATTGCTCCGTCATTTTGATGCGCGTTCGGATCAGATGTTGAGCCGTTTGAGGGAACCCACCCCTGATAGGCGCTCCGCGTGGCTCGAGCGCAGGTCGGATCTCGAGATCCCCTACACGGTGCCGCCAGCTGCGCTGCCCTGGCAGGGACACCGACTCGTGCCCGATGGACCGACCCAGAACCTCCTGCCTGACTCGGCCAGCTGGACCGGCTTGTGGGCTACTACGGCGTTGCCGATCTCACCCCGCCGAGCCGAACTGGGTCCAGACCACGTGGCCTTCGTGGCGTCCGGCGCCGATGAGTCGATCCTTTACAAGGGCCTCGACCTCGTAGATGAGTCGACGCCCGTTCACCCCCACGAGCACCGCCGAGTAGGACACCGTTTCGCCGAGACGGGCGGGCCGCAGGTGGGCGATGTCATTGTGGGCGCCCACGGTCCCGTACCCGTCGTGGATATAAGGCTCGATCGCGGCTGCAGATGCCCGCTCCATCGTCAAGACCATCGACGGTGTCGCGAGGAGGGCAGGACCGCCCAGATGCCGGGTGGTGTTCGTCTCGTCGACGACCTCGTCGAGATCAACACGGATACCTGGCCGAACCAGGGGGTCCAGCCCTTCATCGATCATCTCAGGAAGGAGTCCCGGTGATGGCTCACCCGGGCGCCGCACCCCGCCGCGGATCTCGAGGCGTCCGGCGACGTCGCCGGTTGTGACATGCCAAGTCAACCGGTCGCGGCCACCGGGCTCGGCCGGCCTTCGTTCCACCAGCGTCGCCAAGACGCGGTCGGAGAGCGTCGTCAGCCCTCGGGAAAAGTCCCAACAGACGCTCGTGATCAGGCCGTCGGGGATTCGTCGGAGGAGTTGGGCCACGAGACTCTCGAGGGGCTGGGTGGTGTCTCCGACCAGGTGAATGGATGTCCCGAGGGGCCAGCTGTTCGCAGGAGTGTCAGGGGCGCGCGTCATGGTGGGGAGTAGGGTTCGAATACTTCATCAGTGTCATTACTATCATTGTGTCGAATCGACCCCGGCGTCCACGTCGGTACAGGGAGTTAACAGAATATGCAGTTGCATCAGCCCCGCCTCGCCGAAATGGTGGCTGACATCCTGAGGAAGCGGATTCTCTCGGGGGACCTACGCGACGGCGATGCGCTGCCGCGTCAGGAAGATCTTATGCGCGAGTTCACCGTGAGTAAGCCTTCCTTACGCGAAGCATTGAGGATCCTCGAAGCGGAGGGGCTGATCGTCGTACGCCGTGGAAACCTCGGCGGAGCGATCGTTACGGTCCCCGAGGCCGAGAACGCCGCGTACACCATCGGGCTCGTACTGAGCTTCCGGGGCGTCAGCTACGGAGACGTGGCGAGAGCCCTCAAACGGCTCGAACCCGTGTGCGCAGGTTTCGCCGCTGCACGTGATGATCGCGCATCCACCGTCCTGCCCAGGTTGAAGGAGATCCACGAACAGGCGGTTGCGTCGGTTGAGGACCCCGCGATGTTCACAAAGCTGTCGCGTCAGTTCCACGAACAACTGGTGAGCCATTGTGGCAATGAGTCCATGATCGTCATCGTGGGCGCACTCGAGGCCCTGTGGTCCCAGCAGGAGCTCGGGTGGGCGCAGAAGGCGATCGACGCGGGCGACTTTCCCGATCTCGACCAGCGGGAAATGGGCCTTCGGTCCCACGAGCGACTGATCGAGCATATTGAGACAGGTGACATCGAGCGGGCCGAACGTCTCGATCAGGTCCACCTCGAGGAGTCCCTCTGGTATGCACTCCACTCGGCGAGTGGCAGGGTCGTCGAGTCGGCAGGGTTGTTGGGTCGGTCGTCGGGCCGGCTGCCCATCTGAGCGAAGGCCGTTTTCGGTCCTCGTCAGGTCGAGAGGATGACGGCGGTTCCATACCCACCGAGCCCGAGCGTCTGCGCCAGCCCGACGCGAGCACCGGGCACCTGTCTGGCACCTGACCTGCCGCGCAACTGGGTGACGATTTCCGCGATCTGAAACAGGCCCATGGCCACCGTTGCCTCTCCAAAGCAGAGGAAGCCACCGCTCGGGTTGATCGGAAGCCGACCATCGGGCATTGTCTCGCCTGCTTCGACGAGGCTCTCGGCTTCCCCCGGCTCACAAAAGCCCCACAGCTCCGGATAGGTGAGCACCTGCCACACACTATTGTCGGTGAGTTCGATCAGATCGACGTCCTCCGGACCGAGGCCCGACGTTTCGAAGGCACGCTGCACTGCCAGGGTCGTTTCGCTCACATATTCAGCTCCCGGTACCGCCACGGTTGACACCTGTGGCATCGTTAGGGCCGGATCTCCGAAACGATTCGTGGCGACTTGGGCCGCAGCGACCCGTATCGGTGCCGTATCGGCCCGTGCCGCCCGTTCCTCGGACGTGATGACCACCGCCGCCGCTCCGTCGCTCACCGCGCACACTTCGAAGAGCCGCAAGGGCCATGCTACGTACGGGCTGGCGATCACGTCGTCGACCGAAATCGGCTTCCTGTAGCGAGCACGCTCGTTGTGCACCCCGAGTTCGTGTGCCTTCGACGCCACCACGGCCAGTTGGCGCTCACTCGTGCCGTGGTCCTGCATCCGGCGAGTGCACTCGAGTGCCCAGTACGCAGGGTTGGACATCCCGATACAAGCCCAGCGCACATAGTCGACATCGCTCGCCTTCTCGACGGACCCCGGAGACCGGGCGATGAAGCCGGGAGGCATCTTCTCGCCTCCCACGGCGAGAACGGTTTCGTGGGCACCGGATCTTACGAGAGCGTGTGCCAGTGTGAACACGCTTCCGCCCGTCGCACATGCGGACGTGACGTTGAACGCCGTGACGCCTGACTGGCCGAGTGATTCGAGGACGTCGGTCGCGCCGAGGCCGCGCGACAGCCCGCCCGAGAACCTCGAGCTGCCCACCACGACCGCATCGACGTCCTTCCATCCAAGGTCTGCGTCGGCGAGAGCGGCGCGAGCAGCCCACTTGTTCATCGCTGCCGCGTCGAGATCGTCGAACCGGCCGAACGTGTGGACGGCGGCGCCGACGACTGTGGCGCCGCTCATGGGGCGTCCTGTGCCGAGGTGACTCGGAACTTCCACGTGAGCGCCTCGCCCGGTGCCCCGCTACCCACTGGTTCGAGCACAAGCCTCGCCCTCGACCCTATCTCTACCTCATCCGGGTCGCCCACCACCATTCCCGCGATTCTGATCCCCTCTGGGAACTCCACTAGCGCGATGGCGTACGGCTGGAACGGATCGGCCGCTACGAACGGAGGTGGTGGGGCATAGTGCTGAATGGTGTAGCTCCACACGCGGCCTTCGGGGCCGACGAATGCCTCCTGCGTCCCGTTGCCCGCGCAGTCGGGATTGCGGCACGAAGCCGATGAGGGGAACGCGAGGGTGCCGCAGGCGGCGCACCGAGATAGCAGGAGCCGCGGACCGTCGGCAGTGTCGGTGAACAGGCCGTCCACCACATGATGTGGGTCGGATTCCGGTGCTGCCATTGATACCTCGAGACTCGACGATCCTGCCCTCCCGCGATCCGGTCATGCAGAGGGGACCCGTGATTATAATGATTATGATAACACTCGAGAGGGAGGGCACGATGGCCGGTGGGGAACATCTGATCGATCCCCTCGACCCCCGGCTCGAGAGTCTGCCGCAGCGAAGCACGTTGCCGACTATCACCCGGTTGGACCCGTACGTGTGGCGTGTGCTGGCCCCAAACCCATCGCCGATGGCGCTCGACGGCACGAACACGTACATCGTCAGTGAGCCCGGTGCCGGGGACGCTGTCGTCGTCGATCCTGGGCCATCCTCGCCAGAGCATCTGGAGCGAATCCTCAATGTTCTCGCGTCGATCGACGCCGAGTGTTCGATGATCCTTGTGACGCATCACCATATTGATCATTCGGAGAGCGCGCGCCTGCTCGGTGAACGCCTGAGGTGCGTGGTCGGCGCTCGCGACCCAGGGGTAGCCGGACCCAAAGGGGAGCTGCTCGCGGATGGGGTGGTGGGGCGATCGGGCGGCGTGACGGTGAGCGCTGTCGGGACCCCCGGCCACTGTGCCGATCACGTTGCCTTCCGGCTCGCACACGGTCCCCTTCTCACGGGGGATCACATCCTCGGTCGCGGAACGTCCGTGATCGCGGCTCCCGACGGCGATCTCGCCGCCTATCTCGAATCGCTCCGCCGGGTCCTCCACCTGGGACCGGATGCGCTCTTCCCGGGGCACGGTCCCGAGATGCGCGAATCCATCGAGGGAATCGTCCGCTACTACATTGACCACCGAGCGTTCCGGGAGCGGCAGATACTCCTGTACCTCTCAGGCGGGCGGATGGCGATCGGTGAGTTGACACGCCGCATCTACCCCGACCTCGATGAGGCTCTTCTTCAGTACGCTGAGATGTCAACGATGGCGGCGCTCACCAAGCTGTCCGATGAGGCTCGAGTCCAGGTCGAGGGCGGTTATGCCCGATGCACGTGAGCTCGACCGCTCCCAGCGCGGGGTCGGTGCGAGCGTTTGCGTGATCGGACTCGGGAACCTCGGATCGGCCCTCGGCCGTCGAATGTTCACGTGCGGGGCGACGGTCATCGGGGTCGACGTCAGCGCGGCCGCCCGTCAGAGTTGGCGCGCGGCAACCGACCTCGAGGCGGTTTCTAATCTCGCTGAGGTCGGATGGGCCAGGCTCGAATCGGTCTTCGTCGTGGTGCGCACCTGGGTCGAAGCGCGGTCCGTCCTGCAGCGGCTTAGCGAAATGATGCCGCATACGGATCAGGCAACGTGTTTCGTTGTCACTACGCTCGACCCGAACTTCGCTGGCGGCTTGGGCGGGCTAGGTCCGCGCCTTCGTGTCGTCGAACTCCCCGTCTCGGGTGGAGCGGCGGGCGCGCTCGCGGGGAATCTGACGGTACTGGCAGCTGGCCCACTGTCTGTCCGCGACGAGGAGCTGCTTCGGGCGACCATCGCGACCGCAGTCGTTCGATTCGACAAATACGGCGCCCCTACGACTGCCAAGCTCCTAAACAATCTGGTAGCAGGGTTTAACGCCCGCGCGCTGGCAGAGGCTCTCCTGCTGGGCGACTCGCTCGGACTCGATGCCTCGATCCTGCACGGCGTCATCTCGGCGTCCTCCGGGGGGAGCTGGATCGCGGGCGGCTTCATGGAGCTACTCGATGCCACGCTCGCCAAGGACGTCATCATTCTGCGCGACTACGTCGGGTCGATTCCCGCACTCGACGTCGCTGCATCGGACGAGTTCCTCCGATGTCTCGCCGCGGCTCGGAAGTTGCTGGCAGGCGCCCCCCCTGAACACCGGTCGCATCACACCGAGGGGCGAACCGATGGGGAGTGAGACTCGATCGTCGCCCGGCCGGCAGGATGGTCATGTGGCCCTGATCACTGGGGCGGCCTCGGGCATAGGTCGCGCAACGGCTGTGAGACTCGCGGGAGAAGGTGCCGCCGTCGCCTGTCTCGACATCGACAACCCAGGATGCGAAGTGACCGTACGCGACATCCGAAGCCGTGGGGGCCGGTCCACTGCGATTGATTGTGATGTGACCGTCCCCGACATGGTTGCTCGCGCCGTTTCGAAGGCCGGGACGTGGCTAGGCCGTCTCGACGTGCTCGTCAACTGCGTTGGCGTAGGATCGATCGATCGCACGGAGGACGTAAGCTGGGACGAATGGTCACGTGTGCTGTCGATCAACCTCAGCGGCACATTCCTCGTCACCAAGGCCGCCCTCCCGTCACTCCTGGAGTCACGAGGCAATGTGGTCAACGTCGCCTCGATCGCCGGGTTGAATGGATGGCGATACATGGCTGCCTACGCGGCGTCGAAAGGGGGCGTGATCGCGTTGACCAAGTCGATGGCGGCCGAGTACGCCGACCGACTCATTCGCTTCAACTGCGTTGCGCCCGGTTCCGTCGACACGCCACTCGCAAGGGGTCTGGAGCCTCCGGAGGGCGCCGACGAAAGGCTCCTCGAACGGAGGCGTGCCCTTCTGCGCCCACAGATTGCTCAACCCGAGGAGATCGCGGGCGCCATCGCATATCTGGCGTCCGCGGAGGCGCGGTTCGTGACGGGATCGGTGCTCGCGATCGACGGTGGGGCGACAGTGTGATGGACGAGCGGATCTCACAGACGGTCGCGCTCGACGATCGGGTGGTTGTCGTCACCGGGGGCGGGGGAGCGATCGGTGGCGCAGTGTGCCGCCTGTTCGCCGAGTCAGGTGCGAACGTCGTGGTGGCGGATATCCTTGTTGACCGTGTCGACGAGGTCGTCGCTGCCGTTGAGGAGTCTGGACGCCGGGCCGTGGGCCTCGTGGCAGACCTCACCTCGCGGGACGGGATAGGCGAGCTGGTGACGTCGGTGGACCGCTCCTTCGGGCGCGTCGACGTGCTCGTCAACGCCGTCGGCGAGCATCTCTCGACAGCCGGTGCGTTCCAGGATTCCCATGAAGGGGACTGGCAGGCTCTGTACGAGTCGAACCTTCTCCACGTGTTCAGAGCCTGCCATGCCTTCGTGCCCGGCATGATTGAGCGCGGTTGGGGCCGGATCGTCAATTTCTCGTCGGTCGAGGGGATCCGGGCGGCGCCCGCTTTGGCGGTGTACGCCGCGTTCAAGCGAGGGGTCGATGGATTCACGAAGAGCCTGGCTGTGGATCTCGCCCGCCACTCGGTCCTTGTGAACGCGATCGCCGTCGACAAGACACGGTCCTACCAAGTCGATCATTACGAGTTGCCGGAACCCTACGCAAGCCTCACGGGCAACTGGATCCCGGTGGGGCGTTATGGCGAGCCCGAAGATATCGCCCGGATCGTCTTGTTCCTTGGGAGCGGCCTCAACACCTGGATCACCGGCCAGACGGTGATCGCAGACGGTGGGACACTCTCCGCCGGTGGGTGGTACCGGACGCCTGAGCGGTGGACCAATCAGCCACTGCTCGTTCAGTATTTCGAGCCGCTGGAGGAGAACCAAAATCGCCCGCCCATGCTCCGGTGAAGGGAAGGACATGAAACTCGAATTGCAGCTATTCGGACTACCGGCGACGGACTACGTGCCCGTTGTCCGCCGGGCGGATGAGTTGGGGTTCGAGAGCGTCTGGATATCGGACCACCTCGTCACTCCGATCGAGTACGGGAAGGTCTACCCATACACCGACTCGGGAGATCCGGGGTTTCGCGGCGAAACGCCCTTGGTCGACGTGCCCGTCATGCTCGGCCACCTGGCGGCGGTGACTTCGCGGGTGAAGCTCGGCGCGGGCGTGTATGTGCTGCCGATGCGTCGACCCGTACCGGTCGCGCTCGCATGGAGCACGCTCCAGGCCGTTTCCGAGGGACGAGCGGTCCTCGGTATCGGTGTCGGCTGGATGCGAGAGGAGTTCGATGCCGTCGGCGAGGATTTCGCCAACCGTGGGAGCCGGACCGACGAAATGCTCGACATAATCGACGGTCTCTGGACGGGCCGGCCATTCAGCTATCGCGGGCGGCACTACTCGCTCGGTCCCGTCCAGATGGGGGGAACCCCGCCCACCCCGATTCCGAAGGTCTTCGGTGGGCACGGAGACAGATCGCTCCGTCGCGCTGCCGAGCGTGGTGACGGATGGTTCGGACCGAATGTGAAGATCGCCGAGACGGTGAGGCTGCGGGACCGCATCGAGGTCCTTAGGGCGGCAGCAGGTCGCGGGTCGGTTCCGTTCTCCTACCACGTGCGGCTGGCCGGCGGTCAGGATGTCGCCAACGCCGCCCGCTACCGGGACGCCGGTTTTCACCACCTCGTGCTGTCGCCCTTCGCAGCGCTGCCGCCGGGAGCAGATCTCGCCGGACGGCTTGCCGCGCTGGACGAGTTGGCCGAACGCCTTGCAACTGTTCGTGACTGAAAAGGACCATCAACCACGCGGCGGCGAAGCTCTGTTAGCTATATTGTTGTAAACATTGCTCTAGGAGGATCATTGCGCAGCGGCCTGGCGGTTCCATCTTGAGTACCTGGAACGGCGCCCTGCGAGGCAAGGGCGCCCTGATCACCGGTGGAAGCGGCGGCATAGGAGGCGCGTGTGCGACATGGCTCCTCCGAGATGGAGCGTCCGTGACTCTGATGGGCCGGACCGAGGTCGGCCTGGAACGTGCCGCGAAAAAATTGGCATCCGAGATCGATCACGGCGGTCGGGTCGACTATGTGGTCGGAGATGCCACACATCCGGCAGACCTCGAACGGGCGGTGAGTCATGTAGAGGACAGCGTCGGACATCTGGACATCGTCGTGGCCACGGTGGGCGGGAGCACGATCGTGCCGCTGTTGATGTTCGAACCCGCGGATTTCCGTCAGGATCTCGAGCGGAACGTCATCGCACCATTTCTGACGATCAAGCACGCGGTCCCTGCCATGGTTCGCGCTGGCGGGGGTTCGATCGTGTGTATCTCGTCCGATGCGGCCGACATGGCGTGGGAGTTCATGGCGGGGTATTGCGCTGGCAAGGCAGGTCTCGAGGGTCTCATTCGCTCGGCTGCCCTCGAGTTGGCGAAACACAGAATCCGGGTCAACGCTGTGCGTCCAGGCCTGGTCGATGTCGGCACCGAGCGCCATCGAGGCATTTTCGACGATCCGGAGACGCTTGCGCAGTTCATCGAACAGAAGCCGCTCGGCCGTACCGGCCGCCCGGACGACATCGGGGCAGGTGTCCGATTCCTCGCCGGTCCCGAATCGTCTTGGATCACGGGCCAGAGCATCGCGATCGAAGGCGGGAATGAACTGAAGGCCGCGCCGAGGCTCGAGAGGGTGGTCCGGCAGCGATGGGACGAGTCCGACGTGGATGCGGCGCTGCGTGGCGAGATACCCCCATCTTCGTCGGATCCCGCGGACGAGGAGGCTCTCGATGGATGAACGTCCTGATGGGCTGACCGCAGGTGGTGATATCCGTCGTCCCGGGTGGATGTCCACCAAGGTGGTGGTGACGGAGACGGTGGAAGGACGACCAGGCCTCAAGGTTGGGTACTTCGGAGACCACGTCGGCTACTCCGACGAAACAATCGAGATGGGTGGAGACGACGAATACCCGTCGCCGCTCACCTACCTGGCGTGGGCGACCGGATGGTGCCTACTCGCCCAGGTCACGCGCTACGCACGTCTCCGCAAGGTCGCACTTCGTAAGGCGACATGTCGTGTCGAGATGGACTGGAGACTTCAGGGTTCGGTTCTCCGCGGGGATGTTTCAGCATCGTGTGAGGGCGTCCGAGCCCAGGTCGAGATCGACAGCGAGGCGGACACCGAAGCCGTTGCCCAGGTCATCAGATTGGCGGAGAGCGGTTGTTTTGTATCCCGGATCATCCAGTTGCCAGTCGTCCTCGATCTCACCCTTGAGGTGAATGGGGCACCGGTGTCGGTGCCGGCCGGGCTTGGCTGATGGCGATGCGCTTCGGCCTCACCACGTTTCCGACTGATTACGGGGTCCATCCATCCGACCTCGCTCGGGCGTGCGAGGAGCACGGCTTCGAATCGCTATTCGTACCCGAGCACACTCACATCCCGACGAGCCGGGAGTCACCGTATCCGTTCGATTCCGACGCCCCGTTGCCAACCGAGTTCTCCCATCTACTCGATCCATTCATCGCGCTCGCAGTGGCTGGGGCCGCGACCGAACGGCTGATGCTCGGGGTCGGGCTGTGCGTCGTGCCTCACCACGATCCGATCATCCTCGCAAAGGTCGTTTCGTCGCTCGATCACGTCTCGAGGGGTCGAGTCATCCTCGGGGTGGGTGCAGGATGGAACGACGAGGAGTTGCGCAACCACGGTGGCGAAGGCCGCCATCGATGGTCGGTCCTACGGGAACGGGTCCTCGCGATGCGAGAGCTGTGGACTCGGGACGACGCCGAGTTCCACGGCGAGTTTGTCGACTTCGACCCGGTGTGGCAATGGCCCAAGCCGCACCAGCGACCATATCCACAGGTGCTGGTTGGCGGCCGCGGACCGAGGGTGTTCGAACGCGTGATCGACTACGGCGACGGCTGGCTGGCGAGCGGTAAGCACGAGCACGACGAGCGCCTGGCGGGACGAATCGCTCGCTTCCGGAACGCCGTGGAGGAGGCAGGTCGGCCGCGCCTGCCGGTGACCCTTCAGCAGGGCACCAAGACACCGGCGATGATCGAGGCGTACCAGGAGATGGGCCTTGATCGTTGCACGTTCCGCCTGCCTCCGGGTGACGCGTCGGAGGTCTTCGTTGAGATCGCCCGTTTGGAGCGGCTCGTCGCTCCGTACCGGGTCGACACGACCGAGGACGCGTCGCCTTGACACCTCAATCGGCCGACGAAGGAGAGGCAGGGGCCACCTCTCTTTCGGCGCTACAGCAGCGGATCCGCATCGAGGAGTTGCTGTTCGGCTACTGCTCGCTCGTGGACCTCCTAGACATCGACGGAGTCGTCGGCCTGTTCACAGAGGACGGCGTGTTCGACTATGGGTTCGGTCGAGTCTTCAAAGGCAGAGAGGAGCTACGACAACTGTTCTCGAGACTTGCACTGTACGAGGCGACCAGCCATCACCTCTCCAATGTGCGAATCACCGTTGGCGCCGACCTGACCGCTCGAGCCGAGAGCGTCCTGTATGCGTACCACGTCCGCTCGGAAGGATCCGAGGAGATCCGCCTCTGGGCCCGTTACAGCGATTTCCTCGTCCTCGACGGTGGGCACTGGCGTTTCCAGCGCCGCCAGCTGCGCGCCGCTGCCGAGAAGGGGACCTCGCCGCCAGCTCATCTGGACACCCAGTACGAGCGCATCGACCGGAAACGTCCGATCAGTTGACGAAGACTCTTCGATCTACAACAATGCAATCATCATGAAACAGCGCAATCATCATGAGACGATGTAATCAATCGTGAAGATACCCGGAATCGGGGAGCCCGAGTTCTGCTTGCGCTGGGCAGTCACCTCCGGGTTCGCCGTTCGTGTCCGCTTCACGCACCGGGAGGTTCTTGGATGAAGTATTCCCTCACGCGAACGATCGTTATCGCGGTGGCGCTCGCCCTGGGCGTTGCCGCTTGTGGTGCGGAGGACTCGGCGACGACGACGACCGCGCCTGCCGAGAGCACGACGACGGCGGCCGGTGCCACGACCACAGCGGCCGGTGCCACGACCACTGCAGGTGGGGAGAACACGGCCACGGGCGATCCGATCGTCTTCGGCATGATCGAAGACACGTCTGGTGGAGCGTCGGCGTACTCGCTCGTCCAGTCGATTGGCATCGAGTTAGCGATCGACGAGATCAACGCGGCTGGGGGAATCCTGGGCCGGCCAGTCGAACTGATCAGAGAGAACGATCAGAACGAGTCAAGCCAGACTCCCACGCTGACCCGGCGACTTATCGAGCAGGGCGCTCACGTGATCCTGATGAACTCAGGCTCCGCTTCGGCGATCGCCGCCAAGCCGGTCTGCCAGGAGGGGATCGTCTGTCTCGCGCCCGGCAACGTAAGCCCTGGGATTGTGACCCCGCCCGATGCCGACTTCTCCTATACGATCGCGCCCCCTTCCACTGCCATGGGTGCGGCGTATGCCGGCGGCATGCCGGCTGCAGGGGTGCAGCGCCTGGCGTTGATCAGCGACGACAGCCCCACCATGGAGGGCTTCAACGACTTCTTCGTCCCCATCGTCGAGGAGGCTGGGATCGAGATCGTCGCGCTGGAGATCGTTCCGCTCAACGCCTCGGATGCCAGTGCCCAGATCGCCCGGATCGCAGATACCGATCCCGACGCCCTCATGGTCTCATCTCTCGGCGGTCAGACCGAGATCCTGATGCACAGCACGGCGGCGCTGCAGATGCCGGACGTTCCGCGATACACAATCGCCTCGATCGGCAACCAGCCCGAATCATGGTCACTCGCCAGTCCCGGAGTGCTCGAGGGCACAGTCTTCTTGGGAACGATCGACTCCACCAATCCGCGGACGCAACAGCTCGAGCAGAAGCTCATGGATCGGCTTGGTGACGACTTCGTGGCGACGACCGGGTATCACGCCCAGGGTTACACCTCCATCCAGATCCTCAAACTGGCTATCGAGAACGCCGGAGGCACCGACGACCTCGTCGCTATTAACGACGCTTTCGAGGCCATCACCGATTTCTCCCCCTACTACGGGCAGGAGCAGTTCACGTTGAGCTTCGGTCCCGACAAGCACGCCGGGGCCGACGGCGACTGCGGCATCGTGCTGGCTGTGTTCGGCGCGGACAATCAGCCTGCGGGACCCTGGGACGTCTTCCAGACGTCTTGCTGAGGTACGGTTCGAGCCGGACGGTGACTGCAAAGTTGATACCGTCCGGCGACCGGGCCCGGCTCGGTGTGGGCTTGGCATCGACAGGGAGGTTGTGACTTGCCGCCGCCGCAGCTGTGGATCTCGGTTTTCGAGCTGGGGTGCTTCGCAGGGCTCGTGGGGCTTGGGTATTTCCTCATTCTTCGCGGCGCAGGGCTGTTCATGTTCGCCCTCGGACCCCTTGCCATGTTCTCGGCGATGCTGGGGTCTTGGTTGCTGGTCGAGTACGAGCTGCCGTTAGTGGTTCCCGTGCTCGCCGGCATCGTGTGTGTGGTGCTGTTCGCGGCGCTCGTGGAGGTCCTCATCGTCCGTCCGATTCAGGAACGAGCCGGTGGTGAGGAGCTGCCTGCCATCGTGGCGGTCGTGGCCGTGCTGTTCGCGACGCAGCAACTCGCGGGAACGCTGTTCGGACGCCGTCCCTTGCCGGGCCGACCGTGGATCACGGCTGGACCGTTCCGGCTGGGCGACGTCGTGATCAGCGGCCAGGCCGTAGTGCTTGGCGTGGTGACGATCGTTGTCTACGGCGCGATGATGCTTTGGATGTCGCGGTCGCACTACGGACGGATGCTCAGGGCCGTCGGTGACAATCAGCGGGCGGCACACACCCTCGGGCTTCCGGTCAGCAACATCCGGATCGTGGCATTTGCCCTCGCGGGCGGGGTGGCGGCCCTCGCCGGTTCCCTGTTCTCCGCCAAGGCGGGCGTGGCCTTCCAGAGCGGCCTGTCATGGACAGTGGCAGGCTTCCTGGCTCTCATCGTCGGGGGACTCGGCCGGGTCTGGGCCCCGCTCGTCGGAGGACTGCTGGTCGCAACGATGCAGACGATGGCGGTGTTCTACTTTGGTCCGGCGATGCTCAACTACGCCACGTTCGTCATGGCGTTCCTCTTCTTCATGTTCCGGCCGAAGGGGATCTTCGCTCCCCGGGTACGCATATGAGCGATCACCTCGACACCACGACGGCCGAGGCGGCATCGCGTCCGGCAACTACAGCAGGTCCCGGTCGTCGAGGGCCGGTCCTAGAGGTGTTCGGGACACTCGCGCTGGGGGTCGTGGCCTTCCTGTTTGTCGGGGACAGCCCTTTCCGCCAGGACCTGGCCGTCCTCACGGCCACCTACGCCCTCCTCGCGCTGGGAATGTACATCCCGTTCATCATGAGCGGCGGGCTGTCACTTGCATACAACGCATACCTCGGCGCCGGCGCGTACGCCGTCGCGATCGTCGGGACGCGCACCGAGATGTCGACCGTTCTCGCCATCCCGATCGGAATGGCGGTGTCCGCCACCATCGCCGTGATCCTCGGCTTGGCGACGCGGCGCCTGTCCGGTTTCTATCTCGCTGGCGTGACGCTCCTTTTCGGCTTGGCATTCGAGACTTTCCTCAGTGACGCCGATCCGATCACCGGGGGCGCCGCCGGCATCCCCGGCATCCCGCAAACCGAGGTGTTTGGCGTCATATTGACCCGACCAACGATCGTGGCGATCTCGATACTCAGCGTTTGGGTTTTCGGCGTGCTGCTCTCGCGTCTACGCCGATCGCCGTACGGGGTGGCGGTCCGAGCGAAGAGGAAGGTGCCCGAGGCCGTGGAGGCGAGCGGAATCAGCGTTCCCTTGCTCGTTCTCGTGGCGTTGGGACTGGGAGCCGGGGTCGCCTCCATCGGCGGATCCCTCTACGCCATGATGAACGGCCAGATCCTCCCCGAGACGTTCACGCTGAGCGTTGTCTTCCTGGCGGTGTTCATGCCGCTGCTCGGGGGACGCCAGAGCCCATGGGGGGCGGTGCTCGGTGCAGTCCTCGTTGTGATCTTCACGTTCGGACTTACGTTGTTCCGAAGCACCGGCTCGCTTGTGTTCGCCGTCGCCGTCCTGCTCGTGCTCCGGCTCGCTCCCAACGGGCTGCTCGGGTTCGTCACCGCGCTGGCGGGGCGTCTCTCACGACGGATGTCGGGGGCGAGCCTGTGACTGACGAGGCCCGGGTACTCCTGTCGTGCGAGAAGGTAAACAAGTCCTACGGCGGTGTCCATGCCGTCGACAGCGCATCGTTTCACCTCCGGTCGAGCGAGATCCTGGGGCTTGTCGGCCCGAACGGCGCCGGAAAGACGACGTTGGTCGACATCATCACGGGTGCCCAACCGGCGGACTCGGGGCGGGTGGTGATGAGCGGTGTCGAGCTTACCGGACCTCCGTCGAGGCGCGCCCGGCTCGGCGGCTTCGCCCGCACGTTCCAGCATCCACAACTCGCTCCCGACCTCACCGTACGGGACAACGCACTCGTCGGCGCCATGTCGACTCGGATGGGGGCGGTTCCTTCGATGCTTGCGACGGTGTTCGCCGGGCTCGTGCAACCACGGACCCCCGACGCCGACAGGCGCATCAGCGAGATCATGGCGGAGCTGAGCATCGGCGACATCCGCGAAATGTGCGCAGATCTGACCCTCGGCGAACAACGCCTTGTCGAGGTCGGACGAGCGCTCACCCGCGAACCGGTGGTGATTCTGCTCGACGAACCCTTCGCTGGTGGGGACCTGCGAGGTGTGAGCGGCATCAAGAACGCATTGCAACACCTCACCGGTCGGGGCTGCGGCGTGCTAGTCGTCGACCACAACGTCGACATCGTCGCTTCTCTCGTTCATCGCATTCTGTTGATGGATCAAGGGCGCATTGTCTTCGACGGTGATCCGCGTGAGTGTCTCCGCAGCGCCGAGATGCAGCGCGTCTACTTCGGATCGGGGCTCTGAGTGGCGCACGAGTTAACGCTGGAGGGATTGGGCGTCACCTACGGCGCAGCCACCGCCCTCCTTCCGACGGACCTCACGTTCGAGTCAGGTCGGATCCATGTCATCGTGGGCCCGAACGGTGCCGGTAAGAGCAGCATGCTTCTCGCGATCTACGGCGCCGTCCCGTCCGAGGGAGCCGTCCGCCTCGACGGCGAGCCGGTGTCGCACCTGACGCCTCGCGAGAAGGCCAGGCTGGGGATCAGCATCGTCCCCCAGGGGCGCCAGATATTCCCGACATTGACAGTTCGGGAGAATCTCGAGGTGATGGCCGAGTTGATCGGAGTCGACCGTCGTCGCGTGGAGGCGGCGTTGTCTCGCTTCCAACCCGTGGCCGAACGATCCCACCTCCTGGCGGGCCTGCTGAGCGGCGGTGAGCAGCAGATGCTGGCCGTCGCCCGCGCTCTGATGGGTGACGTTCGGGTCGTTCTGCTCGACGAGATGACCACGGGGCTGGCTCCGATCATCGTGCAGGAGTTGATGCGCACTGCTCGTCAGTTGGCCGACGATGGGACAGTGGTGCTGCTCGCGGCACCCTCGATCGGGGCGATCAAGCATGAAATCGACACAGGCCACGTGCTCCTCCGCGGTGAGATCGTCGGGTCGGCGGACGATGGTGACCGTCTCGATCGGGTCTACCAGGAGCGGATGGGGATCGTGGCTTGATCGGCGATTCCGGTGTGCCAGCTTTGGTTACAATGATATAGATCTATGACACCACCATTTACACCCTGACAGATCCGATGCAGCCTCACCTTGACGACGTGTTCCCTTCCGACGCACGACCGGTGCCGGGGAGCCCCCATGCCCGGTACGTCACAGAGCGCCTCGGCGAGGTGGGCGCTTGGGGTCTCGACTCCTACGCCTCCACCGTCGACCGACACGCCGAGCGCGACCCGGACGGAGATGCGTTCATCGAGGCCGATCGGCGGATGTCGTGGTGGGATTACCGATCCCACTCGAACTTTGTTGCCTCCGCCTTGATGGCATCGAGTGTGTCTCCGCGAGCACGGGTCGGCGTGATCTTCCCGGACGGGGGAGCCGTCCACTCAATCTTCGTAGGCGTGGAGAAGGCAGGTCTCACCATCGTCGGCATCGGTCCACGGGCGGGCCGCCGCGAGATCGAGCACATCCTCGCGACCACCGGCGCCACCGCGCTCGTCTCGCCGGCTCGCCACAGGGACGTCGACATGATCAGCCTCGCCGTGGATCTCCCGTCGATCGGAACACACCTCGTCGTCGACAAAGATGATCAGTCGTCGCTATGGGTTGCCGGTGAGCTCGTGACACCCGACGACGTTTCCGAGCAAGAAGAGCTCATCGCAGATCGGAGACTAGGAATCGGCGATCTGTGGCTCGTGAACTCGACGTCGGGTACGACCGGCTTGCCCAAGTGCGTCGCACACAATCAGAACCGCTGGATCTACTACCACACCCTCACCACCGACGCCGGCTCCTTCACGACCGACGATGTCTTCATGAGTGTCATCCCTGCCCCGTTCGGCTTCGGGATCTGGACTGCCCACGTCACACCCCTTCTCCTCGGCGCCCCGACAGTCGTTATGGAGCGCTTCGACGCCGATGGCGCGATGGACCTCATCGAGCAGGAGGGCGTTACGGTCCTGTCATGCGTGAGCACTCAGTTCATCATGATGCTGAACTCGCCTCGATTCGACGCGCACGATTGGACCCGGCTCCGGTGCATCTTCACCGGCGGTGAGCCGGTGCCGTTCCAGCGATCCGAGGAATTCGAGCGCCGCACAGGCGCGCGTGTGCTTCAGTTCTTTGGATCCAATGAGACCGGAGGACTCAGCCGGACACGCATGTCGGACAGCCGGGAGCGGCGCCTCCTGACCTCGGGTCAGATCATCGAGGGCATGAACGTCCGTTTGCTCGACGAGGACGGTCGGGACGTCACCACGTCCGGCGGGCCCGGACAGGCGGCATGCGCGGGTCCGGCAACCTGCCTCGGCTACTACGGCGACGCAGAGGCGAACCGGGAGCTGTTCACGGACGACGGGTTCATGCTCACCGGGGACATATGTCGTCTCGACGACGAGCACTACCTCACCCTGGTCGGTAGAGCCTCCGATATCATCATCCGTGGTGGCAAAAACATAAGTGCCCCGGCGGTCGAGGCGGAAATCCTAAGCCACGAGGCTGTCGCCCTCGCGGCGGCGGTCGCTATGCCCGACGCCGTCTTCGGTGAACGGGTCTGCGCCTACGTGGTCTTCAAGCCCGGCGCCCAGGCGTTCACCCTGCTCGAGCTCGTCGAATACCTGGAGGCCCGCGGGGTGTCGAAGGAGATGCGACCTGAACGGCTGGAGATCGTCGACGACCTCCCTCGTTCCTCCGGCGGGAAGGTCGCAAAGGGGGAGCTGCGGGAGGACATCAGGCGCAGGCTGCAGGAGGCAGACGCATGACCGACAAAACTCGCTCCCTGGCCGAAGTCGTCGAGGCGATCGAGGACGGAATGACGATCGGCATCGGCGGGTGGGGAGCGCGGCGCAAGCCCATGGCCTTCGTCCGCGAACTCTGCCGCTCGTCGGTGAAGGATCTCACGCTGGTCTCCTTCGGCGGCCCCGACGTCGGGCTGCTTTGTGCTGCAGGCAAGGTCGATCGTGTTGTTTACGGATTCGTGTCCCTGGACGTCGTCGCCCTCGACCCATACTTCCGACGTGCCCGAGAACGGGGGGAGGTGGCGGCCCGCGAACTCGACGAGGGGATGCTCTACTGGTCGATCTACGCGGCTGCGCTGCGGCTTCCGTTCCTGCCGATCCGTGCTGGGTTCGGCTCCGACGTCATGAGCTTTAACCCCGATCTCCGCACGGTCGCGTCCCCGTACGGGGATGGTGAGGAACTGGTGGCGATGCCGGCTCTGAACCTCGACGTCGCGGTGATCCACGCTAACCGGGCGGACGCGCGGGGGAATGCACAGGTGCTTGGGCCTGACCCCCACTTCGACGAGTTGCTCTGTCTCGCCGCCGCTGAAGCCTACGTGACGGCAGAGCAGATCGTCCGGACCGAGGACCTGCTGTCCGAGGGATGCATCCATTCCCTCCACGTGAACCGATCTGCGGTGACCGGCGTCGCCGAGGTGCCTTTTGGCGCGCACCCGACGAGCTGTGTGCCGGACTACGACCTAGACGCCGACCACATCCGCGAGTACGCCCGATCGGCAACGGATCCGGAGTCAGAGCGCGCCTATCTCGCCTTCTACGTCGACGTGCTCGATCACGCCGAGTACCTCGCGGCGGTAGGCGGCGAAGCGAAGATCAGGCTGCTCACGGCGACCAGCTTCTAGGCATGAATACCCGCGTCCCGCACCAGGATCGCGCCGATGTTTGTGTCGTCGCCTGCGCCGAAGCATTCAGAGGCGACGGTGAGATCCTTGCCTCTGCCTTCGGCCAGATCCCCCGGGCGGGCGTGGCACTCGCCCGGCTCTCCTTCGAGCCGGGGCTGCTGTCGACCAACGGGGAAGCGCTTCTGCTCGCGGAACCCAACGCGCTCGGAACTCCCTCAGACGGGACGCCCGCCGTCGAGGGGTATATGCCCTTCCGACGCAGTTTCGAATTCGTTTGGTCGGGGCGTCGCCACGCGATGATGATGGCCGCCCAAATCGACCGGTTCGGAAACGCGAATGTCTCCGCGATCGGCGACTGGCACACGCCCCGGGCACAGCTGGTCGGAGTCCGGGGCCTTCCCGGGAACACCCTCAACCATCCGTGCAGCTACTGGGTGCCTCGCCATTCAACGCGGGTCTTCGTCGACCGCGTCGACACGATCTCTGGAGTCGGGTACCACCCGTCGGATTCGCGGGGAAGTACGCCATTCCACGAGATACGGCGCATCGTGACGAACCTATGCGTGCTCGACTTCGAGGGGCCCGACCACGCCGCGCGGATCGCGTCGCTACATCCCGGTGTCAGCGTGGACGAGGTCCAAGCGAATACCGGCTTCGAGTTGTTCTACGCTCCGGATGTGCCTGTCTCACGACTCCCGACACCCTCGGAGAGCCGGATGCTGCGTGAGCGGATCGACCCCCACGGACTCACGGGCGCAGAGATCGCCGGCTCATGACCGTCGCACATGACACTCGCGCCTGGTTCGATCGGCCCCCGGGCCATTCAAAGTGAGCCAGGAAGCGTTTCGCACTGCCGTCACTGATCTCCTTGGTGTGCATCACCCGATCGTGCAGACCGGGATGGGCTGGGTCTCGACGCCTGAGCTAGTCGCCGCGACCTGCAACGCCGGCGGCTTTGGGATCCTCGCCGCGGCGACCCTGCCTCCCGAAACCGTGGGGCCTTCGATCGCCCGCGTGCGAGAGATGACGGACAGGCCGTTCGGGTTGAACTTCGTGATGGAGCAGCCGAACGCCGGCGATGTGGTCGAGGCGGCGATATCTCATGGGGTGCGGGCCGTTGGGTATCACCGCGCGCCGAACCCCGTCTTCGTCGGCCGGCTGAAGGACGCGGAGGTCCTTTGCATAGCGACGATCGGAGCACGCAAGCACGCCGTGAAGGCGGTCGATCTCGGGGCCGACATCTTGATTGCCCAAGGCGCTGAGGGTGGCGGGCACACGGGGTCGATGCCGACGTCGCTCCTCGTTCCCCAAGTCGTCGACGCCGTCGATGTCCCGGTCGTCGCGGCCGGAGGCTTTTTCGACGGCCGGGGACTGGTGGCCGCTTTGGCGCTCGGCGCAGGCGGCGTGGCGATGGGCACCAGATTCATGCTGACGGCGGAGAGCCCGGTGGCCGGCGCAGCAAAGCGAGCGTATCTGGAGGCGACGGTCGACGACACACTCGTCACGCGCAAGCTTGATGGGCTCCCGCATCGCTTGCTCCGCAACCGCCTCCTGGACGAGATCGACCGGGCAGGTCCGCTTCGGCGATCAGTGGTCGCCCTGCGCAGTGCGCTCGCTTACCGGCGCCTCTCGGGCGCAGCGGCGGGAGACTTGATTCGGAGCGGCGCTGCACTGCGCCGATCAACGGGTCAGTCCTGGCTGCAGACTGTACTCGCTGCCAACTCACCGGTCCTCATCCGGCGCGGCCTCGTGGAGGGCGACGCCGAGGAGGGAGCGCTGCCGTCCGGACAGGTGGTCGGTCTGATCGACGAGCTGCCGACGTGCGCGCAATTGGTCGAGCGCATCATGGCCGAGGCCGAGGACGTGCTGACGAGGGTGGGAGGAGGGAGCGCGAGATGATCACGTCCACAGAAGACGGGGGCATCGTCGAGATCTATCTGGACCACCCGCCCGTCAATGCACTCCCAGCGGAGGGCTGGGCACGACTGGCCGAGATGATCGCCGACCACGGCCGACGCGACGCTACCCGCGTCGTCATCATCGCCGCAAAAGGACGCGGCTTTTGCGCCGGCGTCGACATCAAGGAGCTAGCCCGGCATCCGGACAGGATCGCCGCGGTTAATCGCGGGAACTACGACACCTACGCCGCCATCCAGGACTGCCCGGTCCCGGTGATCGCGGCCGTCCACGGCTTCGTGCTCGGCGGCGGCGTCGGCATCGCCGGATCGTCCGACATCGTCATCGCGTCGTCGGACGCGTACTTCGGTCTCCCCGAGATCGACCGGGGTGCGATGGGGGCAGCGACTCACCTGATGCAACTGGTAAGTGTGCAGAAGGCACGCCGCATGTTCTACACCGGGGAGACGGTTACTGCCGAGGAGGTCTTCCGGTTCGGGAGCATCGAAGACGTGGTGCCTCCCGAGGAACTCCTTACCCGTGGCCGTGAGCTCGCCGAGATTATTGCGTCGAAGAGCCCCCGGGCGATGCGCCTGGCCAAGCGCTCGATCAATGGGATCCTCCCCGTCGATCTCCAGAAGAGCTACCGGTTCGAGCAGGGATTCACGTTCGAGCTGTACACCTCACCCGACTCGCAAGAAGCGCGGGCCGCGTTCGTCGAGAAGCGCGACGCAAGCTTCGAGAACGACGCTTGATGGATCTTCAACCCACCGCAGAGCAGGAGGCATTCCGACGCGACGCCCGCGAGTGGCTCCAGGCGAATCGGCCGACCAGCTCGCTCCCTTCTATGGACACTGCCGACGGTTTCGAAGCCCACCGACGTTGGGAGCGACAGCTCCACGACGCCGGGTGGGCCGTGGTCAACTGGCCCGTCGAGTACGGGGGGCGCAGCGCAGATCTCGCCTGCTGGCTCATCTTCGAGGAGGAGTATCACGCCCTCGGGTGCCCGGGTCGTGTCGGGCAGAACGGCATCTTCATGATGGGACCGACCCTCCTCGAGTTCGGCACCGACGAACAGAAAGAGCGCTTCCTGTCGCCGATGGCCCGAGCGGATCACATCTGGTGCCAGGGATGGTCCGAACCCGACACCGGAAGCGATCTCGCCGCTGTGCGTACCCGCGCCCAGCGTGCCGACGGCGGCTTCGTGGTTAATGGAAGCAAGACATGGGTGTCGCGCGGCGCGTTCGCCGGGTGGATGTTCGCCCTCGTGCGAACGGGTTCCGACGACGAACGACACAGGGGACTTACCTTCGTCGTCCTACCGATGGACGCCGACGGGGTCACGGTCCGCCCGATCCGGCAGGTCGACGGCAAGATCGGCTTCGCGGAGGTGTTCCTGGACGACGTCTTCGTCCCGGACGATCAGGTCATCGGTGAGCCAGGCAGCGGATGGGGCATAGCAATGGCAACCGCAGCCTTCGAGCGGGGAATCCTGTTGCGGAGCCCCGGACGCTTCCTCGCAACTGCCGATCGGCTGGTTGACCTCGCCCGAGCGCATCCCCGCGGCGGTGCCTTAGGTGTCAGGAGCGAGGTCGTCGACGCCTGGATTCGGGCACAGGCGTATCGGCTTCACACCGGGTGGCTACTGGCGCGGTACGTCGCCGGTGACGATCTGGGGGCCACCGCGAGCCTCAACAAGATCTTCTGGTCGGAGATGGACCTCGCGACGCATCGTACCGCGATGACCCTCGTCGGCGGTCTCGATGCGATCGATGCACACGTTGAGCCCGGCGGTGCTCCCAGGTGGGTAGACGGGTATCTCTTTTCCCTGGCTGGCCCCATCTACGCCGGGACCAACCAGATTCAGCGAAACATCGTGGCGGATCGGATGCTCCTCCTGCCGAGAACATGATGGACTTCGCCTTCGCCGAACACCAGACCGACTTCCGCGACGCCGTTCGCGGGCTACTGGAGGAGCGTTGCCGGCCGAGCCATGTTCGGGCGGCGTGGGAGTCAGAGTCGGGGATCGACCTTGCGCGTTGGAACGCCCTGGCACAGATGGGTGTCGTCGCGATGATGGTGCCGGAGAGTCTCTCGGGCCTGGGGCTCGGCGAGACGGATTTCGTCCTCGTGCTGGAGGAGTCGGGACGCGCCCTGCTCCCTGAGCCTCTCATCGAGACCGCGGTCATCGCACCTGGCTTGCTGAAGGCACTGGGAGGGTGGGGAGAGGAATGGCTGGAACGGGTGGGGACCGGCGGTGCGCTGGTGGGCGTGGGCCTCGAGGGTCCGGTCCTCGGTGCCCAAATGGCCGACCTGCTCCTCGTCTGTAGGGGAGATATCTACGCGCTCGAACCGAATGCTGTGGGCCTCACGCCGCGGGGCAAGCACGATCGGGGGCGGCGTCTCTTCGACCTGCAGTGGAACCCGTCCGTGTCGCGGCCGGTACTGACGGGATCCGCCGCGGAGGCCGCATGCGCGGCGGCGTTCGAGCATGGCGCGTGGGCCTCCGCCGCACAGTTGCTCGGGGTCGCCGACCGCCTCGTCGAGATGGCCGCAACTCACGCCCGAGAGCGCGTGCAATTCGGCCGTCCGATCGGCTCCTTCCAGGCGGTGAAGCATCTGTTGGCGGACATAGTGCTGGCTGCCGAGTTCGCTCGTCCTGCGGTCTACGCCGCGGCGTGGGCGCTAGAGCACCGCCCCACGAGCGTGGCCGTCGACGTGTCGCTTGCGAAGGCGCTCGCCTCCGAGGCGGCGTTGGCGGCGGCGGAGACGTCCCTCCAGGTGCACGGAGCGATCGGCTATACGTGGGAGCACGACCTCCACATGTGGTTGAAGAGGGCGAGAAGCCTCTCCCATGCGTGGGGCGACGCCGCTTTCCATCGTGAGCGTATCGCCGCCCATCTGGGCGTGTAACCAGCCCTCAGTCCATCCGCTCGACGATCATCGCCATTCCCTGCCCGCCACCGATGCACATAGTCTCCAGCCCGAGCGTTGAATCGGTCTCCTCAAGCCCGTGCAGGAGCGTGGTCATGATCCGCGCTCCGGTCATTCCGAACGGGTGACCGAGAGCGATGGCGCCTCCGAAGGGGTTGAGGCGGTCGAGATCCACCCCGATACGCCGGGACGAGGGGATGACCTGTGCGGCGAACGCCTCGTTGAGTTCGACGAGGTCGATGTCCGTGACGCGCATTCCCGCCAGATCGAGCGCCTTGGAGGTCGCCTCTACCGGTCCCAGCCCCATGATCTCGGGGCTGACAGCCGAGACCGCCGACGAGACGATCCTGGCGATCGGACGGATCCCGAGTTCGGTCGCGCGTCTCTCGCTCATGACGACTACCGCTGCAGCACCGTCGTTGAGGGGACAGCTGTTGCCGGCGGTGACAGTTCCGTTCGGCCTGAAGACCGTCTCGAGGGCCATCAGCTTCTCCGCCGTTGTCCCGGGCCGCGGACTTTCGTCGTGATCGAGCGTCCCGCCACCGGGCAGGGCGATCGGAACGATTTCGTCCTGCCAGAAGCCGCGTGCTGCGGCGGTCTCGTAGCGCTGTTGCGAGAGAACGGCGTACGCGTCTTGCTCCTCACGGCTGACCTTCTCGAGTCCGGCGACGTTTTCCGCGGTTTGGCCCATCGCGATGTACACGTCGGGGAGGGCGTCGAAGGTTCGGGGATCCGTCCAACCGTTAGATGCCGTTCCCCGCGCCGCGCTTTCTGTCCGTTCCATCGCCTCGGCGAATCGCGGGTTCTTCGTGTCAGGGATCCTGTCGCTGTTGCCTTTGACGAACCGGCTGACCGTTTCGACGCCGGCAGCGACGAAGGCGTGTCCCTCGCCTGCACGCACCGCATGTGCTGCCATGCGGATCGTCTGCAGTGACGAGGCGCAATAGCGAGTGACTGTCGTGCCCGGCAGTCCGTCCATTCCCAGCAGGATGGCGACCACCCGTGCCATGTTGAATCCCTGTTCGCCACCCGGTGCGGCGCATCCGAGCATCAGGTCCTCGATCTCGAAGGACGGCAGTTCTGGCACCTTCCGGAGCGCCGCATCGATGGCGACCGCCGCCAAATCGTCTGGTCGCATCTCCGCCAGGGATCCCTTGTGGGCGCGACCGATAGCCGTTCTCGCTGTCGAGACGATGACCGCCTCTTCCATCGTTCTCACCGGGCTCGTCGGATTATGATTATGATGATAGAAACGATAGCGGATACCGCCTCTCGAGGTGCAGCGACATCCACATGGCAATCGATCCCCACGCGAAAGCGCTTATCGACCTGCTTACGAGCGGGACACCGCGACTGGAGTCGCTCGATCCGCAAGAGGCGCGGCGCATGTCCGACGAGCGTCGAGCCCGGGCGCAGGCCTCACCCGAGCCGGTGGCAGAGATCTCCGAGTTGCAGATGGCTGGACCGGGCAGTCCACTGCGGCTCAGGCTGTACCGACCAAGGACCGGGGAGCCCCTCCCGGTGATCATTTTCTTCCACGGTGGCGGATGGGTCATCGGTGGGCTGGATGCGCACGATCCGCTCTGCCGATTGATGGCGAATGCCACGGGAGCGGTGGTTGTCTCGGTGGACTTCCGGCTGGCGCCCGAGAATCCCTTTCCGGCTGCCGTCGAGGACTCGATCGCTGCGACGACATGGGTCGTGGATCATGCAGCCGACATCGGCGTCGACCCGAGCCGGGTGGCGGTAGCAGGCGACAGTTCGGGCGCGAACCTGGCGACCGTCGTCGCCCAGCAGGTCCGACTGCGGGGTCCGCAGCTTGCGTTCCAGCTACTCGTCTACCCGGTGACCGACTGCGACTTCACCACGCCGTCGTATCGGGAGAACGGAGAGGGGTTCTACGTGACGGTCGACACGATGCGCTGGTTCTGGGGCCACTACCTCACCGACCAATCCGACGCCGACGATCCCCGCGCATCGCCGCTAAGGGCGCCCGATCTGCGTGGGATGCCCCCGGCGCTGATTATTACGGCGGAGCACGACCCTCTCCGAGACGAGGGTGAGGAGTACGGCCGTCGGCTCGCCGCGGCAGGGGTGCCGACGACGGTCTCCCGGTACGACGGGATGTTCCACGGCTTCTTCAGCCTCGGGACGGCCCTCCCTGCTGGGGCTCGAGCCAATGAGGAGGCGTGGGCGGCGTTGCGGCGCGCCTTCAACCGAGAGACGTCGATCGACGCCAGGAGTTAAGCACCGTGTACTTCTCGATGATCTTCGAAGCGCAGATCGCCCACAACACTCCCGAGGACGAGCGTCGGGTGATGAACGAGTGTGTGGAGCAGGCCGTGCTGGCCGATTCGCTCGGCTTCGACCGGGTGTGGGCGGTGGAGCATCACTCGCTCGTCAACTACGCCCACATGAGCGCCCCGGAGATCTTCCTGTCGTTTATCGCCGCCCGCACGAGCGATATCCGGCTCGGACACGGCGTCGTCTGCGTTCCTTTCAAGTACAACCACCCGGTTCGCGTGGCCGAGCGGGTGGCGATGCTCGACATCCTCTCGGGTGGCCGCATGGATCTCGGAGTGGGCCGCGGCGCCACGCCCCGGGAACTCGGCGTGTTCGGCGTGACCGCCGAGGAGACCCAAGCCCAACTTGTGGAGTCGCTAGCGATGATTCCGAGGATCTGGACCGAGAAGGAGTTTCGGCACACCTCCGAGCTGATCGCCGTGCCGCCCCGAGAAATCGTGCCGAAGCCGCTCCAGAAACCCCACCCGCCTCTATTCATGGCATGCACCAAAGAGGCCACGCTTAACCTCGCCGGACGGCTCGGTGTCGGCGCCCTGGCACTCGGCTTCGCCGGGCCCGACGACATCGCAGAAAAGAACCGTGTCTACCGAAAGGCGGTCCGGGAGCGTGACCCGGCGGCCGTGGTGGGCCTCGAGGCCAACGATCATCTGTCGGCACTGTGTCCTGCGATCGTCCTCGACGACGCAGAGAAGGCGCGATACCTAGGGTTCAGGGGCCAGCGTTTCTTCGTCGAGTCCCTCAATTACTGGTCCAGGGGAGGTCCACCGCCTGACCCCGACGCCTACGACCGGGAGTTGGCCGACAGCCGGGCGACGCTCGCCCAAACCCGAATGGAACTCGAGATGCAGTTCGGATCCGAGCTCGTGACCGTCTCCGACGGCACGGCACGGCGCGACGCCGAACAGTCGGCCGGCCTTCATCTCACCCAAGTCGACCAAGGGTACGGCGACGTTGAGGACTGTATCGCCTACGTCCAGCGGCTCTTCGACGCAGGCGCCGATGAAATCATGTTCCTCCTCCAAATGGGCACCGTGCCCCACGACGCGATCATGGAGTCGATCGAGAACATCGGCAACCACGTGATCCCGCGATTCCGGGCCGACACGACGTCGCCCGCCAGCCGGACGCAGGCCTAGGGCTCGTGAGCCGGGCGATCGAGGCCCAGGTCGGCGTCGTATTCCCGCAGACCGAGATCGGCACGGACCCAGGGCTGGTGCGCGCCTATGCGCAGACAGCGGAGGAGGTGGGATACGACCACCTGCTCGCCTACGAGCACGTCGTGGGCGCGAACCCTCCGCCAGGCTCCTCGGACTGGCCCTACCAGTTGGAGTCCCCGTTCTTCGAGCCGCTCGCGCTGTTCGCCCATCTGAGCGCGGTCACTAGTCGGATCTCGTTTGCCACGGCCGTGCTCATCTTGCCGCAACGGCAAGCGGCGCTGGTCGCCAAGCAAGCCGCCACGGTCGACGTGTTGAGCGGCGGCAGGCTACGGCTAGGCGTTGGGATCGGGTGGAACCCGGTCGAGTACGAGGCGCTCGGTGTCCCCTTCGGGAACCGAGCCGCACGACTGGAGGAACACGTCGACGTGCTGCGACGTTTGTGGACGCAACCGGAGGTGTCATTCGACGGCAGGTGGCAGAGCCTCGACGGCGTCGGTATTCGTCCCCGGCCGGATCGAGTCATTCCGATCTGGTACGGAGGCAAGGCGGATGCCGTGCTCCGCCGCGTGGCCGCGGACGGCGCGGGTTGGCTCGCACCGGGTTTTCCCCACCCCGACGCCGCGTCCGGGCGACTGGCGCGCCTCCGCGTGCTGATCGAGGAGCGCGGGCGACCGTTCGGGGACATCGGCCTCGAATTCCGGATCGGATACGGGAATGGCGACCCCCAGCGGTGGCTCGAACTCGCCCGGGGATGGGTCGATGCCGGAGCCACCCACGTGTCGCTTAACACCATGGATCTCGGCTGGGAGCCTGGCCGGCACCTCGATGCCATGGTGCGATTCGCAGAGACACTCGGACTGTCGCAATGAGGGTCGGATGGATCGGACTCGGGGCGATGGGCGCACCGATGGCCGCTCGAATCGCCGGCGCGGGCTTCGAGACCGTTGTCTGGAACCGAACCCCTTCGGTCGCGGCCGACCACGCCGAGCGCCACGGGACACACGCGGTCAGCTTCGAGCAGGTAGCGCGGGCAGACGTCGTCTTCTCGTGCCTCCCCACCACCACCGAGGTGATCCACATCATCGACGGCGTGACGGAGAGGTCGGAACCGGACGCGGTCTGGGTGGACTGCACGTCGGGCGACCCACGGGACGTACGTGCGATCGTCGACCGACTCGAGGCGAGGGGGTTCCGCTACCTCGATGCCCCTGTGTCTGGGATGACCCGCGGGGCTGAGGCCGGTGAGCTTACGGTGATGGTCGGCGGGCCCCGCCGGGCGTTCGACAAGGCGGAGCCCCTCATGCGGACCTTCGGAGACCGGGTGTTTCTCCTCGGTCCCAACGGATCCGGATACCTCATGAAGGCGCTGAACAACATGCTCTTCGCCCTGAACTTCTGGGCGAGTGCCGAGGCGCTCGCCTGCCTCTCCGACCACAGGGTGGACCCTGTGCTTGCCTTGGAGGTGCTGAATGCCAGCTCCGGCGGTTCGAACGTGACGCGCCGATTCGTCGGATCAGAGGTGCTGTCGGCTGACCCCACGCCGGCGTTCCGCCTAGGTCAGCTGGTCAAGGACGTCGACATCGCCGCGGCCATCCTCAGAGCACGTCCCGTTCCGCCCCCGCTGCTTGGGTACACCCGCGACCTTTACCACCGCCTGCTCGATCTCGCAGGGACAGAGGCGGATGCGCGGGGAGCGTTCGGCGCCGTCCAGGAAGTACACGGCTGATGCCGGCAGACAGGGACGGTTTGTCCGAACTGACGCTCCCGGTCGATCTCGAGGGACGGAAGGCGCTCGTCACCGGCGCCTCACGCGGGATCGGCGCTGCTGTTGTGAGGGGGCTGGCGGCCTGCGGGGCGGAGGTGGCCTTCTGCGCCCGGAGCCGGACCGAGCTCGACCATCTCACCGATGAGTTGGCCGGAGCCGTGGCGCGGGTTCATCCGGTCGTTGCCGACATGGCCGATGCGGCTTCGACGAATGCGATGCTCAGGACGGTTGCCGAGCAGATGGGGCACTGCGACATCGTGGTCAACAACGTCGGCGCGGCACCCTCTCGCAACTTCCTGTATCTCGAGGATGAAGCTTGGCGGGACCTCTTCGAGGTGAACGTGTTGTCGGCAGTTCGCTGCACCCGCTTTTTCCTGCCTGCGATGCGAACCAACCGCTGGGGCCGGGTGGTGATGGTCGCCAGTTCGGCAGCAAAGTACCCGAACCCTGCGCTGGTCGACTACGCCGCGACGAAGGCGGCTCTCGTGTCGATCTCCGCATCCCTGTCGAAGAAATACAGCGCCGACGGTGTGCTGGTGAACTCGGTCCTCCCCGGGCTAATCCGAACGGACATGTGGGAACGGACGGCGGAGGAGATCGCCGCCGCCCAGGGCTCGACGGTCGAGGAAGTCTTCGCGTCGCGGTCGAAGGCCGTACCGGCAGGACGCTTCGGTACAGCCGCCGAGGTCGCGGACGTCGTGCTCTTCCTCGTCTCCGATCATGCCAGCTACGTGACCGGGGCGGCCATCGATGTGGACGGGGGGTATGGCGCCCATCTCTACTGACGGAACGAGGTAGCGCATGAGGCCCCATTTGGGCTCTCGGAAGCGATCCGTCGCCGTGCTCGGTGCGGGGGCGATCGTCGCGGTCGCCGTCCTAGTCGCAGTGGCTGTGACACCCAGGACGGTGGACGCGTTCTGTGACGCCCGACAGGAGTTGACCGACGTCCTGGATCGCGGCGTGCGGGGAAACCCGGGTGGTTCGATCGGCATGGCAGAGGACCTGAAGGCGGCGTACCGCCGCATCGCGGATACCGCGCCGGCGTCGATCGCGCCTGACGCCGATCTCCTCAGCGATCGCAACCAATTCCTCGCCGACGCCGTGATCGAGGCGGAAGGCGACATGTTCGCTGTCGCCGCCCGGCTGCCGCCCGGGCTGTTCGGCGAAGACCTGCGGACCGCCGAGACGACCGTGGAGGCCTTCGTGGCGGCGAACTGCAACACCGACTAGGGACTAGATCCGCGTGCGCGGCACCCGACCAGAGGAGGGAGAGGAATGACAGCAGAGGCGCGGCCCAGTGGTCGTCGGGGCATGCTCGATGACAAGGTGGTGCTCGTTACAGCCGCCGCGGGTACTGGAATCGGCTCGGCCACTGCCCGTCGATGTGTCGACGAGGGGGCTGTCGTCGTGGTGTCGGACCGACATCCGCGCAGGCTCGGCGAGCTGGCGACTACGTTGGAGGAGGTGTCTGGCCGGGCTCCGCTGGCCGTCCCGTGTGACGTGACCGTCCAGGAGGAGGTCGACTACCTCTTCGACGAGGCGGTGCGTGTCCACGGCCGCCTCGACGTGGTGGTCAACAACGCCGGGCTCGGTGGGACAGCCCTGCTCTCAGACATGACCGACGAGCAGTGGTCGGCTGTGCTCGACGTGAACCTCACCGGGACCTTCCGATGCCTGAGGGCGGCCTTCCGCTACATGTTGCCCGCCGGATCGGGCGTCGTCGTCAACCTGTCGAGCGTTCTTGGTTGGCGTGCTCAGCCCGCGCAGGCGCACTACGCCGCCGCCAAGGCCGGGGTGATGGCGCTGACCCGCTGCGCGGCCGTGGAGGCTGCTCCCTTCGATGTACGGGTGAACGCTGTGGCGCCGAGCCTGGCCATGCACGAGCATCTCGAGAAGGTCACGTCGCGGGAAGTCCTCGATCGTTTGGTAGCTGCCGAGATCTTCCAGCGTCCGGCGGATCCGTCTGAAGTCGCCAACGTCATCGTGTTCCTGGCGAGCGACTACGCGTCCTACATGACCGGAGAGGTCCTCTCGGTGAGCAGCCAGCATCCATAGGAGACGGGTTTTCGTCCCCTCGCCGGGTCGCCCCTAGAAACTGCTAAGCGAGGCTAGGCAGTGTTGTCGACGCACCGAGTCGGTCCGCTGCAGCCTCGTCCATGCCCGGAATGAGGTGGCCGTAATGGTCGAGAGTGGTCGAAGTCGACGCGTGTCCGAGCCTTGCTGGATCGTCTTCGGACGCTGGTTTTCTTGGATATACCCGCCGATCAATAGCGAGAACGTGGACCGGACCGGCCGCATGGGTCGGGAGACCACGGGGTGGGCCGACGGCGAGTGGCATGTCACCCGGCCAGCTCGTGTGAACGACATGCACCCGCACCGGGGCGTGATACTCACTGCGCATCGGACTACCTCGGTTCGGGCATCAGCGGCATAGCAGCCGTACTCAATCGAACCGGTCAAGCCCCTGATCGCATCGGTGGTGATCTCTTCGACCGCGGTCGGGAATCCCTCTTCCTCGAGGTAGGCGTGGAACTGGTTGGCAGCCAGCTCGTAGGAGGCGATCGTCGTCTCTCGTCTGTTGTCCGCGCGCAGGCTCTGACGCCAGGCAGGAAGGATCGTGACGAGGGGGTCTACGCTGCTGCGCACGGAGCGGATGAGACCCCCGAGTCCGCTGCTTTCAAGTACAGATTGTACCGCAAGTCCCACTTGCGGACACAATAGCCCCTATGTTCATTGGCGTTTTCAGGGCCGGTAGCTCAATCGGTTAGAGCAGCGGACTCATAATCCGTCGGTTGCAGGTTCGAGCCCTGCCCGGCCCACCCC